>Ga0153978_1000390_pt1 | contig 11511 bp, 18 predicted proteins | sample TSGA062MetaG_FD_104749 | JGI IMG/M metagenome (GOLD analysis project Ga0153978, IMG submission 104749) | Attine ant fungus gardens microbial communities from Georgia, USA - TSGA062 MetaG | ecosystem: Host-associated > Fungi > Mycelium > Unclassified | place: USA: Georgia, Yuchi Wildlife...
CTGATTCTTTGTATGATGTGGGAGGAAGCTCAAGGGGACCATGGAAAGTGGTCCGCATATCTTGGTGAGTCTTCCTAAACGACCTCTCGTCAGTCTTGAATTTCAACTCAATATGCAGCATCACTCCCAATGGACTTTGACACCCCAATGTTCTGGAGCGACGATGAACTCCAGGAACTCCAGGGGACGGCTGTGGTAGGTCTGTTGTCAACTTTTTTTCTTTCTTTCTTTTTGGCTGTTTGCCACATAGGTTACATGATTTTCATTGTCATCTTTAATGAAAGTGGGCATTCGTGGCTGATCATAATCTGAAATATAGACAAAATAGGCCGTATCGAGGCTGAGCGCGACTATCATGAGAAGCTTATTCCAGCGGTCAGGGTGCGTTTGTCTTCGTCTTTCCTTGTTCTCCACTATAACTCACACCTGGAGGAATGTTTAGACTCGACCAGACCTATTTCCCTTGGAGTCAATCAACACGTGGTACACGCTTCAGCGTTACCACATTACAGGCAGCAGAATCCTATCTCGAAGCTTTCATGTAGAGAGGTGGAATTCAGGCGAAATCGGACTGGGTAGTGGTGATGAACATGAACATGTCCCTGAAGACAGCACAGAGAATCCGCAGGCCAACACAAGTATTGAGAGTGCAATGGATGTTGATTGTGCAGAGGGCGGCGATAAAGGTTTTGACGAAGAGAGCAACGATACTGATAGTGATGAGGGGGACGAATTTGACATTGCAATGGTGCCTATGGCTGACCTTCTGAACGCTCGGTATGACTCCGATAATGTAAGTCATGAGGGCATGAATTTCTCCGTCACAAATTTTCTCGTCTTTGCCCTTGCATGTTGTTCATACAACTCTTCACAGGCTAAACTTTTCTATGAGGAGCACCATCTTCACATGGTCACGACGAAACCTATCAAGGCTGGCGAACAAATAGTAAGTCGGTCAATAGTAAGTTGCCCGTTTACCAGCTGACTTGTCTATGTCACCCTGTGCTCTGCTAAACCTCTTATATCCAATCAAGTTCAACACATATGGCGACCTACCTAATTCAGACCTGCTTAGGCGCTATGGACACGTTGATCTTGTTCCTTGTTCCCATCTAAAGGGTGCGCTTGGAAATCCACAGGACATCGTAGAGATCCGAGCAGACCTCGTTGTTAAGGTTGTTTGCGGGGATGCTGCTAATGACGAGAAATATCAACAACGGATAGACTGGTGGCTTGATGAGGGAGGCGATGAGTATGTCTCTTCTCCTTTTTCACTGTTTCTATATTTACGCACCACGCCTAGCGTTTTCATTATCGACATGGATGCAATTCTCCCTGTGGCGATGATGTCTTTGATTAGACTTCTGCTCTTACCCAAGGAAGATTGGGAAAAGACACGTGAGAAGGGACGTCCCCCAAAGGCCAAGTTCGATCGCCAGGTGTCTTGTCTACTGCGAAGAATATTCGAGACTCGTCTGAGTATCTATCAATCGCCAGATCTCGAGGTGTGTTCATCCAGCCACTTTTTCCCGCTTAAGAGTTGGTGGAATTCATTCTCCGGTTTAGGCTGACGAGAAGCTACTTACATCTGAGCCACTCGCACTCAACAAACGACACGCTATTATCGTGCGGCTCGGGGAGAAACGGATTCTGGCCGGCGCCCTTGAAATGCTGTGTCTCAAGGAGGCCACCTTGAACGACGTTGGGAATGCTGGATCTAAAGGCAAGAAACGTATTGTTAGCGGAGGTACGATGGGTGGTGAAAATTCAAAAAGGGCCAAGCATTGACCCCAACTATGAGTTCCCTGGCTACTAGCATACACACAGAGACAGGGCCCTTATTGCATCCATTTATTTTGTATATTAATTGACATGCAGGACAAGATAATCAGAATAACAGTCCTATCTACCAATCACTACTTTGACATATTCACAGTCATACTTCCCTCAGATCGGGGTAACTGGTCAGGGTCATGTGGAACGCTCATGAGTTTTCCCTGACCTAATACGAAGGTTTGCCACAGCAAACTACATCCATGAGAACGTCTCAGGAATATAAAAGAACATGCAAATAAACATTCAAGGTTCAAATATTTAACCGGTCAATGGTTCGTTCACTTAGTAAGTAGTAGACGCTACCCAGTCAAATATTTGCCGATGATATCCGAGTTCGCATGTCTCATTGGAGCAGGGAATGACAGTTACCCATCTAAGCCTAGTTAACCTGAGCCTTAGGCATCATGTCATGCAACCGGAGTGTGATGTGGTCATAGCTCCTGGGGTTATATACATCATGGAAGAAATAGTTTCCGGCAATGAGCTACTTAGTTTAGACAAGATGGGATTCCTGTATTACGCAGTTATCCCTGAGAGTATATTGTCAATGACGGAAGAAATCTCGGCGCTGAGCTTGTTGTACCGCCGTTTACATCACAGCTTGAACGGTATGACCATGGTTACACCACCACTTCTCTGCTTCTTCGTCAGCGTCGTAGCCAAACTGAACTCTATTCTTTTCCTTATCGGCCCACTGGTTTGCATTACCTGCTGAAGCCAATGTACTCTTCTCACCGCGTGCTACACGTAACGCGTCTTCTATTGCGGCGCGCATCTGCCGGTCTCGTTCCTCCTGTTGTGGACCATCGGGAAGATGAAATATGTGTTGATTCAAACGGGACGAGGCCTGCGTAGCAGTCGCACGATCGTAGCGGATGGACTGGTAGGCATGAAGGAGAGGAGCAATTTGAGAGCGAAGCGAGAGGCGGGAAAAAAGGCTTCCAAGCACAGCAGCATCTTCGACCTGAAGAAATACCGTGGTTAATATACCGTAAAACCTCTTCGAATCAGATCACTCAACAGCCATGGCAGATCCTTGAGCGCGATACGGCTTAGCATTCGGATGAAATCAGTCGACACTATTACGGAGACAATGAGACGTACAAGCATAGGGTGGCAAGAGTCTCCCAATAGGACCAGTGTTCCGTCCTTGTGTACCCAACTCTCAAGGGGATCGCGGTCCATTAATTTCCAGTTCAGCGTTGTAGGAACCATGGAGAGGAGTTTCTGAACGCTGATTTTGTTCAGGAGAGGAAGAAAGGCGCAAGACTGATGAAAGACACCTACCGGGGTTCCCAGCCAGCAAACTCAGCTCTCATTTTGTCTACGCTGCCCTCAGCAGTCCAAGATTCCTCACCGTCATCGTCTGGATGTGCCAAGACGAGATTGAACTCTTTTTTAGCACGCTAGGGGGATAAAATCAAGAAGGTCCCCATTTTGAGCAAAGGCTGGTTCCGTACAATGTTATATGACATAATATGGCATCGTGGACCCATCCAACCAACCATTTCAGCGTTCTCGACTAACGGTCGTAGGTCTGGGTCTTGTAGAAGCTTCTCTGCCGGGATGATGGCTCTATATGCGGCATCCCCAGTGGGTTTGGGTCGATCCGGACCGCCCACAATGTACTGACGTAGTGTACTCTTGATTCCATCAGCGCCGACGACTAAATCAGCATGCACTACTTCGCCAGTTTCGAGAGTGAGGGCAGGCTTAGATGTGTCCATGGAAATAACTCGACAATTCGTGCGAATGGTACAATGAGGCTCCGCCAGTTCGTACAACATGCGATGTAAATCACTACGCTATGAATTTCGTCAGATTCATTTCGGACTTGGTGGGGCTCAAACTCAACATGGATGTGATAGTACGGGGCACCATATGCCTCTTCCATAGTATCTCCCCACTTCGTCCACGCAACAATTTCGCCGGTGCACCCTACGAAACATAAAGGTGATGAAGGTATACGCAAAAACGGTTCCAATAACGTACATCGCCTGAAAGACAATGCTTCTGGCTTAACAGACACTTCCTTGAGGCGCTCGCCCAGACCCCAGCGAATGAGAAGGCGAGTTAGGTTTGGGGTGACCTGAATACCAGCGCCAATATCTCCGATAGCGGAAGCGGCTTCGAGGATAGTCACCTTGTGGCCAGCCCGGGCCAGGCAGTACGCAGCAGTGAGTCCGCCGATTCCACATCCGACGACGGTAATGTCTAACGAAAGAGAAGCTCGGCGCCCGTGATAGAGTTCATCAACCTGAGGAACAAAGTTAGTCATGTAGTCAAGCCTGAGAGATCATTTGACACCTACATTTGCAATCGGTTCACTGGCAGTAACAGTCTTTTGAGAATCCTTGTTGCCCATGATGGTGCTGCAATAACTTTTATGTCAACCTTCCAAGAAGACACTGTAGTAGCAGTAAATACCTACCGCTAATGTGAGGCAAGGGAAATGGCTGAGACTGAGAACAGCATATTCACCCAGAGACCTAACTTAATATAAGTAGAAGAGGTCTGGTAAATGTTTCTGCGGGTGAGAGGCCCACTCGCGGCACACATGCATGACCTCGAGCATGGTGGCATAAAACACGATCATATCACACCGCTGATATGCTTAAACCATTGACCAGCTTTGACGTCTGAAAGCAAGGGGGTGAGATTAATGGCAAAACAATGGTAAGTATGCTCGATATTTTTCGAACCTCTAGCAGCAGACTTTCAAAGCTGTGGGTCCTCAAACGAATTCTCATAGCCTTTTCCAGCGCTATAACCAATAACCTCGGAAAGGAAATGTTAAAAGGCTAGACTAAACTCAATTAATATTAAAATTACGAAATCGCCTTACCTAAGTCACCTCTACCCTGTCTGACTTGGAGAGGTCGCCGCCATCTAACGTTATGACTATGCACTCTGTACTACAGGAGAATCACGAAAAGCTCATCTCTCAGTACGAAGAAAACTTTGCGGGCGTATGTGCTCTCCAATTAACTTTGAATGACGAGCTCTTGCCTCATGTGGCCCAAGAATTTGCGTTTGGTGATGCAGACTATGCACGGGCCAAAGAATGGATATCGGATACAGGTAAATGTTATCATCAGATTATAGACTGGGTTTAACAACTGGGGTCAACCGTAGCCACCATTTTCCGTTTCTTCCGGGTGAGCGAGATTGTTGAATTATCACTGGCAGTAAGCTTGTCATGGCCTCTGCTGACGCGTAGCATGTAGCATCATAATTTTATTCGTTCATTCACGCTGGATACCATATACAACACGCTTGTTCGTCATTCAAGTGTATCACAAATCTCCGCTCTTCATTCTGCCTTACTTCATTGCCTTCCCCCGCCGATCTGCGATCCCTTTGGCCGTCCGCTCGTGTTTCTCCGTTTACCGGAATTCCTGCCTTCCGAACAAGCAATGATGGACGAGCTTCTGGTCTCCTTTGAACGCTTACGTGTTCATATGCACTCGCTGAACGCTTTCAACGTCGAGCATGCACATAACAATATAATTCTTCAATGCATCTTCGTTGTCGACCTTGAAGGTCTTTCAATCTACTCGCTCGTATGTTAACGTTCTATTAGAGCTGGTTTTTCATTCAAGTTATTTGACAGAACCTTCAGATGTTAACGTGGCTCATGAAGGAAATAGCTCCCCGTTACCCTGGAATGCTCGCTGCAGGTAACGATCTCTATCATGGTATCAAGCGATCAAACTCAACCTTACTTTGCATTAGTATTCCTCCTCAATTACTCTTGGACATATGCCAGGGTCTGGTCCGTTGTGAAGTGCATTCATTCGAGACTCCTTTTTTGGTCCGCTTAATCAAATCTTAGGCGTCTTCTTCCTAATTCTGTAGTTGCCCGAGTCTTCTTTCCAACTAATGAGGAGTTTCTCCAATACTGTTCTGCATCAGCATTGCCATCCGGTCAGTTACATTTATCTTATTTTTCGCCCGCTCAGCTGTCATGCACTTGTCAGACTATGGCGGTGCACTCTCGCCACTTCACCTCATTGAGGATCCACTGAATCTGGAATATCAAACTAATCATGCTTCTGTCGATTCTCGTAATAAATACATCCCGGCGCCCACCGTTGAGCTTCCCGAAACCCTGAATCGGCGGCCTTCGTCTGTGTTAATACCACCTCGATCTTTTCTCAACCCTTTTTTCGGTTACCATACTATCGCGTCTGTTTCAAGGCCACATATTTTGCGACCGACTCGCCGGCGGAAGCGTGATCTGCTGTTGACCCTCTCGATTCTCTGGTGGAAAAGATGGGGCACACACGTCGTTATCTTACTTTACTTCCTTATCGCATTCATTCTCCGCAAAGCAATCGGGAGAGGAGTAGCGCGGTGGATGACAAGAGGTAACTTTTCTTCTAGCAGTCCACCTGTCAATAACATAATTATCTCCAGAAGTGATGTAATCAAGTGACAGCGAGACTGGTTGGATCTGGACACCAAACATTTCAGCGGTTGTGGTGATGCACCCGCCCACTCAAGAAGAGAAGCGGTGGCATTTAATCTGCCTTATGATCTGCACGCCTAGTCTGCGTTATTGATTAATCATTCACGGGTCTCCACCCGGCGGCGCCATTTCTCGTTCCTACGACCATAATGGAACATCGTGTCTTGCTTCGCCAGATGAATGCTATTTAATTCCGTGGCGATCACAAATCCGCATTCTAGCACTTCAGAAGAGGGCCTGCGAGATTAATAGTATCATGCAGAAAGACACATGGGGTATGGTAAAATATCATTACAGTACTAGTGTCATCCGCACGATACCGGTTTTACATATACTTGCTACAGCTACCTTCGGCGCCACAACCGCCGGCGGTAATACCCAACTATATTAAAAATGATCAGGAGCTCCGACGTAGCAGCCTGTGGGGAGCACTAGAGGAAGTACTCGGGTAGCTAAGTGGAGCAGACATTCGTGTGAGTATTTGGTCTATTCCAGGTGAAATGATCGCAGGAAGCGAACGCATGAACGGTGACGTACCTTCCCACCAGCATTTTGAGAAGCTTGTTGACTTGGACCATCGCATTCGTTCTCCGGGGCAGCATCGAACACATTGAAATACATGCTCTCGCCAGGACCGACCTCAAGTATGCTCGCGGAGTTGCCACAACGATAACAATAGTTGGGCGCTGACCAGACAGTGGAAAGGTGTTTGTCAAAGAGCGATGAATACCCTTCCATACAGAGTTGGTGCGCGCGTAAAATATGCGACATGTTGTTCGTTTCCAAGAACTTATGCACGACGCCTGACCCAAATGTGTAGCCTGCACCTCTATATGATTGGTTTCAGATATTGAAACAATAGAAACCAAATGATAGGGGAAGGAAGGAATAAGCTTCATTAGTCTTGGAACGGTGAGGTTGTGAACGGACCTTGGGGATATTGCGAAGTCCTCCTTTTCTGCATCTGGATCCGACCACACCAAATCTGCCATGGGACCCTCGTGTGGAATTTCTGAGGGAAATGAGGGTGCGGAGCGATGAGAAGAGGAGATGACACACCTCGAAATCGATCTACAACTTTGATTTGATCTACGGAATGGATAGATGGCGAAAGACCTGCGAGGAAGAGATTCATCAGATAGGGAGATGGCGAACCAAGAAATGACGAGTAACCTCCATGAACACAGAATATCCTATCATCGATTACGACCGATAAGGTCAAGAAGTCGAACATATCGGTAAAATATGTCCATACATGTGAAGAGCCGTATTTTCGGACGCACTCCGTATAAAACCCATAAGTCTAGTTAAACGGTTGAGAGATAAGGGTGTCCCAACAGCATCATGAACTGGCGGCTGACTTGTGTAACAGCCCTTGATTCATGGTTGCCACGAATTAACTGAACTCGGTCAGGATAACGAAGCTTAAGACATGTGAGGAGTGATATAGTCTCGACGCTGAAGAGGCCACGATCGACATAGTCCCCTGGGATAGCGTCAAAAAAGGAGGGGAGATTGGATGATTGGATGGAACTAACCGAGGAAAAGATAGTTGGTATGAGGAGCGTAGCCACCTATACGGAATATTTCAATGAGGTCGTAGAACTGACTTGAGTTCGGATCTGAGATGACATACAAGGATGAATCAAGTCTGGAGCAGCTCACCCGTGTATATCTCCAACGACAGTGACTGGTGCACTGACATGAACGACATTAGATTCCCTCATGAGAATCTCTTTTGTTTTTGCACAGATTTCGCGTAAGAGGGCCTCGTGTAAGAGCTGTTTTCGGAGTAGTTGCTCTATGCACGCGTCGAGGTCGAAGGGAGCCATGTTTTCAAGGGTCTGGCCTGCAGTCTAGTTTCTAATGTCCCAGTGATTTGGCAGGAAAGTGTGACTCAAAGGCAAGAAAACCCATTTGTCCATGTTTGGGAATGGGACTCATGATCCGGGCCACACAAAACACGACCGTTGTCTTTGCACTGCAAGGCTCCTCGAGTTTTAAAACAAAGTTTTACTCGATCATCATCGCTCCTTCAAGTCAGGAATGCGAGAACCGGTCACTCAGTCAGTGGTAAGGTTAGGTTTGTGAGTGGACCAGTGTAATGGTGCCTGACCCCCTTCTAGGTTTTTACGTCGGACTGGATCCTGAGGTGAGCTTTCAAATTTGATTGGTGGAAATAGCTTCGGTCGCAATCTGAGAGCTGTCAGCTCAGGTCCCCTCCTGATTGCATCCTCGAGGCTTTCGCGTGTCTACCAATGGGCGGAGAATCATGCCAACGGCTCCACTCTCTCTCATCGTACCTCTCTGAATTTCCTTTAGACTTGGCTTCTCCTTGTGTGAATGATTCAAACTCCATGACTATGGACTGCCCATCGAACAATGCTGATACCGAATGGTGATTCATCGCTTTATTTTCTGCAGTCCGAGGAGATAAATCAATATGACTTGTTGAGGACAGACCTTGCAGTCGACGAATCGCCCCAGCGTTGGATGCCTCCTCGTCAGGTCTTGGGCTGCTGTCGGTGCCGAAAAGGCAGTGGCGATTCCGAGGACAAGCACACGTGTTGTTCATTCTCGATGGGACTGTCAGAAACGGTGTATAAGATTGCTCAACCGTCTTCAGGTTTGATCGCTGTCGCTGTCGTCCGTCGCTTGTCTACTCGCGAGCTCGAGATGCGATCGGGTGCCGAATTCCCGTACTGGCTAGCAACACTAATTTCTCCGCTTCGGCATGACCGTCGATATTGTTTGACAAGTTTTTGTTCTACCAGCATTTTTGTAATTGTAATATATATATATATGTATATATATAGACTTGTCTTGTGTGTATCTTCGAGCGCATGTTAAAGACGTTTTTCGCTAAACTGGACGTTTATTTCACGAGGCATGCATGGCTGGGATTTCCCGTGCCAGTGACAGCAGCTGCAGGGTCTATACTAGCAACAAAAGGTATGGTTGACAAGAAGTCGCTGCTTCTTTTCGATGGATATAATCGTCTGTCGTAGAGCTCAAGGGTCACTTCCGCTTAGCGTTAGATGAAAGCACAACTTTTTTGAAGGGCTCTGAGACTCGTTGATCAGCATGCCGTATTATAATGCAACATGATGGATCTGCTGCGCTGATATATGTCATTTACGAGAGCAGGGCCGATCCAGCTCGATCCAAGGTCAACCAGTGCCCAGGAACTTGGACGCAAACTCTCTAGCCTGAGCCCTTGTGTCATGATCATTGGGGGGTTCTCATTCCTATGTACACGCAACTTCCTCGGTGAGACCCCGATCTGTCGAATCTTCTAAGTATGTGCTAACTTTTCCATTGCTTCCATTACTCCACCCGCTCCCGAGGTGCTAACTTCCGAGACTTGTCCTAGATCTCGAATATACACCCGAGGCCACCGTGAATCAATATATCAATGTCCAAACGTATTTCCCATCTCGCTCGTAGCGCTTCATCATCCAAACTTATCTTGATCCCGGGTTCAAACAACGTTTTGTTCATACCGGGATTACTCTGGAAGTAATGATTTAGTAACCGATCAATTCATTAAGGTACTTGGCTAGCCCTGTATGACAGGCGATACCCAAGCACTTTTCAATGTAAGAATGTATATAAGGCTCGACAACTTGAACGGCTGCTAATCTCTGACAATCTCCAAAATCTTCCTCACATGCAGTACTCGGGTCCTTACTCCCGCAATGGTCATCAGACCCACCAGCCACACACTTCTCACCATTCTAAACAATCCCCTTCGAATTCGAACACTCCCAGTTCTAGATACCCCCATCAACAGCCGCACACAGTGTCAGGCTATCCGCTTCCAAATGGCATGATAGGTACCACTATCCTTCAATGTCCCTTTCATTATAAACTTAACTTCTTGAAGCAGGGGACCACTCCAATAGCATGTTGCACCCCGTCCCTTTCTCCAACCACTCACACCATGATACATCACCGACTATGAACCCCAACGCCCAGTACTATCCAATGGATCCGCCTAACTCCTATTTCTCCTCACATCAGCACTCGTCCCCGCCAGGTGCCCAATATGGGATGAATCCCCCTTCCCATCCAGATTCCCTGGCTGCCCGCGCGCATGCACACTCCCAACAATTCATTCCCACACAATCACAAACGTATCAGGTGTATTCTGGCGCTCCGACACCGGGCCAACGCGTCCGTCCCACCGTCGAACCATACTATCATATGTCTCCAAATCCACAACAAACCGCCCAGCGCGGCACATCCCCTCTTGGGCCACATTCTGCGCACGCTGCCATCTCGCCCTCCAGCAACCCAGCGCTTCTTGTTGATCGTTACCCATGTGATCTATGTGACAGGTCGTTTACGCGCTCGCACGATAGAAAGAGACACTATGACACTGTGCATGCTCCGGCCCCTGTTTTGCACCGATGCTCTTACTGCGGAAAGGACTTCAGCCGTGCGGACTCACTTAAACGCCACATTGATAATGGTTGCGATGAGATGCTATCACATAGGTAGATTTCGGACATTCACTCACTTTCTTGGTTATCTTTCTTTACCCTTTCAATCACATACTTGAACACTATGCATTGCCCTAATTTGAGCATTTACATCAGATACGTCAACTGAATGCTGTCACATAATCTTTCGCCGGTTCAATCCTTGAATGTGCCTGTACTAAGTGCATTTCTCTTATTTCTACTGCATTGGAGCTCTCGGAAGGATCCTCCGGTACCCACCCACACGGTAACTGACCCCGATACATGATAAGTATTGTATTCCTTGAAGAAAAACTCTGGTATGAGAACTTTGTATTTCTGACCAAGCGCCAGGCGTGCACGTTGAAGCTACTAAACTTGTACAGTACTAGTGTCACGCTGGAACAACACATGACATCTGAATTTTGATCACCGGGTGCAAGTAGGATAGGCCTAGAGGGCACTTCACGTTCCAAAAAGGCGTCAGGTACTTACTCTTCACCTGGCACAAAAGGAACTCTGTCGATAATGTGGACTACACTGGTTTCACCATCAGTGATATGGAGCTCTCATTGGCACAAGGTACGATTACATCACTGTATGTCCCTCCGTCGGACACCGTTGTCTTGGCTATTTCACTTGGTTTTCTAGGAGAGGCCACCGTTTTTGCACATGTCCCGGGAGGAGCTTTTATGCCCTATCAGATCGGAAATTTCACATGCCTATCATGCCCACGTTTTA
>Ga0153978_1000397_pt1 | contig 11418 bp, 16 predicted proteins | sample TSGA062MetaG_FD_104749 | JGI IMG/M metagenome (GOLD analysis project Ga0153978, IMG submission 104749) | Attine ant fungus gardens microbial communities from Georgia, USA - TSGA062 MetaG | ecosystem: Host-associated > Fungi > Mycelium > Unclassified | place: USA: Georgia, Yuchi Wildlife...
CAAGGGCACAGCCTAGACAAAAATCAACGTTCTTTCAGGGGACGCCATGTTTAATAGACCTGCCTGCAAAGTAACCGGCGTCAACGAACCCTCTTGTCGGGGATACAAGGGCGCCCGATATTGGAGGGCCCGCGACAGCTCCAAGGGCAGCGAGAGACATGAAGATTCCCACTCTGTACCCTGCGTCTTCGATTCTTCCTAATGCTACTATAGGGACTGTGAATAGAGAAACAAATGCCCCGCAAGAGAACCTTAATGGAGTGATTTAGCAGTTATAAACAGAGTTGCTGCGCATACCCGTAGATGACGGCTATCGCAATGAGTTGAGGTTCAGTTTTAGCAAATGGCCAGGCGAATGTCATAATTCCAGCCAAAATATTAGCAGGTGCTATGATGTTTATTGCGCCTGTTAAGATATCAAGCCATGACACCTTGGTTCAAAGTTGTATAGACATACCGGCTTTATCTCCCATTATGCCAGTCGACAGACGTCCAATGGCAGCTGACGCATTGGCGATAGCGAGGATATAGAATGGAAAATCTTTAGAGACGCCAATTCTTACGGCGCTCACGGAAATATATGTCAGTTCTGGTGAAACCGATCAAGAACGTCAGAACTTCTGAAGTCACAGTTTATCACCATGGTCATACCTGTATTAAGTCCTAAAAATGTTAATATTCCCGAAATGCAATAGAAGGTGAATGCTTTGTCGCGAAATACTTTGAGATTGAAGAGTCCCCCACGAACATAAGAGGGTGGGAGTCGTCGTTGCAATAACTGGGGATACTTCAGTCAATGAAATACATACGAGTGCTGAAACGTACTATATTGGCCACCCCAAGGGTAACAACTAGCATAAAACCAAATATACGAACGGTCCATTTAAATCTGATGTTGCATGAGCGAACGCCAACTGTGCCTCCAATAGTTCCAACGAACCCAACTAATGGAATCAATTTTTGGGCCGCTGTAGGAAAGACGGTGCTACCGGTGGAGGCCCCAACAGCGGTAATTCCCAAAGCGGATCCACGCTTCTTGTGGGAGAACCAGTGAGATATGACGACGAGTGCAGGGCCGACTATGATACCACAGCATAATCCCATTCCAAAGCCTTGGGCAAGAAGGAATTGCCAGTATTGCGTACATTCCGCAATTATGAAGGTGCACGCAATAAAGACGCAGCTAGCGGCGAGGCACGGTATCTTGAAATATCCAAGGTCGAACATTCTTCCCGTCACGAGCGCCGGGAGGTACACAAGCGCATACTAAGCAGGGCGTCAACTATCCGGTTAGTGAAGCGGGAATTATCCATACCTGAACTGAACCAATCCATGATCTAGATGATACAATTGATTGGTTATCAGGTTACATCAACGAAGCCTGGCACTTACATAGTAGAAGGAGAAAGGTTGCTTAGTAAGTTTTCCTCATAATACGCTTGGAAGACCTAAGGGAACTTAGGGAAGTAAACTGTGACAGGGTGTGTATGTTGATAAATCCTACTCACACCCCATGCATTGGCTATCCCAAACCTAATGAAATGACCTTGTGCTAAGCAGGAGAAAAGCGACGGAGAAGAGCTCACGTAGAAAATGTAACTAGTGTGACGCTGTAATTCGGAGGCGTCAGTGGTTGTCTCAAATCACTAATCATGTACTGACGCAACGACCATGAGCCATGCCCTCAGTCCTCCATCTGGTGCTTCGTCCAAGTTTTTTGCTGCGGGCTGGTGGGGGGCCTGCTGCTTGTCGTCCTGGACGACTTCTGCTGTCTTGCTCCCTCGGTAAGACAAGGCATCTCTGTCTTCGAATGCGGAGTCCTCCACACTACTCGGTATTTTTTCAGACATTGCAAAGAGAATGTTAGAAACAATGAAGTATAACGGGGAGATGTAGCAATCGCTCAAGTCATATTACCCACATTATAAGGGTATTTCATACGGGTTTCCTTGCAAAACCTTGAGGGTCAGTATTCATTGCAATTGGGGGTTGTGGTATGGCGCAAGCGCAGTAAATAGACAAAAGGAGTAATCAGACTCGCTGGCCAGCGAGTCGGCGTGGCAACTCGTAGAGCGCTTCCCAGGTTAGCTCATTTCGATGAGCGAGATGAACTCCACTACCCCGGATGAATTCGGAACTAACGAACTTGCCGCGGGGAACGGGAACCTCGAGGAATGTATGCCGCGATGCATCGGAATAGAGTCACGAGGGCAAGATGATGCCAAAATCGGGAGAAGTAATTTCTTGTGGCGAGATTTCATACACAAGGCCGGCTCGTACTTAGCAGACCCAGTGTTTAGAAGAAGATCATAAAGGGCACCCCGCGACCGGCGCGACAGGTTGTACACGGAGAAAGATGGGGCGCTGGGCGGTTCGGACAATGGGGTAAACCTGAGACGGTGAAGTTAGTGGCGAAGGGTAGTTGAACAACAACCTCAAATTACCTGCTGCACGGATTCCTTATTATTCTCAGAACCTTAGCTGTTAATCAAGCAAGCGCGCCGCAAAGAAACCCGTGAAGTCCAAATGTTGGGGTTGGAAGTCATTGCTTTTTAACAGCTGTTGATCAGTGATCACGCAGTATTTAGCCACACACACCACCGGATGTGACCCACGAAGGCTGCTTGAAAGAATGATATCATGTACTTTATTTTCAAATCTCCCAAAGTTGGCCACCGTTCAACATGACGAAAATGCAGTTGATAGTGATGTGTAAAGATGCTTCGGGTCGCAAACTTGATACTTGGGCCTCTGAGTCAGAGCCCGGCTTGAGGTAACATCTGCATGATAGGCCCTAGCTTAATATCTTTACACACAGCTCGGAAACGGAGGGTTAGCCTGGGAATAACTGTTTCTGCCAAGTCGTAGTTTTTTTCAAGGCGTCACCCGGTTAAGTGGTGACGTTAACGTGACGTCATGACAATACTTCATAAGATGTGAAATCCTGATAGCACCGTTCAACTGTCACGTCATGACAATACTTCACAAGATGTAGGTCACGAAATCAGTATAAGAAACCGTTCAACCGTCAACTGATGTAATCGATCAATAGCGTAAATCTTTAATATAATCCCAGTCCACAGAGTTGCGATGTCGACAAGTGCAGAAGTCGTAAGAGGGTTACGGCTGACTGTAGAAAGGTGCAAAAGGCTAATGTTCACACTAAGTAGTAAGAGAGTCCAGGATAGGGTATGTGTGAGAAGAAGCAGGGATGAGAATAAAGCAAGTACGGTAGAGATCTACGGTATATGTGAGAAATATATGAACTAAAGATCGTGGCGCGCAGTACCGAGATGATAGAGTGAAGGACATTGCATGCAAATGCACTCACCTGCAAGTAGATTGCGGTGTTACACCATGGCACGTCGGGCAATTCCTCGTTATGGTGAGGTGTTCGAGAAACCAGCTATAAAATCAAGGACTCCACCATTACTCCGTGAAGGCAACGAAACAAGTAGAGTGAGCGGAGATTAAGGAGACAGATGAAAAGCCTTATTCACCAACTTGTATAATCCTGAGGCTGCCGCGTGCAAAGACAGTCGTAGCTCGGTGACATAGTGGGATATCATGACAGCTACTCATAGTGATCGAATGTGCTTCCGTTCCCGCAGGTAGATATACTCCTCAAGAGGGCATACCGCAAAGAAAGCGGTAAGTACGTTCCTAGATCTGAGGGAGTCTGTTCGGGCTGAGTCTGATAAAAAAAATTAAAATGGATCTTACCTGAGTAGTTGAACCCATCGGGAGCACGATGGCTGCTGGCAATGTGGCATGCTCGGTGATCATCTTCCTGGCAGTCATAGATACTCATCGTTCTTTTTTACTCACTGTCACATATCTCTAACAAGATTCTGACTGAACACATTGCATAGACGCATGACGCAAAAATTAGAGAGGCATAACGCAAAGGCACAGTTGGAACTCAAGTCGGCGTGATCAAAGTGAACGTGACATGTGACAACTTACATGTCACATTGCAAACAACTGACAAATAACGACTGTCGCGAAATTTTTGAGGACGCAGACCCGTGAAGCCATTTGAAACATCTTAATGGCATTTGGTATGTTCGCGTCTTTCTCCTTGGCGAACCTTGATACATTTCTAATCTATGACTTGCAGGAGCACCAGGCAATCGAGGTGGATTCGGTAGAGGAGGTGGAGGAGGACGTGGTGGTGGACGGGGAGCACCAAGAGGTAGGGGTGGTGGAGGGGGAGGTCGTGGTGCGTTTACATATCAATTGACTATTTTTTTTGTCCTTGAGCAATCTCTTCAGGTGGTGCTCGTGGTGGAGGTTTCCAAAGTCGTGGACGAGGTGGAGGTGGTCGGGGTGGTGCCAGGGGTGGTGGTAGAGGTCGTGGAGGCCCTGGGGGTGGTGCCAGGGGTGGTGCGAAGGTTATACTCGAGCCTCATAGACATCCTGGTATTTTCATCGCCAAAGGGAAAGACCATCTCCTCGTCACGAAGAACCTGGTCCCAGGAGAAAGTGTTTATGGTGAGAAGCGAATATCTATCGAGGGCGGCGTCGACGACACAAAAGTCGAGTATCGCGTATGGAATCCTTTCCGGAGTAAGTTGGCAGCGGGTGTATTGGGTGGCATGGATAAGATTTTCATCGAACCTGGAAAAAAGGTATTATATCTCGGTGCAGCTAGCGGCACGAGTGTCAGCCATGTAGCAGATATTGTTGGTCCCGTGAGTTGCATTATCTTTCCTTGTTTTACATCCCCAGTATTGAATATTGTTATAGGAAGGTGTTGTTTATGCTGTTGAATTCTCACCACGATCTGGTCGTGATTTGATCAACATGGCAAAAAAGCGAACCAACGTCATACGTGAGTGTTTCCAGATGTACAGTCTGCAGTTGGAGTTATTAATGTCTCTCATAGCCATTGTGGAGGACGCCCGACTTCCTAACAAGTACCGTATGTTGGTGTCAACGGTAGACGTCATATTTGCAGACGTCGCACAGCCCGATCAAGCACGGATTGTGATTCGTAACGCGCAGTCATTCCTCAAAAATAGTGGCCATGTGCTCATTTCCATCAAGGCTAGTTGTATAGACTCGGTAGCCGCACCCTCCGCCATTTTTGCGAAGGAGATAGCGTATCTACGGGAACACAAGTTCAAGCCTATTGAGCAAATCACACTTGAACCGTACGAGCGTGATCACGCTATGGTTGTCGGTGAGTAGTCTCTGCAGTTGCCTGCTGCTGGTATCTGAGATGGATCGTATAGCTGAATACCAACGACACCTATAAAATGTGGATACTTACATACTCCTGTTGGAGGCACTTGGCAGTTGACTTGATCGTTTGATTGTAATTAAAAGTATCTGTGTTCGCATTATCGATACAAATTTGTTTCTTTGTCTAGTATTGTATAGGACTTCCCTCTGTATTTGAACTTGCGAAAAATCTACAGGCATAGGGGAGAGTCACTACAGTGTGATGTTAATAGCCCACGTGTCACATCGAGGCACAGTTCTGGTATGACCTTCGTGTTGGTTGAACACCACTAAAAAGAACGGCGACCACATCACTTCCATTCTAAGGTCATCATCGCAGACTCGTCCAAGGACTTGTTCGTGCAGAAAAAAATTTTTAAAATCGGAGAGGGCAGATGAGACCCCCTCAAGTGCAAATAGACTTCGGTTCACCACCTGGCACACCCTCACGCATCTCTTCTGATTTTGAAGAAATTCACTACCCTGCCTCCTACTCGTCTTACTCCGATACCACAGAGAAATATAAGCACGAAGAATCACTGCCATTACACTACATGAACGAGGACATCTCGACAAGGCGCAGGGTGGCTAGAGGGCCTGGCAGCAGCGGCGGCTTCATGAGCGGCGATGAGCATGAAAGTGAAATGCACTACGACGATGAAGGAAAGGACGTGTATTCGAAGCTAAGGCTTGCTAAGGGCCGTGTCAGCAGCGGTCGTATTCACAGGCCTCCACCTCCACCTCCAACGTCAATAGTATGTGACCTCACTATTGGCACCTGCTGCGCATTCTGATTTCGAGCACTTCCATAGAGTGAATTGATATCCCAAAACCTAGAGCACATCCCGCCTGCCATTTATACCCTTCTCTCGTGCTGGACCCGCTTCCATAAGATAGGTCATGCCAACACCGTCGTCTGGGACGAAGCGCACTTTGGCAAGTTTGGGTCGCATTACCTCAAACGCGAGTTCTATTTTGATGTCCACCCTCCCCTCGGGAAGATGCTTGTCGGCCTGGCGGGTTTGCTGTCGGGTTACAATGGGCACTTCGAGTTTAAAAGCGGAGAGGTGTATGATGAACATGTTCCGTATGTGGCCATGCGGGTCATGATGGCAACCTTTGGAGTGGCCTTGGTTCCACTAGGGTGGTACACCGCGGTTGAGTTGGGAATGAGCTCATGGGCTTGTCATCTGGTCGCACTTATGGTTCTGTGTGGTGAGTGTCATGACCACAAGTACAAGCTGCTGGTGCTTCATGTTTTGCTTGCAGATGTTGCTTGGTTGTGCATATCGCGTTTTATTCTTTTGGATTCGATGCTCCTCTTCTTCACCTTTACCACGGTCTTTTTCCTTACGAAATTTCACAATCAACAGTACCAGTATGTGTTAGGCAATTCATAGCCACTGACTGATTAATGCTTACCCGCAAATAGATCGTTCTCTTTCGACTGGTGGATGTGGCTTGCATTCACAGGTATATCCATCGGATGTGTTACAAGGTCTGGTACCTTTTTTCGCCCAAATGCGTTGTGGCTAAATCCATCTTAGTGTCAAATGGATCGGATTATTCGTGACTGCTCTGGTTGGCTTGTACACCATCGAGGATCTCTGGGAGAAGTTCGGTGATCTTCGCATGTCCACAGTACGCTGTCATTCCTGTGACTTAGCTCCAATCAGCTGATTTATTTGACAGCGGGATCAAATCCGACACTGGGCAGCTCGTGTGCTCTGCTTAATTGTCCTTCCAATCATAGTGTACATGATGTCCTTCAAGCTCCATTTCTTGATCCTAAATCATTCGGGTCCTGGCGACTCCACGATGAGTTCTCTGTTCCAGGCACAACTCGTCGGCAATGATTTTGCCTCGAACCCACAAGGTTGGCTTTATTCCTTGCGTGTATTAGTGTACTACTGATGGGACGCTCAGATGTTGCGTTTGGCTCAAAAATCACCTTGAAAGGCATGGGCTGGGGTGGAGGTCTCTTGCACTCCCATGTCCAAACCTATCCCATTGGTTCAAACCAGCAACAAGTTACTTGCTATCACTATAAAGACGACAACAACCACTGGACCGTCCTTCCTACATGGGAAGAGCCTGAATACAACCCAAACAGCGAGCTGCGTTTCCTCCGGGATGGTGACGTCATCCGCTTGCAACATGTACCTACGACGCGGCACTTGCACTCGCACTCGGTGTCAGCACCTGTGACGAAGCTTAACCATGAAGTTTCTTGCTATGGTAACGCGACTGTCGGAGATTTCCAGGATTATTGGGTTGTTGAGGTCGTCGATGATATCAAGAAGGGCAGTCGAGAGCATTTGTCGAGAATCCATTCTCTCACGACCAGACTGAGGTTCAAGCATCAGGCTCTAGGATGTTACCTCTACGCTTCGAATACGGTCCTGCCTCAGTGGGGCTTCAAACAACTTGAAGTCAGCTGCACACAGGAGAACGACCCGCGTGATATTCATACATACTGGAACGTGGAAAGTCACTGGAACGACCGACGTGAGTTTCTTTTTTGTACTTCCAATAGAATACAGGGCTGACTGTTGTGGTTGAGTGCCTCGTGGCGATGCGAAGTACTACAAGTCTTCGTTCCTCCGTGACTTCTGGCATCTTAATGTGGCCATGATGACATCCAATAATGCGCTTGTCCCTGATCCTGATAAGGAAGATATTCTTGCGTCAAGTCCCACTGACTGGCCGTGGATGCGGTTAGGCCTCAGAATGTGTGGCTGGGGCGACCTCCAGCCAAAATACTACCTTCTTGGTACACCTTTCATCTGGTGGGGAGGTACTGTCAGCATGATTGCTTCCGTCGTTGCCCTCGGCATATACCTACTGCGTCAACAACGCAAGTACGTTGATATGACTCCTCGTAAGTCCCCCCGCCATTTACATCCGAAGACTTCATTGACCCATCGTCCCAGAACAATGGGATCATTTCTTGTATGTTGGAAAGATTGCTGGATATGGTTGGTTTTTGCATTACTGTAGGTCTGGAGATTTTCGTTGGCGTTATGGACTCACACACCCACTCAGTCCCGTTCTTTATCATGGGCCGCGTAACATATGTTCATCACTATGTACGTATGCATAGTCGAAGTTGAAAATTTTCTGCTAACCAACGGATAGCTCCCTACTCTCTATTTTTCCGTTTTAATGTTTGCTCACATTCTTGACCACTTCATTTTCTCCGCACGCTGGAAGGACGGTACAAAGCGTGTTGCTTTCGGTATCTGTGCATTCTTGCTCGTCGGAAATTTCTGGTGGTTCAGAGGAATGGCATGGGGTATTGACGGACCGATCAATGAGCATTGGGGCCTAGGGTGGCGCAAAGTAAGTCTGCTTATGCAATTGCTCGGATGTGTGCTGACAATTATTAGACCTGGAACATATACAACGCATAAATTTGTTCTCGAGCGGACTCTGATATGCACGGTACTAGTTAGTGAGATACTCCTTATGTGTTTGCTACTTGTGTGCAATGGATGTTTATTTGAACTGGAAAGCTCGATACTATAGCTAGCTAGTGATGTGAATTACTATTGAACTGAGAAATCCCATGAGACGGGAGCCTTGTGCTTGCGATAAGATGCTCGCACCTACTCATACGACTTTCGCCAGAGCTTCCGGGACCCGAAAGGGAAAAAAAGCGAATTATGAGGTGGATTGTGGCTATGCTGGACGGAATGACACGATTTTCTTCCGCGTGAGCCCGAATTATTATTTAATTTTGGAAGTCGTCAAAGCTCCCGTGTGCTTTGTCGGTTCAAACGCAGTTGCTTTCACAACTTTCCACCCTCGTCCTCGCCGTCCTCAGCAATGGCCTCTCTTGCACGGTTCCGTCCTGCTGTTCGTCGCATCGTCAGTCTAGCTTTATTTTTTAATACTCTGTTAGAGCGAGACTGACATCACCACTTTCATAGCCTGCCTTTGCGCGAGCCATTCAAACGTCCGCGGACACCACTCAACTGCAGGACACCATCCAGGACCCCTCACAACCATTCATGGTGAAGCTTCACGAAGAGTCTTTTCGCTCATATCAGTGCGAGACCCCCTCTCTCGAGGTCGAGGTGAACAAGGATGAGCTCCTCAAAATGTACAAGGACATGCAGACGATGCGTCGAATGGAGATGGCAGCTGATGCCCTATACAAGGCTAAGCTTATTCGCGGTTTCTGCCATTTAGCTATTGGCCAGGTACTCGGTATTTCCAATTGGATGATGAAGCTTTGCTAACTTTGCTATTAGGAAGCTGTCTCCGTTGGTCTTGAGTATGGTATTAAGCCTGAAGACCGGGTCATTACCGCATACCGGTGTCACCCCTTCGCTGTCATGCGTGGTGGTACCATCAAGGGCGTTATTGCTGAGCTTCTTGGCCGCCAGGCTGGCATGTCCCATGGCAAGGGTGGCTCTATGCATATCTTCACTCCCTCTTTCTTCGGTGGTAATGGTATCGTCGGTGCCCAAGTGCCCGTAGGGGCTGGTATTGCGTTCGCACAAAAGTACCTTGGCAATAGCACCGCCACGTTTGCTCTCTACGGTGATGGTGCAAGTAACCAAGGCCAGGTCTTCGAGGCATTCAATATGGTATAGTTCTATCGACTAATGGAAATGAGCTCTATCTAATCAAGCTACCTAGGCCAAACTTTGGGGTCTCCCTGCTGTCTTCGTTTGCGAAAACAACAAGTATGGAATGGGTACTTCTGCTGAGCGCAGCTCCTCCAACACTGAATATTTCACTCGCGGTGATAAAATTCCTGGTCTTCAAGTAAGTATATCTTTTCGCGCTTATCAGACTCGAATGTTGATTCAAATTTATAGGTCAACGGTATGGACATCATTGCTTCCAGGCACGCAGTGCAATACGCACGCAAATGGGTGACGGAAGGCAACGGCCCACTTCTAATGGAATTTGTCACTTACCGCTATGGTGGCCACTCGATGTCCGACCCCGGTACCACCTACCGTACGCGTGAAGAAGTGCAGCGGATGCGTAGCACTCAGGATCCTATCCGTGGTCTCCAGCGCTACATCGAGGAGTGGGGTCTCGCCACTGAGCAGGAGCTCAAGGTCTGTCGCTACTCGCTTCTCATAGAATGATATTGATAATCATGTTCGCGTAGCAACTTGACAAGGACGCCAAGGCGGAAGTTGACCATGCCGTCGAGGAGGCTAAGCAGTCCCCTGAGCCATTGGCCAAGGACCTCTGGACAGACATCTACTACAAGGGCACAGAGCCATCATTCATGCGTGGCCGTGAACGCGAGGAGATACATAACTACTGATTGGTTTCTTCATATTATCGTCATACATTAGACTCTTTCTTTATCATCTGTTGCACGATGCATTGGGTGTGTTTTCGTGAATGTCCGTTCCATTGGCAATTTCCAACATGAATGTTTCGATGTACGCAAATTGCTGAAATACGAAATAAACTCATGTCGGTGGGTTGAGCTGAGACTGTATGTTTGTTCCACCACAATCACCTGCACCTGCTTCCAGTCCCTCGTATCTCCCGTCCCGAAATGCAAGTGCCCCAGTTTCTGCCCCACAGACTCGAAATCCGATAACCATTCGCCTGCGGAAAATCTTAGGCACTAACTTCACAGATGAAGCAACGAGTGAGGCGCTCCGGACGCTGTCAGAGCTGTATGGCACCCAGTCTCCCATACCTACCTCATGCTCCAAAGAGCCAACGACTGACGACACAGATTCAGACGACGACTGGGACGACGAGAATGCCAACGCCGGGCCAGCCGCGGAGGATCGTCGGGAAGGGTCGAACGAGACCACGTCGCGGGCGCGCAAGAACCTCCACCGAGATCTGGAGAACAAGCTCGCGCAGGGAAGCCAGCAATTCCTTGCTGCATTCAGCCAAGTGGACCAAGTGCGCGTCGGTCTGATACGCCGTCAAGAATTATGTCGTCTGACGCCGCTGTAGAGACTCGATGAGCTGCAGGCGCACGTCGCTGCCATGCGTGTTGCTTGCAGCGAGGCCGAGACGCAGCTGAGGCTGTCTGGCGAGGCCAGCCAGTCGCTGCTTGATCGTGCGGAGAGCTTGAGGAACGAGAGGTATGGCGTTTGTGTCCCGAAGGGATTTCTTCTGGCCACTTACAGATCGCACAGAGAGGAAGTGGAGACGCGGAAATCTATCGTTGCGCTCTTCCTAGACCGCTTCACGCTC
>Ga0153978_1000398_pt1 | contig 11408 bp, 16 predicted proteins | sample TSGA062MetaG_FD_104749 | JGI IMG/M metagenome (GOLD analysis project Ga0153978, IMG submission 104749) | Attine ant fungus gardens microbial communities from Georgia, USA - TSGA062 MetaG | ecosystem: Host-associated > Fungi > Mycelium > Unclassified | place: USA: Georgia, Yuchi Wildlife...
AATAGAAGTAAAGAGTGTCTGTCAAAATACAGTAATGTACCCAGTACGGAGCATCCATCATGACAGAATGCTTGGCCATTTGATCCGCAAGCCCTCCAACCAGCGCATGTAGAGCAACTCAGCGATTGGGGATTTGCGGACAGGCGATCCGGGGCTGTCGACTTTGGCGGAATGTGAGGATGATGAGGTACTTGAGTCTGTGGGAAGTTCATTGATGTCTTCTTGGACTTCGGTGACCACAAGACCCTTTGCAGTCATCTCGCTCTTCCGGATGACACGTTTGTGAGGGAATAGTCCTCGAGATGTTTGAACATGCTGTCGGACAGCAGGGTTTCTAGTGGGTGTTTTCAGGACTTGATGATATCTCATTCTATTGAAGGATACGTACTCGTTAATACCTGAGAGAATGTCGAGAATGATGTTGTAAGATAATGCAGGATTCGCCTCCCTCAACTCGGCAAAGCCGCGAGAAATCATGCTGAGGGATTCTATCTCTCGAGCTTCCATGTCATCTCGGATGGCCTGTCAGGTATCGTTATTCTGTCATGTAAGGCGGCAAGGTTGGGAATGACTTACACCTTGGAGGACGGGGAGAACGACATCATCGATGATGGCTCTTCCCGCTTGCTGAGACTCGGATGCTTTCCGCTTGGATGACGAAGAAGACCTGTCTCTGGATGGAGAAAGCGGTGACGATGGAGAGTCTTCCCTACTCCGAGTAGTGCCGACATACTCCGCGGATAGTCTCAGGGAACCAATTGTATCGACCTTTTTAACAGGTCTGATAGTGTCAACACCAGAGCCGAGGTCTGCTTCCCGCATAATGGTACCAGCACCAGTCATTTTGTGCCTGGCAGCATATGATGACCTCCTCGTCGAGCGAACGAAACCACTATACGCCGGTGGTGCACCCAAAGGCACTCCATCATCTGTTGCACAGGTAATTGGAGTTGGCGTTGTTGGCTCGATGTTCTCTACAGATTCATGTGGTAAACCGTCTGCAGTGCCGAGGAGTGACAAAGTGTTTGGTTCGTCAAGAGGAGTCTTGATTAAAACAGTAGAGTGCGCTGCCCCCATATTCATTCCGATTCCGCCAGAGTCGAGTGACGCACTTCCATTAACCGCACCCCCTGTATCAATCGAGCCTTCGTCCTCCTCATATATTGAAGGCTCATTGTCATACATGTCTTCATCGTCCATCTCGGGCAATAAATCCTTTGCAACACTGCTGAAGGTACCCATGGCATGCGTCGACTTGATGGTGTCGAAGTTCCAGTCACTCCGGATTGTATTATTGCTCTCCCAGATTGCGGTACCACGGATTGTCGCCTGGTATCCTGAAGGCTGACCTTTCTGTGGTGATTTGGCACGGAACTCTTGGTACCTCTCAATCAGCTCTGCGAGGTACGTCGTCCTCTTCGCGTTTTTGATGAATCTATGCTGCAGGAGCTCCTTGGCTGCTGGGCGCTAGAGTAATTGTCAGTACATCTCAAACATAGAATAGGTTAGGCTTACATCGGCGGGATCTTTCGTCAAACAAAGTGACACAAATTCCTTAAATGCAGTAGAAAATGAACCTTCAAGAACAGGTGGTTTTGCCTTTGGAATAAGAAAAAGAACGCGCATAGGATGGTACTCTGCGAGTGGCGGCTCTCCTTTCGCCAATTCTATAGCTGTGATGCCCAAACTCCACATGTCTGCCTTAGCGTCATAGCCCGCCTGCCGGATGACCTCTGGTGCCATCCAGAATGGAGTACCCACGAATGTGTGCCTCAGTGTACTGGTCAGCTGCGCGGCCACTCCAAAGTCAGCAAGTTTGACCTTTCCGGTAGCAGAAAGCAAGACATTGGCAGCTTTGATATCACGGTGAATGGTGCCTTCCGAGTGCAAATAATCAAGACCCAACAGAAGCTCCCGACAAATGACTGCGATGTGTGCTTCTGAGAAAACACCAGCTTTGAGAAGGTCGAGACATGACCCTCCAGCCAGATACTCCATGATGATCCAGAGCTTATAAGCAACAACGAATGAGCCATAATAGCGAGTGACGTATTCCGAGTCACATTGAGCGAGGCTAGCTATTTCTTGCTGTATTTCCGAGATATCGTCATCAGTGTCTTCCAAATCTGTTTTAACAACGGAGTGATTAGCTCCAACATAACATCGAGCACCAGGACGCACCGATCTGTTTGATAGCAACTATCTGCTTTGTTTCGTTGTGTATGGCCTTGTAGACGACCCCGAAGCTCCCTGTTCCCAGTTTCTCGAGGAGGGTATATTGGCTGGATGGGTTGTTGCTTGGAACAGGATAAGGCTCCCTGGGACGGGACTCCCTATCCTGACTTGCCTGTGAAGACATCATAGAGGGCGAGTGAGCGAGTGGCTGTCCAGCCTGTCCTTGACCGATGTCAGTCACTGAGGATTTTCTGAGGCGACTACCGGCAGACATGGTGGCATGAGCGGACAGAACACTTGCAGGCACAGGCTCGGACACATGGAGCGGCAGCTTGGGGTGTGACCATTCGACTCGTGCCGAACAGTAAGAAGATTGCTCTACACGTGTCTGGAAAACCTTGCAACCCTTTGCAAGAGTGCTCCCGCGTTCTCTCAAGGAACTTGAAAGGGTACGTACTGCAGTAATAAACGGACTAACCAAGTACACGAAAGGACTTTGTTGCAGTCCTATTCCAAACTACTTTTGGTCGTGAGTGTCAAACAGTCAAAGCACGAGGTCACAAAGATAAGACCAGTTCGATGAACATGAGGCTCCGGCGTATACGTGAATATGAAGTCACACTGAGTGGTGAAACTCGGCCCGTTCGGGAACAGTGCCAACTGCTGTCGGGCGGTTCCCAAGACCGTGAGCGCACTCACTGAGCGAAAGGCAGATAAATAGGCTGCTTCAACCGATCCCAAGTCATCACATAGCATGCATGTCGAGTTGATCAAGGCGTAGGGCATACAAATATATGAAAATGCAAAAGCAGAAAAATCTCCAGCATGAATGGCCCTATCATACTCAGCCAACGACACATTCACACTCATGCCTTGACGGCATACTTGCGAATAGGGAAGTGCGTATCCTTCTTTTTTTGCTTGAGAGTCTTCAGCGATGATTCGCGCTATTGTAAAGATGCGGCATCAGTCCAAGATCTCGCGGTGGTGACCATATTTCAAACCTTGGTCAGTCTTCGTCTGATCGCACGCGTCTTCTTTGGCCGGAGATCAAGAGGAAGGTATTTCTTGTTCTTGTAAAACTCCCGGAGGTGTTGGCGTTGCTTCTGGTTCATTACAGTCAGGACCCGTGCGATAGACTTGCGCACAACGTTACTAGTCAAATTAGCCCTCCCGCATTGTAGATCCAACGCTGCGAAACGTACATCCTGGTAAGTTTAGAGGCAGAGCCACCAAGAATCTTCTGTACACGTAGCGACAGAAGCTCGTTCTTGAGCTCATTGAGTTGCTTGGTCAAGTCATTCTTCGACCTGGACATATCGCGCAAGATAATTTCATGATCAACACCCTAATTTTTAAGCAGCATTCTATATTGTAGACTCACTTGGACTGGAGCTCGTAGGCCTTAACTTTGCTGCTGGGCATTTTTGGAGTTGTCTGTATAATAAATTGAAAATTGATTAGCACCAAGTCTAACAGATTGACCACACGAATGCGGCGGATTGAAAACAGAACACATTGGAACGAATGAAACAGCCTCAAGAGTATAACAACGAGATATTTACCTTGAGGGGGCTGTCGCGTACGGATCGTCCGCGACGACATCACAATGTTTAGGCGTACGGGATCTGGTACTGTACAGTTTATGTGCCATTTTCCCACGCCGCCACAAAAGGGCATTCCCCTGTACACAAAATGTCCTGAATGTACCAATCTATACATCGATGCTATGTGCTAGGTATTTACTTGCTTTCACTAGTTCATCAAAACTTATGGTCCCTCCAAAAATGTCCAATGAGCTGGAGCAACCAGAATAGGTCATTCTCGTCAGGATATTCAAAGCTAAGGCATACCTCCCATATGTCAGGTCCACTCGCCCTCCCGAAAGTCGGTCTACCGTTTCCAAGTCAGAAATGCCTAAGCAATTTTCATGTCAGCAGGCGATGGAAAAGTGCATTCAGCTACTCACTGTTAGCCCCACCAGCATAAGTGGTAGGAATGGTCACCCATTCACCAAGCTCTTTTGACAAGTCAGTAAACGAGTCAATAAGAAGGAATGATATACCAACTCTTTACAAGCTCCTTATCAATACCTTGACATAGTCCTTCCACGTCAGCTGCATGTATGAGAAACTCGCTGGAAGAGAGATGTCATTGAAAGGTAGAAAACATATCCTTGTTCCTTACTCGCAATAATGTGCCAGCACGTCGAGATTTTCTGAGCACGAAATTTGCCGCCCACTTCATAGAAGATGATGGAGCATTCTCTGCGCACCTTTGTTCACCTCCATAGTAGTGATGTTCTGCCACTTATTCATGGCGACGAACCATCCTTCTCCTCGCCGGCGACAGCTGAGCTTAAGATGAGATCCAGACGCTTTCAGATAAACAGAACCGACGTGCCTAACGTCCACGACCAGCTTATCCTTCCCGATGCGTGATGAGATGGTTTGAAGGCGCTCCAACGAAAAGTTGCCGTCAGGGAAGAGGTAAGATGTGACGATGACCTGGGGAGCAGTGAGCAGGCGTCCCGTATGTTACTTCACAAATCTACCTTACTCGCACCCGCGTCAAGCCATTCCTTTGCATTGTCAAAGGTGATGCCTCCGCCGATTTGCAGATGACCTGGCATACATCGTTCAAGAGCATCACGAAAGCATATTGTGAGAGATGCGAACCTCGCCATTCTTTCAGTGCTCTCCTGGCTGCCTCGTCATTCCCGTGCCCCAGCTTGATGACATGTCCACCCTCCAGATCGTTGTCACGATACTTCGCGGCGAAGTATTCTGGGGGTTGCCTGCGGAGTCATCTAACAATTGAGAAAATGCAACGCTACATACACGCACGTTGCAACAAAATTTGTCTTCAATTCCTCCTCATTGCATGAAAGAGTACCTCCGACGATTTGTTTTACTTGCCCTTCATGCAAGTCAATACATGGGCGGAAGATGCTGTGACGATGCTCAGGAGTCATTTTCGGGGTTGTAAGAGTGACTCACTGGCACTTGATGGCTTGTCCAAGGTTCAATCTTATATCGTCAGTAGATAGTTTGAACACACTAACTTAGTACTTGTACAAACTCATGAATGAACTTCAATTCATGGTATAATATACATTGGCGTTATCTTAATCCGAAAAAACAGAGTCGAGAGCACTCGAACTTTAGTACTCTAGAGAAGCTTCCATGATTCTCGTCAGATGCTCCTTTCCATCCTCGCCTGCTACGTCTCCAATGTTTGGAGCCAAATCCAAAACGCGACGTTGCGGGAGCGTGCCCTCCACTAGCATGGGAACGTCGCTCTTGTTATATCCTACGGCCTTTAGCCCACGAGGAACACCTAGTCCATCGAGGAAGCATGCGATGGACTCGTATAGATGTGCGCCTACTTCGGTGTCAGGGATGCTTGTTATTGAGGGGTCTGTAACTGTGACATTGTTGAAAACCGCAAGTGCTTCACGATGACGGTCAGGAGAAGATGGAGCAGTGAACTGGAAGACAGCGGGTCCAGTTAAGGCAACACTGTAGATGCTCATTTACTCTCCACGGTTTCGTACAGCTTAGCGGTTGCATTACCTGATACCATGAGGGATGATAGGATGGTCAACCAGATATCCAGGGTGCTTGTACTTGGGACCTTTCTTGTTCAAGCCCGAGATCTACGAGGAGAGCTTATTAATATTGATTCCTGATCATTGTCTATACGTACGGGGTAGCTCATTCCATGGCATAAGTGAACGCCAGCATTTCCAAAGCCGATACCAGCGAAAGAAGCCGCGAGGCTAGTTTAAAATCAGACACCAATTGCGACATGAGTAGGAGGAACATACAGCATTTGGCTTCGAGCCTCATGATCACTGTGATCCTTCGCAATGCGCGGCAAGTACTTGACAGTCGTACGAAGGGCCCACATCGAGAAAATATCTGCGACAGGATTGCTTCCTTGGTAGGCAGGTCGTAGAATGGGATTTGCAGGGCGGGGTGTCCGTTCCGTATAACTAAAAAATCATCTTTGGTTACCTCTCGTAAATTCAAGTGCATACATACGGAATAGCAGTATAGCTCTCCAAGCTGTGGAAAAGGACATCCAGCCCTGCACTGATGTGCACAGCGGTTGGGCAGCTCTCCGTATTAGCAGTATCCACAACGCCCAATACAGGCTTAAGTGCACGATTTGCAATGCCAGTCTTGAAAGCTCGTGAAGTGACGTCAAAGATGGCCGCACCGGTGGTTTCAGAGCCAGTGCCAGCGGTGGTAGGAACTATAAAATCACGAGTGAGTGGCATATAGTAGAGATGGTGGCTTGTCTACCTGCAATGAGAGGTCGCAAAGTTTCAGAAATAGGAAGACCTTTACCAACGGGTGCATTAACGAAGTCCATGAGATCGGCATCCTTGTAAACGGCAAATCTAGAATATGTAAGAGGAGAATTGTGTGAATAAAACAGGCCTCACAAGTTCGCAGTCTTTGCGGTGTCAATGACACTTCCACCACCAACACTATGAACAAGCCAATAAGTCTGGGGGTACACGTTGTCATTATTGATTGCGACTCACGCCAGGAAGTGAGTGAAATCGTGTTGTCTTGCCCAATCAATGGCCTTTCTCCAGCTCTCTTCTGTAGGTTCTGCAAGCACTTGATCGTATATCTCGAATGGGAGGTCCTGCTGTGATTGTAAAGACTCAAGGGCCTAAGATTAGAGTAAGTAGGGTCCCGGGGGGATTGCAGATCGAAACTCTTACAACTTGCATGGGCTTCAACTTGGCCACTGTGGGATCGGTGAAAACGCCAACCTATTGACGATATAGATGTTTATTGTCCTCGGGTGTGGGAAGTCATCTGACCTTGCGGGCCTTCATGTTCTTGAGGTCCATACCAACCTCACGTGTGACGCCCTCTCCAAATCTCAAGTTCGATGCCGCAACCTGCATAAAGGCTGTAGGCTACGATTGCCTTCATAATGAGAGCGTACCTCGAACGCATATTCCTTTTGGACAGTTTGAACGGGAGTCGCCATGGTTCTGAGTTGGTTCAGGGCAAGAGCACCGTGGTGTGCATGATTATGGGCTGCAGGTCTGCAGCCATGACATGGACACGCTGAGAGTTGGGATGCGTTTATAAGGCGAAAAATTGAACTCCTCGTTGCAGCTGGTGCCATGGTGTGAACTGAAGGCCGCGTCGGAACGGAGAGTTTAAGCAAACGCGGGGAATGGCACGTGATCATGAGTCCCGTGCCTCAGGGCTGATATTGGCACGTGGGTCAGAAATGTCAAACCCATCAATTTCTTGCGTTCTCCTTCAAACGTCTGGCTGCCTGAGTGAACGGTTGCTGTTGTCTCTATCATAGTAGGCTGGCCTAGCACAATCACTGGTACTATCACAGTTATCCTGGCCACCGCCAAAGTCATTCCTTTGCTCCCCTGTCATGAAGTTGCAGGCTCTTTTCTTCGCTGCCTTAGCAGGTGTTTCAGTTGCCGTTAAAATACCTTTCATTCAATCAAAACGCATAAACCTCCAACGACGAAGCGGAGGCGCAGGTGTTTCAATATCCCATCCAGCTGCCGCTCCGCAGCTTCTTGCCACAGAATCCTCAGGGTCCCCAGTGCTCACCCTCAGGCAAGTCATAACTGCATTCCGCAGTCCAGGTACACCAACTGACCAATGATATAGTGATGTTCAGGATCTCATTTATATGGCAAATGTAAGCATCCTTCGTTCAGTCTCTCAAGCCACATCTCATTAGCAAATCAGGTTACGCTAGGTGGTGCTGGTGAGTAGCGCAATGCATCCGGGCCATAGTGTTAAGTTTCTCATCGAAAACCTAGACTATTTGGTTCAGCTTGATACAGGTAAATTTTATTATTTCTTTTTTCCTGTAATATTTAATTCCTTCAGGTTCTTCTGATCTATGGGTTACGAGCAATCCAATTTCCGTCCCTAATGCAAACTCAACAGTGAGTGGCATAAAGAAGTTCCTAACCAATGTTACTTACCGTCGCTAGTCCCAAGCCTGTAATCTGACTGTGAGTGCGTTACTATGAGGCTTGGGTTTCTAATCTGACTTGAGCGAAGTATGGTATTGGTTGGGCCTATGGAAATATCTCCTATGTCAACGCTGCGTTTGCCGGGTAAGTAATTGCATAAGTGCCATGACGTAGATTGATGCAATTTCCAATTAGAATCTCCGTTCCTTCCCAAGCCTTCCTTGATGCTTCGATCTCACAAAACCCCGCATTATCCTATGGAGCTGCAGGGATCCTAGGGCTAGGTTTCGATTCCCTGTCTACTATAGACCTCTATGTAAACTCTACCGGGGCATCGACTGGGCGCACCCTCCTCTACAATCTTTTTCGAGACAATCCTTCTGAACCCAACTACATTGCATTCTCCCTGCAGAGCAATTCTGACAACGATCAGATTTCCGGCAGCTTCTCCATTGGTATGTCAAAACACTATTGTTCAGTTACCCTCAGATACACTCGTTGATCCTCCGAAATGCAGGTGAGACCGAGGCCGCGTATTCAAATGTTACAAGCACCAACAAAATCCCAACGTGGCCCGTAAATTCTCCAGCGCGTTGGAATGTTCTGTTAGACTCATTCTTTGTGGGCACGGAGACCCTGTCAGTATCCACTACCGTACAAGGAGCGCCCTCGAATAAGGCCGTGGTTCTCCTGGACAGTGGTACATCATATACGTATGTCATCACCAGTATCAGTGGGCTGGATTATCTTTATTCATCAGGAATGCAGATATGCGCCTACTGATGTGTGTCAAGCCATTTATGGCGGCGTGTCTGGTGCCCAGTATGAATCCAGCCTCGGGCAATGGGTCGTCCCTTGCGACGCAGAAATCGATATGGCACTTCAGTTTGAGTGAGTTGTTTGTATAAAACTTTTTTTGGCATTGACGATGGCATAACAGCGGCCAGATCTTCCCGATCCACCCTCTGGATGTTTCACCACAGAATTCGGGTGATCCTTCAATTTGTGTCGGCTCTTTTGTGCCTCAAAGTGTTTCTGTTGGGGCTGGCCAATTGTAAGTTCATGTATAATCATGGAATGCACCACCAAACAATAGCCTCCTTAGTGATTGGTTGATCGGCGACAATGTCTTGCGTTCAATTTATGCCTTATATGACTTCGGTGACTACGATTCGTCGGGGACCATGGGCAACCCCTACGTACAGATGCTTTCTTTGATCAACCCAGATCAGGCATCAGTGGAGTTCCACGATGTTCGGGGTGGAACGCCACAGAGTAACATTACCTACAACGTCTCAAACAGTGGCTCCGCGTCAACAACCGTGACGTTGTCCACGGATGTAGCAAGCACTATCGACAAGCTGTCCAAATACCTTCCTGCCATGCTCGCCGTGATGGCTCTCAATGCCTTAGTTTTGATCATCCTCGCCATCGTTGGCCTCGTCCTGCTGTGCAGGCGTGGCAAGAGGAGTTCGCGAGCGCGCAAGACACCCGGGCGGTTGAGCCCCATGCCGATGAACATTACCGCGACAAGATATTCTGAATTTCCTAGTCCTCAGGAGCCACATACATACCAGCCTGTGTCAATGGCGTTGACCGAAGATACGCTTTTTGCCCCTCCGTCGCCTGCATTTAAGGGGGACTCGATGAGACCTGGAGACCGTCCGAAGTCAGTCGCATAACTTTCCTCTGGCGAAATTGTCTTTATAAATGCCATGGGCCTTCTGCATATCGGATGGATAAGGGACTTTTTTCTGTGCCTATTTGCTTAGCTTTTGCTTCATCTATAACCTATTTTCCTGTCATCCTTGTATACAATACGGACATTGTCATGCATTATATATAGTCCTAATAGACTGTACTATGCGCGCGTTTTAGTACTGCGAGATGCCATCTCAAAGGCTACGTAGTTATCCATGTCCAGGAGTGTCCGCATGTTTCCTAATCGCTCCTGCTCCACACTAGGTTTCGGGCTACCCCTTGTGCTCTTTAGAACCTCTCCTGCCAACGACTTGTACGATCCCCAGGTCTTTACTTGCTCTCGAGTAAGCCCTTCCGCCTCTTGAAGGCGTTTAATTGCCTCCATCAAGGTAGAAGCAAGTTTTGACCGATAGAACGCCGCTGTCTTTTCGTCACTGAGAAGCACATCGACCCGGACGAAGTCAACTATCCACATTGCATGCCGTATGTGATTGAGGTCGTTGGTAGCAAGGGCAGTCCGCAGAAGGAATGATATAGTTTCTACGTCCGTCGGCAGGTTCTTTCCCTTGGACTTTTTCTTCACAGTCGGAGGAAGGCTTTTTCCAAACTCGAATTGACCGGCTTCAACACCTGTCATGAGCTCATATACACGGACAGCAGTTGACCAGTCTGCACTGCGACAGCATGTCATAAGAGCGAGGTGGTATGATTGTGCTGTTGGCGTCAACTTTGGGAGATTATAGATCACATCGTGCTGTATACTCCACTCCAGTGCTTCAAGAGCTTCGTTCGGCTCGTTGAGCGATCCGAGAGAGGCTAGCCCCGCATACGCTCTGAGCAGTTTGTGTACGTGGCTAGAATCGATGAGGTAACGCATCCATATTTTGTCCCAATTGATCTTTTCCATGACTTGACGCAAGAAATGGACGGTCAGTCTGTGTTTTTGCATGGTGTTGCAAAGTTGGAGGGCAGCATCAAGCGTCCATGCATTAAGATTGTTTGACAACCTCCGAGGTATATCTTCCCCTGGCTTTGAAAGACCCAGCCAGTCGTGGATAATGACGAATGCAAAGTTTTGATCATTCGGGCTACCCCGTGTAAGGGCACGTATGGCTGCTGCTATGAGCCCAGGATCCAAATGGAAGTCGGGATTCTTCTGCATAACTTTCTCCATCTGCATCCAAACGTGCTTCGCATCGGACGCCACATCATTACGAGTAGAACTCTCTTCGCTCGAGACCGAGCGCTTCTGACGTGTTGATATCGCCTTGAACATCGCAGTGAACACGAACCTGTCAGGAGCGAGAGGACCTTGCTGGTCCATGGCGAAGTAAACGTCAAATATTTTATGATACTCTCCCGCATCACCGAGAATGTGGATGTATGCGACAAGAGGCTGCAGAGACAACTCCTTGGAGTTGTCTGGCTCATGATATTTGACGGATTCGATGTGCTTCTGGTAGTATTCGTAGATAGAATGCGCGTTCTGCAGTTGCTTGGTGTGCTTCGACCAATCTTTAATGAGGGAAATACCATTGAGCAATGTGGA
>Ga0153978_1000401_pt1 | contig 11385 bp, 13 predicted proteins | sample TSGA062MetaG_FD_104749 | JGI IMG/M metagenome (GOLD analysis project Ga0153978, IMG submission 104749) | Attine ant fungus gardens microbial communities from Georgia, USA - TSGA062 MetaG | ecosystem: Host-associated > Fungi > Mycelium > Unclassified | place: USA: Georgia, Yuchi Wildlife...
AATCAGGCTCAATTTTCTCCGAATGATATAATTTGTAAATTGAACCAAGTAAATGGCGCCGGGGAAAAACCATAATAACCATACCTTACATGTACAGCCCTAGTCACATGTAGGTAACGGACTTCATTACTGTAATAATAACATCATGCACACTCATAATCCTGCACAACACCAGACAGACTGGTCACAAGTTTAGAATGAATCCGTTATGAACGACGGGAATGAAACGGCACTGCATCCAATTAATCATTCATTCAGAAGATATCCCCATCTGTATCATCCAAGATGGTGCTTGTTTCAAATATTCGCCGCTGTTCCAGAGGGGCAAGCACGACCCAGCAGAATATGAACAACATGAACAAGCTAAGAATACAACAGCACCCGATCCCTCCTACCAGAAACCCACCGAAATGGTATAGTGTAGCGGCGTTGAGCAAGACCGACCGCTACTCACCCCTTAATATGTGTCAAGGCTCCAACGACCCCAGACTCAGGCATCGAGGGTGAGAGAGGGATGAGATGTGTTCGTACCGCAGATATAAGGTCCCATTGATCCGTGTCCCCGTGCACGTCGAACATATTCACGCCGCCCATGCCTGCTTTCTTTACAAAATCCGCTTTCATGCCTAGTGATTCGGGATCGTCGTACGGGATAGTCTGTTGGGATGAATGTAAGAAGGGCGTCGCAGAACACGTGTCCCAGCTGCGCTGGAAACCGCTGGCGGGGACGGCGTCATAGGATCCATCGCTGTTGCGCTGTAGGACACCGTCTGACACGAGATCCCGGAACTGGATTTGTTGGTCTTGGTCAGCTCTGACGAGGGTGCGCCTAGCGAGGCGATGGAGACGCGGGGGTTCCAAGGAGCGTTGCTGGAGGTGATCCATACCGTTATTGATGACGTAACCATACGCTGGAAGGCCAAGAACGATCTTATTTGCTGGGAAACCGGCTTGTGTCCAGGCGTTGTATGCGGCTGCTGCGTTCCGAGATGGCTGCCTAGAGTGTCCACATCCATCGTGCAAAGGCGCATTCGGACCAGGGGGGTTCGTAGCTATGAATTACTATGTCATGCTACTCCATCAGTTACAAATCCGCACGAACCTTCGTAATCATCGTAATTCATGATCAAAATCCAGTCGACGAGGTTGGCAAAACCAGACGCATCTTTAATAGGTTGGCCGTCGGGTCCAGTAAATGGAGCGTCCTGAACAGCAGCGGATATTTTCGCAGTCAAAGGGAGCGTTCGGCGAAGGAGTTGAATGAACTGGAGCATGTTCTCTGTATCGTCTGGGCGTTCAGTATTGCCTTGCATGCCTCCTTGTCCAGGGTACTCCCAATCGATGTCGATGCCATCGAGATCGTATTGATTGTAGACGGAAAGGATATTGTTGACGAAGGTCTGCCTGGTGGCGGGTGTAGAGACAGCTTGGGAGAAATATCTGGGGGGGTATGAGAAATATTTGGGGAGAAAGTATGTAAGGAGGACTTACCGGCTACCTGTCCATCCGCCGATACTGAGTTTGACTTTAGTGGATCCGGACGTATGGGCATCGGTCACGAGATCGCGAAGGAGTTGAGCGGCATTGGGGACATCCCACGTGAGGGCAAAGCGTTCGTCGGGGAGAGCAAAGGCAAAGTCAATGTAGTCGAACTGGGAGAAGTCGATGTTGGAGCGGGGTGCCCAGTCGACGTAGTAGGTCATGACCAGGGGCCGAATGTCGGAATTTGCAGCTTGTAATGCAGATGGGAATTGTAATGAAGGAGCGGAAAGAGCGAGGAGGGGAAGGAGCGACAAGGTAAGGAGCGTGCAGAACATGGTGTTGATGTTAGGAACGGGACAAGTGTGCGAGTGATAAGATATACCGGGGAAACATGTCAGCCACATGTGGGATCAGTCATGTGCACGAGTCACGACGAACTATAAACTATATCGAGAGGACAATGGACCGAGAGTTCTTTTGAGACTCTGATTCTTCTTAACGATGTCTCACGCAGGTGACGAGCGCAATATGCGAATCTCGCATAATAAGTTAGAGAGAAGCACGAGAGAATCCGGATTCCGTACAACCTGGGAGCCCGAGCCAGCCTGCAGGTGCCGGGAGAAGCAGAGTGACTTGGTGGCTTGGTCGGTGCACGTGTCGTGTGTGACCCTGGTTGCCGAGTGAGTCGGTGCTTTGTGCGCGCGCTAACTGATAAATTGCTGCGATGACGGTGCTCGATTAGGCAGAGTTTACGTCGATCCGGATGTGACTTGGCTTTCGATCACTTCTCTTTCGGAATAACAAAAAAAGAACGAATTACTTCCCTTTTGCACGGCCTCGTGTTTACTGTCATATAAATATCTCCCTTTTTTCAATGTCTTATGTCTTACAACCTGTCTCTCCCCCGCTCGTTGATTTCAAATGTCTTTCGTTCGTTCCCAATCTCCCCCTCCCCCAATGCCTTCCCCTCAGCTCGTCCCAACTCCTCTGCCATCCCCACCTCCTTTCCACCGCAAAATCCCCCCCTCTCGCCTTACCATTCCTACAAACCATTCTCCCCCCATCCCCCCTCGCATTATAGGTTCTCCGCTACTTCAGAAGACTCTGACGCCGTCCAGATCATATGATCGCTTGGACAGGAGGGCTAAGCAAGGTCTTTTTGGCGAAGATGACGAGTTTGGTGCCCGTAGACGTGCTTTGGGAAGGAGAAGTAACTCCTCAATATCATCCCTCCCCATACTTTCTCCTTCAACCCGCACCACCAGACGCAGCCCGACCCAATCCTCGCGCTGTCGCTCCCCACCACCTAGTCCCTTGATCCCCTCTCCACCCCCGCCCGTTCCTCCTATTCCAGCGTTCATGATCACTCCGACCGATAACAAGGTCAGCCTGCAGTCTCTCCCTAAGCGAGCTACTGCTCCAGCCCACCACCCTGTCTTTGACCTTTATATCGATCGCACCCTCATGAAAGATCCATCTCTCTCCAAGTCGCGTTCTGGGTCAACCTCGCACGCTCCTAGCGCCATGACCTGCATGCAGTTCTTCGCCGTGCACAACACTCCTCGGAAAGACTGCCGAGTCTGAGTTTCCATGATGACGATGACCAGGAGTTATCATTCCGCTCTCATGGTCGAGCTAGCATCTTGGGGGCTATGCTGTCGGCGTAGCGTGTCTTGTGCCATCATTGTACGCAACTTCTCACTGGGATGTCATCATTTCACTTGTCGACGACCTTCCTTGCGCATACAATACATTCTTTCGTTAATACTTATGCCTCCTCATTCTTCCCTCCCGCGCCTGCTCCTTTCGGGTATACTGTCAAACCAACTCTCACTCATGTAACACCATCATTATTGACATTCCCCACTTGATCCCCGGCGTACAAAAAGATACTTTATATCCATCCCATTAGTTAATATCCCCTTACTCACCAGTAAGCACCAGTACCATAATTTCCATCGTGTTCCATCACCTTGTTTTAATACCTACAGAGCTCATCGCGCCCTTATTCTAGTTACTCTTGTAAAGTCAACTGCAATACTTGATGGACTTGTAACAATTTCACGTGGTTGGCCTGCCACCGGATGCTCCACCCGTGATGATGACATCCACAGTTCCTGGTGACTCGTTTCAGGTCGTTTCTTCTCGCTAGCCGCTACCGCCGCTCAGGCTACTCGTCTGCGTCAAATGCTTCCGATATGAGTTTACCTCCTTATGGCGTAACCCGACGCCCTGTGACACAGATAGATAACGTCAATACTGTACTACTCAGTCACTGACTCAGTTCGGTTGAAGCCTTATCGATATGACAAATTGTATATATAAACTCTGTTGCGGATTGACAGGGAGTTCGGTTCTTCCGAATCTGCCATAGCGCGACAAAATTCAATCCGGTACCGTGCCACGGTATGCCATGTTATGTCGATGAACGAAATGCGGAGCGCACCAGTTGCTGATCGTTAAAGAAATGATACTTCACATTTACCTCTCGAGTTGTCCTCTGCGACACTTGGAAATGCAACCGTCACTCTTTTTGTACCAGCTTTAGACCAGAGCAAGCATGTAGAACATCTGCCTCGCTTTCGTGACTTTCCTTAAGATATGCAGTTCGAATGATGGGTCCCTCCGAATCAGTATGGGAAAGTAAGAAAATGGATTAACGTGGCATGACCATTCCAATGACAACAGGGATATTGAATGGTGTAGGGATACAACTGCGCCGATAGAAAGAGAGAAGAGAAGAGTCAGCTATCGATACAGCGTCGTCGATTTTTGGCTGAAACCCGTACCAAATACACTATTATGAACCAAGGCAAAAACATGTGCTTCCGAAGGTTCAAACATGCAGCGCTCACGATACCAAACAGGGAAAATCAGTGTTTGGCTAGAGTCCCATTCTTTCTGCCAACGTCCGATCTGCGGATGCATAAGCATGATCACCAACCCCCCGGCTCCTTCGCCCCCCTCCGCCCCCTCCACCACCACCATTACGTCGCGAGAAACGGTCCCTGTCCTTGTCACGCTCCTTATCGCGTTCACGCCCGCGGTCTTTATCACGGCGATGGGACTCGCGGTCTCTGATATCACTTGGAGAGCGTGGACGCGTCCGCGAATCTTCATCAACCTCCATCTTAATATTGACTGGTTTTGCGCGAAGGTCTGCTGGGGAGAGGCGAGGCGAGCGTGGCTCGTGGTCTCTGGGAATGCTCTGACGTGCGTTAACTGTTTGTGGTCTTGATGACGGGAGAGATACATTGGAGTGCGTAGGTGACACCTTCGGCTCTGCCAGACGTGGCTTCTTGTGGGCTCTAGGTCCAGTTGGAGGGAGTTTAGCTACACCATTAGTCGTCGTTGTAGAGTGGTATGAGTCGCGGGAAGGGGGCGCGTAGTGATGGTTAACGTTCATTTGACGCAAAGAAGCCTGGAAGCCTTCGTAGGTCTTGTCTAGTTCTGACCTATCGAGCTAATGTGTGAGCGCCACAGTTGGGCAATATAAGGTAACTAGCCAACTTACGACAAGGACGCAATGACTTGATGGGATTCTAACAGAATGCCACATATAAAGACACATGGAAAGGAGTTGGTATACACTCACCTCGCAGAGCCCCCTCTAATCTCACCACGACTCGTCTGAGTCCTCTTACTTCCTCCTTAAGCTTTCCAGTCTCCCCGGACTTCAGCAACTCGTAGAGCTCATCGTTCTCTTCCTGCAGTATACGTGCCCTCTGCTTCAGTGCTGTGTTCACCGTGCTCGACGAGGAAGTTAATTCTGTTCCTTTACTAGAAACTGAGTTGTTGATGTGAGGTAATAAGACAGAGAGCAGCGCAGAGGGTAGCGTAACTGGATCTGTCGTTGGTGGGCTGGCCTGAACAGCAAGGTACCGACGAAGACGTGTTACTTCATCCTATTCAAAGATAGAGTGTATCAACATGAGTGCTCGGATATCGGCGCCTGGCAGAAGAGCGCCTCACCGTGAGTTCAGCGACCTGAGCATCCCGTTTTCGCAGCTCTGTCTCAAGGTCCAATTCCCTGAGTGTAGGCAAGTCCATTAGGAAGTGCCCGGACAAGCCAACCTGCAGAAGAGTATGAGAAACGTGTGGTGCGTGCAAGACCCAATTGCGCGCCTGTTTGGGTGTTTTGAGGTCACATGCCATAAAGAGTAGTGGGTGGCTGTAACGAGCTTCTCAGCTCACGTACTGTGACTATCGAGATGGCGGCCACTGTTGTATCGGATATCTACTGCTATGCCCTGGAGTAGTCAGGGTTGTAAGCGAAGATGTGGTCAGGCATTTCATCATTCGTGAGAGTGCAATCTCGTCGTTCTTGATCCACAGCTAATGCCCTGGAGCAGTGTCTTGGACCCGTAGCAACTCGTCCATCAATTCATCTATCAGTACAATATGCAACATACTAGTTCTTGAAATTGTTCATATGATAATTCTGAGCATTATATCTGACTTGTTGTCACGACTCCCCCGGAGGATGGTTCAAGTTGGGCTGGACATGCGATACGTTACTGCACGACGTTTGCCGTAAGTTGTTAGGACTCGGAGATGGTGTTCAGAGGAACCGTCGCACGCTGGAGTTGTCGCGAAGTCATTTGGTATAAAATTCGTGACCCTCTCATCGGGCAGCGTTTGTATACCCAACGCTTCAAGCCATGTGTTTAACCAAGTTACTCTCTGCCGTTACATTATCGCTGGCAGCCGCCACCGCCACCGCCTGGGATGCGACACCATTCAATCCAGCATCCGTCCCGCTCGCAGTTCGGACGCCCTATCTGTCTGCATGGTTGCCCCAAGGTTCTGGCACGCCATTGAATGGCGCATGGCCCCAGTTCTGGACTGGATCGGTGAGCCTTGTTTACATCACCCCCCCGAATTGAATAAGACGCTACAGTGCAGATTCTTGGTTGGGCTGGTTATGTCAGAGTTGATAACACAACATACACTTTTCTGGGTGATCCTGTTGTCGCAGGAGCTGAGCTTGCCACCCAGAAGAGCCTAGAGGTGCCGTTGGTATCATCCTAGTATACGGGAACAACTTTATGCATCTTGTAGTGCAGTTTACCTCAACGCAAAGCATCTTTGTGATGACCGCTGGTCCGGTGGATTTGAATGTGAACTTTCTTAGCCCTGTCGAGGTACATACGCTGTTGTTTGCTCATAAACGCGACAGTTTTCACGCTATTTTTAGCCCACAGATCTCCTCAGGCAGTCCATCCCCTTGTCATATCTGGCACTATCCGCGGTGTCTAATGATGGCGCGTCGCATACAGTCAGTGTGTACACTGACATAAGCGCAGAATGGGTATCTGGAGATGATTCTCTGACGGTCAACTGGACCACTACTACCGGAAATATCGTGACTCACCAAATCATGCTGGAGAACCAGCAGTTATACCTCGAATATGATGACCATATCCAACGTGGGTAGTAATTGCGGCATAATGTCCATTGCTGACATGAATTATTCTTTAGAAGGAACAGCTTATTACTCTACTCTAAATGTATGTATGCGACCAGGCCGGGTGCCCTTCTTCCCTGATTTATTCACTAGTCTTCCTCTGTGACTTACCAAACGGGGGAGGACGCTATTGTTCGAGCTCAATTCGTTAACAATGGTGTTCTTTCTAACACCGAGGATACCAACTTCCGTGCCGTCAGTGATGATTGGCCAGTCTTTGCCCTCGCTCATAACCTTGGCACTGTGTCGATCGCTGCCACTGACCCCGTGATTTACACAGTCGGCCATGTGAGGGATCCAGCGATCCAGTATATCATCTCGAATGACGTTTACCAACCCCGAAGTGTTTACTTCTGGAGTGCTTATTCAGACGTTGCGGACTTGGTAAGTCACAATCTTTTCAAATCTAATACGGTTAGGAAAAACTATAGTTTAGATCTCCGCCTTTATCGGGGACTATTCTAGTGCATTGACTCGTGCACAAGCATTCGATCAGAAGGTCCAAAGCGATGCTTCGACCATTTCAAGTAACTACGCAGGTGTCGTGGCGTTGTCGGTTCGCCAAGCGTTCGGAGCCTTGGAGCTCACATTGTCAAAGAATAGCGATGATAGTTGGAACACGCAGGATGTTCTGATGTTCCTGAAGGGTACGTTGTAGCTACACCCAAATCAAACATCAGCTTTCTGATACAGCGATCGCAGAAATCTCCAGCGACGGCGTAGGTGACCCGCCTGTGAACCGTACATCACTTATTTCGCTACCGCAGAATGTAAACACTGTGGATGTCATCATGCCTGCATGGCCCATTATCTTGTACAGCAACCCCACGCTTGGAAAATACCTCCTCCTCGGCCTTCTCGAGTATCAAGCCACCGGACAATATCCTAATGCCTGGGCTGCCCACGACCTTGGTTTGTTTATTTTGGAAACACTTCTAGAATCCCCCGAATCCCTGATTGTGAGATAGGTTCATCTTACCCGAATGCTACTGGCCACAATGCTGGTAACGACGAACCCATGCCACTCGAAGGTGATTTCTATTTCTGCATATGTCGTTCTATTTCTCAGCGTCTGTGTTTTGCAGAGTGTGGCAACATGCTCATTATGGTTTTGAGCTATACCCAGAAGTCCAATGACAGTTCCTTGATCACCCAATACGTCAGGGTTCACCACATTCTTCTTTACCCGTGCGCTCACTACTTTTTACAGGCGGATCTTCTTAATCAATGGACTCAATACCTTGTTGCAGAAGCACTCATTCCCGCCAACCAGATCAGTACAGACGATTTTGCCGGTGCTCTCGCCAACCAAACCAATCTGGCAATCAAGGGAGTCGTCGGCATCCAAGCCATGTCTGTGATCTCCGGCATGCTGGGTGACACAGCCAATCAACAGAACTACAGTGTACGTGGCTGCCGTAGTTCTCCGCCGACATGATTTATTCCTCGAATATGCAGTCGATCGTACAGTTCTATGTTCCAGAAATACTTGGCTATGCCACATCAAACGATAGCCTGCACCTCACCTTGAATTATGGAAATGACAGCTCGTAAGTCTTGGGTATTAAGAACTTCGTGCGGAGACATCGCTGATGGTTTACAGCTGGGGCTTGTCATACAACTTATATGCAGATAAGTTGCTTGGCACCAACGTCTTTCCCAACTCTGTTTATGAAATGCGTGAGTCCATTTTTCACTTGCGGTGAAGACATCTACATCGCTCCCATAGAGACCGCATGGTATGCCACCGTCGATAGTAAGTGAATTCCATGTAGCCGACAAGGATTCATTGTTCACGTGCGAAACCATCCCGTCAAGATGCTTACGGCGTGCCCTTGGACACTCGGTAGGGTGGTTTTCGGCCTAGGTAAAACACATGGTAACCAACACACTCCAGGCATACCTACACTAAATCTGACTGGGAGTTATGGACTGCTGCCATTATGACGAATACGACGACACGAGACATGTTCATCAACTCTGTCTACAAGTATGCCGCTGATGGTGAAAGTAGCCAGCCTTTGGGAGACTGGTATGCGACGCTTGATGGCACTGTGGAATCATTCAGAGCGCGTCCTGTCGTTGGTGGTCATTTAGCCCTGGTTAGTGCCTCGCAAATAATGCCTGTTGTCGATGTGCTGACTTGGTTGAAAGCTTGCTTTGTAAACTATCGCCGTATTGCGGATTAATCTGTGGTCACCATTCCGGCGTAATAGTCAGACGAGAGCAGTGAACAATTAGCATATTTTGTGCAAGTAAAAGAATGTGAAGTTCTTTCCACTGAGTTGAGCGACATAACATCGAACAGTATTCCTCGATATTTCCAGAGAAGACTTGTCAGAGATTATATGTATGCCTGAAGTAGTACGGCAGTTGAGGAAGTGAATACATGCGGGGCTGATCGCTGCTGAAAGCTTGCTTGATGTGACTTATCCACAAACCTCCGGTAAAGATTACTATAAATTGGGGTATCCCAGATCCATTGTTAACCATGCTGAAGTGAGGAAGAGAGAAAGAGATAGGACACAGGACACAGGACACAGTACCGAGAGCGAGTGTCACGATTTTACGCGTAGTATAATGAGAGATGGCCAGCATCAGTAAATTAACGGATTCCTTATTTAGCCTTACATCAGCAAAATCAGGTTTTGCTCTAGCATTTCTAGCATTTCTAGCAAGTTACTAGCAATCCTAGCAAGTTCCCAGCAATCCTAGCAAGTTTCTAGCAGCCAAAGCAGTCATAGTCTAGCCAAAGCAGTCATAGTCTAGCCAAAGCAATTATAGTCTAGTCATAGTCTAGTCATAGTCTAATCATAGTCTCATCATAGTCTAGTCATAGTCTCATCATAGTCCAGTCATAGTCTCATCATAGTCTAGTTATAGTCTAGTCATAGTCTACTTTGATGCTTTGGGGTTGCTTTGGCTACTTTCATTACTTTGGTTACAATGACTAAGCTATGATTACTAATTGCAGGCGGGCGCAAATAAGTGCAGGTGCAAAACTTTGCGTGGCGCTATTGTGCCGCATTTAGTGTTGTGCCGGGCCCGGCTTGGCCTGAAAGCCCGGGCTTGGGCCTGGCTTTGAAGGGCTCGGGCCTGTATAAACTGGAGGCCGGGCCCTGAAATAGGGCCTGAGCAGGGCTCGGGCTTCAACACTACTTCTGCAAGAAACAGGGATTCAGTCTGTGTAGTCAAAGCCCCGGACCACCACACTCACTAAATCAGTTCGTCCTGCGCTAGCTTTGTGGGATATGGAGACCATCCGAGTCTGATGAATTTTCGTCGTCTTTCGATAGTACTACTGGTATTCCTTTACCACTAAAGTCTGACATCCTCGTCGTCACACTTTACTAGTACGAGGTTGATGGAGGGTAAGGCAAGGTCGCGAGAGCCCCCAGAGAGAGGTTGCAATATTTGCTTATCCTTCTGCTGCGCAAGATCTGTATCAATCTTGAGTAAACATATCAGACAATACAGAATCGCGCAACGCACAATCGCATGCAGCTCCACGGATGCGCTTGGGTGCGATCCGCGAGATGCTTCCGTGTTCCAGGCTTCGAGTTGGTGTGCGTGAAAGTGAGTGGGCGGGCAAGAAAATGAGTGGCGGGTATGAAAGAGAGACAAGTGCAGACGAGTGTAGGCAGGCGCAGACAAGTGCAGACAGGAGCAGACGAGTCTAAGACGAGCGAAAAATAATTGTGAACAATTAGAAATGAGTACAGACAAGCAGAGATAAGACACCTACAGACAAGTGCAGATGGACGCAGATGAGTACAGACGAGAGTGTAGGCGGGCGCAGACAAATAGTGCATGCTGGCAACTTGAAGAGCAAGTGTGTGGGCCGGGGCTAGTGTGGGTGAGTCAGTACCGGCGTGAGCAAGCACGAAGTATCAAGAATGAGTGCAAATGTATTAAAATGAGTGAGGACGCACCAAAATCTGAGCAACTGCAGCTAAATGTACCACCATCGATGAGATCACCGAGACCAATGCGTTCGAAGAGTGAACTTAGCACCCGGGACCCACACGGGTTACCTATACCCGTGCCATTGCCTAAGTTCTCCTAGATCCGCAAGACTGGGTAGGATTTTTGTTGCATAGTCCTCAGGCGAGATCACAGCGGGCGAAGTGAGTAGGGTATCAAGCTCAGCGTGGGACGAGATATTGCTAGGAGTAGAAGACGCATATCAGAGAAAGGTGATGGGTGTAACTGTAAGTACCACTGTACCAGAGAGCGAATAGGATCATTGTCGGATGGTTTGACGACTCAGAGAGGAAGGGATTCCAGCGCGACCTTCTCAGACGGAGCGGCTCGGACACCCGCACGAGTGGAGGGTTTACCTGCGGTACCGGTGCTAGTATCTGAGCACGAGTAAGTGCCGGCGAGCACAAATGGGCACAAGCAAGTGCTGACAAGCACGAATGAACGCAAACCAG
>Ga0153978_1000403_pt1 | contig 11377 bp, 11 predicted proteins | sample TSGA062MetaG_FD_104749 | JGI IMG/M metagenome (GOLD analysis project Ga0153978, IMG submission 104749) | Attine ant fungus gardens microbial communities from Georgia, USA - TSGA062 MetaG | ecosystem: Host-associated > Fungi > Mycelium > Unclassified | place: USA: Georgia, Yuchi Wildlife...
GAGGAACAGGTTCGTCGAGCATGGACATGGTGAATGAAGGCAGACTAGACGCGTAAATGGCACGACACGATGATTGACGCGACTAAACCTGCCCTTAACAAGAGTTGGGATCATGGATTTCAATCATTGACTTGGTAATACTACTCGGAAAACGAACAAGTGCGGAACAAAACAAAACAAGCTATTCATGACAGGAAAAACGGCCAGACGGCATACAAGTGTGAATGAATACAATGTGCTGTTGCTTCACCCGCAGGTTCCGCCATTGGAGTGCAATTGCAAGTTAGATATAAAAAGCGAGTGTGAGATTATGATGGGGACATGCGTTATGTAAAATTGAAGAGCAAAGGCCACTGAAAGGATTATGACTCGGAGAGGGGGCCTACAAGGCGGGCGATGTGCAAGCTATTTGCCGGGATATAAGTCACGGTGTCCGCTGCCAGCGACAGACTTACCGTATTATTCACCAGTCGGGCCCTTCTACGCCAGTGTCTGCAACAGGTGCAGCCTATGGGAACAAGTTAAGAGATGTGCATCATTATGGTGTATTTCTTACAGGCCCAGGTTCTGGCATCTAACAGGAAATTAACTTCAGCGCTAACAGTGAGAGGAAGAAATAACGCACTGGCAGAGCAACAGAGAGAGAAACTAGCATGAAGGCTATAATCCACTTTGCAGCGAACATGATGTAGCTGAGGAATGTCCGTTCGAAAGAGTGACTGGTTAGACGAGGGATAAGGTGTTTTTATATATCGTGAAGAGCCCAATAGATAAAAAAAAAGGCATATGACAGGTCTAACATCATCTGGGGGCAATCCATGCGGTTACTCCCGGACTTCAGGAACCCATGTTTTACGGCCGCCGCACAGTTCGCTCCAATGAATCAAGAATAATAGTACTTAATAGTACTAGTCCCAGGCCCAAAAACAACTCGGACCACTAGCAGCAGGTCACAACGTAAACTTATCTAGTCGACTCCGTGCCCGCCGATCAGCAAATAGGAATGTTCCCTGGCCACACGCTAAAATAATGCTGTCTGTTGGATTGTGGAATCCAGTCCTCGAACCTGACAAGTCAAGTCAACCATGGCATATGGTATCAATTCCACTCAATCACCACAACGAAGCACTCAGCTCGTCATTCTGGACTTCCTTCGCTTATTATGCACCGGTGAAAACTGTGCATGTCACGTTGCCACGAAATAACTAGAGCGTCGCTGGCTCAAATAATATAATATCACACGGCTATCGGTACAGAATACAAAAAAATTCAATCCTGCAATCGTCGTCAGAATACATTCGTCCGAATCAGACAAGAAAGCTTACCCATAGCTTTATCAGGCCATCCCATGAAGCCGTTACAACTTTCGACTGCATACACGACTGTGATCAGCATCGGTAGCGAAATAAAGAACAGCGATAAACTCACCGTCTCGTGTGGTAACCATTCATGTGCAATCACAACCTTGGAATGTGCCTGTAGCCTAGATTTGATGCGTCCTGTCTTCCAGTCCCAGAACACAACATTCCCTTCTCCATCACCACTACTTATCCACTTCCCATCTGGTGAAAATCCAACCTGACATGCGTATCCCGCGACGGAATGTCCCGCGAACCTTTTCTTCCTATTTTGACGGAAATTGTCTGTGCTATAGATGAGAATTTGATTGTCCAATGATTGCGCAGCGAAATATTTCTCTGTAGGCGCATTAAGCAAAAATAGGTCAGATCGATCATCCACGTGAAATACATATAACTTACTCGAAGGGTGAAGCGTTACTGCGGGCATTGAGTGCATATGAGGCTCTGCAATGTACTTGATCACGACTGGAATATCGTAATCCCAAGCACGAATAGTCTTGTCATCTGAAGTGGTGACAAAACGCCGGTTCTCGTCGACGAAAGTGATGGTGTTAACAGGGCCCAAATGTTGATCATATTCCTGGGTAATCTCCCCAGAGTTCATGTCATACTGCACGGTCGCATTTAATAATTGATCTTGGCACGCAATAAATGAAAGAATATACCTGAATAATCTTTTTGTCTGACATCCCAGCGAGGAATATGTGTTGTTTATCTTCGTCGGGATGGAAACGCACCACGTAGGGAGTCTTCCCATTACTGAACCGCTTGAGACATTGGCCGGTCTCGGTATCCCATAATTTCATTTGACGATCATACCCACAAGACAGAAACTTTTTACCATCATTGGAGAACGTGACGTCCTTGACAGCCTGAACGTGGCCATGGAAAGTCCTGAGACAATTTCCATGCGTATACACATCCCACAGCTACAGGCAGCATGTAACCTTAGGACTAGAGGAGAACGCAATTAACATACCTTTATTTTCGTGTCCATAGACCCGCTAAGGAGGAGGTGACCAGTTTCAGGGAATAATCGTATGACCGAGACGCCTTGCGTGTGACCGGTCCATGTGTGAATACATGCCTTTGGAATGAATGTCTCCTGGGAACCCGCTTCATTGACGATGTGAGGCGCTTCCGACAGCGGCGGATGCATATACGTTCGGCCTTGATAATCAGTCATGGACTTGCCATGGAAGACCGATGTTTCTTGACCATATGCACCAGGCTTTGGTTTGGCCTTCTTCCTTGTAATAGTCGGCTCAGGCTCCTCTTCCTCCTGTGGCTGGTCGCCAGAGTCCTCAACACCATCCAAGAACCCAATCTCCTCTTCCCCATCCCATGTAGCCCAAGGCCCAACATATGCATCGTCACCATCGACAACGTCAAGATTCCCCTTGTTCTTTCGTTTTCTTTTAAGTTCCTTTTTTTGAGAGTTGGTGGCTCGTAAGGTATCAATTGTTGCAAAGCCATTTTCGCGGGCCTTGTCGATCGAGCCAAGGATAGACGGACCGTTTGGATCGACCGAGGGATTGACAGAGTAGCCGAGGATGGAGTGAGTGAGATGCTGGGCCTTGAAAGCGTGGTCTGACATAGATTGCTCTTCAACATGGCCGGCGAGTGCATTCTGGTTGATAAACCTATTTGAATCACCGAACGGATTCTGAGGTCCTTGGAGCGGCAACATCATGTCACTGTAGGGAATGTTAACATTCATCTGAGTATCCGTCGGCCGAGTAACGAGGGACGTTTGATTTAAGGGGTCCTGGGGGAGCGGTCAGCGACATGAAGGAACTAGGAACTGTGCAAAGGACGTACTTCGGCGAGGACATGAGGCGCGGCCTGAGGAACCAGCTTGTCCTGTGCCTCCTGGGTGCGGAGTTTCTTTGAGACAGGGAGCTTGGACAATCCAAAGGCATCATTGATAGCTGTGACATCGTCTTCGTCGGAAGAATAAGTGGACATGATGGAATGGCGAGTCCTGAGGCTTGAAGAACTGAGTGGCTTGAATGTTAAAGGCGTGGTAAACAACTTCCAAAAGCGACAGTGAGACATTTGGACATTTTCAATGATTTACTTCACCGAGGAAAGGCCCTCAGTCAACCCCTCACTCTCTATTATTTTTCATTCTTAAATTTATCATGGCCGAACGCATCGTCGGTCGGCCATGGACTGCACACGAAGATCGTCTCCTCGTCGATGCCGTCGCAATCCATGGCGAAGCAGACAACTGGAAAGTAGTCGCCCAATGTGTCCCAGGAAGGACTAATAAAGCTTGCAGGAAGGTTAGTATTAATCTCATGTTCCGAATTCAAGTGTTCCAACATCAATTCACCAACAGCGTTGGCTTCATTCTCTATCTCCTAATGTGAAGAAATCAGCTTGGACTCCAGAAGAGGATCGTTTGCTTTTGGAGCTCTATGAGGTTCATTCAACAAAGTGGTCTGTAATCGCGCGACATATTCCAGGTCGCACTGACGACGCCTGTTCAAAACGATATCGTGAGGCCCTTGACCCTACCCTCAGGCGTGACGAATGGTCCAAGGAAGAGGACGACAAGCTCCTTGACGCGTATTCCCGTTTGCCCGGGCGATGGGGTCAAGTCGGCCAGGAATTACAACGTAGCGGATTAGCCTGCCGTAATAGGTGTGTCAATTCTGCATGTCCCTTTTCATGTACTTAACTCATCGCTGCTTTCCATCAGGTGGAGACTTCTCGAGCGGAAACGAACGAACTTCCCTCTACCCGACCTTCAGCCTGTCGCGGTTTCAAATCATTCAAGTCCTACGCTAACATATTCCCACACCCCTCCCTGGCCAAGCTCACCTATGGTTGACCCCAGACAATATTGGGACGGAAATCTATCCCATTCCGACGTAGGACCTTCCTTAGCGTCTGGGCAGCAACATGACCACGTAAGGTCTCACAATGACGTGGTATTGTTGGACAGTGTAGAACCGTCTTCAGTGTCTCATCGAGAGTCGATACAACACATTGTTAATCCTCCGCCTCCATTTCATTATTCCTCTTCATCATTAAGTTCAGCTTTGACATCTCCACGCACTGTAGCAAACAGGTATGAAAAAAATACCGTGGCCTCCAGTGCCTGTTACCACACTGGGGAACCCTGCGCCGCTTCGGTCCCTATTACCTCCGCGGCCGGTAATGCTTCCGCGGTTTTCGACTATGGCGCTCAACCCCTCGATCCATCATTGGTCAACACATCTCAAAGCACACAAGCTACGGACCATACTCAAGATCGATCTCACCCTGTATACGATAACCGTGTTGCACAAGGGCAGTACGATGATGTCCGCCGCAGCGTCGCCCCCACACCTATCCACTCACCCATTCTCGCTCGGCATGCGTCGCAATATTATTCACCTGCAGTTCATCATAATGAGCTCCAAATTCAGTCGATCAGTCATAGGGAGGCTTCTCCATCAAAAATTTCATCCTATTCCCATTACAGCGCTTCTCAGGGTCCTTCTATCTCACTGGTGCCTTCGGGACTAGGCCCGATCTATGAAGCCACAGACAACTACTATCGACGCCAAGGGCTTGATCACGACTTACGGCACTTCGTAATATGCTCGTCTGAATCATCCGCCGCCTCCAACGTCCATCGCGAGTTTTACCCGTCTCCATCACCGAGCTTGTGTTCTTCTGTTTCACCTGTTGATGCTTCATCGCACCAGCATAGCCAATACAACCCACCTTCTCGGTCGGTGACCGTAATGTCTGAAGGTTGTGGAGATTATTATCAACCCCAACCTATGGGGCAATCGCAGCCTCAATTTCATTCAGTACCGAACGAGCCCGAGCTCAATGCTCATTGTGCACCTAAAGCTACTGAAACTGGTCTATCGCCCGCCGTCCCACTTAACCATTTTCCTGTGCCATCTGCCCAGCATTCCGTATCTATCACCCCTTCGGTGTACACCCTCCCGCGTTCGGCTTGTGCTCTCCCCAAGCCTATTGGATCAGCCGCTAAACGCGGCCCCCCACCTGATATCTCTTTACCGAATCCTGACGATCCTAACCCTCGTCCGGTCGTACGGCAACGTCCATCAGTTGTGCGGAAGCGTCCTGATCTTCATGCACCTCTGAGGCTATCGTCAGATTTACCAGCCGCAAACGAGTAAGTCATATCCTCGTGACGTCGATGGGATTGACTAACGTGGTATCATCTCGTTAGTCCTACTATAAAGCCATACGCCTGCGGTCACGAGAGCTGTTGGCCGGCGAACACGGCGGTTTCCCTTGCATGTTACACTACTTCGCGGGGTCTTTCGGATCATAACAAGAGTGCGCATCCAGAAGATGCTGGCGGAGACAGGCCGTACAGATGCGGCCTAGATGGCTGTGGGAAATCATGGAAGGTTCGTCTTTTCGGCTCCGAAACATTGGAAGCTAGTATTGACAGTCCTTCGGCAGAGTATTAACGGATTGCAGTATCATTTGCAAATGTGCGAACCACATACTTTCTTCGCCGTAACTTTAAGTACTGACTGTGACCAGTTCGAAGGCCCATTTCCAACACGCTATTGTTTCAACTTTCGTCACATCTTACATTGATGGTCTTGCCGCTCCTTCCGCTGAGGCATCAGCTGGTGAAGGTGATGATAAGACTAAAAAACAATACTCTTGTCCGCATCAAGGCTGCCGGAATCGGTACAAGCAGCTGAGCGGACTTCGTTATCATTTAGCTCACGTAAGTTTTACATCAAACATGTTACTGGACAGTGCTAACCCGAACTTTTCAGGGGCATCCTCTGGATCTCCCAGTTCAACTGGACCTGGTGCCTCCTGCATTGAGTCGCAAACTGGCAGAGAAAATGCGGAAGGAGGGTACAACCTCCCGCCTCCCCAACGCACATTCGTCCAGTTCATCAAAGGACTATCCCAATGTACCCACATAAAATCGTGGCCTCGTGGTTCTAATCTTCATGGGTCGAACTCGCGTTGATATTCTACTGGTCCCCTAATTCCGCATCCAACGTATACTAGCCTTATCCGTCACTTCGCATTGTTTTAATATTTAGTGTATCTTTATTGCTTTCATTTGCCTTATCTTTTCTCGCTTACAACGTCCAGTTCCCTTACAGATTGGACGCATCAAGTCACCATTCATTTGCATCATTGGCATTTCACTATGTACTTATTCGCTATATGTAATTTGGTTGGTACTACATGTCTCACCGGTATTTGTATGCATGAGCTACTTAACACAATAGCAAGTGTGACAAAAGTTTAGAAAGTGTCCATCCATTTAAATGCAGGGCATAGATTGTTCTTAGATGTATCCTAGATCACCGTCCAGCTCCAAATTGGCTGGCGCTGCAGAAAGCTGAGTTTAATATCGGGTTACCGATTGGCAGGGATTAACTCACATATTCTTTAGTTCGGGATCTGACATAAGTTCTTCCATAGAAGGGGCGGCTCCGCCAGATTGCATACGATTCATCTGATAGGTGATGATCAGAATGGCTATAGGGAAGGGGGACTCAACAGAAGGATTACGCTTACCATGTTAGCAACATTTGGGTTCGACATAAGCCTTTCTAATCCGCCGTTCGCCATCATCTGCTGTGCCATTTGCATCATCATTGGGTTATTCATGAGGCTAGCAAGATCAGGCATGCCACCTCCGGCGGCCCCACCCATGTTCCTGAACATATCCGCCATACCAGCGGCACCGGCACCGGCACGCGAGTTGGCAGACGTAGCTGCCCTTGGGAGGTCACCTTCGGGTACGAGTGGAGGCGGACCATCGTTATCATCATCTTCAGCGGGCATGCGTTCTTTGGCATTTTGTAAGCCGGATTTAAGGTTGGCGTTTGTGGGATCGAACTCGAGTCCCTTTTTGAAAGCGGCACCGGCAGCTACGTAGTCACCCAAAGTATAATGCGCATGTCTGATGATGAAATGTAATCGAACCGAATCACATCGAGTAATGGATGGTGGATACTTACCCTAGGCGAGAATATGCCTTGACGAATGTGGGATCGACTTCGATGGCCTTTTCGGCGTCGAGGATTGCAGATGCATGGTCGCCCTTGCTAGCATACGCGGCAGCCCTGTTAGAGTAGTAGACAGGGTTGGAGGAGTCAAGAGCGATGGCTTTGGTGTATGCATCAATGGCTTGGTCATGCTTCTTAGCCGTCATGTGTGTGTTTCCCGTCTGCTTGTGTTTCTCAGCTTTGGCTTTGTCTTCTGGTGATGGGGTAGAGGATGCGGATGCAGGGACGGGCGAGGGCCCTGTTTTGTCTCTAGTCTTCAAAAAAACATCAAAGATAGTTTGCAGCTTCACTGGGACGCTTAGGCGTTCGCACTGTTTGTTGTCCGATGGATCGACCCCAAATGCCTCGCCAATGCATTGAACTGGGGTAAGATGCTGTGGTTAGCATCGAGAAGGAAAACGAAACACAGATACGCACTGGCGACCTCGAGGCCTTCCCTATCGTCCTGCTTGACGGTTCCATCATCTATGGATTGGTTTAGAAAATCGATTATAGACAGGACGAGCTGCTGCTTTTTGTCCGTCATAGCAGTTAGTGGTATTCCGCAGATCTATGTTACAAATAAGGAACAACAAACATTTCCAAGTCTTCAACTTGTATTAACCACTACGACGTCCATAGGCAGTCATGTTTTTCTGTGGTATATCTGGCGAACCCCCTCAGGACCCTGTGGTGTCTGCAAAATCTGGTCATGTTTACGAACGTCGTTTGATTCTCAAATACATCAACGACAATGGCACCGACCCGTTAACGGGGGAGAAGCTCGAGGAGTCTGACCTTTTAACCATCAAAGCCAGTGAGTTTTTTTAAATCCTGGTATACGGTATCGGTTCCCTAATTCATGGTTCTCAGACCCCAAAGCTGCCCCCCCGCGACCACCCTCTGCGACCTCCATCCCTGCGCTGCTGCACATGCTTCAAAATGAGTGGGATGCGGTGGTATTGGAGATGTTCGCCTTGAAGCAACAGTGCAACTCCACCCGCCAGGAGCTGAGCTATGCTCTATATGCGCAAGATGCAGCGAGTCGCGTCATCGCTCGCCTCATAAGAGAACGCGATTCTGCCAGAGAGTATGTCCTTCCCAAAAGTCCTCTATCTATTATACTGACGCGTCCTGCCATTTCATTAGAGCTTTGACCAATGTTCAGGCTACTTTAGGAGTCACTCCGGCAAATGGCGCGGCCGAGGATGTAGAAATGGCTGAAGAAAATGGCGGTGCTCTCCCAAAAGAGATTGTCGATCAGATTGATGCGACCCAGCAAACGCTCTCCGCTACCCGCAAAAAGCGCAAGGCTCCCGCTGGTTACACAAGTTCCGCAGAAGTGAAGACTTTCGTTGCGGCACATACCATTCCTTCGTTGCACTCGGCTTCCCCTGCTGGCATGACTTCTCTTGTCATTTCTCGTCTTAACCCATCTCAATTCCTCACTGGTGGTAATGATGGAGTTGTCCAGCTGTACGATAGAAGTACAGACAAGGTATTGCACACCCTCAAAGGTCATTCAAAGAAAGTGAACCACGTCGCTTTCCGTGAGAGCGAGGGCGAACCTACCTTGATTTTGTCCGCAGGTGCAGACAAAATTGCCAAAATATGGGCGCATGATAGCGCTTCTGGCGAGTACATACCAAAATCGACCATTCGAACACACAAGGGAGAAATCACTGGCCTGGTTGTCCATCCTACAAACTCCATTGTTGCGTTGTCTTCGCTCGACAAGACTTATTCACTCCATGAGCTCTCTGGCTTTACTCAGGTGTACCGCTCGGCCCCTGCAGAAGACCCTTTCACATCCCTTGCAATCCACCCCGATGGCGCTCTCCTTGCACTGGGCACTCCCTCGTCCAGGATCCAAATCTGCGACGTCCGCTCTGGTACAGTAGCCGCATACATCACGCCGCCAGATGGCTCGCCTTTCACGGTCAATTCCCTCTCTTTCTCAGAGAACGGTTACCATCTCCTCGCTCCTGACAGCCAGTCTTCTGTTGCCATCTGGGACTTGAGGAAGATGAAAACGACACACACTATTCCCCTCGGAGAAGGTTTCAAGGTCAACAAGGTGGTATACGACACCAGTGCACAGTATCTGGGAGTGGCTGGTAATGAAGGCATCCGCGTGTTTGCTCATAAGACGTGGGAGGAACTTGTACGATTTGAGGAGGCGGGCGATGTGTCGGATATGGCGTTTGGGGTGCAGGGCAAGGAGATTTGGGCTACGAGCGGAAGAGAGGTTCGAATTTGGGGTCCGGGGCCTGCGTAAGCTACGACTCGTCTTGTTATCTGTCAATAATATTCCTGCTGTATTCATCGCTTGGCTTGCGACTCGGGTGCGGCTCGATACGTAGAGTCATCTGCGCGTCTGATCTTGCGCGGAGCCATGCTGTCTGACCTCTGTGCATCGCAGGAAGTCTCAGATTGAAAAACTACTGCACTCGCCTCCTCTGGACGATTTCTAATCCTCGAGAATATTTTGATAATAAAGCTGATCAGAAAACCCTCGGTCAAGCCGTTGTCATAATAATGAGAGTGATATTGCGTAGTTGGTACATACAAGTGCGTGAGTGCATTCACTACAACCCGAAAAAAATAATGGTAATGCGAAAGGAATGAGAATAATGCCACAATTGGGTAACAAAGGAGTGCGTCGTGGTCAGATATAAGTAACATGGGAAAGGTAGGCAATATTTTGTCGTCAGTCATGCAATGCGAAAGGCATTCTACAGATACTCATACAATCCGATATAACAGTTCATGACCAAGTCGATGGACCGAATACCTGGCCGGGCGGCATTACATAGAGAGGTGTGCCTAGCACATCTGCGGTATTCGCCCAGGCAGTGTTACCCCACCAGTTGAGGGTAATTCCGCCCTTTGGCATCTGAAGGACGAAGAAAATGACAACGAGACCGATCGCGACGCCTGCGTCTAGACCAGCGGAGAGGATATAGTTGTAGCGCATCCACCACCTGAAGTGGTAGCGGCGCATGAACCACTGGAAGATGAAACCGACAATTGCCCAGGAGGCAAAGTTGATGCCTGAGGCGGGAGGCATGGCGCCGATACCAGCAAAGAAAACGGGGATATTGATATATCTCCACATAGAAAGGGGGAATCGGCGAGCGAGGTAGTAGAATGGGATAGGGAGGACAGCACCGATGGCGAAGAACCAGAGCAGAGGGCTGTAGATGGCACCAGGGCTGAAGAGACGGTGAGGCCCAATGCTGCCCCATACAGTGGATGCGCTCGCGAAGGTAGTGGTGGATGGACAGACGAAGAAGTTAGGCTGGTTGGGTTGGCAGATGTCCACAATATTGGCGAACATCCAGTTCTGTACCAGAACGACAACGAAGCAGCTGATGAAGGCCGCGATGACCTGCGTCGTAAACATGAGACGCGGAGGGACCTTCATGTAATGACCAAGTTTCAAGTCACCAGCAAAGCCAACCGCCTGGTTGGTACCCATGTAGGCGCTGGCTTTGAAGATCATGACAGCGATGGGTTTCCCAGGAAGTAGATAGGCACCAATCATCTCGAACATAACGTTCAATGCAATCTGCTGATTGGTAATTGCTTGGAGCATGCCAACCGGAATCGCAAGGAGCGCAGCGATAGCGAGAGCGACGCAGACCGCCCAGATGGGAAGATCCGTCGGGAAGATCTCAACAGTGACGAAAAGGAGAATCAGCATCACTAGGCCCAGGATGACATACCACCACTGAGGAACCTCGGAGTATGCCTGCATGAGGCGCGAATGAACATCACGCTCATCCTTGAGGCTGCTCTTGAAACGGCGAACGATGTCACGACGGTACCACACTACGAGATATCTGTGAGAATATGTGGATGTGAAGTTAAAATAAAACTCACAAAATGTATGGACGACAACTGAAGAGAAGGCAGCGAAGGCAACTCCGTATGCAATAGCCATGGTTGCCGTCATGAAGACTGGTGAGTAGGCTTCATATTGTGTGACATCGAAAGTGCCATTGGTGA
>Ga0153978_1000406_pt1 | contig 11371 bp, 15 predicted proteins | sample TSGA062MetaG_FD_104749 | JGI IMG/M metagenome (GOLD analysis project Ga0153978, IMG submission 104749) | Attine ant fungus gardens microbial communities from Georgia, USA - TSGA062 MetaG | ecosystem: Host-associated > Fungi > Mycelium > Unclassified | place: USA: Georgia, Yuchi Wildlife...
AGGCCTCCTCCAACCAATTCTAACACCCATTTCGCAACCGGCTTCGGAAGAAACCCAGGTATGCAGGAGTCAAGACCGCTGGTATTGGTTTTTTTGCTATAACCTGTCAAAATAAACACTTCCCCTCCTTGGACAAAGAAATTGCGATGACGGTCGGCATTAGCAATCTGATGCTCAATGAACTGGGTGCCGCGTGTCGATATATGACTGGTGAGATAGAGCAAATGGTAAAGGGGTTCCCAGACTTGAGAAGACACCGCTAGGAGGTCCTTGACCTTAGGTATGTTCCATGAAAGAGAACCAGCACCGTCCACGAAGGCAAGATTGTATTCCTCAACCAAATATAAGAATAGGGAGTTGCGTTTACTGTGGAATGGTTCTTCGCAGACAAAGGAGTATGAGCGATTGGTGTTGTTTAGGTCATCGTCAAAATCGTCTGGCGCATGCTTGACAATGAGGTTACCTCTCGTCAGTTGTAGGTAACGAGACTCCAGGTCGTTCAATAGCTCCTGAATTCCAGATCGTAGCTTCTCCATATACATTCTCTCTTTACCAATAGAGATCCACTTGTACTCCGGGTCCACAAAAACTTTCGGCTCCTGGGTTTGACTCAACGCTAGATATGTCGCCTTTTGTTGGTATTCGTAAAGCATGTTGAAAGTCGTTGGACGACCGAGGGACAGCACACGTTCATGAACATTAGCTACACGCCTTGTGGAATGATTTACATTGAGCTTAGCTTAGAAATCAAAGGCTTCAATACCACTCACTTGATGTCGTCACCATGTGCACTATCGGAATCCTTGTCCTTATCAAATAGCGCTTCTAGAAGAGCGGTCATATTGCACATATATTTAAGCTTCGCAAGGTCGGGAGTGAAGTCTGACGCCCTGTAAAAGTTTCCATCTTCTCGCAGTGCTTTGAGCCAGATAGCGCGTTGAATGACATTATTCCATCGTCCGTGACAATCAGCTTCCTCCACATCGACCAGAGACCAGACCATCTCATGGTAGGCAAGCATTCTTCTGCGACTGGAGACGGTTGAATCACCAAGCACATGGATGAGTCGTTTCAAACAACCTTCTTGGCGGGAAGACAGGCCAAAGGAAAAGTTTGACGGGTATCCGAGATGAATACGAATGATGGACCTCACGAGCTGGACCATAAAGTCAGGATAATTGTTGCTGTTTCCAGATAATGACTTCCAGTACGTATGCCTTGACGTAGATGGGTTAGGATATATAGCAAAAGTAAGACTAAAACATACGATTCTCGGGGTATGGGCATGCCATGGACAACCACTTTCAAAATAGTGAGCCTATGTGGGTGACCATCCAGGATCGTATGCGCTTCCTTGAAATGATCCTGTACAGCCTCTACAAGGCGAGGGAAAATACCCTCATATTCTCCCGGAGTATGCTTCTGCTTCAGGTTATGAAGCAACCTCCGCTGATTCGGATCCTTGCGAATGTCCGGCATAAAAGTATCCCAACCCATAAATTGCATGAGAGGCGTGCGTCCCCTATCGGTATCGGGGGATGCCACTAGCGGAGATTGTGACATCGTCGACAACATAGCTTCAAGACTGTCTCGAACATTGGGGACGGTCTTCAAAGCGAGATCTGGGTTGACCTCGAAATAGGATTTGCCAACAGCGGTAAAGAGTTGTTGGACGTGTCCGCTATGGTACCGAGTGACCGTTAGCGGGGTAACTGCATGTTTCTCCCTGAGGTGTCGTAGCATAGTCGGCTGGTCCAAGACGCAATAATTGCATTCGCTGGACATCGTACATACAATGCCAGGAACAGGGGGGGCAATGAGCTGAACTGGGGGTCCACCAGGCCTTGGTAACTTAACCTCTTCAGGTTTCTCGTAGACTCCCGAGCTAGCGCAAAAGTCCAAAAGCGACTGCATCGCGTCTGAAGTTACCTATCAATAGGACTTCAGTAGGAATACATGTAAGACGGTTTAAATTTTTAATTTACCCTGGTTGACCTATGTTGATTTTTTGTGTGACCGACAACCGTACCAGAGGTCAAGCCAACTCTACAAGACACACATATAAGGATTTTGAGACCAGTGTGAAAGCACATCCCAAGCGCATCAAGAGTTTTATTGGACTGGATGTAGTCAACTGACGGTTGAAGGGATACCGAGGAATCTACATCGGACGAAGGTTCACCTGTTACAAAGACTAATAAGTACATGACAAACAGACAGACGAAGTCGCTCTGACCTGCAGGAAGAATGGCTGTAGCCGAGGGGGTCGCCTGGACCTGTACCTGTGGGGCGTCATCGACATTGCTGGGGATCCGATGGGATGGAGTTGCTGGCTCAAGGACCCGCGGAGCCAGTTCTACTCCAGTTTCGCCGGAGTCTGAAGACGCAATAGTGTGGCATCAGAGTACTGCACTGATATAGGAACGCGTGTGACTTACCTTTCGTGGAAAACATTTTGATTTCGGATGAGACTTTGTGGTTTTGACGCATATGTTTCTGTATGTCGTCACGCTTTTTCAAACTAGCGCACGATGGAAAGGGGCACTGATATTTCATATTGCTTTGGGTTATAGTGTACTCCTGCCCGTCGTGGACGAAAGGAATTGGTAGCGCGTGGTACTGTGAGCGATGCTTTCGAGCACAATCACGGTTGGGGAATGGACCAGCGCCACACCCTGTAACTTCGCAAGACAATGAGGTAGACATTGGGTGGGAGATGAGGGTTGTATGAACTGTCGAAAAATAAGCTCGTTCAGCCTATTATAGGATTTCTGAGGAAGGGACGAGGCATGGCGAATTGTGAACGGGAGCCAATACGCCGTGTTCACAGCAACAGAAAGGTAGGCGATTGAATCAGTTGCTAAGATGTTGGGCCAAGAAAGTTTTGTGGGTCCGAAATAAGTATGAATTCTCCGTCTCTGAAAGTAAGTTGTAACACCCGCTGTAACCGAAATGGTATGGAATGAATTGGACGATTGGTTGGGTAGGATTCAGGTGCAGGTTACGTTAGTCGTAGGTTGGCCACAACGTCAGGGCCAAAATTAGGTTGGTTACGGGTGGGTCGACTGAATTAAGGGTTAGACGACTTTAAAAATGAGTCTGTTGGGAACGCTTACCTTTACGATTAGAACAGATGTTTGCCTTAACGGGGTTGCATAGCATACGTGTGCCTGGAAGACCGTTAAGTCGCCGATCGTGTTTTATCGATTGGATCCCACAATTTACCATTGTCGTCCAAGGCCCATAATGAGGGAGGAATAAGAGAGACCAGCTCGATAGTACAAACCGTCGAGGTCAGAGCAACCAAGCTGAAGGGACCAATTCCACCGCCATCTACGAATCGTGGCAAAGGGAGCCCAGAGTGATTCCCACAACTCTTGCTATGTCAAAAATATTGGGTCAATTGAGCGGGGCGAAAATAAGATGGTGACTCATGTTTGATCCCAAATTAAATAGCGACTTGGTGTTAGAGAAGGGAATACGCAACTCTATCAGACACGACAGCACCAACTGTTAGATGAGACCAAAAAATACACCACAAACTTACTGCGATAAATTTTAGGAAGAGTTATAGAGGAATGGCGAGTGCAATGGATCGTAGCTGGGATCTAGATCATCAGGTCAGGGCATCAGGTGACATAGACCACTATACGACATACTTGACATCGATGATTGAGCAGAGAAGGTGAACCGCGGCATGAGCAGAGACGAGAGGTAGGCTTGAGTACTGCAGAATGTCCAAACGAGTGAAAGTGAGTGCGAATGCATCGAAATAAGTGCGGATGCGCGAGAATGAGTCGAACACCAGAGAGCCTCCTGCCATGTTTTTGATGATATCGCAATGCCCGACGGGCATGCTTTTGACAAAGCAGAATTGCAACGACTGTTACCGCACTACGTACGTGCCATTTCAAAGGGCAGGCTCGCCCTAGTCAACGCATCAAAAACACGACGAGTGGAGGGCACTAGCGTAAGATCATAGACTCGAACATGCTCGAGAGACCAAGATCGCAGACACGACAGTATATACCGTCATGTCTACAACGAGATCAGAGAGTAAGAACAGGGGACTCGATATGGCCGACAGTACATACTGTTGGCCATAGTAGTAAGATCTGAAGCATTGTGGCAAGATTAGGGCGGGACGTCGGAGTCAAAAAAAAAACAAAGTCACATGACGTACCTATGAGACTCAGATTTGGCACGTGACCGACGTGCCAGCACTTGTTTGTTTGCGGGTGGCATGGTGACTGCTGGACTTATTAAATACGCTGGCGCTACACATGCAATTCGATGACCGCTGCCATGGAATTAGTGAATCGTACTCTTCCGACATGGCCAACTCAGCTGCATAGATACATCAGACGCGGACAACGGTAAGACCCAAGAAATCCGAGTCAGTGCGGCCTGATGGAAATACTTACGGAGTCAATCATATTGTCGCGGCAGATCCGTCTCGGACTGGGACGATAATACTAGGGTGATGATCCAAGCCAAGCAGATCAATGACTATGAGTAACTCATGTAGCCTCTGTGCGTATCTCAGTGCATGCTCATTATAATGCAATAGGGATGTACTGGTCGGAGACTGGACGGGTGTTGTCCACCCGTCCGGAATGATGTATTATTATAATGCATCAAAGGTAAGCACACACTTTAGTGGCCGGTGCATAGTGGTTTTGATGCTCATCATTTAGACGGTATACACCGAGTTCAATATCAGGACATTAACTAGCGCCCATCTGAAAGACTTAAATGATTGGATCGAGCTAATCCGAGCACGGCTGTCACAAGGAGAAGATTGGCCAATAGTTGTCGAGCCAGTGATGACAACACTGAATGTGTACGATTACACGTATTACCTTGTAGTTCCAGATAGGAATATCATCGCTTGGCCAGAGCCAGTGAATGGGACAATCTTTTTTCAAGAATGCATGGGGGCAATAGAATGGAACCACAAACGTACTAAGTCGCATTTTCATTGCGCCATTTTGAGACTGACTCGCATCTTCTAGGCCTCGAGCTGGAAGCTCAATTCTGGTAGCACTTGGAATGATATCTCATTACCTTAGTACTCATCTTATCCAACAGGAAACATATTGAGTATTTTCCTCATGAATTCAAACTTCATCGAGACGAAGTGATGAAGCTGCGCATCAAGTTGGTGTGGTTTCTTTCAGGCGAGTTACGAATGACGTTCTACTCTACAAGCGACTGACAATGAACAGAAGCGCTGACAGTCGAAAAATCTACGGCGGCGTCATTATTTTCCGGCAATGAACAGACGGAAAAAATGATTTCTCTATTGGCCAATTTTGGTATGTTTAGGTTTTTGTCCCTAAATATGGTTCATTACAATAATCAACAGAAGAATTGTCTAGTCCTTCGAATGGGTTGGTACCGGAAGAAGGAGTTGTATTGTATGGTATGTCAATTTTTATAGCCCTAATGGATATTCGCTCAGAATTTTGTATTGACAGGCAGAATAATGCACCTTTTATGTACGTCCTCATCTCCCATATAATTTCCCTTTGGCTGAATGGTAATGTAAGACCATCATCAATTCTTGAATTACTACGGCTTGCCCGAAGCCCGCCTCGTTCGGACACAGTCTCTGGAAAGGCAGGGAAAACAACGAAATTTTTCGCTTTTCATGTTTGCAGCCGCTATGTTAGGCGTCCCAGTCATGATACTCGAGCAAATCAAAGAGATCTATGTTGACCGCCTTATCACCGCTCTGGACATGAGTATATTCAATATGAATTTTCGCGATAGCAGCACTGGATATAGTACCCTGGTAAGTTAGAAAATAGAAAATGGCAAATGTTAACACCTTCTTGACTGTTTGATAGGCAGGTGTCATCATGGCAGTTGATGCCAGTATTCTTGCTATCCCAAACATAGGTTCTCAAACAACTGCTATCGTTTTATGCTCTTCCTCCTTAGTTTTCTGCGTCGGCTGCATATTCTCAGGATCGATCATGCAACACTTCAGCCATAAAATGAAATCGCTCTATTTTGCGGTTTGTCTCATTTCATTGTATCGCGAACTGCTTTGAACGTTGTGGTTTTTGTAGACATACTACCTAGAAGAGAAGTTAATGTTCGTCGCGATGGTTTACAGTGCCCCCAGTTTTTTATGTACTGTGAGGTAAGCAGTGATTCGTTTCCGGCCATGCGCGGTCACTTACATTCGAATGTCTAAAGCATTGCTTTATCTATCGCTGGGTTCTTCGGTGGCCTTTTCACCGGCATTGAATCTGTTGCTACATGCGTTGCTTGTGCGATCGTCATTTTCGTCCTTGGAGCCTTCTTGTGTATATTGGCATACACTGGCTTTCATGACTAGGGCTTACAGGCAAAAGTAATCTTGTACTCGAATTTTAAGAGTACGTTGTGAATGGACGAGCCTTAATCACCAGAGAAATTCAAGAGTAAATTGTGATTAGGTATCATGTGAATTGAGATAAAACTCTTAAGATGCTCCTTTGATCCTCTCCCATCTCGACATCGGCTTGATTTTCTATGCTTCTCGGCTCTCCAGCCTGAGATCCACACATAATCAGATCGTGTTATTTAGTAGTAATAAGGCTAAACTTACTACACTGCATTCGCTGAGTTGCAGAGAGCAGTTGATGCGTTTGCGGCTCGCTCACAGCCGCTTCTAATCCCTCTCCTGATTTTCTGTGCGACGGTTGAAAGTCTACTCTTAAGCGACCGCTCTGGTTGTGGTGGTGCACGTAGAAATTGGTAATGAGTCTGTAGTATATCCTTAGTCGATAACTGAAAGTCGGAGAAGTACTTACTATTGGGCGATAGCCCACAAGGTTGCAATAACAGCCTGTATATATTGCTGACATGGTGACGTAGTAGAGTGTAGTATTTCCTCAGTCAAGAAGTCGGGGGTTGGTAAACTTATGACGGAGTGACAACAAAGGCGTTTGCGACTGGATATGTCTGATTTCTATGATACAACACTGTCGATAAAAAGAGCTATCTCAACCAGGTGTTAACATCAGCGAGCTAGTAAATCAGACCGATGACCCGATACTAGACGGGTCGCGTACTTAGACTACAGATCGTGTCACGCATAGCGTCACGTGATATTTCGACCTTCAACGTTTCGAGAGATAAGGACGTAAATGCTTCAAGTTCAGTCCCGCCACAATCTCGCCACAATGCTTTATGGCCAACAGTATGTACTGTCGGCCATATCAAGTCTGCTGTTCTTACTCTCTGCCCCTTGGAGTAGACTTAAGGTATCGCGCACTTAATGATGTTGTCATGCATTTCTTAAAGTTACCGTGCCGCGGTCATGTGACTTTGGTTTCACTCCCGCCACAATCTCGCCACAACGCTTCAGATACTACTATCGCCAACAGTATGTACTGTCGGCCATATCGAGTCTCCTGTTCTTACTCTCTGACCTCGTTGTAGACATGACGGTATATACTGTCGTGTCTGTGATCTTGGTCTCTCTCGGGCGTTCGAGTCTATCGTCTTATGCTAGTGCCTCTACTCGTCCTGTTTTTTGATGCGTTGACTAGGGTGAGCCTACCCTTTGAAATGGCACGCACGTCGTGTGGTAACAGTCGTCGCAGCTCTGCTTTGTCAAAAGCATGCCTGTCGGGCAGTGCGATATCATCGAAAACATGGCGGGAGGCTCTCTGGTGTTTGACTCATTCTCGCGCATGTGCCAGGTTCCGGACTGTAGGCAGTGCGCAGTGCTGCAGCTGCCACGCGCCTTCAACACCTTTTTGTAGGAAAGATGACGATGGGAAGACTGTGTGCGGTGCGTATGTTCTTTTTACCAACCAGACACAACTATACTCATACTCTCTTTCTATAAGTGCAGCCTGTACTACAAGGTCCACGGCTCCACTCGCCCGATCAGTACGATGTCCAACATCATCCGCAAATGCTTCCGCCACGACGGCCGCACACCACGTTCTCTCGCATAGGCCAAGAGCACCTCCAACACTCTCGGCATGCCATCCGAGCCGCTCTCTCAAACACAAACCCCTTCAGTTTCCCTGAACGCTTCTTGATGCCCAACTCCTTCTCCCCCACCGCTCTTGGGACCAGACAGCATGACGCAACCTGTTGCTGTTACCTCAGACGCAATTAGTGCTGGGATAGGCTCGGGTGCAGGGGTGGTAGCTACAGGTAGTGTTGTGGCATGAACACGACGGTATGTACCGTTGTGTCTCCCATAACACATCTATCAGTGCTCCCCCCTCATCCTGTTTTTGATGCGTTGCCTTTACGTCATTCGCAGGGCCCCTTGCACATTCCTGCTCACGGTCCGAAGGTGGAGTGAATCTAGGCTTTCGCCACCTAACACTAGTACTCCCGAAGATTATCACTGACGGCCATCGCCGAACGTATGCACTTCTTATAGAGCCTTCAACCAGCCGAGAACTTGTCATCGTGTCCAACTACCCACGACATGCGAATGAAGAACAAAACGGTAAGTATTTACTCCATGTAAAGCGGCGACGTTACTGAACGCCATCGTAGCGTTTGAAGGCGGACAGCAAGGTCAGAAAGCCTACGATAAAATCATTGGCTTCTTTGGCACCCCGGGATTCCAGTTTCCGTTCGCAGGAGGCTGGGGAGGAGACCATCTTCGAGGAATCCTGTCGCCGAGCAAAGTTCTTCAAAGACTATGCCACGGTATTCAGAACTGAGCTCACCTTGCAAGAACTGGAGTCTAGGAAGAATTCAGATGCAGAGGCGAAAGCCGCCGAGCGTAAAGCCAAGAGATTGGCCTCAAAACCCACGCGTTACAGTTTGGCCCGTTGGGTTGACGCCAAAGGGGTCCCTTTGGCATTCTATCTATCATCAAGGATGGTAGACAACTTGAAGCAGACAAATGAGTGCAATAAAGACGAGGAGCATATGGATGTTAGCGAAGATGGTGGTACTGTGGAAAACCCCGATCTAGTGCGTTAAATGTGCTAGCCGCTGTAAGCTAACCTATATTCAAACCCCTACACCAGGATGCGTTAAGGCGGAGCCTCCCTCTCTCCCGACAGCACGAGAACGAAAACCCGGATGACTTGGTAAATCCGGACGGAATCCGCGTTGTGCGAGACGGTCTATTGGTGCGTCAGTTGTTCTGCCATGAAGCAAATGTATTTAAGTCGTCCAGCCAGAGGCTTGCGATAAAATGCTGAAAGCCACGCATATCTTTTCTTCCTATACTCAACCTGTTGTTCATGCGAGCGACATCCGTCACGTCAATAAAGAAGGCAAGGAAGATGATCAAAACAATCGCCTATTTTCCTATGACCCTCCCTCAATGATTGGCGAAGGGAGCCAGGACCCTGTTCCTTCTGGCAAACAACAGGAACGCCGCGGGACGATCCATCTTGTCCACCTCTGGGAAGCTCAGGGGCATCCTGCTGCCGAGGTGAGCGACTAGCTCATCACTCCTTCGCTTACGCATGGCATACAGTACGGTATGAATCCCTCTGCCGCGATGATAGGCAAGACTGCCGTCCAGGGATCTGCTGCCAAGTGGTATTTGCTCGCCACCAGAGAGGTCGCATTGACACTAGCTGGTATATTCTCCGTGTGCTTCCCGAAGTACTATGAAATGTACAAGGAAGCTTTTGACGCTGGTATTTGGACATCAGCGGACCCTGGCCCCTGGTTAGGTAGAGCGGTCGTCTTCAAGCTGGAAGTCAACATGCATATCGACAGGCTTGACGGTGGTCCTTGCGCTAGTTTCCCGATCGGATACTTTAGCGGTGGGGAGGTATACCTACCTGATCTAAATGCAAAATTAGCGTAAGTAATTCACTGGGGCACTCTAGGAGCAGCTTTGATTATATCTTTTGCAGCTACCAGAAGGGGGATATCCTCCTGTTCATGTCTGGAGTGTTGTATCACTCCATCGGCGATTGGGCTCCCACTGAGATTCCCCAAGATCTTTACAGGCAAAACATTACTCCAGGACGGGTGGGAACAGTCTTTTTTTCGCCTCAAGCCAGTCTTAAGTATTTGCGTGGTAAACCTCCTCGATGGGCTAAGAGGACGATGGGGGGGCAGGTCCCTGATGCTCTCTCATTTGATCACAGTAGGGCGAAAGAGGTGCGGGCGAAGAAGCGCAGAAAGCATCATTAGGACTTGACATATGATATCTACCATTGTCACTAAACACATCAATGGAAGTTCTACAGGTGTGTTGGCGTCAGATAGGGCTGGGGACACCTGCGAGTCGCCCTTGAAAGCATCTTCATCTACATCCATGCGTTTCTCTAAGGTGTGCAGATGGTACATGGCTCTTCTTTGCGACAATGCGTACAGTGGCACCGTTGGAGCCACCTTCACGAGCGCCTACAACACCAATCTTGCGCAGCACACCGCCTGGACCAAACAATTGATATAAGGTACACCACCGTAGTGCCCATACGACTCATCAAATTGACCCATCCTCTGTAAATGCTGCCCGGATTGTCAATCAGGGACATACAGACCACCAGTCGAAACATGCTTACCGCTCGCTTTGCTAACAAGAAAATCCCCACATGCCGCCTCGACGTTCTTCATCATTTTATGTGTACTGGTATTAAACTTGATCGATTTCTTCCACTGCATGCTCGTCATCGGGCCATTCGCATCACCGGTTAGTGATTTCCTATTCCTGGATACCCCTGCTCGAATATTTTCCAGGCGCCTGTTGAACCAACTTTCACAGTTGCTCGACCAGAACCCTACGTTCAACCCTGAAGTAACCCAAGCCCGTGGCCTAGGCCACCAGGAGACCTTTTCCAGATTCCCGTCTTCTAGTTTCCAGTTTTCAATTGACAATTTCACGTCCGCAAGAAGTCACTTACCGGTTCGAATGTAATATGTACCGCAAATAAAATCTACCTCCTCCTCGGATAAATGGTCGTCGAAGTAAGTCTGATTGCCGATCGTCAACATGAGTCCAAATGGAACACCTTCACGTGAAATCCCTTCAAGAACTGAGGGGAGAACATCGAAACCCAAGCTGTGTAACGCCAGCCTCCATACTAGGCCGCCATGAAGAAGCGCTGCTCTCGCACGCGGCTGATTCATGAATTCATGTCGACGCTGCTCATACACCACGTAATCAGCATAAGCTGCTTGGAACGGTCGTCGCACATGTGCAGGTTCGTAGGTACGCAGTTCGGTCAGTGGGCGCCGTGCCTCGGCCGCAACCCCCATCGCCTGCAACGTTCTGAAAGCGATTCCTTTTTCTAGCAATTTCTCTGCAATCTTCAAGATATCGCTTCCCCAGTCACGACGCAGACACATCACCGCTGTTGGAGCTTCTGCCACCGCTAGTTTCCAAATCTGTCGACCCCCAGGTGTAGCCGGTTCAATTATATATATCCGC
>Ga0153978_1000411_pt1 | contig 11298 bp, 14 predicted proteins | sample TSGA062MetaG_FD_104749 | JGI IMG/M metagenome (GOLD analysis project Ga0153978, IMG submission 104749) | Attine ant fungus gardens microbial communities from Georgia, USA - TSGA062 MetaG | ecosystem: Host-associated > Fungi > Mycelium > Unclassified | place: USA: Georgia, Yuchi Wildlife...
CAATATGATGGTCATTTCCCTGCATACCACGACGGGAGCCACCTAAATCCTATACAATATGAGAAATATACATTATGAGCATATACATTATGAGAAAGTCTACTGTACTAACACGAAAATTAGTTGGGACTCAAATCAACAGCGGAGGGGCCCTGGAGTGGAAAGACAATTACAACTTTGATGTGTTCAAAGTTTCAGCTCGGAATCATCGATCAGGGGGGAGAAAACCATTCGCAAGTTGTTTAGCCAAATAATAGAGAAGGAAGTAAAGCGAGGAATAATAATCTTCTGTTTTTTCTACTATTATGAAGGTCATTCACACCAGTACTTGGCAGTGGCACCTTACCAGTCAGCCACTGCTTACGTACTCATTGGTAATACCCTTGTGGGTAAATGTTGGGCCATCTGGCATCTGCATCTTCTTCGCATCCCCGCATTTCTCTCCCGCGATTCTACACCTTCCTACACGTTTCCAGAAATTCTTGCACGCTTACTATAATATGTACGTGTTGATATGCCACCTTTTTATTTACCGCAATTTGACCTCTCGGTTGAACTTTGACTTGCATCGTACACATTATGGGGGGCCATTACTTCTCGCAGCTACATACCCGGTGTACCTGGGCAGTATATGAACCTTGAGAGCCTTGTGAAATTTACCTCACGGATTGAAGGGTGACTTACTACGAGTCGTCGAGGCACAATCAATCTCTGGCTATCACTGGCACATATAACGATTCGAGCGTCATATATATAAGTACTCAAGCTTGCAGGCGATACCACCCATTGTTTCCATGTCTTCTGTTCCTCCTGAGCTTTTATTCTGCATCTTAGAGTATGGGTATTACACCCTATCAGGCACCCCTAACTACAAGCACCTCAAAGCTTGTTCGCTGGTGTGTAGAGCATGGTCGGGACCTGCGCAATCTATACTCTTCCGCTCTGCGATTAATCTTGGCAACCACAATTTCCACATGTTCTATGCTGCACTACTCTCATCAGCGGCTCGGGGGCGACCTTTAGGTGATTGTGTGCGAACCCTGGGCATATGCATTTTGGGGCCCAGTCCGAGTCAACCACTGGCCCAGGCTATTCACTGTAGCCAGAAACTCAATCTACCCGCCAGTAACACCCAAATGGACTGTAGTCCCCTGATAATTGCGGAGCTTCTGCAAGCCTGCCCACAGGTATATGAGCTTGTTTTGAGCTTCTTCCAAGTAGATCTCGATGAGGAGATACTGGAGAAGCTAAGGGTTCCAGGGCAGAGGTTGAAAAGGCTTTCTCTGGGGTACTTCGGGACGCAATCACACATCCTCTTCCACCTCCTTAGGATATGGCCCGATATCCAGGTTCTCACCACCAGAAGCTATATTCATTCGCCAGGGCTCCCTACTACATCACTGATGCTACAGAGGAATACCGATGATACTGGAGAATTGGCACACCAAAATGGCGTACAAACTTCCTTGTATCACCTCGTACTAACAGTGCCCATGGAACCAGAAGCACTAGCCTGGCTGCTTGCATCATCTGCCAACTCTCTCTGCATCCTAGATTTGCAGGTACCGCTATACCTCAGGGGGCAAAACATTTTTGCTCATCAGGTTCCACCACTCCACTCACTTCGGTCGCTCCGTCTGTCGTGGTATGATGACGATACAATTACTCTGCTCCGCTTGTGCACTTCACTTGAAGAGCTGGTGTTTGACGGGTTTCACTTGCCTCCATGTTGTCCACTCGCATCCAATCTCCCGCCCACCATTCAACACCTTGCTTTCACAATTGGGAATTACAAGTGCCGCATCACACTCCAGCCCATTATTGACGCAGTGGATACACTTCCCAATCTTAGAGTCCTGACATGTAATCAAAATATGCGGCGTCAGCTATATGACGAATATGCGATACTAGAGCGGAGGTGCAAGCTAAAGGGTGCCGAAATGGTTGTATCAGATTTCCCTTACGCGCGGTACGGTATCTTACAGAGATGCTCCTGTCATGTGTTGACGTAAAAACAGTGCGAGGGCCTAGTCATGATGGATTAATTGTCTCGGACTCCTTCTGTGCTGGAGGTTACGGCGATGTCCAATAACAATGGAAAGTCTTCGGTTGGAGAGGGGTGGTGTTGGTAGATGGGCCGGTCCCGCAGAAAGAGAGCAGATATCCTTGCCAACAAACATTCAGTCACCGAGTTCAAATCGGATCTTTAGACTATACCCCGGAAATCCTTTGATTTGATAAATGAGGTCATTTGCGAACCTCAGGCTCTCCAATATTGATTCTATGTTCGTAAAGGAACAAGTGACAGAGTGGAAATCTAGTATTAAATCAACTATCAGGACTATTCGTATCAGTGTACAAATGATTATACCTCACCCTTATTTGTTGCACACGAAAGATTTCTCTTGAGATATCTAGGTGATGCAGGTAGGAAATGGGCATCAAGGTCCTGACATGTGATAGAATATGTGACGGATATGCGATATTGGAGCGGAGGTGCAAGACAAAGGGTACCAAAATGGTTCTATCGGATTTCTGATAATGGATGGTGCGGTATTAGCAATGTTCGCGTTGTGTGCTGATGTAAAAACAGTATGAGAATGACCTGGTTATGATGAACTGATTTTCTCGGACATCCGTCCACTTCTCAAGTGCGGCATAACGTCTCTTTTCTGGGCGTTGCGGCACTGTCTTAAGCACCAGAAAGAACAGAGGAAAGTCTTCACTTATGAAATTTTGCAGTTGGTTGTGACCCAGCATTTAGTAAAATAGTACAAGATATTGAAAGCGTACAGCGGAATGCAGAACGAACACAATGCAGTCTATTGCTGTCAAATATAAAATTTAAAGTGTTAACACTCTATGGTATAGTGCGCTCTATATGCGAACAGATGTGGCATCTTTCTTGGCTAGCGCATGTAAGTCTTGCTCTATTAAAGTTTTATTAGTCAGACATTGACGGCGAATGAACACAAATGACTGACGCATTCCCCACACGTGTGATCTCAAATCAAGGAATTCTTGTCGTCTGTGAGCAGATGTGCTACTGTCTAAGCGCAACAACATACCAATGTGCAAACCATCGTATATTTTCTTCAGCTCTGCACGAACCCTTGATAGCTCGTCTTTACTTGCCGAGCTCTGCGACAGCGCCTTCAAGTCCTTTTCTACTGCTTCAATACGACGAACATGTGCAGACACCTGAAGGAGAAATACATAATATAAACAGGACATTCCACTTGGATACCAAGTCCCAGACCTTCTCAGTGCTTGCTTGCAGTTCCTCCACGCTGGCTTGCAGCGCTGCGGAAGCGGTCTTATATTCGTCCAGAAGATGGTATGCAGCAAACGTGGAAGCTAAGGAGAAACCAAATAGAAACCCAATTATTCTGTGAGGGAGAGTGAGATCATCCGTGAAGGCGCATGCAGTAAGGCTTACCCTCCCCGGAAGCCTCCGACTGGTCTCTTCTGTGGCTGCACTGAACCTAGGTTGGGTGAAGTAGAGGTCTCTTCTCGCACCACCCTTGTCATGGACAATGATCGGGCACCTGAGCGCTGTGCGAGTTTTGGTGTGCGAGCCAGACAACGCGAGATCATATGCATTATGGTGGCTAAAGGAAGAAGGCTGTTCGGCGTTAACCGGTCGGCGTCGCGTCTGTGGCACCATAGATCTCACTTTCGCCTTGAACCCCATCCCGTCCTTTTGTCAGCGTAGAAGCTAGATCTTGGTTTATACAAAGGCATAACATTAAACACCAATGGCACCGAAACGTAAGAAGGATGAGAGAGAGGAAACCACAGCTCGGGAACGGAAGAAACTCAAAGTTGCGGATGCTCGAACAATTGCAGTTCAGTCAGCTGCGTCAACTGGTGCCCAAACCTCAGGAAATGCGCTTGCCGGAATGTCAAGCACGGCCATCCGATTTGACTGTGAGCATCTTTGACATGCTATGTCGCCACCCGATATAACCCCCAAACAGCCATGCAAGGATTACCCGCGTCAATTGATGTGGAGAAGTTTACTGAGGTACGGTCCACTTTGACTCGTTCTGGTTTGGACGCCCTTCAATTACGAAATGACAGGCTCGAGCGTACGAGATTGACGCTATGCAGAAAGCGATTAAGGCAGCAGGGTTAGGAGCAGGTAGCTTGGGGTACACGTTGACTGATATATTTCGTCTTTAGGGAAAGTGCAACGCATCGCGCATGGCAAACTCTACCCCGCCATCTACGACGAAGAGCTGCTAGCCATGATGTCCGTCGGGTTCCCTTGCGTCTGCGAGAGAAAGCACGCGCTGAGGTAAGGTGCAAACCCATTCCTTGAGACTTTTCTTTATGGCTTCGTTTGTCAGATGGACCCTGTCAAGCGACGCATTCTTGGTCGTGGGCAGCAGCCCAAGCGAGGAAAAACAAAGCAAGCAAATCGCACAGAATCTCTGTTGAAGCGACAGCGTCAGTAAATCGTGTAACTCACTGTACTCTATATCTAATACTTGTGTTGTCAGGCGATAAATCATGGCTTGAGACGCACATCTGGCACGCTAAACGTATGAAAATGGAGAATATGTGGGGATATAGGCTCGTTCGTCATCTCGAGCTATAAATTGCGTGTTTCCCCTGAACCCTTTGTCAGGCAGTAACACCGACAGAGAAATCATTTCGTCCCTCTCACCGAGCATCCGTGCATGGCTCAATCCTGCATGATGCTTCATATTACTCTCTCATGGAGCTTAAAGGGCCTGAAAATATCATTCGACGCGTACTGGAGGTTTGCTGTGATCCTCAATGCACCGGGATGAAGCGGTTGGTCTATGAGAGTGAAGAGGGAAGCTGAACTAACTATCCGTTAGATCAATGTCCGGCGGTCGTGTGCTCGAGACGGACATATACGAGCCGAGAAGCTATCCCTTCGACCTAATTGCGCCGATATCGATCATGTGGCGGCCGCTTCCTGGAAATAGTTTGGGAACAACGCCACCAGTGAAAGGTTCTTCAAAACGCAAGCGCAAAGGAAAGGAGAAGGAATCAACTAACGCCGGGCCACAGGACTCTGTGAGAACAGTCTGGGTCCGCTCGCACCCCGCAGTGTTCGATTATGTCTTTGAGGCGCTGCAAAAATCCGCTTCCTTGACCCTTGCGGACGAGAAACAGCGACACAAAGATCTGGATGCAGAACTAGAGATAGCCGATTTGCGAAATAGTGTCAACGTTTTCGAAATCATGGGTCCTAAGGCAAGTCAGGTCATCAAGGGTGCCCTGTCTCCAGCTGGAGATGAAGATAGACAAGAATTCAAAAAGGTTCACCTGCCCTTTACTTGATTTCTTCAAAATGTCTGATGATTCAAACAGTTTTGGTCATCCCTCGCTGATTTACAGACCCCTGCCTCTTTACCACGAGGAATGGTCATTGGGATGAAGGTCCTTGACCCACGGCTCAAGTAAGTGTTTCTGGCTCTCTAATCTTCCTATATCAATCACCTGCGATCCAGATTCCCGCCCAAGAACGCCAAACAAAGAACAAATGATCAATACCCTGTGACCCCTGCGATGACATTCCCCGCCGCCATCCTTGCTCAAAGCGAAATCTGGGATGAAGAAAAACGCTCATCGCTCAAGAAACCTAAATACAAGAAGAAAGATCTGGATGAACGCCGCTCCAAGGTAAACCCACTGGCCCTCGTATTGGATCGTGATAAGTAACTGTATGCGAAGAATCTTGTTCCAGGTACACCTCTTAAACCCCTTCGCCAGGATGACCGCGTCCCACTGCTGCTTATCCAGCGCTCTCTGGAAACTCCCTCTAGCACACATGGTATCCATGGTTGGACGCTCGTTTTTCCTGTCGGGTGGGGCATGCCTTTCCTATCATCACTGACTCATACGGGCACACGCGTTGGCGGGCAACGTGAGCGGGGGACACAGGCCTTCGAAGCGGGCACAGCGTACTTCCCGATAGATTTTCCTTGCACGAAGCTCTACGAAAAGCATTGGGCTGAGCGTGCGGAGAAGGAGAGAGCAAAGTGGGAGAGGACGCCACCAGCGAAGAGGGCCAATCATGAGAAGCTCGGTACGCGGAGCCCATGGCGGGCGGATTGGGAAGTTGTACTAGGGCTTCCAGCGATATCCACCGTCGGTGAAGACCTGGTACCAGCACAAAGAGAGCCCCGCGGCACAATGGATGTTGACAGAGCACCAGCAGTCCGCCCGTGGTTGCTCCGTGGTCCGGAAGTGCCGGCTATCCTCAACAAAGTAACAGAGATGTTTAATCACGGCGTGGGTCTCCTTGTAGAAATCAACAGGCTTCGGACGAAGCGCGGCATGGACGCACTTGATGCCAGTTATCGCCCCCAGCACCTCCTGCAAGGTGCATTGGTGATGGTCCGTGTGAAAATGCTCGGCCGCGGCGCCCCAGATGACCTCGCCAACATTTACCGCATTGGTGATGCTGAAGCCAAAGAGTGGATCCAGGAGAAGGGTAAGAGACGAGACAGTACAGAGATGAATCAGGTTCGCGCATTTTTTTCCTTTGTTGTTGCATTTGGAGATTAACTTGCCTGCTCCTGCCTAGACCCCTGAGCCCGCACCTCCACATTCGTCTATCATCGGCTACGTTACCACGGGCAACATGTCCTTGTCCCGCGGAGAAGGCTTTGCCATCGGCGCTGTCCCAGTCTCGGTCCTGTTGGAATTGCAACAGCAAGCGCAAAGGTTTGTATTCTTCGCGTCATCAAGAGTCTCTGTTGATGTCCCCTACAGAAATGGAGCATCACTTCCGCTGGTAAAAATTCGCGACCGTGCTGGGATAATTTGCCGGGCTGCGTATCTTGAGCTGCTAGACTCTTCAAGTTAATGTAAATCTACCCTGCCAACAAGATGGCCCCAGTTCTCTGCGGGATGTTGGAACATTTATCATAAGGATTTGCCGTGTCACGGAATATTGAACAATTGTATGACTCGTCAGGAAACTGTATGCTCCCTTCCAAAGCACACCCGAGTATCTCAGCCCCATACACTAAGTAGAATGAAGTTAGTCCAATTGCGCAGACCACGTAGTATAGGTATCTATAATGTACGAAGTGAAGCAACATGCGCTCGGGTATGTATATAGCGTAGAATGCGAGGGATATAGATAGATAGTCCAAGCTTAGACAGCCAGCACTCAGTGGTCATCATGGAAGATTATTTTCCTTCTTGAACCACTGCAGAAAAAAAAAAAAGATCAGCCGCACAGCCAACATAAAAGAAGCCAACGCTTACTTCCACCATTCTTCTTACACCCTCATCCAGTCCGACCTCCGGTTCATATCCCAGCACACGCCTTGCCTTCTCAATATTGTGATATCTTGTAGCACAGCTATACCCAACTCGATATCGTGTGAACCCAGCCTCCTTTCCTATCAAGGAGGCCCAACACTCGGCAAGGAAGCCCAGCACCATCCCAAAGCTCCTGGGGATCACCCACGTGGGCCTCTGTGCCCGCTCCGACACACCCGAGGGAGACTTTGACGAGGGTGGATCAAGCGCAAGCCATACAACACGCATGAAGTCCCAAAAGTACACCGGTTCACCATTTGTGATGAAGAATGCCTGCCCGGCGACTTGCAGCGGAGAGCTCTCTGCCAACTCGAGCGCATTATCAGAGAACTGGTCAAATCGGGACCGCAGAATGGGGTGTGCGGGGGTGTGCGGATCACGTGGGGCATTGAAGGCTGTCTCCATGGATTCAGCGTTAGGTGGCAGCGTGACGTACGGCCCTAAGGGGCGTGCTTCACATGTCGGGATGCGCCGGGGGGGGACAGTTGCACTGACAGGCTGCAAGGCGCGGTCGAGGTTAAGTGCTGCTTTGAGAGAGTCGGAAGTAAGGGTTTCTTGCGAAGAGACAGGAAGTGATGGAGAGGAGAGCTTGTCCGCAGCAATGAGGTGTGCACGGGCGAGATTACCGACGTAGGTGTAGTCGAAGAGGTTATTGTTATCTCCTACCTGAAAGTGGGTTTGTCCACGCTGGTAGGCCTGGTAGAGACCCACCATCATTTGACGGTCACCCTCGCTGTCACGACGTGTTGAGTCTATCGTTATTCGGAGACGAAAAGAGATGACATACCCAAATATCCCTGCGGGTCGTAAAGCAACGGTCAACAGGCCACCCTTTCCATTGGCCTCGAGGATAAGTTTCTCTCCCTGGGCTTTTGAGTCATTATATGCATCAAATGGCTTCTCTGGATATGGAGCACGCTCGTCCAGGTTTACAACGTCCCCTCCGTCAAAAACGACACCTGCACTGCTGGTGTACACTAGCTTCTGGACACCCGCAGCCTGGGCTGCACTGATGACAGCTTTACAGCCATCGACGTTTACTTTATAATAGATGCTTGGGTCCTTGGCGCCGTGCGGCGGAGAAGCGGTGTGGATGATGCATGTGGTACATGTCTACATTTGGGCGGACGAGGTCAGCGCTTGTTGGCCACGAAAAGAGGGCGCAGGACGCACCTGTTTAAAGACATCAAGCAGTCGGGACTCGTCTGTAATATCGCCGGAATAAAAGTCCACGTCGTGATGGCGTTGGACAATGTCAAATACAGAGACGATGTCCCCACGAGCAAGAAGTTGCTCGACGATGTGACGGCCAACGAAGCCGCTGCCGCCAATGACAAGGTAGACTTCTTTGGTTGGTGCCATGAAGACGGAGAAAATGGAAGAAAGAGGAGGCTGCCGTTCAGCTTGGAAGAAAGTCTAGATTGGTTCACGTTAGATCAACTGACGAACATGAAAGTCTATCCGGTGGTCCACGGACACCACACGATCACGTGCTACCCACACTTGGGTTTACTGCGCGTCAAGTTTCTCTGTTCGCGTGAAGATGCACATCCCCGACACATCCCGCAAATACACACCCGAAGAAAAGCAACAACTCATCCAGAATCTTGACATTGAAGGTGCAGCATCCTCATTTCGCCTCTTCTTACTTTCCTTCATAACTTCTGCTCCGATCTTTATGTACAGTCGAACATCGCGTTCGCCAGCTTGAAGAATGGCTCGCAGACGCCCTCAAGAATTTCCGGCTTCACCAAGAAGGACTCATTTCCCGCATTCCAAAGCTCGTGCGCGGCGTGACTATGGGCGAGTTTGCAGATACCTATAACGGCGATGTCCAAGCCTGTCTCCGTGGATTGGTGGGCGGCGCACCACCCGATCTCGAAATCGACCGCGAGACTCGCAAACGCAAGTGGGAAGAGGCCAGCGAGGGGGAACGCGCTGTTAAGAACGGTACGTCGCTCGTTTGGCACTGAAACTTTCTTTGACACACGCCTCGTGCAGCGAGGACGGTGCTTACCCCCAAGAAGAAGCCTCCGCCTCCCAATACAGGAACTGCACAACGCACCCGCACATTCCCCGCTGCACCTCCACGGACCCCCGGACAGTTCCGCACTACCCCCCGCTTCCCCTCCGTCAGTCCACAGAAACCGTCTACCCTCCGGACATCCCCCTCAAAGCGCCTACCAAGCAGCGTGACCTTCGCCCCCACCTTACCTGCCAAGGCTCCCATTTATCCTGCGCTTCGTGCACCCCGCCCCGATGAAAGCATGCTTAGCATAAATGGATCGCCCTTGGCTAATCCATATCAGCTCGGCTCTGACTGGTTTGCTACCCAGGAGAAAGAGGGTATTGATGGGACGGATGTAAAGAAGAAGGGCAAAGGAAAGGAGGCGCAGCCAAATGAAGGCAAGACTCTGAGGCGCGTAAACAGCATAGTCATACGGCGTGATCCATCAGTCTCGCTCGTCCCTTCCCAAACGCATCCACAGGCAAACTCGCGAGCTCATCACCAAACGCACTCACGTACGATGGCTCCTGTCTCAGAACCACCGACGCCCAGATCTGCAACGCAAGCTCCCCCTTCCTCGCTCTCGTCCCTCTCTTCCTCGTCTTCAGCCCGCGCGGTTGTCGCGATCTCCACATCTGATGGACACGTTCTCGAGTTCGACCCCCTACAGACATCGCCCCGAGCCCTCGATGCGCTTGTCGGCATCACCGACAGCGCCAAGAGGCAAGCACGCGAGGAGATGGCCCGCCTTGTGCAGGCTGCAGTGAACAAGTGGAGCATCGCATAGGGATGCCTGCTGCGGGCGTTGCGCGACTAGCCCGCCATTTTGCGACGCCATGTCGTTTATATATTACTATAGATCTCTGATTTCACCTTGCCCTCGCTAACGCACGCGTTGACCACTGGACGTTTCATCGCATGTGAAAGTTATTTATTCCCGAGCATCGATGTAAAGATGTAGCGCTAGCATATAAAATCCTGCATAATACCAAATCCGCCGAGGAAAAACATTTGAACTTTCCTTGTGTGCCAGGATCGCTTAGAACCTTGGACACCATGCCTCGAGTGAGGACTCAAATTATGTATTTATTCTAGCATCCTGGTGACACTTCGGCCTTCGATCACATGGCGCTCTCGACCCTGGTGCACAGCTCAATCGTACGTCAGGATCCCTAGCCATGGCCGGGTATCAGTTGCCACAGTTCAGCTGACTCTCTGCTCGCTTTCAAAGGATAGTGTTGATTCCGCATTCCCTCCAGGTACGTATGGTATGTACAGTAAGCTATGTATAATACAAGTTCAGTGAACTTCAATCTATTAGTGATGAAGGGACCACCGATCCCGATGCGCGAGTGTCGAATGAATGTAGTACAATGTGGGGCTAAAGCAAGTGCAAGGACGACAGCAATATGGATATGGATGTGAGCGGCGCGACCGTGAATGGCACCTTAGACGGCCAGCTCGGATGACAAATATGTTTTGTCTTCGGGATGTTCGCTGTAATGAGAACAAATGGAGCTCTGCCAACACATGCATTAGGACACAAGAACACAGAGTCTCGACCCGACGTGACACGAACCAAATGTTCTTCGTCTCCGAGTTGTTTTGACACTTCTTCGGCTTCGCTTCTCCCACTCTCTGTCTCCTGTTGCGTAAAGTTCAATGTTTGCCGGGTCTGGGTCATATCATAACTGTATGTCAGTATAACGTAGACGGCTGGAGGTATGCAGCTCACAGCCTTTGCGTTTGCCGGCAAGCGAAAATGGAGACTTGGTAAACCGCCCTGGGAATCATTGACGTCTGATATCGTCTCTTCCACATTAACACCCATACCACGTTTAACCTCCCGTGCGTTTAACCTAAGAAAAAACATGACAGTGACTGAGGTAGCGCTAGGGGAACTACTTACAATCCCAGGGTAGTATTGACACAAACTAAGTACGACCTCTGCCGTGAAACTGTGCACACAAGTCGAA
>Ga0153978_1000419_pt1 | contig 11199 bp, 15 predicted proteins | sample TSGA062MetaG_FD_104749 | JGI IMG/M metagenome (GOLD analysis project Ga0153978, IMG submission 104749) | Attine ant fungus gardens microbial communities from Georgia, USA - TSGA062 MetaG | ecosystem: Host-associated > Fungi > Mycelium > Unclassified | place: USA: Georgia, Yuchi Wildlife...
AAAACCCGAAACTTACACATATCCAATCTCCAACCGATGCCTTTGCCTCGACAATTAAAACGGTACGAAAAATATGTGTAGTGCTTGAGATCCGGATGTCGCTGCCTCCAGACGTCAACAAATTTGCCAGCTCCGGAAGATTCAGGAGGATTGAGAATATTTTGGAAGGCTTCCGTTTCATCTTTGGTGTATCCAGGTGTCTTGTTCCAATTTGACTTCGCATTTGCCAAATCTATGTCAAAATGTAAGACACGCGGCAACAAATCAGACAGGTAAACGATGTACCTATTGCTGTCGGTGCAACATTGTGGTCCCCCATCCAAATGACAGGTTTCTTCTTGTCTAAGTCCCGGATATATGCGGAGAAGTGCTCATTCCATGTGTTCTTTTCCTGCAGAGTCTGGTACAAGTTGCGTTAAGTGGGTTAGTGGCCACGTTATACATATATCTGATGATCAGACCTTGAGCTTCTCGCCGGCGTTCGTCACGTATGTACCTATAATGTAGCAACCTGGGAACTCCACCGTGACAATACGACCTTTGACACTATTTGGGTCTGGATGTCCTGGAAGTGTGGTATGCACGGATAAAGGTTTGTGCTTGGAAAGTACGGCCGTTCCTGCTGAATGAGAGAAAGTTGATATGACTAAGTGAGTATGGGTAGGGTATTGAACGGCATTTACAGTATGACTTTTTGGCGGATATAGCCCAAGTGCAATGAGGAAATCGCGACGTTATGGCTGGGTTAACTGGAACTTCGTTCACCTGGTATGACATTAGGTAGGACGAGTCTAGGAAATCGTGTGTACCTTGGTCTCTGTTAGTACGAGAATATCCGGGTCCTCTGCCTCGATATAGTGTCTAAACCCCTGGTAGAAACAGGATGAGCAGCATGTCAGCAATATATGGTCCATTGCGCACTTTCTTGGAAGCCGATGCAAGCGAACAAATGTTCCATGTTGCCAGGCGAACCGTGCCTTCTATGCGAGGTGGAAAGTTGATATTGACTGGTAATACTTTGTTGGTAGGCTGGCCATTGGGGGCAATGGCAGGCTCTGACGAATCATTCGATACTTTAGCCTTCTTTAAAGCGGTCTGGGACTGAGACGCGTCTTCATTGTCCGATGGTGAGTCAGGTGCTTTACGCTTTTCTTGTGTTTTCTTTTTTGGGGGCATTGCTTGACGACTCGAGAAAGACGCGTAAAGCGGGCAAGGCAGAGGTCGAGGACGAAGCGCAAGCGTTGTCAACAGGTCGAGGCCAAATCTCGTCATAGCACAGACAACCGAAGACTGACTTTCCTATTTGGGCGTACTTGTGGGCGCATATTTGTGGTCAAAACGAACATGTGTGGACGTCCGCTCTAATAGACAAAGCAAAACTATCCTATAAAGTATCCAGTGCTTACCCTTAGCCAAAGCCATCCGCCAGCCCACTTAAAAACGGGTATAACATCAACGACGCGACGCGACATTCGTTTGCTCCTGCTCAGTCTTAATTAACTTATAACCCGTCCTCTTGAGCGCGACCATTGCTCAATATGCTCACACATCGTGGCTTCTCTGCATGGATCGTCTCCGAAGGCAAAGAAATACGCGAGTATCTTGTCGCATTAGACGAAAACGCGAATAGGGTCTCATGTTGGATTCCAAGTGAGGCAGGAAAGGTATTTAAGTCATGTATATTGTCTCGACGCCTCTCTAATGCCACCAGACCTTTTCGATACACTGGAAAGACGAAGGTACTGATGTGCACTCATGCACATTCATTACACTTGATGGGTTCGTGGTGCCTGGTCGGTTTTTATTCGGCGAAGGAACTGCCTCGAGGGATGGTATAAGAACAGGCCCGAGTACAGAGAGGCCATTCGTTTTTGCACAAAGCCAAAGCTCAGGCGAGTTACGCAAGGCGATACATACTTCGATGAGAGGTGCTCATCTTCAACAGGCACAAGTGGACAGAACATGAAGGATTCTGGAACCGTCATGCTCAAGGTCAAGCTAGTCCAGCTTCAGGGGTCTAAACCAGCAAACCCATTGCAGGACCTTCCGGATTGGACCTCGCAAGGTCATATCGGTGAACATTGTGTCGGGTGCGCATCTGCTAGGTCTGTGTTAGTTTCCACCACGTCTAATATATTATTCGAAGATATGGCGAGGAAAGGGTATCGTATGTGCAATCACCCACGACATGGAAGGTGAACCCTCAGAGGTCGTACGTCACTTTTGTGTTCCGGTACAGGTCTCGTGGTGCGTCCGAAAGTTCTTGTGAATGTTCACCGTAATAGTAATCGTTTTAGACTGGCTAATGGCGCAAGGGATTATGTCCAGTAATGACGACACTGCAACGCCTATGCAAAATTATCGTCCTGCGAAACGACGAGTCGCCAGCGCACCCTTTCCCCAGCCGATAACACCGAGCCCAAGTCCGAGTCCTGACCTAAATAAACTTGACCGCATCGTAAGTGATTCTATTGCTTTATTGTCCAGCTCACTCAGTTGGTCTCTCTTTAGAATTCATCACTCAAGGGTGCCTTCAATCTCGGGCAAGGTCGAGTGCGTCCTGCTCCCAATATCAGGACTGTGAGCACCAAAGGTCCTGGAAGATACGACCGATATCCAGGAGAAGGCTTGCTTGATCTCGGACCTCCTCCCGACCCAAGTAGGTTTATGCAGGGCTCAAACAGCGCATCTCAAGAGCCAAAAACCACGACAGTCGACTGATGAGGGTAGAAGTATTGCTGTGATTTAAAAGAGAGCAATGGTGTCCACTGTCGATCCATTCTTCCTGCTTTCAATGTGATGTATCTGCTATCTTGTCGAGTATATTTGTATTCCTGCGTCACTGTAGCATAGTTATCTATTAGTAGTAGTATGGCATCTGGAATGTCATCACTTACAGACATGAAAGTAGGAGCTGAAGATTATCAATCATACTAAATTTATGATGGTTCACCAAAAATGGATATGTTTGGATTGATGTGTGCGTGTTGAATTCTAAAGCTTTTGCCAAACAATGCCAGGCAAACAGTGAACTTTTTGCTATTCGGACGTATAATGTCTGCAGTCCCATGCACACTCCATATATGGCCTTCGAGATGGAACTTACCATCTATTGACCCCACATGTGTTGCCGCAGTTTTCTATCTTCAACTGACTATTCCAGGCAAATTCGAAGTCGTGGAATGCACTAACCCCGACGTTTCCCCTAACGGTGTGCTCATCCGCTCTGCTGCTCTGACTTGCATCTTACTATGTTACGCTGCAGGGAAACTTCCATACCTCACCCATGGCCATGCCGCATTCTCTTCTCTCCCGGCTATCATTTCTTTCGTTTCCTCACTGGCAGAATCTACCACCTCAATTGTGGGGGACATTGACGCGTCTTCAAGCACTCAACAAAGAGCGAAGCAAACCGCTTGGTGCTCACATGTCGAGTCAAATATTGGGGATCTTGTGGTGAGTCTATACCTGTGTGACTTGTTCAATGTTTGATATTCTGTAGGCATATGCATTTTACTCTCTTGATGACAACTTCTGCAAACTCACAAGCCCTACAATGGCGTCTATGCTTCCGTTCCCACAACGTTACTATGTACCCGAACGTATACGTGAAATGCACCGACCGCGTTTGGAGGCGGCCGGTTTGTGGACACAGCCAGGCTCTGAACCGGTTCAGGACTCCTTCGGGAAAAGGCCCAAGAAGGAAGATGTCAAGGGTGAATACGCTCGTGCTTTTGAGCGTGACAGAGTAAGATCTCTGTTGTCCACTTGGATGGAACTGGTAATTATGACCTTACAGGTTTCTGCACAAGCGAAGGCGTCATTCGCTCTTTATGCAAGGTTACTGAACAGCCAGACGTTTATCTTCGGGATGGAGTAGGCAAGACTAATACTTTTGTTGTTTTTGTGCGGTCTAAACTTCTACTCAGGCCCACGACTCTTGATATCTACTTGGCTTCGCACATTCTTCTGTTGCTTGATCCGCCATTCCCGGACCAAATAATGAAAAGTATTTTGGAGCAGTCGTACCCGACGCTCGTAGAACATGCGCGCAATGTCCAAGGGGTAGTCTCACGATTACCGCAGTACCCAATAGCTCCCGCGCAAAAACACTCCTTGCTGTCTTTAATACCACGAACACTCAGCAATCCGATTGAAAAGAAGGAGAGTCCACCGGACGAAACAGACCTTCGATTTCGCCACATGCGATGGGCGTGGTTTGCGCTTGCATTTGGCGGTGTGGCTTGCTACGTCGTTCAACTCTACATGCACACCGTCATCATTGGGGTCGACGCGAAAGCGCAGGAGCACGAGGTGGATCGAGACGGCGAAACAGTGGGTGTGGATGAGAAAGGTAGTGATGGTGAAAGCGTCCAGGATGGGAGCGAGTAAGATGGACTTATATACACTTTTTGTGATACCCTTCTATTCGCCTTTCTTGATCATGGTGGGGCTAGCCTTCGGGGGTACGAGTTCCCTGTAAAACCACCCTTGACATCCTTCTTAGAATATCGAGCGAATACACGGCGTCAGACAATCAGCGCCTGGCCGAGGCGGGTCACATTTGACAGTACGTTAGTCAATGAAGGAGCATGTCTTACAAGCAGAGCTACTTGGAATTACATACATCCAAAATATTCAAGTATGCGCCTTAGGAGTCGCCCGCCCCTCCCAGTCCAGAAGAACCATGATATGAAGACGGTGATAACCGTGCACCCGCTGACAACAGATGCCAGCATGGCTGTCGTCGCAGACTTGAATACGTTATATAGAAGTGCTATTGCAAAGTAAATCATCCTAGTCAAGGTAGCCATTAGCGTGGTTAGGGACTTGGGAGTATCGATCCACCTACCCCCACATAAGCAACGCGAACGGGAGACTGTGAACCGTGGCAAGGGCTTTCACCCCGAAAAAAGATCCAGTCCTATTTACCAGGAATTCTGTCTGGTGAAGTAGTTGGTATGGCAGATATGCACGCCGAGTTGTTAACTTACTGCTCTGTCTGCTGATTCAAAACCGTATGCTTGGTACTGACGCGCCAGTAGGAGTGAGGTGATCAAGGAACCGGTGATGAAGATAATTGAGAGGTAGGTGGAGATGATCCCGATCGACTGTGACTGGCCGATGTTTACATTTGGTACCGCAAGGAAACTCACATCTACCGCTAACATCACGGTGGACTGGTAGAAACAAACAGGATAAGTTAAAGAGTAGTACACTGACTCAATGATACACACGTAGATCGTGATACCAGTCCATTCCGTCATGAGATTGTTGTTGAAGTCTTTCCACCGTGGCATGATGATGGACTCATCTACCCACACTCTTCGAATATCGCTCAGGCGAGCTCGTGGCGCCAAGAAAAGCATGACATCGAGAACCAAAGAAACACTGCTCAACAGTGGATGGAAATCAGTGACCTCAGGGTATACGGATTTGTCGGCATCGAGACGAGCGCAAGGTAGACCACAGAAGTTGAAAAACTTAGCTCTACCTTCAGAATGAATGAGCTACGCAGAGGTGGCGAAGTGAATAAACATACTAAAGTAGTGCATGAACCTCGCTTTTGATAAAACGATGAATCGCGATCGGACGATGTGTATAGCTTTGCTTACCGATGACGCAATTAGAATGAAGGAAATCATTGTCCCGAGCATTCACTTGCGAGACCTTGTCTGGAGTATTCTCTGACGAAATGTAATAGCATTTTAGACCACCCAAGGTAATTTGGAGGTGACTGTCCCACCATTGAGATGGTTAACCAACTCCAGAATTTTTGAGAGTTCGTCGGCATCAAAAGGCGACAAGGATGTATCCGAAATGATAATTTCTGAACGAGTCCAAAATAATCGAGAATAAACGGATTACGGAAGATCAATACCTGCACTGGCATACATGACAAGCTCCCTCAGTTCAACGATGACGCTCCTTCGATCCATCTTGTAGTTCGGATAACGCTCGCAATGCGTCCTGCTCGTTTCAGATGATGATTATCATACTATATCTGCAAAGACATTAACAAAACTGGTCATGCGAGAAGCAACTCGAACTCATACAACTGAACGTAACAAACCAATACTCATACTCCAAGGCATATCCTACTGGCTGGCTCACATCAGCGGGGAGCTAAGTTACACATGACGCACCCATGTGACTCAGGTCATAAACCCCATGAAGTACGCCAAAAAGGGATTTTGCCGCTTCAGAGTGATTGTCCAGCCAGAAAAGTTTGCGGAATCTGTGATCGACGAAATAGTATTTATAAGACACAGTCTCCACCTCTTCACGTTGCACTACGAGTTGGATGTGACCATCTTCGATATCCTTTCTGATGTTACTAGCTTCGGAGCCCTTCGGATCGCTGCGTGCTTTGTCGTACAGCGCATTCACATATTCGTCCACCTCATGTAACGTAGTTTCGTTTATGTTTGCTTCCGTGAACGCTCCCTATAATTGGTATGTTCGGAAGCCCACTACAATCTTCAAGACAGCGCTTACGATTCTGTTGTTGTAGAAATAAAGCGCACCTTCGGGGTGTACATACGGCTTCCAATCGTCAGTCTCAGTCAACCACGAGCAAGATCTGCGTGGTCCGTCAATGGCATTCACGGCTTACCTGACTGATGCACTCACTTGTTTGGGAAGTGCCTCGTGAATCCCGGAAGTGGATCTTGTGGGCGAGACGGCTCTCTGGAAGACAACTTCTCAAGACTATCCACTTCGACTCATGACGGAAACGTACACAAGAGGACGGTTGACGTATCGTGATACATCACTTGGAATGCATGGTGTGAGCAAAGTAGCTTGTTGGGTAATTCTTGGAGTAGGTATATTGCGTCGACTCGGAGGCGTTGGAGGCGACGCAGCGCCCGGAGTGCTGCTTGCTGCATAAAACGGTAGTAGCGGAGTGGCTTTGGGGCACTGTGAGGTACAATGCGACACCGTCTGGCCCCCCTTGACTAGAGCTTCTCCATTGGAGATCTTCGAGTCACTACTATGCCCGAATGGACCACGAATTTTGGTTAAAAATGTTCGAAAACAAGATATGAGAATGCGCAACCCCTGAACAGATGAAGTAGTAAGCGCGGCAAACACTTGACAGCGTAACAGACGTTTCAAGAGCCTGAGGACAGTCAGTATCGTTTTCCACATATTTGATGTTAAGCGCCAGTAGCAGCTAACGACTCGGAGTCTTAACATCAAACACGTTTCACACAAGTCGTGTGCCTTGTCACGAGTATGGATGATCGATCGCGACAGCATTATTGTGTGGTATTGGCTTCATGATAAACGGTGTCATAAATACTTCTGTAACACCGTATTGTCTGTTTATATGTACTCAACGCTCAAACTACTAGTACTAGTATTAACTGTAGCCAAGATTGACTAGCCTTCTGCTGGACTAGGCGCAAAGCAAGGATGATACCAAATTCTATAGACACTCCCAACGGTACATAATAGTATGTCTTATAGCTTAGTTCTTGGTAGCGGAATTGCATCCATTTAGGCGTTCGAACGCAATGGAGTGACCGACACCCAAAAGAACTCTGGTACTCAAGTTCTCTATGTTACTAGGGATATGTTTCACATCAGCAACCCTGCTAAGCTTCGGGTCTGCGGCCAGTACGATAATCTTGACATTAAAAGGGATGTTTTTAAACATGCCGCTAAAAGACCACGGCTTGTTGCGCTGTTTGTTTCAAGGGCAGAACTCGTCAAAAACGCTTACAATTTCGACACCTGAATATTTACCTCAAAAATCTTTGTTATACCACCACCAGAGCTCAGGGGGGCTCCCTGCGCCATTAACACGCAGTCACGTCGTGACCAAGTGGGGTGCTCTGTCTGGTGTTCATCCGCAGTTTTCGGACTCGCCAGGATCTGTTGAAAGATGCTTTTATGATTTTCAGTTCTCTCCTCTGGGATCTCGATGATGGGGTCGAGGGGTATGATAGTGGTTTCTTTTGATTTTGGCAAGAACGGTAAGAGCGACAAGACCACCGCGCCTCCAAAAGGACGGCTTATAATCACATCGTAGGATGTGTCCATCGCGAAATACGGTCGGAGGTCCTCTGCGATGGCGGACATACGATAGTCACTGCCCTACCTCCATGTGTGCCCAAGTAAATTCGGCGCCATGACAAAGAATCCTTATCAACCTTTTCAAAAATGATCATCGCCGCCAGAGTATCACAGTCTAACCTTCTGCAACTAGTAGCTGAGCAAGGCCCTCCCATGAATTCGAGGACATAGCCAAGTCATGTATGAGAAGAACCCGCCTAGGAGCGAGAGGGGAACCCCATTGAGATGCTGAAATCACTGGATCCATAGGTTGAGACAGCTTTGAATAAAATTTCTTGCGAGTAAAGCAACTTGGGCTGCAGGCTTGGACCGGCATTTAGATCTTAAGGCTCAGCGTTCACCTAAAAGACTGAGGGAGGGCCGAGAAACAACGGAGTAACTCGCCGAATAGCGGCCACTGGCATGGCGAGATCCAGAGCTAACGCCGTTAATCTGAAAACTGGCTGAAACAGATAGTCCGGTTTTATTTGGATTACAAGTCGTCTGTAATCCAGACACACGATTGATCATGATGGAATGTGAGTGCTAAGCGATCAGTAATCTGCCACAAATTACTTATATCGAAAGGTCGCATTTTAGCAACTTTTAAGACGAGGCTAACTTACTTCAAGTTGCATAATCACGGGCAACGTCACCCCATTCAACATTCGACGTTCTCGTGAGCGAAGAAGATTGTAGGAATGAAAAGATTTTCCAGGACTAGTCTTCATCTTAAGCTACTTGAAGCGGATGAGGAGGGCCGAGAACGACAACAGATTTGAAAGAAGCGGAAAATTCACTGTCCCCCTTCGCCTTCATCTCCACTTTCGACTTCCTCGCCATTGCCGTTGACACCATTCTTGTCTGGATGATATGGGTCATAGATGATTGACTCAAGATGCTCGAGAGCAGCCTGCGTAAGGTGTCTAGTACGGTGCAAAACGACTGTTGTTGACGAAATCACTGCGCACCCGGCCGACCTCACTGAGCTCCTCACCCTCATCGCCTGCAAACGTCTCAAAGGCACTCTCATCAACAAACGCTTCGTCCAAGTCGTCGTCTTCTGAAACATTGGGATCTGGGTGGAGAGAGGCACAGAGGGACAGTGCCTCGAATATCGACTCCACTGACCGATCATCCTCTATCAGTATATGTGAGGCATTTCGACATCGGAAAGCTTACGAGATGCAGGATTTGACACGATGATGTTGAGCTCTCGCATTTCAGTAGTTTCATCATTATCAGAAGTCTCGGCTGCAGACCCTGCAGCCAACTCTTCTAGCTGACAATATATTGATGGCCCAGATTCCGGACGCGCAATAGCGTGCAGGGTGATGGCATGGTATGGGACTTGAAATCCAACACCAGTGGAAGACATGAAGACAAGTGCACTGTGAATTCAGGTAGAACATTTCAGGTTCTAAAATGGTGATCATTAACCTAATAGCTACCTCTCGATCACGAATAGCGTTCCATTTGCGCAATGTTGTTCAGCGAATGATTCGAGGGGAGGATCGAGCGTAACGCGTACATTGTCCTCTTTGTGACGCAGGACTGGAGGGATGTCGCTGAAAGACGCAGGAGTCGAACCAACAATATTTCTGTGCTCTTCAACAGATACGTATTGTGGGACAGACGAGATCAACGTTGTGGAGACCATGGCTATAGCGGATGATGACTTTTGATGGAAAGTTTGCAGCTCAGGTGAAATCGGAGACCGCCGCCAATCTTATCTCCTGCCGGCAACATTCGTATGTGACACAGCTTACAGTATCATAACAGTAGTACTTATCCATACTATAAACTCCGGAATGACAGGGGAAAAGAAAAGGAAAAATCGATAATCTACACGCTGTATGTGACTACCAGTTAGAATTTTGAACATGAAATAACGAGAGGAGGTACAGAATCTAGCGGTCATCTTGCAATCACATTTATACCTCCGGGGCACCGTCCTATTGCCCAGGATGTCACTGATACACCTGAGAGGGTATCGATGGATTTTGATAAATGTTGCTAGATGATGTAGTTTGAGTGGTGGGAGGAGGGTAAATCGGGAAAGTACTTGGGTAGGAGGGATCCTACACGAGAAGTTGAGCAGGAGCACAATAAAACTACAGGAAAACACACGTAGAGACGCGGCTGCTGCTGCGTCATTCCGGGTTTCACAGGGATTATTAGACTAGGGTTGGTGGAGTAAACACTTTGAATATATCCCGGACCTCCGTCGAAGTTGTTGAAGGCAGCCGATGGGGCTGTTTTGGAACGACAGCGCTTCACAAAGAACCATGCCGCAAGGCCTGCAATGGCCGCAAATCCGACCACTCCGCCGACAACACCCCCAGCTATAGCTCCGACGTTCGAACTGCTCGAGGTTGAAGTGGGTGATTGTGTTGTGCTCGAAGATCCTGTCATAGTTGCCGAAGGGGTTAAAGAGGCAGATGCGCTAGTCGTGGTAAGTATGACCGAGACGGTGGATACAACCTGGGTTGCAGTAGATTCGGGGGTATCTACAGCAAAGTGAGTGTCAGCGTTTCTAGGACAGGAAAGTTATGCCCGTATGCTAACCTCCCACAAGTTGCGCTGCCGCGGGATCGAACATGTCACCAGTTATCTTTCGATAAAACTTAGATTATGACCATTGACTGCTTGAAAACTCATATACTTACAACATTCAAGTAAGCCCACTGTGGAACAGCGGTGCCACTCGGAATATCCAATGGAAATCTGCACATCAGGAGTATGAAAAACTTCAAGAGTATAAAATGACCCCGCAGACTAACGATGCTTTGTATATCGTGGAGCAACTATTACTCCAGGTACTCCAACTGACGGAAAATGAGCATCCCGTGAAGTCGAACCTAGTTAATATGACACACCTCTCGAATGTCTGGTTCTGACAAACACCGCAAGCGCTAAACAGAGAGTAGGTAACCGTATTGCACATGCAACCGGTGGCTCCATCAAGAGTGGGACCGGTGTAGAACCACTGGACACCCGGGCTCGCTGCGGGTAAAGATTGGATCACCCACGGTGCTAGAAACTGGTTATGCCACTGGGGTCTATGGAGAAGCGAAAAATGCTTACCTCCACTAGTACAGGCACTCGCGGGATAGGCAACAACCAAGCAAGGGTTCT
>Ga0153978_1000425_pt1 | contig 11190 bp, 13 predicted proteins | sample TSGA062MetaG_FD_104749 | JGI IMG/M metagenome (GOLD analysis project Ga0153978, IMG submission 104749) | Attine ant fungus gardens microbial communities from Georgia, USA - TSGA062 MetaG | ecosystem: Host-associated > Fungi > Mycelium > Unclassified | place: USA: Georgia, Yuchi Wildlife...
AACGAAGAGAAACCGTTGGACGCAGTCAACAAGGTTCGTGCTAGTATTGTCATTTGCGATAAATAGCCCGTAGTTAGGCTGTGCCAATTATGGCTAAGAATGAAAGCATCCGCGTGTCACTGGCAGCAATCTTGCTTATTCCTGGACCATTACCCATGTCATCTATCCATCACCCATCATGCACCGCCCGCTATCGCCTCTCGGGCTTCACAGACCACTATGTAGTACTAGTGACCGACTCTGTTCGGACTCAGTTGCTCGTTCCTATTTCTTGACAACTGTCATGCACGGCCATACCTTGATGCACCATGCATGATCAGGTCTGTGCATGATACCTGCGATCCCGTCTCAGAGGTCCCGTACTACTCATCTATCTCTCTATCTACCAAGCACATGACGACCGTCTTTATAACCTATTTATCTCCAGCACAGTCCATTTTCCACAAACTTTTAGTACGCACTACGTACATACGCAGATATGTGCCATGATCCACCTGATCGTTACTGCTACCACAGCGAGCTTTTGACATAAGTACTAATACTTCTAGTTTTCCCACAGGCAGATCCATCTGTTGGCGATTTTAACTTTGGGCATGTGGGCGAATATAGCTACCTTACCCGCGCTACTAGGCACATTGACAGTCTAGTCTCCTGAAATAAACGTATACATCAGTAGGTCTAGGTGTCCATGGTCCTAGTATCCTTCAAGCAGCTGGGCACTTCGCCGTCGCCGTCGCCGGCTCATAAGGTGAGATAACATTGGAAATTGTATCTCGCTGGAGAAGAAAGGATAAAAAGACTTATCGTGAGAAACAAGTCAGAACCTGCCAGGAGGTCGGTTTAGGAAGCTGCGCTTCTTTCGAAATTCGAGCGCACGTTCCGAGTATGATAGATGTTCCACAAGTTTTCCTTTGATGGTGGTTTCTTTCTGCAGGAATGAATCAAGTCGTCATTGTTACAATTGCGCAATGGAAGTTGGAGTACACCAGAAGAAAAATCACAACGTTGACCTTCGAGTTGTTGACGAAGGAGACCACCACTAGTAATTAGGATGGACTAGGTGTGTTTGTTCTCAATCGGATTAATTCAGATATACTAAACTAGGAGTTCGGACCTTTCTAGAAGTGCTCCAATACTTTGGCGCGCACCTTTGCACTTCGGACTCCCGGAGCATAGTCATGACATGTAAGACCGGGGTAACTCGTAACTCTGTCGTAAATACATTTCAAAATTCAAACACTAACGTGTCAGTTTTGTATTGCTGGTAAGAAGATCCCACCCCCGTTCATAAGTTATAAAGAAAAAAACTAGGGTATAAAAGCAAGTACCGCTACCAGTTGTTTCTAATCGTCCACTTTTCCCTTGTAAATGCCCTCAAAGGTTCGATCATTGCTTGAGCTCACTAGGATCCATTGGTTCCCGGTGGGGAGCGAATTCACGTTTTGGCCATTCGGTAAGATGAAAGTTCCTTCTTCGTCCATCGTGACTCATGATGTTTAGCATGGGGATTCTTACCGGCAGCATATCATGAGGCGCTACCCATGAATGAAGTCATGCAAAAACTGTTGTTCTATGCATTGCTGAGCACACTAATGCACAGTGCGGCCTGTGTCATTAATGACATGCTTGACTGTGACATGGACCGCAAAGTTGGTGCGTCGCGCAGTGCTGCTATTAGTGATCGTCAGTCATTCCCTGACGGTCAACGTGGAATAGAACGCACGAAAGATCGACCCATCGCGTCAGGGGTTATCACTATGACAGAGGCTTCAATTCTTCTGGCATTCCTTGTTGTTGTCATCTTGTATGTGGGTTCGGGTGTTGGCACCGCAGCGTAAGTGGATCTCTCAAAACACGTTGACTTGAGTCTTCGCTGAAGATCTATTAAAAGTTTCAAACTGGGTGTTGCCGGACTCCCTGCTGTTGGAATATATCCGCTGATGAAGCGGTGGATACACTGGCCCAGTTTGTTCCTTGGTATGCCTTCTGTATGGTCAAGTATACCAACTTACCTGGATATCTGGCCAAGGCTTGGTATCTAGCTGGGCTGTCCCAGTCTCATGGCTTGCAACGACGGGCCAGTTCAACTGGGGAATAATACTGAACATTGCAATTGCGTTGAGCTGGTAAGGGCGGAAAACGATCTTCGATGAGTTGTTGATATGTAATGTTACCTCTCATAGCTGGACTTGCATCTACGACAGCATTTACGCTTGTCAGGTGATGATTTACCAGCAAAATTTGCGTGGGAGGCGTGCGCACTGCGCTGACCATATCTCTGCAGGACAAGAAGCATGACGAAAAAGTTGGTGTAAAATCTATGGCGCTCAGTCTGGGGGAAAGCATCCGTCCAGCATTGAGTCTGTTTGATATGGCATGCTTTGCGTGCCTTTCATGGGCTGGATATTTGAATAGTCAGCGCCTTCCTTTCTATGTGATCAGTGTTATTGCACCCTTCTTTCTCTGTCTCTGGCAGATATGGTCCTTCAATGACAATGATCCTCGAGACAGCTGGGAAACGTTCATGGTACGTTGAATAGAATAGCTATCAGCGCCTATCTTTGATATACTCCAGGCAAGTCGTTATAGCGCGGCGATGGTCTGCACTGGATTTGTTGTGGACCACTACTTCCGACTTGCGTCCTCCTAGTGGGCGATGGAGTAATACATACTTAGTTGATTCAGCGCTGAGCTCTTTATGATGCCACGAAGTGAGGATTGCCGTTCTGCTCCGGTGTGGCGTGATTACTATAGACTTGACATTTGGTAACGTTCGAGTTGCGCGAAATCTTTGCGTTGTATAAACATAAAACCGGGTTTTACCTTGGAGTTTGCCGGGTGACGTTGTATCCAGATATACTTACTACTCTCATCGCCATCTGCGCAGCGCTGAGTCTGGGTAGCCTGCATTCTCAGAGAGCGTTGTTACTAGTATGAAACGTGTTTGAACTTGATGAATCACCGGAATGGTCGCCGATCATAAGATGTGACTAGGTCAATCTGGTTCTGATACGATCTTCTCTGACTCGCCATAAATATTTCAAGTTAGAGGTGACTTGAACTCCTTCAACACACCAACGGACTATGTCAGCAACAACACCACCTGCGCTTCCTACAGTGCTCTCTGGCGACATAGACACGTTGATGATAGACAACTTCGATTCTTTCACCTGGAATCTCTATCAATTACTCTCCCTTCTCGGCACCCATGTCACTGTCGTTCGCAACGATGCTCTTACCCTCGAGCAACTCCCCCTTCTCCGCATCAACCGTCTTATCATTAGTCCCGGACCCGGTCACCCAAGGAACGACTCGGGGGTGTCCAGAGACGCGATCAAATATTTTTCAGGCAAAATCCCGATCCTCGGTGTGTGTATGGGATTAGAGTGCATCGTGGATGTATATGGTGGTGAGATCGGGTCAGTCCATCTCCATTCTGTCTTTATCAAACTAATACCTTGCCCGTTAGATATGCTGGTGAAATCAAACATGGAAAATTGTCCCCCATTATCCACGATTCTCGCTCCATATTCCACTCCCTCTCGCAGTCCATCCAGAGCACCCGCTATCACTCACTCTCTGCCTCACTCGTTTCCTTACCTCCTTGTCTCATGGTCACCAGCGCTACATCTGATACTGGTGTCATAATGGGCGTCCGGCACCGCACTTACGTCGTCGAGGGAGTACAGTACCACCCAGAATCCATCTTATCGCAGGAGGGCGAAGGGTTGCTCAGAAATTTCCTAGCCTTAAGAGGCGGCACATGGGATGAAAACCCTCATGCCAAAGTAAACGACCCTGAATTGCCTCCTTTCCCGTACGAGGCCCTTACCACGAAGTCCAAATCCATCGCCGCGGACGCCGCCAAGTTCTCGGCCCCATCTATCCTTACTAAAATTGCCCAAAAACGTACCTCTGACGTCGAATCTCTTTCCAATACGCCAGGGCTTACCCTTCCAGCGCTCAGCGGACACCTTTCCCTACACCTTGCCCCCCCTCCGATCTCCCTCTCGCAGCGACTGCTGCAGGTGCGCAATGGCATGGCACTGCTTGCTGAAATTAAGCGCGCGTCTCCGAGTGCTGGGAAAATCGCCCCGCACACATCTGCACCACACACAGCACTTTCCTATGCTCTGGCTGGAGCAAGTGCCATCAGCGTCCTAACAGAGCCAACATACTTCCATGGGCATCTCGAGGATATGCGTGCCGTGCGATTGGCCATAGAAGGGCTAGATCGCCGCCCGGCCGTCCTCAGAAAGGATTTTGTGCTCAGCGAGTATCAAGTTGTCGAGGCGCGACTAGCTGGTGCAGACAGTGTACTTCTGATTGTAGCCATGCTGGGCAAGGACAGAACAAGGGAGCTGTTGGAATATAGCATGGGCCTTGGCATGGAACCTTTGGTGGAGGTGAACTCTCCGTCTGAGTTGCACATCGCATTGGACATTGGAGCAAAAGTCATCGGTGTCAACAACCGTAACTTGCACTCGTTCAATGTCGATATGTCCACCACCTCAAGCGTTGCAGAGGTTCTGGAGCAGAAAGGCAAAACTGGAGAGGTCATTCTATGTGCATTGAGCGGAATCAAGAGCCCTGTTGACGTTCGGGCGTATAGGGACCAGGGAGTAAAGGCAATTCTAGTTGGCGAGTCGCTGATGCGTGCGGAGGACAAGGGCAAGTTTGTGAGACAACTATTGGATTTGGATGATCCCGTTCCTTCATCTTCACCCTCCAACCCGGAAGCAATCTTTCCTACACCCCTCGTTAAAATCTGCGGTATTCTTACCGCCTCAGAAGCCCTTAGCGCAGCAAACGCTGGTGCAGACTTCATCGGGCTTGTCTTCGTCCCGTCCTCAAAGCGTCACGTGAGTGTGTCTGTTGCGCGAGAAATCTCTTTGGCTGTGCACAGCGCCTTCCCGCTTCCTGAGTACGATGACGAGGATGACAGTGATGATGAAAAACTAAACCTACCCCTTCCGTGGTTTACATCGCACACCCGTGCTTCCTACCTTCCTTCACCCTCATCCACGCGCAAGTCACGACCACTCCTCGTCGGCGTCTTCCAGAATCAGCCTCTGCGCTATATTCAACGGGTCGTACATGACGTTGGTCTTGATATGGTGCAGTTGCACGGCTCAGAGCCCATCGAGTGGGCTCGGAGAATTGGGGTTCCGGTAATAAGGGTGGGTGGAGTACCTCCGCCTCCGCCTGCTTCCGAAGGGAAAGAAGAGATCAAAGATGGGGAGAACACGATTGAGGAAGCAAACACTGCCCATCTGCCAACTCCAGACCCGCTGACGACCGTTATGACACCCGGATACCATCACTTTATTCTACTGGATACCACGGCCTCCCCAAAGTCATCGTCTCCGAGCGGTGGGACAGGTAAAATCCTCGATTGGGGACTTGCAACGCGCATTGTTAACAAGGGCGAGGTCCCGGTCATTTCTCCGGACGTCAGCGTCGGCGCACACCTGGTTCACCAGGATCAGGATGACAACGAACAAACAAGGAGTGCGTTTCCTCTCCCCCTGATCCTCGCTGGTGGGTTGGATGTTTCGAATGTGCGCGAAGCAGTTGAGATTGTTCGCCCTTGGGCGGTGGATGTGAGCGGAGGAGTTGAACGTGATGGAATTGATGTTGAGGTTGGGAAGAAGGACGGGAGGAAGGACGTAGAGAAGATGGTTGCGTTTGTGAAGGCTGCTAAGGGGCTGAACTAGGCTTGTAAGCTGTCACGAGTTTTGATTCCTATACCTGCTGGCTAAGTTATGATCCTGGTGTATTACTTGTTGGTATTTCTTGGTTCTGTTTGAACACGGCTACAAATCTTGTGGTTCCTCTAGCCATATGTACGGATATCCAGCTGACATGTTCTTATTATTTCTACCTTCGCAACGTTGCAACCTTCCAGCAACTCGGATATAGGAGTACGAACATCGCGATCCAATATGTATTATGTATGCTCGAGACGAAGGGAAACTTGAAGCTATAGCAAGAATATCCAAAATCAAATTTCAGGTCGGAACTGGAATATAGAACGCAATGTTACATAATAGAAGTGGAAACCAACCCTCCGAGTCGGCGCCGACTCTAGTTGCTTCTCAGAAGAGATGACATGGATACTAGGGCACAAAGATGTCCGATGTGAGGGGCACAATCATTTACCGAAGAGGTGATGATTAGGATGATGACAGGATTTAAGCTGCGTCATCCTGTGCCAAGCCTGAAGCGTCTCCACTACTAGTAGCAGCAGTTATACAGATCAAGTTAGCAACAGATATTATCCCAACCTAAAAGCAGTCGTTGGCCATGCCATGGCCCATGTGGTGATGTACGATAAAGATTGGTGTGGAGTGGTGGGTCGACTGATTACAAGCATGTATCAAAAATTATGAAAAATTATGATCAATCAGATCTTCGTGTAGTCAAGCACTTATGTAGTTCGATATCATCCTTGATGATCCTTCCCATGAGTCTGCTTTAGACGACAGCCCACCAAAAAATTCTACGATCGACTGTTGTATATCAGATCTATACCTAAACGCGGAAATATCGGGGAGTAATCTGTAATCATATTGGAAACACAGAGTTGAGAACAAGAGAAACATGCATTGAGGATGTGATGTAGTAGAAAGGATCATAAGGATGAGAACAGGTAAAGAGATCATCGATGATCAGTAGAACAAACTTATGGCAAGAAACAAACGGACGTCGCAAGACCCATAATATACAGACCCTCATTAAGCACGTCTACAGTTTTCCTTCAGTTTCGACAGAAGTATTATAATACAGCAAAACACTCGGCTGGACTTCATCGGCATATCCAGACTGAGCCATAGTAGGTACTGGCAGTTTAAGCCACGCCCATGATACGTTGCACTTCCTCCAGACTCGACTTCATTGCGTCCACGAAGCAATTGATGAGGGGCTGGAAGTCGCCTTCCCAGGCCTATGAGGTGGGCGTCAGTATTATCTCGTGTGGCTGCAGTCAGAAGTAGCGATTTTGTGGGAACGGATAAGACTAGAGACAAAGAAGCAACAACTCAAAAAGGAAGGATAAGGGTTCGAGATGAAGCGAAAAGGAAACAGAAACAGAACAGTCAGAGAAACAATCAGGGAGATAGCAAAACCGCGCAGGAGGTAAGAAAGAAAAGTGGTGACTGCGTGGATATTATATATAGAAAAGCTCACAATATTCAATGCATCGTAATACACGCTCCTCAACGACGAAGTGAAGCAGAGAGGCGGGAATCCGTGTCGCATAAGTGGGATGGACGAGATGAGGCGTGACATGCGACCATTGCCGTCCTATGATGGGGCTCATATCAGGTCACAAGGAAGAAGAGATATCGAAGCCGCACATCAAATGGGTGGCACCGAACAAAGGTGACATGGAGCCAAGCAGCTGTTGCAAAGGGGTTTCTCCAGCGCGCAATGTATTGCTGTGTCACACCATCGGTAATAAGTTAACTCTAAAACGCAGGGAGCACACATCTACTTGCCTTCCCCATTCGGCAGATATACTCAAGCTGCTGGTCCACACGTTCCGCAGGGCAGAATGCAAGATTGTACTGCTGGCTACGTATCACCACCGTCTTCTGTGTTGTTTGGCGAGTCAACCCTGCATTATTATAATGCACGCCTCCAGTCATTAAGTCATTGATCTTCACTTTCGATGTCCGCATTAGCTTGGCATGGACCGCTTGGATCAACCCAGGAGTCAGGAGCTCCGGACGTTCTTGGCATGGCATAATGGCGGCGAATGCCTAGAGACCAGGTTATGTTTATCGGAGGAGTTTTGCGAGGATGGAAAACGAAGGCCTTACATCTTCCAGGTCGATCAGAGTTTGAATGATGGCTTCGGGGTCTTTGAGCTCGCTTCTTGAATCACATCGCACGAGCTGAGGGGAAAATCCCCAATGCGCAAGGGCATCTGCGGACTAGGTTTACAAAAGTATTAGTATACACGGATTAGAACCAGTAAGGAAGAGCATTATATCAACCACAACGCCAATTCGACGCTGGTTGCCTACAGTTGAGCCAAGGACTCACCTCCGGTGTCAGGCGGAAGGTACCTTCCAGGTGATGAGCCATGACCCAGTTATAGTTGATATACTGTCGTTGATATGGACTCGTGCGCCATGCCGCTAGGATGTCGGCTGATGCGGTTGGGAGCATAGGCCAACTGAAGGGATTGGCGTGCTCACGCGCGGGCTTCCAGCGCTGGAAGAACGTGAGGGAACCAGTACTGCGAGCTATGAAGAGTTGAATATAGATGAGTCTTGACGCATGTATGTACTAGATCACACCTTGTTGTTCTGCATCACCTTGCGCCAGCTTCCGTACCGTGGACACGAATTGAGCAAATGATGAACCATTCTGGTCATCGATACCATGTAGAACCTGCATTGAAAGAGAAAAACGAAGGGGCATGACACAGAAAATAACGAGAAAGTGCAAGTGCAAGGAGCCCAAATGACAAAATCTCAGCCCCAGCCAAAAATAATACCACCAAACCACGCGCCTCATCGTAAAGTGAGAGTGCAGTACTGAGCGACCCGCCTGTTGCACGTACATCCGCAACGCGCACTTGGAAGAAAGGAATGGGAAACTTTGGGAGATAGTAATCTTCCCAACAGAGGGCAAGTGCGCGGAGGAGGCGCTCGATATCTGCGGGGGAGGTTGCAGACTGAAGGCTGCGGAAATGTTCTTTAAGAGCAAGTGCATCTTCTTCGGGCATACAGTCAGGTAAGTTCTGGGATTGGATGACAGCAATCCAAGTAAGTTAAGAAGGGCAGGGGGGTAAGGAAAGTTGGTTTCAGTCGAGGGTCAAATTTGATGGGTTGTAGGCACAACGATTTAGGTCCGCAGAGGTAAGGAATATGTGAGGTGCCATCGATAGTGTAGAGTGCGATTAGACTTACGACAAGCTCTGGAAAACTGCTATAATCCCAGCCCCCAATGTGCATCGGCGCCAACTGAGGGGCATGAAATGGAATATGGAAGTCGGACTCAAGATCTACGTCCATCCTTGGAGACATCAGGACAATCGAGGTAAAATCCAAGGGTAAAATAACACTGACATATTGTGTCTTAGGATGCGTGTGCGGAAAGAGCGGACAGCACTGCTGGAGAACAAGAATGACACACCAGGGGTCAATCAATATCAATTAATAAACACTTTCGCTTCGATACTCCGGGCCCTGCCATGAGAGGGCATGACTTGTTTTGGAGGATGGTGCGCAGTGGACAATAACTTTATGTGTGAGACTCCAGACTGCTTGATATGGGAGGTCATGGGGTTCTAGGGTCTGAAATGTGAAGGACTAGGCTGCTCTAGCCTCAGGGTCGCTGATGTGCTTGGTGAACCCGGAGAGGGATAAAAGCGGGGAACATGGAAACGTCAATTCCAAGGACATGCCAGTGGTTAACCTGGCGCAAAGGTCACAGCCTCATGGCGCTTCCATCCCCCAAACGTTCCATTAATCTCTAGTAGCCGTAGAAACCGTCGGAGGGTATCTGTAATTCCATTGTGCTGAAAGTCATTTACTTGCATGCAATCGCTTCTCCTGTGATTTGAAGCACGATTGGTAGTAAATCTGAACAAGTTCGACTTGATGTTCGAGCAACATTCGGCAGTACCACAGGACAGTACTAGTAGTGAATTGTGCACGATGATTAAGCCTGAAATTTAACTGATCGCTGAGCATTCAGACCTCAAACTTAAGGACAATGTATATTCAATGGGCCAGTTGTTCTGCCAGTCACTGGCAGCGAACGTGTCATCGTTCACTCAGGCTGAACATATTTCGTGGGAACTGAAATTCACTTGAACGGTGCCAATGGTCCCACATCACGTGCACTTACTATATTGGTCATTGATCGATAGTGCTCACAGCCTTCACTTCAAGCGCATTTATACAACATCGAACACACAGTGGTGGTGGGATCACTTGGTGGTCTGTGGAACATCCAGGAGGACTCTGGACGAGCATCAAGTTTAATCAGGTCAGCGAGATGCATTGCGCTCGCGTGGTGTCCTTAGATATTATAGACTTGTCGTTTTAGTGACTCAAACATATTGAACATTTCGGCTTGCATGGGCCCCATGGCGAACTGCAGTGCTCTGCACTGGTGAGCACCATAATACTCGGTAAAGGGAAGTGACTTCCTCGTCATTTGCTGTCTCCTCGTCATTGACAGCTTGAATCAGGTTTGCTGTGATTATCATGTATTCACAAAGTAATTAGCAGCACGCTGAAACATTGATATATTGTTCACTGTTTTGCGCGATTAATTCATTGGTGAGGTGGGTTCCACAGTTCTGTCACTGTCAATGTTCTCGTCGCAGTACCGACACTTTTTGGCAATATCATTTGCGTACCATGCTCTTCATCTTGAGTTCCGCGCCGCGCGAGGAGTGTGAGAACATCAGTTAAGAGTTGATTTCGTGAGCATTGCACCAAACGTGTCGAAGAGGTGCGACTGACCGCCGTGCAATAGTGAACGATGTGACAGTCACTCAGTCAAGTGGGTCAGTAAAAGTGCTACTTGATTGTGCCACTGGCAGTATCCTTGGTGCCGGTGAAGGAGCAATTTTGAGTGGGAATACGAAGTGTCGGGCGTCCGAGCAGCTCGACTACTCTGGAACGCGCTTGAGTTCTCGCACAACCGACGTATGTGTAAGACAAAAGAACAAAGGCTGCGTGGAGAACACATGGCGGACTTGCCGACTGGGTCGACGGGGGACTGTAGGGGTGATTGGGGTCTATTGTAGGGGGGATTTTTTTGGCTGATGTCCCACGAAAGGGTTGTACTCCGTCCTTTCCCTACAGCCTCAGGCTACAGGAAGACATCCCTTTCCCATTTTCCTGCCCTGTTCGCCATCGACAGCGACGGGCATCGCTCCCATAGACAAAACTAAGGTTCATCTACTGAACATTTGTTTTCGCCTGCTGGCAGGTCATACTTGACGACCACCACGCGCAACAAATCATCGATTGTTTGCTAAAATATCTCTTCATCGAAATTCGTCAGTCAAACCGTTGCAATTTCGCTCATCTTTTTATACTGACGACTGCAACCTCTGCTACCGGATACCCTCTGAAATCCCAACCGCGTGTTGTGCATTCATTCGCGTGTTCGCGCCTAAAGAATGAGCAAAGTGTCCACTGCATCTGTCAAGACTCCGAC
>Ga0153978_1000427_pt1 | contig 11173 bp, 11 predicted proteins | sample TSGA062MetaG_FD_104749 | JGI IMG/M metagenome (GOLD analysis project Ga0153978, IMG submission 104749) | Attine ant fungus gardens microbial communities from Georgia, USA - TSGA062 MetaG | ecosystem: Host-associated > Fungi > Mycelium > Unclassified | place: USA: Georgia, Yuchi Wildlife...
CGATCCACCTGGATAAAGGTCATCTCGGTTGAGCATCATATGTTCGATTATAAGGCTATCTCCGGATACAAGAGTACGAACTGTCGCATGTTGTACTGCGGTAGCTTTCGTAGCAGTTGCTGTGGCACTACTCGTCCAGAAATGTTGGTTCTGTGTTCAGCATGACCAATGGGAAGAAGTATTTCCACTTAGTTGCCCTCTCCACTCATCCGTAGGCGTCGCGCAGGTCATCGGTGAGTAGGAAAAGATGATACATCTATATGCTGAAGTTGAATCTCTGATCTTCAGCCGACTTCTTGTCTGACATGGCATTGGTGATATTACCGGTCCATATTTTGCATCAAGTCAACCTTCCACGGGACGAGAGAATAATGGTTCTCTCGGTTTTTTTGTGCAGTATCCTGACTACGTTGTTGAGTATCGTACATACGATCTTTTTCTTTCGGGCCGATCCAATCATGAGGATTTTAACAGGGCAGCTCGAGGCAAGTCTTAATGCAGCCCGCAATCACGTTTGAATCCAACTGAGCCAGTGAATTAGATGGCTTTTTGTGTCATTATCTGCGACCTTTTACCTGTAGTGATATGTGTCCACAAGTTCCTTCGAAGCAGGGGATCTAGTCGCTCGCGGAGACGGGTGGATAATCGCACTATATTACTTACCACCGTCCTCGACTTGCCCTCATTAGATGAACCCCGGGAGCTGAAATCCATCGCTTAGAAGGATTTTCGCTGGTAGCGCGGTGGGGCGGCTTCATAACACCATGTATCAGTCTGATTGAGTTCGTACCGTGCACTATACCACACAGCATCTTTTACGACATCTGGTTTTGTCTAGGATTTACTGGCTGTAGCGATAGACATAGCCTACCTTGCAGAGTACATCAACGAGTGCCTGGCAGAATGAGGAGCTGATATCAATAGTAACGCTACAACTATACGAGTCACAGGCACGATTAGTGATCCATGAATGGTTCATTGGACTCGATTGTCATGCAATAACTAAATTATTGTGCCATTGGCCTGAATATTATTTGGGACACAAAGTGGGCAACCTTGTGGACCACTTGCTTCAAGGGTTTTGCAACAGCAATCTAGTAGGCATATGTTCAGAACAGTTTTTGGACAACGCCGAGAAACGTTATGAACATACTGGTCCCGATACTTAAGTCAGCACCAGTATGACAAGCGTTGTAACCCACACAGGAGGGATGACGAGATGCTGTGATAATCATCCAATGACAGAAGCCCTGTTGAGAACGTATCACGAGGCTATTTGTAAATCAACGATCGAAAGTACGTGTACTAGACTGATTTAGTAGAAAGGGAGCCGAAGACATGAACAAGTCGCGACGGCACGCGACCAATTAGGTATAAATATTGCGCGCAACCAGTGTTATGAGAGTTCCCGAGATTATCCTACCATAGTCCGCGGGCCCAGATACAAAGACTCACGTAGTGAAATATAATACTTAAGGAGGAACACCCGAGCGACTGATTTCAGAAAGGGGGCTGAACGAAGAAGTAATGCTCACCTGTTAGCATGATGGTGTATCGAGAGTGAAATTTTCTTAAAGCTACACACGACGATAATTCCTGTGTGTAGTTAACCCACACTTTAGGTATTAGCACGGAGATGAATCGAGAAGTCCTCAAACGTTCTCGGAGGTTGACGTGAGTGTGAGTGTGGAATCCCGTCATTCGCAAGATCGACAAGTTCGTCGACGAGTTACAGTTTACCCAAGTACGGGATGCTTACTGTAATTCCGAGTCATTCTTGATTTCCGCTAATAAGATGAATTGCAGAAGATAATACAGAAACATGACAATGCCGCACACCACCGCATACGCATGTCCATAGTCTCATCTATAAACCTGAACATCATGCTACGTGAGACTGGTTGATTGATTGAAGAGGATGGAGACGAACATAAACTCGCCATGCTCCTGCAGACGATGGATACATGACATCATAAACGCACTGGGGATACTGGAAGGAAAGCGATGGATGACAACCGAAATGACACAGGGCCAGAGAAGTGGAAAACAGTGCTACTTTTTCCTCGGTCTCGCGGCCGGGGCAAGTTGCGGCTGTGTGGGAGCTGCATAGGTCTTCGAACGGCGGAACAGGAGGACATGCGGTTCGGGGGCTAATCGGTGTCGTCAGAGATGTATTACCTTGCTCAACCCTGGAACTTGCCGTGTACTTCATAGTGCTCCCAACCGAGACTCTGGGTTATGCCAATCCCCCTCCACTCATTCTCCTCCAATAGACGAAGGGTGCCTGCCTTCTCGTCAAAGTATTCTTTTGGAATCAGTTTGAGCAGCGGTTTTGGAAGAATGACGTGACGGTATTCATATAGGTCGTCGGAGTAGCGATCAGAATAGTGAATCCTGCACAAAAAGATTAACTACATGAGTGTATCAGAACGGGCAGAAACATTAAAGCTCACTTTTCGATGTACTCTTCGAGCTTGTTTGCAGCCATGGGGTATTATAGAATGCCGAACAGGGAACAGAAATGCAAGAGAGGACCTCTATCACTATCAGTTACAATGCTTACTTAAAAGCTGGCGATTTGATTTGTGTCACGTGTGGTCGCGTCCGTGACATGTCACGCGTCTCTACCGAGTTAAACACTATCCACAGTGACTCCCGGGCTAGTCCACCGACAACGTAGTAGCCATGCAGCCACATATATGGTCGACGATGTACAGAGCACCCCCATTTACACCCACTCAAAATAACTGTACCGCCGCTGATCCCTTACCGTACCGCAACCCCCACCACAATTACGACTGTGATTTTGCCAGATCAGAGGATGAAATTGGTGGGTATATGCACATAGATTTCCCTCAAGGTTACATGTCCTCTTTCTAGACTCCTCTCCGTCACCGCCAGAACGTGTTGGCGATCGTGCTCGAGCATTTGCAGGTCATACTCCGACTATCTGTTCATTTCCGTCAAGTGCTGTGCAATCACATTGGAGAGGGGATAGAAGCTTGACTCCAGAATATACTCCGAGTCCTACCGATTATACCAACCTGCAGGCGAATAATGAGGCATTCTATATTCCACAGGGAGTTTGTCAGTCCTTTCGTCGTCCTTCAAGTCGCTGTGCTAACATCGCATTGCAGACCACTCGCATCAATATTCTGGAGAGTATTACTTTCAAAATTCAAATCCGACAACAAATAGCTTTGTTCCTCATCATGAAACTCGCATCGAAGGCCCTCAAACCCCTCCATATAATCATGCACCGGTTGGAAAGGCACCGCATAAATCTCAAGCATTGCGGTTACGCCCTGTTTCTGAGCTTCGTATGATGCCTCTTTCTACAGATTTCTTAGTTTCTCATTTTACCTTGGATGGATAGCGGATAAGTTTCGTGGCGTATTCAAGTTTGGTGTTTTCAACGCCATTCAGTCAACTTGCTTTGATGCAGTAAGCTTTATGGTTCTTATCTGTATGCCTTCTAAATTGACTGCCACTAGGTCCTTCATTCGAATAGGAATATGGTGCGTCATTATCGTCACTTGGTACATGTGTTTAAACCAGCACGCAGGTTGTCAGTGGTAGGTGTGGTCATTCTACTCCAAGTGTCTCGGGCTTAGCGTGAGTGCAGCACCAACTGGGAGTGGGAAAACAGTTCTTTTTGAATTGGGGATCATTCGCATGGTCACTGACCCTTTAAACATAAATCTGACAGCGAAATGCGTCTATGTCGCTCCCACCAAGGTAACTTGTATCTACCCTCACTCGTAAATTCGTTTTTATGACAATGCAGGCACTCTGTACCGAAAAACACAAAGAATGGACGTCTAAATTTAGCGGTCTCGGGATACATTGTTTGTGGTAACATAATTTTCCGATATCATCCTCACTACGAATCAGGCTGTGAGCTGACGGGCGACACTGTCGTCTTCGGCAAGGGCGTCTGGGGTGACGCTAAAAATGCCCAAATCATGTAAGCTTGATCATAACAATACCTGGCGCATTCTAATGACCTTTTCCGACAGTGTTACTACGGCACGTTCCTGGTCTGTTGAGACTTTGATAAACTTACATTAATTCAGGCAGAAAAGTGGGACAGTCTCACTAGAAATTGGTAATTCGTGGTTATGGTGAAAGTAATCCGTGCCTCACGCACGTTATAGGGATGACCATAGTCGTATATTATCTCAGATCAAACTTCTTCTCGTAGATGAGGTGAGTTCATTGTTATTGTCCCGCGTAGAAATCAGTCACTGATCTATTAGGTTCACATCCTTAACGAATCTCGTGGGAGCACCCTAGAAGTAGTAGTTTCCCGTATGAAGACCAGAGGATCTGACGTTAGATTCATTCTCGTATCAGCAACTGTTCCAAACATCGAAGATGTTGCAAGCTGGATTGGGAGCAATCGTGGATCTAGTGATCCCGCTCAAATATATCAGGTAAGTTAAGAATTATAAGACTAGCATACACTAACAGGGTGTACAGTTTGGCGACGAGTATCGGCCCTGTAAATTGAGTCGTTTTGTCTACGGTATCCCCAAGGCAAAAGGACAGAATGACTTTGCATATGCACATACCCTTGATAGCCGCCTATTTTCTATTCTACAATGCCACGCCGTTGACAAACCGATCCTTGTCTTTTGCCCGACAAGAAAAGGTATGGTATCACGATCACCTGCCAAACCTGCTTCCAGACGTTCCGCAGGGACCATCACAACTGCCAGGCAATTAGCTAAAGAATACGAAGGTGCGATCAAGGAGAATCAGCAGCCTCCATGGAGCAAGCCCTTGCAGTGCGTGATAAGATAATAATTAAGTATAAGAAAGTCATTGCAGATTTAGCATGGATCAGACCTTTCACGACAAAGACCTCTTTCGTGAGTACTGTACCCATGAAATTTTGTCATTGATCCTGACATTTCGCAGAACTGGCCTCCCTTGGAATCGGCGTTCATCATGCTGGCCTTACTATCGACGACAGGAAAACCACTGAAGATCTATATCTGCGTAAAGTGTTACGAGTTCTCCTCGCTACGTCGGTGAATATCTGTTATTACTCCTCTAATGGGTGTTATTGAAGCTCCACAAAGACTTTAGCGGTCGGAGTCAACTTGCGTCAGTACCGCCGGTTGGCAACCCTCGTCGATACTAATACTGAACTTTAGCTGCCCATCTGGTCGTCATCAAGGGTGTCAAACTATATCAAAATGGTGAATCAAAAGAGTATTCGGACCTTGACATTATGCAGATGATGGGACGAGCAGTGAGTTCAATGTTCTAGTACATGATTGTCAGTTTGTCATAATGTTATAATCACAGGGCCGCCCACAATTTGGTACTTACACCATGCACGCTTTGCTGTCGACACTGATCATCCTGCGTGCAGATACCGAAGGAATCGCGATCATCATGTGTGAAACTGAACTCGAGAGAAAGTATCGTGATCTCGTCCAAGGAACCGCACCTTTGGAGAGTAGTCTACACATGAATTTGACTGAGCATCTGAACTCAGAGATTGGTTTGGGGACGATTACTAACGTCAATACAGCACAGGAGTGGCTTCTCAGTTCATTCCTGTATCGCCGGATCCAAAAAAATCCACAACACTACGGCGTCGGAAAAGATGACCGTCAGTCTTGGCAGGAGAAGGTTTACGATATCGTTATGGACAGCATAGAGCAACTTCGGGAAACCGAGCTGATCACTTATTCGCCCCGTGACGGAGAGCTGAGCTCTACTGAGTTTGGCGATACTATGAGCAAGGTAAAGTGATATGTCTTCTATGTGGCATGTCAAACGTGACAACCTATGGAGTTCTACATCCGTCGTCAAACGGTGAGTTTTTACATCATTCACAGTATTCGCGACGTCGACGCTAATGATGAACAGATGAAGGCTATCTTAGGTCTTTCCCCAACCGCGTCCTTACGCGAAATTGTGGGTCACAGTACCTTCTTTTTAATGATGATCTGATATGAAATAATGGCAGCTTGAGATGATAGCCTCTTCAGAGGAGTAAGACTTGATGATTGTTCTCATATCACACCGAATCATGAACCACTATGCACAGGTTGTCAGACCTCAAACTACGAAGTGGTGAAAAACAGGCAAGGAATGTGATGCAGAAATATTGTCGCTCTAAAGTCTACCGTGTTTAGGTGTACGAGAAAATTAGACGCCATAACGACATTCGGTTCACAATAAAAAAAGTTCAGGACACGAGTGACAAAGTATTTCTACTTATCCAGGTACATAACTGTTGCCTTCACTCCTGCTGCGCTCCAAATGGCTTCTTTGAAGGCGGTTTTAGGTGGTTTGTCCTTGAGCAGTGCCGAATATAAGAGCGGAGAGAGTCAGCCATCTCTTGAGGCGTTCTCGGTTTTCCGTCACGTTACTCGGATTGCAACAGGTGTGCTACTTATCACCCCAAGATTGTACAGATTTTTCATCCTGAGCGCCTCAGCTGTTGCGGAAGTAGCCATAATCAAGAAGTGCGGAGCACAAGTCAAGCATGCGCTGGAATTGTATGTTTGCGCTGGGTCTAAGAATTTTACACGATTAACAAATAGTCTAGAGTACGTTGCCTTCAGGCCAAGGCATGGGAAGATAGACCGATTGTCCTGAAGCAACTAGAACATATCGGCGAAAAATCGTTAGTGAATCCCCTTGCATTCTATGTGCTTTACTTACCCGACCTTCAGAATCAAGGTAATGATCATCATCTCAGATCCGGGAGTATGAACTTAGGCACGAGTAGATATTGGCTGAAAACCACATCACATCAATTCCCAAGCTACTCAGCACCAGCCCAAATAGACTCGAAGAAGCAGGTCATTGTGGCTAGGTGACATGATAACAAACTAACTTTCCTCTAGCTCTTGAATCGCAGATCCCCCTTCGGGTTTGAAGTTTTGGCGGCGGCTAATGAGCTACCAAAATATCTCCTTTCACTGAAGGAAGTAAAGGTTTCGCCTAGTGATGGAAAATCGCCAGTAGACGTTGAACTTTCCGTCGAGTGTGGCATCCTCTGGGACAATAGAGTTTCAAAGGGTGCAAAGAAGAGGACCAGTGCTGACATGACGACTCTACTAACGATTACCTCCGACTTTATGTTTGTCGACTTCCGCCGTATCCCGTAAGTTTTATACTATTACTAGATGCATCACTAAATCGAATGCTTAGGACGAAGGCCCTGAGAGAAAGGAAATCTTTTGTGGTCTGCGCGCAGCTCACAAGGCCGAGTCAGACCATCAACGTTTTTATATCTTCAGTAAGCCGGACGTTCTCCCTTCAGGCATATTGGTGAATTCATACATTTAGGACAAAATCGCAGGGGTCACCGTGACTGAGAGCTTCAAGCCTTCCTTACCTGCAAACAAGTATCCAACCCTCCATACTCGTCCATTGACCTCCTTGGTAAGTACAGTGCAAACCGCGATGCATGTACTCACTTCTCGAAGGAAATGGATCTGGAGGGACTCGAAGACATTCCTGATTTTTGGGATATGAAACCCGATGACGATGACGAGTCGAACATCCCAATAAAAGATCTTACCCGTAACCCACTTCAAAGCAGTACATCAAGGCAGAATAACACAAAGCCCAAAGAGAAGACGGTACAGTCTATCTTGCGCGCTGCGGATGAAGAACACAGCTCGAAAATTATCAACACATCCGTGCGGGACACCGAGCCTAAAAAACGTGCGGATGGGAAATATAAGTGCGCCGTTTCCATATCTATCTGCGGACTCATTGTTTTACATAGTCTCAGCTGTAACCACACCTGTAAGGATAAATCTGCTTGTCGTCACATGTGGTGAGTCTCGACAAAGGAACTTAAATTTGTTTTCCGCATCCTGCGGTCTCCTGCTAACGAAAGCCTCGTTGAAGTTGCCGTGACGGGTTGACTGAACCCCCTCGTATCTCAAGAAGGACGAACAATACAAAACCCATTCAACCATCGAGTTCAAAGAAACTCAACAATTCATCCCCCAACCTCTCCTCTACTAGTTTTGGACATAAAATTCTTGGAATGCTTGACGACGTTCCAATCCTCGAACAACGAAAGGCGGCTAAACGCGATCCGACTCTTGAGCGGCTTGACTCCCTTCATACAAGAGCCGATATTAACCGAAGGTTACAGCTCTCCGACGGTAAACGACTGAAACTGGCTACCCCAAAGTCGTCAAGCAAACTTGCCCCAAATTTCGATATCGAACTGGCGACCCTGAAGTGTTCACAGTCACCCACTTCAAAGGACAACCTCAGCGACTCGCAATCCGATGATGGCCTTGTAAATGTTTCCGAGTTCCTGGGCCACGGGAAGCGAGTTCTTTCGAAAGCCGACTACTCGAACTTAGATGTTGATGCACCGATACGGGACGACGGCAACAACGAATCCGTGAGATATGCTCTTTCCCCAACTATCACTCCCACTCGCAAACGGGCATATGACTACAGTAGTCATACCACAGCTCTGCCTCACAAGGACCCGGTAAAGCGTCTGAAAAGCGCTAACACGGCCCATAAGCCTTATTCACCAAGGTGGGAATCAGTAAAGGAGCCTCATCAGCAGAAACACTTCAAAGCCGATCTCATGCTCCTTGACTCCCCGTCTGACATACATATTGAAAAGGTATATCATGAAATTCCCTTCGTCAACTGACTCTCGTCATCATCATTCTAGGACAAAAACCGTGTTCAAGGCACATCCACAATTCACCAGCCGCTCTTTCTCGCACAGCCTCTCGATGTTGAAGTCGACCAATCAGCTCATTCATCATCTAACCCCCAGTCTTCTGATCACTTCTTCTTTGACGAGTCCCACTTTGATATCCTGCCTGAGCCTCAGGAAGCAATGGGGTCTTCTTTCGGCGAGCATGGAGAGAGAATCAGTGCACAACATCAGACAACAAGAACTACATATTCTAGCATCGAACTTCAGGCTCCATCGAAGCACCACCGGCTACAACCCGGAGTACAAAGTACCACCAACCAGCCCTATCCACTCCCGGCCCCCATCAACGGTACCTCAAACCCTGTTGCTACGCAAACGGATAGGGAGATGAAAACCAGTAACAACACGGTAGAGGTCGATGCTGTTGCCGAGTTCGAAAGCTGGTTGAAAAGTGGGGCAGTTGACATAGTCTGATTAGATGTGTACGCAGCGGTTAAAGTTTGTAACGGCTACTTGTTGTAATTATATGCATGGTGCCAAGTGGCTTGCCGTCACTCAGTTCCTCGTTTCACTCCGAACAGCATTTTCAGGCGAGTGCTGTTGCGATGGAGGCTCCTCGAAAACCTGTAGGGTGTCGGTAAACCGTTCATCCCACTCCACAGGCTGGCCGGGTTTCACGAGCTCCCAACCAGCCTCATCGCCACGCCACCTCATCTCCTTCTTTAGTCGTTCCGCACGCAGTTCCACCTCTGTCGGTGGAGGATGCTTGTCCTCCTCCTGTGTAGGGGCCCGAGTGCCTCGGGCTAGTGCACGCGCAGTGGCAAGTTTTTCAGGGAGTGCATCGTAGTATGTTTTGCGTGCCTTTTCCGTGTCCGAAGGCGTATAAGCGCCTGTATAATAAGATTCAGCAGGAATGTCGAAATCAAGGTCTCCTCCTTGACGTCCGTCCGGGTGCGATGGCTGAACTTCCGAGGTAGCAGATGTCGCGTCTGGTGCTGCGAATGGTCGCACGTGGCCCACTACCAGATGGTAAGCTGCTTCAGAACCAGCGCGAACTTTGTTTCGCTCATTAAAAAATCCCCATAACATCTGAGGGACTTGCTTGAAGCCGATGTGGTTTGTGAATGGAACGAGCAGAAGGGGTGGCTGTGGTGGTATAGTCGATGGTGATGTCTCTAAATGCGTAGGCCAATTTGAAGTGGGCTCGGAGGGTTTTGGATGACTGGAAGGTATCTGCAGGGGAGGGAATAATCCCGTATTCTTCGACGGTAGAAGACGCGAACGGGTTGGCAAGGGCTCCCCATCCACTTCCTGGAAATCTGTGACAGGCTCCTCAGGCTCATCAAATCGGCCATCCGATGCGAGTTCCTGTGCAAGCATATCTTCCCGGTCAACACGTTCCATGCTCTCCGTCCAACCACGCTTGAGCCCCGACATGAATTCCTTCAAAGTATGCCGGCCAACAATGACGATGCCACCCTCAAGTTCTCGTTGGCGTTTTTGTTCGAGAGTCGGTTGGTTAGGTAAAATCATCGGACCCTGGAGGTTAGGTTCGAGACCGGCGTCAACACGACGACGAGTCTTAACCTCGTCTGCGATGCGGTTGGCGAGGTCACCATTCCGGCGGCCCGAAATCATCTCATAGTCAACAGCAGCCGCTACAAGGACCGGCTATCCATATATATGGTGAGCGCACTTCCAAATCAAATAATGGCGCGTACCTTGACGTACTTCCTGAAGAATCTCAAGCTCTTGTCATAATCTTCGTCTCCAGGCCATTTCGCGCCATACACGGTCACCTTACGCGGCAGGTCTGTAGTACGGAGCGGTTCTTTGGCAAGGTGTTCGACGCGTGAGACATAATCTTCGCGGATACGTCTGCACTCTCTACGGTCATAGATATAGTACGAGACGATAGAGGTGGTCACAGAGAGGAATATGAGCCAATTTCGTGACGGAAGTTTGGGACGTTTTTCGAACCAAGAAGGTGGAATCCCAGTGTGCTCCAAAGCAGCTCTCACACCAGACTTTGGAGGGGGTGTTTCAGTGGGTTTGGCGGCATTTTGAGGGCTCATGCTCGTGCCCGTGCACTTCTTAGCCGGGAGCAAAAATTATAGAACGGAGCTCCATCACGAGCCAAATAAAGGCAAACAAAGGCTTGGAATTGCAACTCAAGTTATTTACTGGACGCTCATCTCTGCCATGGCTGCCCTCGCTGCGTACGTCAGTTATGCCAGGTATTTTATCCTACTCACCTTTCAGTTTAGTTTACTTCCACTACCGACAAATGCCCCAACTGATTTCGATGACGAGGAAGAAGTTCAAGTTCCTCAATCCGCTCACTCTCAATCTCTGATCACTCGGACACCCATACCGCCATACGGCCAGCGAATAGGATGGAAGCCACTGAATCCTGAAGACTTCGGTATGTGTGTTTGCTCCATCTCCATTATCAGGAGTGTTCTGAGTCTATCAAGGTGACGGTGGATCATATCCCGA
>Ga0153978_1000430_pt1 | contig 11101 bp, 10 predicted proteins | sample TSGA062MetaG_FD_104749 | JGI IMG/M metagenome (GOLD analysis project Ga0153978, IMG submission 104749) | Attine ant fungus gardens microbial communities from Georgia, USA - TSGA062 MetaG | ecosystem: Host-associated > Fungi > Mycelium > Unclassified | place: USA: Georgia, Yuchi Wildlife...
AGTTGTGCATCGAAAGAAGCTCGTCCTTTTGGATGGAAGGCTGATGTGTACTAGCCAAGGCGTCGATAGCAACATCCAACCGGTGGACAGCCGATAAGATCTCTTCGTTATTCTGTAACGATGCTTGAGACTGAAGCACTTGATTGGTTGACTGCATAGCAAGCTTGAGATCATCTAGTCTAGCAGGGAGGTCGCCCACAACGGCATGAAGATCGGCGTGGCTCAAGCCAAGTTCATCGCTCTTCTTGACGATGAGCTGCTGGGCCTCACCCAGTGCATCCAATTTGGGGGTTACATCATGAATGGAATGGAGCAGGTCAGCGACGCCTTCAGTGACTTTGCTTGAAACCACTTCGACGTTAAACGCCTTATCGCGTACAGCGAGACGCGAGTCCAGACGTTCCACCACTAGATCAGCCACTTGCTCCTTGATTTCATGCGCATCGATGGGGGAAATGATACGACGAACTTCCGCAGTAATTTGAGTAATCACAGCATCAGTATCCAGTGATACCTTGGGCAGTAGAGGAACGATACTATCCACGATTAACCCGGCAGTCTCCCGTTTGTCAGCTGCAAGGTCAATCAACTGCTCAATATTTGGCTTCACGGCTTGGCTGAGCTGAGCAGTGAGGGCATTGTAGTCGACAGGATCGGGTCGCAGAGCCATGAATGTAGGTTTCAGAGCCTCCATGAGATCAGCGATGAGGGAATCCCGTTCATACTGACTTCCGAAAGGCCGAGACTGTTGCTCGACCTGTGAAGATAACTCTCTAACGGAGTCAACGATAACCTGCATGTTCCTCTTGTTCGATCCTTCCAGAGCATCCGTGCCTGATCCTAAAGGTCGAGCTTGCTCGAGGCGCTTGACGAGCTCACGCAACTCGGTTCGAATCATAAGGAGACCCTCTGAATGACCTTGTTTTACCACATCACGGATGAGCTCAAGATCCAGTTCACCACGGGCATCCATTTGGCTGTCATCAAGGCCACGAGCCGCAGATTCTTGCAACTGGGTGCGGAACAAACCAACAACCTCCATAATCATGTCTTCTGTGGCATGGCTAATGGATGATCCACCGGTTGACGTGCTAGCCTGCGCGATCTCAGCACGGAGAGTTTGGAATTTTTCGTCTAATAATGCCCCGATCTTATCCTCTAGGGCTTGTGTCTCGAGACGCTTGGTGAGGTTGATAGCAGGGATGGAAACACCAGAAAGCTCCGAGTTGCGAGCACTATGCAACGCGGGCAACGAGGAGCGACGCTGAACGGCGGGGGTGAAGACGTCAGGAGATAGGGATGATTGGGGCTGAAGTCCGGGGTCAGTGACAAGCCGTGAACGACGCTGTGATATCGAGATGGCGGGTGCTGTAAGATCGTCGAGGGACGGCCGTTGCGAGTGTTCAAAAATTTCGCGGGAGCTCAGCCGGGAGCGCACCGTACGACGGGTTTTTTCATCACCCACCAAAGCTTTGAAGACACTGGCAGGCACTGTGTTGCTGGAGGTAGGGTTCTTGAAGTCCAATGGAATAGGAGCGCGTTTCGTCTTCGTAGACGCGATGGTTGGGAACTTACTTGCAATGTCAAGGAGATTGTCACTGTTCTGCGGTGATTCAACGTCATTACCGAGGACTGGCTGTCCGTCTCGTATTTCGATTTCCTGTACTCCATCCTCATCCGGCAAGGCAAGAGTGGAGAACCCAGAAAACGTGAGTGGTTGCAGGGGACCACCGCTTGTATTGACATCCTTTGATCCCGACGTCCAGGGTGACGTAGGAGCAGAACGACGAAGGCTACGCGGAGTTTCGCCAAGTGCAGGGAACCTGAATGAGGCCATGTTCTCCTTGCCGCTGTCGTCTCCATCATAATCAACTGATGAGCTGGACACGCGGCGCTGCCTTTTCTCTCGTCCTTGTTGATCACGTATGGCTGATGGCCGGACGGGAGGTATTGGTAGGGGTCGCGAAGGCTCAGGTACAGGAAAGGACAGTTGTGGTACCCCAGGTGGCGGACGGAATGTGAACCCGGTGGGTTTGAACTCCTGTGCCGTCGCATTGAGTGGCTTTCCGAAGGATGGAAGACTTAAATGACCAAGGGTGGGAGGCTGCGATACTGTTGCCTCGAGGGACCATGAACCAGACTGCCTGGATGAACCAAAAACGAAAGGTTTCGCATGAGGATTGAGGATACCAGAGGAATGGGGGGCGGATGTTGGGGCTTCATGGTTAAAGTGATCAGAGACATTACGTGAGTGTGCAAGCGCGGGATCATGCACAGAGTACTGTCCTGAGGGACCACGGGAGTGGGGAAGAGGAGGTAGAGGCCGTCTTCCCGTTGAAGAAGCCGACATCGGTCTAACAGGGAAATCTGCTGGATCCACGCCGAGAAACAGTTCTCCCCGCTGACCCTCTTCGCTGGGATTCGAGACAAGGTCATATTCACCCTGTAGAGTTACACCGAAACCGCCACTCGGAGGAACAGGAAAATTGGGTATACGTCTGGGTGTCTCGGCTTCATGTTTCATTTGACGCAATATACGGCGTTGCACACGATTTTGGCGAGCGCGTTCTTCATCTGAAGGATTAGACCATTCGCCGATGCTCTCCTTCAAGCTCATCAGGATTAGCGCGTAAAGAATGCAGCATTTACCACCTACCTCGTCGTCTGATTGTTCCCTATCTGGGTACATGTCCTCCGATCCCGTCCATTCACCAACCGCCTCTTTGTCGAGGTCATCGATGCCTGGGTTACCAGCAGGACTCCGGATGGGCACCATATTAACTTCCGACATGACGCCGTCGGTGATGCCACCGACCGATTGTAGTGATAGCGCAGCCGACAGCCTTGACACGTGCCTCGAATGCAGCCTGCTCAATGCAACTGCTGTCGACATATCTCTACCTGCGTCTTGACTGTCAGTCTGTGTAAGGCCGTCAACTTCAACCAAGGCATCGTGATCCGTATCAACGAGCACCTCCTCCTGAGGCTCTTCCTCTTCAGGTATGTCGACGCCAAATCCGCGTATAAAATCAGGACGACTGCTACCACGAGAGATACCGAGAGGGACCAGTGATGGAACAGATACTGGGACACGACCTTGTGGAGCATGTATTGGTTCGTTCAGAACATCAGTTTCGATGCTGTCGGAGCCCAGAATCGCGCTCGGGCCAAAAGGATTGAAGGCTGCGGTTGGAGTGTAGAAGGGTTCGTGGAACACGGGAGGGTGTGCAAGGGAGAGACTATGACCGTGCCTACCTTGGAATCGAGGAAGTTGATGCGGAGAGGGAGACAAATCAAATGGTAATTGAGGCGAATTTGACAAAGAATTTAACGAGGATGCTGCCTGGGACTGCTGCAATTTATTTAACTTGAAATGCAGTAGGGACGGGTCAGCCGGAGATGATATCTTAGACACGTGGAAACACGACGTGAGGAAAGACCATATGAGTTTCAGTAAACACACATACTGATGCTGCACGAGCATGGGGGGCGTGGATTTGAAGGACACCTCCTGAACCTCTCTCTACACCCAATTTCTCGAGTTTCTCTTCGATGACTCTCTGCTTTATAGCATCCCATGCAATCTGCGGAAGAGTTAGTGCGTTGCATGGAAGTAACAGAGGTCCCACCCACCTTTCCTGGAAGAAATACGTCCACCGTATCAGGTACGCTCTGCCGCCAAGAATCCGGCGGATATGGTTCACCCGAGTAGATTTCAGGCGGCATAACAATGGGTACTTCCGAGTCCTTCGTGGCTAGCGGTGTTCGGGCCCATGGCGGACGCGTTGGAATTTCGCCAAGATCACCTGGCAATGTCTCTACCGGTATATTTATGACTACCTTCTTGTGCTTCGGGGCCGGAGTGGACGTGGCCTGTGGAGGAGGTAAAGGACTATGCTTGCGCCCTGGTCCACCAAGAGGTGCTTTTGGTGGGCCACCCACGCTAACGCTTGGAGCTCTTCTACTCCGAGGAATGAAAGGCTGTCCAAATGGTGGAACTCCTTGAGGGGGAAATGCAGAAACCAGTGGTGTCATGGGGATGGCACTCGATGGCGGGTGACCTGGAAAGTGGGCTATGCTTGCGTGACCTTTGTGCTGTACGTATGCGGGACGAGCCGGAGCGGGAGGTGGTTGATGAGGAAAAAATGACTGCATAGGCGTCTGAAGAGGAGGACCATTCATGACGTAGGGAGTGGGATAAAAACTTTGCTGGAAGACTGTAGGAGGACCTGGGGAAAACATAGGCTGTCTACCGTCAAAGGGCTGCTGCATGGTGAGCATTGGAGGCATGGCAAGTCTAGGCGGTGGTTGACGGTGTTGTGAATCCATTACGCAGAATTATGTCTCTGAGCAAAAGTCGATCTAGTAGGTTGCGAGACTGAATTATGCACTCTCCACGATTCCGAATGTTCCTTTGGGTATCTGAAAACAAAAACATGCGCAAGAGACGCGCACACCACTCTTCTTGACGTTAGACCACGGCGAACGATCTGTTCAGCAATTTCGTGAGGACAAGAACAATCACTTTGGCAGAAACAAGAAATTCGCGTTTATGCAAGCCACGTGCCACGTCGGAAAAAGCTAACCGTATTAGTGACACATCAAAGCTCGCAATTGAAGGGTTGCAGCGGAAAAAAATAAATAAGTGAACCCTGATGGATGATATCTATTGTACACGATTGCAAAGGTCTCAGTCATCCTCAAACATAGACACGTCATCCACCTCTGAACCGGACTCTACCTCAATATATTTCTTGATCTTCGCTCGCACGGCCCGCTTCGGGGCCACAACCCGCGGAGCATCCGAGTCGCTCTTAATGCTAACCTCGTCATCACTGTCCATCTTTACAGCTTTCTTTGCAGGAGCCAGTTTGCTACCCGAGGGTTGTTTGGCAGCAGGCTTTTTAGTTTCTGCGGGGCCAGGTGGCGTGTTGTCAAAGAAGTCAGTCACCGGAGCTTGCGTGAGTTTCTTCTTCTTTGCCGCAGGCTTGATGTAGTCTTCCTCGCTGTCCTCATCTACCTCGAGACTAAACAAGTGGTTGTGAGACAATTACTTTCGCTCAATAAAACGAGTCACCTCTTCCGTTTGGGAGGGTTCTCCTTGGCTTTGGCTTTGCCCTTGCCTTTCGCCGGTGCAGTTGGGACCGTTTCCATGTCCGAATCAGAGTTTGCCTTCACAGCTGTCGTCTTCTTTGGCGGTGCCTCTGCTAAACCTGACTGTCCCTTTGCAACTTTCTTAGCTGGAGCTTTCTTTGTCGCAGGAGCCACCTTCAGAGGTTTCTCATCGTCACTCTCGACCTTGGATGGACCAGCAACTTCGGGTTTGGACTTGAGTTTTGGCTTAGATTCAGTTACTTTCTTCTTCGCCGCGGTCTTCGACGGCTTGAATTCGTCCTCTGAATCATCAGAGCCATAGCCCTTCTTCCGCCCAGGACCAGGTAGCGATTTGCGAGTTTCAAGAGTCGCTTGCTTTTTCTTGATCTTCTTGCCGTTGGCGTCGAGCAATGACTTGTTTTCATAGTCTTGACAGGATTTCTAACATGGAACGTTCAATATCGTCGCTTTTCCAACGAAAACACTGATTTACCTCCCATTCCTTCAGGAAAGCATCTAGGTCTTCATTCCAAAGCTCTATAGGAGTACGCTCGAGAAGAGCAAGAAGTTCGGCATCTTTATCTGCCGCTTGTGACAAGAGTTTGTCGATCTGGGGAATACTCAGTGTGGGATCGCAAGAAATCATTGAGATATACCTTTTCCTTCGTCAAGCTCCAGATAGGCATGCCAAGCAAGTAGTCATAGTCAGTCGATCCAGCATCTTGTCCCTCCTCTTCTGCCTCGCCATCTTCACCGTCAGACCGCACAACATCTTCCGTCTCCCCAGCAGCCTTTGCCTTCGCCACTTTAGGGAACGGTCGGAACTTGAGCCTGCGCAACTCAGTCATAATATCGTTCTTCTTGCGGTTCGATACGACGAGTTCTTTGTCCACAATCATCTGGACAAATCGTGCCTGGTTCGACAGACGTTCAAATTGCGTTTGCAGCTCATTCGCAAGGAAGTCCTGTGCAGCCGAAAAAATCTAGTCTTCCACCCTCCCTTAAATTCCAATGATACACTTGCCTTTCGCTTCTGATAATATGCAAGTCGTTGCGGGTAGAACTCCTCGATAATCTCCTCAGGGGACGCATACTTCTGGATCTTTCCCTCGAAATTGAAGCACATCATGTTGCTCGTATTGATCTTGGTCGTCAGCTTGAAGAACTCAGTGAGTCCCTGTTCTTCAGCCTTTTCCAAATCCTTCGCAGCCATGGTAATCACAAAGTGAACGTTGACGTTATCGTGGTGTTCCTTGTAGTCCTGTAGACTTATACTTTAATAGATGAACATGAGACGCTCGAGTATCTGTGCACCTTGATGACACCTTCACCCTTTTCACCAATCATGGCTTCGAGCTCAGCCTTGTAGGTTTGAGTCCACTTGTGAATAGGAAGCTCCGTAATTTCAACGGTTGTATCGTTGATCTTGCGAACAACACCAATTACATCGTACTTGTGGTCACCAACTTTCTTGATTGTTCCTTTGAAGCCACGCCACCAAGGCAACATTGGAACCAGCTCTTCGCCAGCCATCAAGCGGCGTAGATTATCCACGATGTCAACGGGGTTGTAACAGGGGATTGTTGTGCTCCAACCTGATAGGATTGTCAAGTCACGGAAAAGGAAGAACATGTTGCTATGCGCTTACCTGTACCAATGCCCTCTGCACCGTTCACGAGGACGAGTGGAATAACAGGCATGTAGTACTCGGGTTCAATCCAGTCATTATCTTCTTTTAGGTACGTCAAAAGGGGAGCATCTGCGGGATGGAAGACAGCCCGGCTGAACGACGACAACTCGGTAAAGATATAACGAGCCGAAGCATGGTCTTTACCGCCCTGGTCACGGGTACCGTACTGACCATTGGGCAAGAGCAAATTCAAGTTATTGCTCCCAACATAGTCTTGGGCCAAGTTCACAATAGTCATAGTCAAACTGGCTTCGCCGTGGTGGTATGCGGCAACCTCAGAGATATAACCTACGAGTTGGGCAACCTTGCACAAACAGTTAGCAGGTAACGCGTATAGAACGAGTGTGCATACTTTAATTTCCTTTTTTAGCTTACGCTTGAAGCAACCCCAGATGACCTTCCGCTGACCGGGCTTGAGGCCGTCCGCCACTGAGGGTATGGAGCGAACATTATCTGCCATGGAGAAGAGAATTAACTCCCTGTTAATGAAATCGGAGTAAGGAATTTCGTCCATATTGTGGTCGAGGTACGTTCCAGGCTGGAAGGTACCGCTGAGTATGAGATAGCTTATTTTCATTGACATTTATTCACCTTGAACTGGCGGAGCCATTCCTTACGTTCATCAGCTTTCTTCTTGCTAAAAGCAAGCTCAATAAGCTCCCTGTCACCCTCCTGTGTCGTCGCGAAAGGAATCATATGCTTAGCCATGTTACTGAAGTAGTAACGGGCATCGGAATCATTGCTTGTTCCAAGACCCTAAATTGTGTGTAAGAAAGGTGAGAGCCACTAAAGAGGTTAGAGACCTTGTAGTACTTCGAGTCCCACTTATGGGCACCGGGGGTATCCTGCAGCCATTGCTCATACTCTGGAATAGTAAAGAAGTCGATCCTTTGTTTCCCTTTCGACACCTTCTCGCATGAGTCAGAAGCAAACATTCCATTAAAAAATAAGGTTGCGTACCCGCACGATAGGTGTCACGAATTCAACCAGGAAGTTAGGTAACTTTAACAGTGACGGATAGAAATGATCCAAGAAATTGATGAGCAAACCCTTGATATGAGATCCGTCGTGATCCTGCGAACAAAGCGTCGATTCAATCATTCTTATCAACATTTAAAGCAAGTGTTGACCTGATCCGTCATGATCATCAAGCGTCCGTACCGCAGACTGCTGACACCGGTATACTCCTTGTTATGTTGGAGACCCATAATCTTCTTGATGTTCTGGATTTCTTCGTTCTTCATGATCTGGTCATGCTTTGCTTCTCGAACGTTGAGCAACTTTCCACGCAGCGGAAAGACACCAAAGTTGTCGCGGCCAACAACACCCAGTCCGGCCACCGCCAAAGCTTTCGCAGAATCACCTTCGGTTAAGATTAAAGTGCACTTTTCAGCGTTTCTCGTGCCTGCATTGTTTGCATCAGCAAGTTTGGTCATCCCAGTCAACCTGAATAGTGATTAGATCAAGATTCATTTATATGAATATCCCTATCACCTATTGCGCTTGCTCCCATCGGTTTTCTTGATCTGCTGATCGGCCTTGAACATTGCCCAGTTAAGAACGTGATCAATGATCGTGGACTTTTGGACTGAACATGGTGCCAATGAGGTCCTGGAATTTGTAACCCCATAAACACGTACCTTTCTTCATGAACTCCTCAGACAAAATAGGCTTCGTGCCGAACTTGGAGGCGGTCAACGTCAGTGTCTCTTTAGTCTGACTGTCAAATGTGGGGTTTTCGATTAGAGCATTGACGAAAATCCACATGTGATTCTTGATTTGTGCAGGCTTCACTGCCGCGCCCTTGTTCTTCTTCCCAATGGCAGCGATGAGGTTCTTCGCAATCTGGTCTGCTATGTGGTTGACATGCGTACCGCCCTTCGTAGTTGCGATGGAATTGGCGAAGGAAACCTGTTGGAAGGCACCATCTGACACAGCAAACGCGACCTCCCACCGGGGGCCAATCTGCTCATAAATCATGGGAGATTTTACTGGAGCCGCTCCTCCCGACGCCTCGGATGCCTCTGCCGCTGCAGAGTTGAGGTATAGTTCGACGTACTGCTTGAAGTTCTTGATTTTTAAACGTTCGTCATTGAGGAAGACCTTTACATCCTTGACTGTACCCGCGAGATCATACACGCGCCGCCTCAGTAACGACAAGGTGTCCTCATCGATGCATTCCATGCCGAAGCGTTTCAGGTCTGGCTTGAAGGTGACCTTCGTGTACTCCTCGCCCTTTCCATTCTTTGTAATTTTCGCAGTGCCGACCTTGCTCATATTATTCGTCCACGTCTGCTTGTACTTCTGGCCTGAATTTTTGTCCGCAGTATCGATGGTGAATTCATGGGAGTAGATGTTGGCAAGCTTGGCACCATAACCGTTACGGCCACCGGTAAGTTTCTTCTCATCGTCGTCATAATTGGACGAAGAGAGTAGGTGACCAAAAATCAATTCGGGGATATAGATTTTCTCTCGCGAGTGGACCTCTATGGGAATGCCCCGACCATTATTATGGACAGAAATGATTCCCTGCTCGACATCGATGTTCACTTTGATTGTATCCATGGTAGCGTCATTTATCTATGCATGTTGTTTAATGATGCACGTTGTAGACGAGAGTCAAAGTCAAACCTTGTTATCAGCGGCGTTGACAAGAATTTCGTCCACGATCTTGAAGAAACCCGGGACATATTTGACCTCTCTATGAACCATTCGCTTAGTCTCCGAGTCATACGTCCACATTGGCTGCGTTATTGTTTCAACACTTCCTATGTAGGAATCAGGACGTTTCAGAATATGCTCTAGTTGAGTCAACTATCGAATGGCAATCGTAAGTAACTATTTGCCAGGCTTCTTGTGCACATACTTTGGTATAAGTTTCCGATGCTGTCTTGTTCTTCTTAGGTGGTGTTGATCCCTTAGTTCGGGATGGCCCCGTAGTCTCGTTACTCGATTCACCTTCATCAATAATTACACTGCTATCCGCATTGTCGTCCTTATCCACGAGAACCTTTTTCTTAGGTGGGAGCTTGGGCTTTGTAGGAGGTTTCAAGGGTTTCGATTGAGGTTTTGTCGCGATGGTTTTCTTCGCTGGTGCCTTCGCCTATAATTTGACACTGAATTACGCATTTCAGCTGAACAGAAGCTACTCACTGTCTTCTTGACGGGAGGAGCGTAATCATCGCTCTCTGTGCCAGAGATATTCTCGATATCAAAATTCTCCCCTTCCGAAGAACTCATGACTTGGTCGAAGAGAGAGCAAGTTAAACGCGCGGTCGCGTTCGTGGCGAGGAAACACGGTTACCACGTGACCACAAAAGGAATACAATTATGTAATGCATACATAAGCATAAGTACATTCAGTCGCGCGACTCGGACTGTGCATCGAATTGGCAAGCAGCGAGCCCATCAGAATATTATCCAAGGCTTCTCTTTAAATGCAGGCAACACCACCCAGCGCCCTCAGTGTTCTTGCTGCCCCTCCTATCCGAATGGTTGATGTTGCAGTCATGGACTACTTGTTGATAGAAGCGGTGAACGCCCTTCGGGCCTCATCAGTGGTCGCTGCTGCCAGGACAAAAAAGATCGAGCGCGATATGGCTGAAGCTGGGCTACTTCCTCCACCACCCGCAAAACAACAGAATCAGACGGACAGTATCAGTAGCATGCCAGGTAAGATGTTGGGTTCAGTGGATGAGGAAGAGGGTGTCAGGTCCAGGCTAGAGGCCATCGGGATGCATGTTGGAGGTAATTTTGCCGAGAGGTATGTCGTGTTATCTACTGGTATTGATTTATATTTTAATTGCCTCCGAGGCTTTGTTGCGATCGTCCACTATTCAGTGAATCTCTGGATGCTATCAAGTTTGTTTGTAAGGAACTCTGGGTCTCTTGCTGGGACAAGCAAGTTGACAACTTACGTACAAATCACAGAGTGAGAACCTATTTCACGACTTTGTTGATTCAAAACTGAAATATTGAAGGGAGTATATGTTCTCCAAGATAATGCTTTTAAACCAATCACTCGAATATCATCATGGGAGAGTCGACAGGAATCTCTCAGGCGAGCGAAGCTGGTGCGTCAATAGTTCATGTTTAGCACGTTTCTAATGGCTCCGACATTTCCGAAGTATATCGCGCTCCCCGCTGGGATCATTCGAGGTGCATTGTCTCGAATAGGCCTCCACGGAACGGTGGTTCCTGAGATCACCACCCTACCTCAATGTAAGCTATTCTCCTTGGAGAAGTGTGATGCTGAACTTCCATCATTTTCAAACAGGTACTTTCCAGATTAAGCTACCCAAAAATACATGAAGTCAT
>Ga0153978_1000437_pt1 | contig 11021 bp, 14 predicted proteins | sample TSGA062MetaG_FD_104749 | JGI IMG/M metagenome (GOLD analysis project Ga0153978, IMG submission 104749) | Attine ant fungus gardens microbial communities from Georgia, USA - TSGA062 MetaG | ecosystem: Host-associated > Fungi > Mycelium > Unclassified | place: USA: Georgia, Yuchi Wildlife...
CATCTAGGTGTGTGCGCCGTTTAGTCATTGTTCAAGTTATCACCGGGTGAATCTTTATTGCTAAGTTCCCGCTAATGTCATCTGTTTCAAGTTGATAGCTGTTGTGGTTGTCACCTCTCGCCTCGACTTTTCTGCTGATAAAACCGCAAATAGCGGCACCATAGCACTCCCAACCGGAAGACCCCTCTGCTCCCTGTCTTCCATCAAAAAATGCTAGTAGCAGTCTTTGCCAATCTCAAGGGAGCAGCCAAATCTGGAATCCTCATTTCCAACCACAAGTCACGATGTTCCCGAGTCCTAACCACAGAACTAGTGCTGGCCGCACTGCAGGTCATACTTCTTCCGAGTGTTTCGAGACGCGATGGTATGCTAAGTCAGGACACTGGTACATAGTCTCATGGAATATCCAACTCTTGGTGTTCTGTTGCCCTGGAATTTTGTCGTAGCGTTGCCTGGCCCAATCTAGTTCATGCTGGCGACTCGAATGCCTGATGAACCTATGTGTCATCATCCCAACTTAAGTATGAGGCATTATGTATAGGCTCATAAGGTAATTAATTCTTGGCGATCTTTTACCGTGATCTTTTGTAAGTACCTTTGTCATGATTCATCAGCGTTGTGGACAGTCTGGTACAATCTAGCTCATGCTGCCAAGATCTTCTATGCTCTTCTATACGATAATGGGGAATATGTTCTCAGTGATCGGGTAAAGGTGCGAAAATCCGTTGTCATTCGCCCTGATTTCTCATCGACAAGGACCATACAATCACCAACAATCCCTCACGCAATTCGTTTAAGTACGAGGATGAAGCTGATCATGAAGACCCAGAAACCTTCCATTCACCCCACAGCCTGAAAACCCATCTCTTAACCTATTGAAAATGGTTCTAAAGCTCTACGGATTCAGCATCTCGACGTGCACGCTCCGCGTCGCAGTAGTGTTGAAGGAGAAGGGCGTACCATTCGAGTTCATCCCCGTCGATCTCACTAAGGGTGCGCACAAGGCGCCCGAGTTCATTGCCAACCAGCCTTTTGGCCAAGTCCCTTACATCGTATGATTGTTGTTAATGCATCGAGACAGATTACTGATAGTTTCCAGGATGATGATGGCTTGATCCTTTATGAATCGAGGGCGATCTGCCGTTACATTGCCGCAAAATACGCTTCGCAAGGCACTCCCCTCCTTCCCACAGACCTCGTCTCCACGGCCTTCTTCGAGCAAGCTGCAGCAATTGAAACGTCTAACTATGATCCTTTCGTCTCCGGATTGGCCTGGGAGCTGAAGTTCTCCGCGTAAGCACCCTAACCATTGCACCCTGCCAGTGCGCTACAACTTTAATATAGGTTGTTTGGAGGAAAGACCGACGAAGCCCGTGCAAAACAACTGCGAACCCAACTTGCCTCTAAGCTTGATGCTTACGACGTCATCCTTGGTAAACAGAAATACTTGGCTGGGAATGTGGGTGTACATGCAAACCGGATACAATGAACGTTGCTGAGATAAAAATAGGATATCACTCTGGCCGACCTATTTCACCTGCCGTATGGCGAAATCGTCTCAGATCTTGGTATCGACGAGTTCAGCAGTCGCCCCAATGTGTCGAGGTTTGTCCTTACTTGTTTACTGGTAATGAAATGTTAATAATTTTGGGACAGGTGGTGGAAAGATGTCTCGTCCAGGCCTTCCTGGCAAGCGGTGAAGGGGGGTATCTGAGTATCGGAGGAACGTGACCAAGAGAATCTGGGTTAATGATGACATGTAACATATACTTACCACTGTCAGATTGTATCGATGGAAAAATCTTGAGTGTCTTTTATTCAGGTTTCAAAGGCTTGGAAGGTGGACCGTCATTGTCCCCTGAGGTCCTTCCCTGAGTTCACACTTGCTTAAAATATAAACCAAGTCGAACAAGACTCAAAAAACCACTGACATCTATAAATATTTTTCATCGTCCGTAGATGCCAGGTTTTCCACACACAGACCAAATATGTAAAAGGAAGAGTTGTGCCACACCTGACATCATGGCTTAGGTCCCGGCTGGCAATTAAGTACAACCTACAAGATATGTAGTACCTCAACAAGGCGTGATGAACCTCAGGAGAGATTACTCGTGACCACGAGATTATGAGGACGGATGACAACAAAACAGTACGGCGGCATGGAATAAAATTAGGCAATAAGGTATGTGCAGCAATAACGGTACGAAGACTGGCATGGAGACATTGCCAAACACCGAGCTCCTTAACCTCCAAATCTACTCCATTTGGGTGGACAACCCCAAACCACTTTTTTTTCAGCGTGGTGCATCGTCGAATTCCCCTGCCAACAATTTCATGCGACAAAGACGGTGGTAGACAATCGAGGGATCCCAAGGAAGTTGATTGATTTCGTTAGCTTTTCAGGAATCTGCTTAAGTCTTTCCTGTGAATGTTCATGAGTTCAGGTGTAGTTAAATAGAGACAATTCAAACACCTACTATGTGATCATCTTCACCAGCATAAATTTCATCCCACTCCGCTACATCTTTCTTTCCAGCGGGAACCACCAACCATCCTCTCTGTGAGTCAGCCGCTGTCCAGTGAACAACTTTGTAATGTTGTTTCAGGTAGCTCGACAGACTGAATGACACTCTTCAACAGCACGAACCGAAATCTGATTGTGTGCGATGCCTTCCTCGTAGGCCTGTAATAACGGATGGTAGACGGTATATACAACGGATCCGAGTCTTTGATCACAGCGTTTACGTTGCATGCTTTAGCAGTGACAGGATGCATAATTGAAAGTGATCTTCAAGTTTGACTGTCTTTCGGCTCAAATGTAGTGGTGACGTCAACCTTGTCCGGGCTTGGTACTAGCACATGATCGAGAATGGTTCCGAACGTCCCTCGTTAACGAGGTGGATGTGAAAATCTGGCGTTTGAGGGTGTGGGCTACGACAGAGTATCACGATGATTTACTTACATCAAGCGCGTTTGCAATGTTTGAGACACTGAACATGTAAGCTATTATTATGTCATCAATCGGCTTTGTTCACAACATCAAGTGACTGTGTCCACTGTCCACGTCGTCAAAGACTCGTCATGGACGAGTTCACTGTCGAGGACGAGAAAAAGCCCTTCGAGGTCGAAGGACAAAATGATGAAGATACGCAACCAGACCCTGATGAGGAGCTAATGTTGGACAAGGGAAACGGGAGGGTTTGGCTTGTCAAGGTGAGCTTGTTGCGGTAGAAAGAGGTGTCACCATGCCTTGCTTCCGTTCTCAGAACCATCCGATTCCTTTACCTTTCTAATACTAGTTTGCAATTGAAGATACCAAAACACCTCATGACCCGTTGGGCATCCATTGACGCAGAGGACGTCCACCTTGCCACAATCCGGGTATACAAGAATGCTGTCAGTCCATCTGGTCGATCTCCTCGCATCTTCTTGTTCTTGCCACCTGACCCAAACGACTCAACCGCTCGGGATCCCAGCCTGCCTATCTTTTCTCCGGGTGCGGCTTTCATACCTTCTGTCGAGGGCGGCATGCAAGTGGACAGATATGAACTTGAAATGGTCAACGAGGACGTTGAGAATCAGCTAGTCGTTGCGGAACGTCCCAAAGATCCTGGACTCTCAGGATCGAGCTCAGCTCCACATAACCCTCGAGCTAGAACGACCATTCTGACGGGTCGCGTTAAACACGAATGTAATCTGCGTCCTCTTTTCAACGAGTCATACAGGCAACAAATGCGCGAGCGAACACGCAAATACAATACCCCACGAAGACAGATCCTCATGATAGAAGAGGCTGGTGTCAGTCGTGGAGGTATCAACAGGTTGAGTAGCGGTGTCAACGCAGGATCATTTGCGGATATGATTGTCTGTTTCTAATTATTCAGAACGACGCTGGAAACTAACCTGAACTTATAGAAATCCAAACCAAAACCTGTCAAGGGTGCGTTTGAGCGTATGGCGCGTATGCCACGTAATCAACTCCTCGATCTTCTCTTTTCACTCTTTCGCGAGCAACCCCGGTGGAGCATCAAACCACTGCGCGAGCGTACTCAGCAGCCTGAGGCATATCTAAAGGAAGTTCTTACTTCTATTGCTACTTTAAATAGGAGTGGAGAGTATAATGGATTATGGGAGCTAAATGATGTGTTCGCCAAAGATGGGGTATGTCATCGTCCGCATGGTTCGCTTTTCAGTACTAAAGTCATGGAGCAGATAAAATCCGAGAATGTCCCTGGATCAAGTTCTGTTCCAGGAGGAACCTCCGGTGATGCTGCAATGGATGACTATGATGATGAGGAGGACGAGGATGACGACATGGAGGAAGTTTCATAGGTCTGGATCATGGGCAATCTTAATGCGGTACAAACTGCTATTCTCATTGTGTACATATGCACCTGTATGAATACAAATCGGCTCCGAAGATGGTGAGTCAGCTGTGCTACTTATAAGTAAACTCCGAGTCCTTCGACATTCACTCTTGAGTATGGATCCTATCCCGTCGTTACTTGGTGATGGTCGGGGCAACTACAAAATTCGTGTCGTGGGTAATTGTGGTGCGCACGCGATCTCCTGTTGGTTTTATTTCTTTCTGATTTGAGTCTTGTGTCAGGGACTGGCAAGGTGAGGCCAACTAGAGGAGATATCCTTTAGGCTTACGATAGCCTCAAATCTTGAAGTCGACCTTGAGCAAATATATTGCTGTTCGACTCGGTGTGCCGTACATTTCTCTCGATTCACTTTTCTGGAGACCGGGATGGACACAGCCTTCAGAGGAGGAGTTTAGGCAGAGAGTTTCTGCTGCAATGGCGTGCCACTCCAATGGATGGGTCATCGACGGTAATTATACTAATGCCCTTGGTACCCTCGTCACAGATAATGCAACAGACATAATATGTATGTCATTTTATTGATTCATTTTGGATATCGAGTATAAGCCTACGCTTTGATATGTCAGGGCTTGACCCTCCTCTATGGTTATACTTGCCACGACTTCTGTGGCGTACGCTTCTTCGTCTGTTGAACGTGGTCCCAACCTGTGCAGAGGGTTGTACTGAGACTTGGGGAGATGTCTTATCTAAGGAAGGTATCGTGTGGTTTTGCATTTCCAACCATGGGCGCTGCAAAAATAGGTACGGTGAAATACTCGCTCGCACCTCAGTTGAGATGGGAGGGAATATGCGTCGCCTCAATGAGTGGAATGGCGATTTGGCCGCATGGAAGGCCGGGCTGGAGGAAATGTTGCGTAAGCACTAGGTAGTCTATTTGTCTTACTGATATTATGCATGTTGAGTTGGCATCGAATATCACACGAGTTAATTGACTCTGGAATATCCGAGTAGCTATGCCAATAAAGTCACGATTTTTCCAGACTCCAGAGTGACTAGTGACTCCCAAGACCAATTCTCATTTATTATGTTGTGAAACGCAGGTTCCGAAATAAGCTTAGACCAACTTGAACGGTGTCGTCACGGTGGTTTAGTATCGCGTAAGGATCAAGCTTCCAGAATGTCGTGAAACCTACTCGAACAGCAGGCTCGTAATCGTGCTGCAGAGGTTTTTCCACTATGCATGCCGGCGATCTGAATTCTGGACTCAGAGACCAGTGGTTTGTGATCACCTAACCTTGTGGGTCAAGTTTAACCCAGCCGTGTAAAATAAAGTCGATGTCTAATTTACATTCCAAACATCCCGTAATCTGTTTAGAATGGCTGCCATTAGCACCCTGACATTAACCCTGAAGACGTACACACCCTAATCGGATGAGAATATAATACAAGACCATGGCACCCGAATCGCATGGGAGCGTGTTGTCCCCTTCCTTACTTGAAGGAGTGGACTGGCTTTGTCCAAACAATAATTGAATGCCGCTCACTACTGCTGGTATTTCGTACGTCTCGAGATTTGCTCAGTTGCACCTTGACCTTGTTCTTACCACCGTAATGATTTAGGTTTGGGCCATTGCTGGCAGGCTTTGCCCTTAACACAATTTTGTATGGCGCGTTGGTCACCTCAGTGCTCATATATTTCTCTTCCTTCAAAAGGTGAGCAGGGATCTGCTATAAATGCTCAAATGATGACCAACTCTCTGCTAGCGATGGTGGATGGATACGGCTTCTTGTATGAAGTAGTTTTAAGTTGGGTCGCTGGTTAATTTTGCCTTAGGTGATAACCGTCTTGATATTGGAGACGGTTAACGTGATCCTCGAGTTTGTATTCTTGAATGACACCCTTATCATTCACTTCGGTGCGTGTTCATCCCAATCCATTGGGTGCAGAGTCAAAACTGGATGTAGGAGATCAAAACGCTCTCGCCAGAGCTAACTGGGGTGCGTTGTGTCTCCATGATGCATCCTGTGTAATTATCTCATTCAAAATTTACAGTCTTCTCCTTACGTGCGTACTTCTCTTCGGTAATTATCTCTCATCGCGCTATTAACCGCCCATGATATCAGTACCAGGCGTAACGGTATCGTCGGTTCCATTGACAACTTCTATTACCAACTGACCGATGACCCCAAGGGCGTCGTGACTTCCATTGTCCAACTCTTCTTCGCCTGGAGAATTCGTGTTTTGACGTCTAGTGTCTGGCTAGTTGGAATAATTGCCGTGCTTGCCAGTGCCTCAATTCGTGAGTAGTCCTAATGGTTGATCCTCCCGTTTATGATCTCATGCCTGCTAGTTTGCGGCATTGGAACAACGATTGCGATCAACATGGTACCAGTATTTACTGAGTTTCATAAATTCGAAGTCGTATTTGTCATTGGGCTGGCCTCTACTGCGATGGACAACTTCCTGATCACCGGACTGCTTGTCCGTTCCCTGGTTTGTTTCTCCCGATCAATGGGTATGCCTTACTTTAATATGTTACAGAGAGAACATAAAACTGGGTTCATGGACACCGATAATATCATCAAGAAGATAATACGAGGTATATTGCCTCCAGTCCGTTCTCAAGATGCATCGCTCAGCGGGACATGTGCATTTTTAGTCACACTACAGACCGGTTTATTGGCGGCAATATGGACCCTCATTGACCTGGCCATCTATATAGCGCTTGTGAGTTGATCGTTTCCAATGAAATTAAAGATTTTCACAGTTGTGTCCTATCAGACTGATGGCCTGTAAGTGCATCACCGATGTTTGGTTGTTGAAATTAATATTCCATAGGCATCTCGTCTTCAATCAGTCGCTCGCAAAATTCTATACAATTTCACTCATGTCGACACTGGTATCTCGTCCACGAGATCATCCTTACACCGACTTCACTGTAGTAAATGGACCGCCACAACCTGAGAGAAGGGTCTGTCATATTCTCGCCCCAAACAAGCTTCTCCACGATCAACGGCTAACTAGTAATTTAGGACGGTCAAATTCCCCTTGAATATAGAAACGTAAGGGCATCTTCACACATTATCTACATCCTTCACATAACCCTTACCTACTAGATTGATCGAGGAAGGACTTCCGATCTGGTCTTTGTCGATGCGGTGAACCTTAAGAAGTTCGAAACAATCCGAGCCAATGGCGCCTAGTTGCATAGAGCATCCACAAACGCAACATGTATCATATCAAGTTGTACCATTATACCGCAATCATGTAGATACTGCAGGACATTCAAGTCGTCTGTTTTATATTATATTGATGTTCTATAAACCGGCAAGGAATAAGTTTAGCCGCGCTGTATAGTACACGACTGCTCAGTGATTCCAATCCAATCCTACTGCAGCTTATTAAGGTCCACACCTAGGTTGATGAGCGCTGAGGCCCGAGGGACAGCCTGAAGTCTGAGTGCTTATCACTGTATCAGGGATGGTCCTTTCAAAGTTCTCGCTCGAACCACAGCGCTGTCAGTTAAGTGAAGCTTATTCAGTGTTAGTGATGTTCCTGGCCCGGCTTAGGCTCAAAGCCGCGGCTTGGGCTCAGCCTGAAGGCTTTAGGGCCTTAGGCTCACAAGATTTTGAGCCAAAGCCAGCCGAAAGCCCCGGCTCGGGCGCAATCAGGCCGCCGCTCAGACCTCATGTGCGATCATATCGAATACTAGTATACTCATGAAAGGCATAAGTGCTTCCACTCGCATGTCATTTAAACATCTATTTGGTTATTACAAACAGGGACGACGCAAAAAAGTAAAGATGGGCGCAAACGAGCAGAGGTGGGCACAAATGAACAGAGATGGACACAAGCATGCAGAGATGGACGCAAACAAGCAGAGATGGACGCAGACAAGCAGACGAGAAGCGATGAGTGCAATTTGTGCAAATGAGCACAAGTGAGCAGGGACGAGTGCAAATGATAGAAAAAATGATAGAAAGTTAAACATACCTTGAGTAAACGAGTGCAGATGGATGCCAAAGCAGTAGAGATGGATGCAAACGAGTGCAGGCGGGTGCAAATGGGAGTAGATGGGCACAAACGAGTGCAGGTGGGCGCAAACGAGTGCAGGTGGGTGCAAATGGGGGCGGGCGGGCGGGCATGAATGAGTGCAGATGGGCACAAATGAGAGTGAGCACAGGCAAAAATGAGTGCATACAGGTGAGAACGAGTGCGGGTGGCTGCAAACAAGTGTGTGCAGCTGCGAATGAGCTAGGGTGCAGTCCGGGTCAGCGGGCAGCCTGAGGGATGACACTTTATAATTTACGCTCCCTTTTTTTTAATCATGATGTCCTCGGATTCTGATATAGGCTACTCTCAGAATCTCTCAGATTCTGAGAGTAGCCTATATCAGAATCCGAGGACATCATGATTAAAAAAAAGGGAGCGTAAATTATAACTTAGTGGCGGTATAAACAAAAGGAGTCTGACTTTGAGGCGCTAAGTACAGCAGCGGAACTTCGGAAGTCCGGAGCATGGAGAATTGTACCACTGGCAACATCGAGCACCCGCTCACGCACGCGCGCTGCGCGGTCGCTGAGATTATTCAATCATGCCTGTGGATATTCTGAAGTGGTACGCAAAGGTTTTTCTCTCATTTGTTATGCATCATTTCTTCTGTCTGCATTTTCAGATGACTAGCACATCACACATCACGATGCAGGACTCCGATGCTCCTTCTAAGACTCGGAGAATGTTTTGAAACTCCAACGCCTTCTTGCGCTTCTCCCAGTCAGGATATTGATTCCAGATACTTAATTTTTGCAACGCTTGTCCTGATTCCACGTCCGTTCTTTCAAGTCGTGCCAGTGTACTGTACTTCAAACTTGTAACTATCGAGAACTTGTTCGAAGTGATTCATGGTCTGGCGCCTGGCCCATCATCAGGACTCAGTGAGCACTTCTACTTTGTTACAGTAGTGCGGCACCTCTTAGCGCCAGTACAATGGGGTGCTCCCATGGGCCTTCACGATTCTGCAAGACTCATCCAGAGCGTCGATAACATCCTGCGGAAGGGGCCCTTTCTCCGAATCAACGCAATTTTGCTCCAGCTGCGCGACACTGCTAGCGCCTAGGATAATCCCATCTTCTGGTGTCAATAGGGAATGATGTTGGCACCAGCGCAGGGCAACCTCCGTAAGACGAAGACCATGTTTGTCCTATCCAGCTCATCAGTTCCAATGTTCCGACCAGTAGCGAAGGAACATACGGCGGCGGCTTTCACAACTTCGAGAGCCTTGAGGTACCCTTCCTTGAGGTACCGTGCTCGGTACATTTGACCCATCTTCGACTTCGGGTCGAAGCGGCCGCCTTCTGGCGCTGCTTCCTCCGTAGAAAGTACCTTGCCCGCAAAGAGGCCACCCCTTCACCTTATGATAAGGATTCCCCGCATACGGTATTTTCAAATCTCACTCACGCTAACGGGTTGTAAACCACGAGCCGCAATCCATACTTGCGACAGCAAGGGAGAAGCTCGACCTCCATCTCTCGGGTAATGGCGTTGTACATCCTGGCATGATTGTGCACTCGTGAGCACCTGCTCTCGCCGCTAGATGATTGCTACGAACACCTGATAGATCTTTGGTAGCACATAGCCATTCGCTCTGCAGATGCCGACGACTTCTGCGACCTCCCAAGCTGCAAAGTTGCTGTTTCGCGACTTGAGTGCAAGAGCATTCAGTACTAGTCCATGGAAGATTACCTCAGACCGAATATCTCACTGAACCCATCAGATTCCTTACGGTATCGCGTCAGAAGGGACACGGGCACTCACAAGCGACCCTCCTGATAGAGGTTGTTGATTTCCCTGACAGTATCCTCAAAGGGGACGCTGCGATCTGGCGCGTGCAAATACAAAACCCGGACTTTGTCACGCTTCAGACATTGGAGCGACGTGAAGAAAAGAGATCGCAGCGTCTCTGGGCTATGATCTCCCGGTTGGACGGGGTACACCCTGATTAGTGAGCAACGGATTAGCACGTTGATGTTCTTCGTTTGTGTACGATAACCTATAAAATGACGCTACGCACTTCGTGTCTATCGTCGCATCCTTCAGATCGAGGTTGGCCAAGACCTAGGGGAGCGGAGGGCAAGTCTGTGGGCAATTGGGATTTCAAAGAGTGTGCGCAAGCATCGCACCTGTTCAGTGGTCCCGTCGCCATATATGCGTGCAGTGTCCACTTCGGTGTGTCCGTGGCTGAAGAAGGTGTCGAGGATTTCCTGACAGTCATTTTCCGCGGAGTTCCGCACCCCGTTCTTGCCCTCGAACCCCATCGTCATCGTACCCTTTCCCTCACATTAGTGTGATAGTAGCAGGAGGGAAACATCAAAGTTCCTCACGAAAAGAAGAGGAATGCGTGTGGACATGTTGTAATGGGGGGAGGCGTTGGTAGGATTAAACCAGAGATTGTGCGCTGATGATGGTTCACGTCTGATGTCCAACTAGATACACACACAGTGATCTCTCGTTTCTTTTGACTTGCGATACCATCCATGGGAACAGCGTAGGAACATAGACACAGGACCGTGACGGACATCCGCTTTCTTCGTGTTTTGGTCATGTGTCGCAGGTCGTGCGCAAATGCTGACACTGATCATCAAAGCTAATCGGATAATAATATTAAGAAAAGGTATCAGTACGAATGTTAGTGA
>Ga0153978_1000438_pt1 | contig 11018 bp, 18 predicted proteins | sample TSGA062MetaG_FD_104749 | JGI IMG/M metagenome (GOLD analysis project Ga0153978, IMG submission 104749) | Attine ant fungus gardens microbial communities from Georgia, USA - TSGA062 MetaG | ecosystem: Host-associated > Fungi > Mycelium > Unclassified | place: USA: Georgia, Yuchi Wildlife...
CCACTGAGTGCAAGGCATTTCTCCGAGTTGAACCTGCGGCCTGCCTATGAAAGTGAGCGCCTGGGAATCAGTGTAATCGAATCCATTGACATTCTGATTTTTAATTCAGATGTTTTCCACGTGGGGAACCCGAACGAGCAAACTGCTCCGGACGAACTTGTCGAGATGATGAGCAAACTATCTCATTTTAGCCAAAGAACAAATGATTCTGACAAGGCGATGCTGACCTTGTGAGGCGGTTGGAATATCCCTATAGACAGCTGATTTATCTATTTGCAGGTATGATGTATGCTTTGGTGATGCTGATGGAGAACTAGATGGGGCTTCGCGAGCTAGCTTTTTCGCTGGTGGAGTCATCGACTCAAATCATATATACAAAGCACTCGCGCACAATGAGTTCCCAGTGGAGAATGCTGCGAGGAGTGCGGCATGGCGTTGCGATTTTAAGCCGTTCCTTAGCCGTGTGGGGCTTGACTGCATGGATGACTGGGAAGAGATGCGAGGTCGTCTCAAAGCCTTCAACTTGTCCTACTCCGTTGATACCCTCGAGCTACTCTCGCGACGAGAGGGAGAGTCACAAGAGCAGCTGGTCATCGATTTGGCCCTTTCTAGCGTGGCGCTCTCCACTCGACCTGTTATTGCGCCTGCCGTTTCAACTCAAGTGGATGGGTTGGAAGCTATGTCCTTCTCTACGAAGGCTCTGACACTTGACGATGAACTTCCCGAGATCCAGCCCGGATACCTACGCCCACACCATAAGCTTGGCATCAACCACTACCCTGATACCTTAAAAGGCAAGGATGCTGTTGCTCAACCTATACAAGCTGCAGAGTTCTCAACTCCGCTGGGTGTGCGACTTTTGTTGAGGGAGTGGGAAGTGGGAACGGATGTGGAGTCCTATACATATCGAGATCCATACAATACAGAGAGCGACGATCTTACGTCCCCTCCCTCCCAAGAAAGGGCATTTCGTGCGGCGACGACGATTACATCATCACAACGCCCGCCAGTGGTTGCTGGAAGCTTCGTGTCTCGTCCACCTGGCATTCATGCTGCTCGTAAACATTTGGAGACGCCTGGCTCTCAGCCCCATGGTCTTGCCTTTGTTCCGCATAGGAATTATCCTGAATCCTCACAACCCTCCCAAGAGTTGATGACGAGTACTCAAGTTTTACCTGGACCTTATGGCGGTCGACCTGCACCGTCGAAGAGGCTCGTGAAGAAGAGGGTGGGAGGATTTTGATGATATTGTACTAGCACATACTTTCGAGAACATACTGTAAACCCATACTAATTACCATACTTGTAGAGGATGACGCCAGACCAACCATACGTACGCAGTAGAAATGATGAAGGCACCAGCCATGCTAGCGCGTTAAAGGACCCATATATGACAACCCGATATGGGCAATTATTTCTGACGCGTGACATGCCCTCCGAAATTCTGCAAGGCTAAAATATCGAATTGCTCTTGGAGGTTCCCTATCTCCTTCAAGTTCTCCCGCTCTTCTTTCTGGTTCCAACCGAGATCACGCCCGGCGTTTCTCGCCACACACTGGCAGAGGTACGAAACAGGACTTTTCGGCTGGTCCAGCTAGGAGAACTAGTGGCGGCCTAGCATGGATGGAACAAGGTGCGCCTGTCATCTAGGCCATTCGCAAGGTGACATTTTTGAGATGCCTTTAGCGCGCCAATAAATCCCTGGTTCAGCAGAGATGCCTTCAACGACGTTTTAAAGCGTATGTCTGCACAGTAAATCGCATGCTGATGTCACAATGACCTGGTTTCTCCTAGGAAATAAGCCCGTGGTTTGCGCTCTCTCAGCTAGCTATATTTCAACCTTTGTTGGATATCCCGTATGTCTATCCTTTTTTACGCGGGAAGCACCTATCCAACTGTCGCTTTTGCAGTTGGACTCCTTGAAGTCGAGACTACAGACAACCAAGACAAGGATGCCCGTGCACCGGCTTGCCGGTATCGTTTACCGGGAAGAGGGGGTGACAGGCTTCTATAGAGGCATTTGGATACCACTTGTTACGATCTCCTTTGTCCGTGAGTCTCCCTCCAACTTACTCTATTCAGCGTCCAACAACGAACTGCCCAGGTGCTGCTTCCTTCACCATATATAGTGGTACAAAAGAATATTGTCGCAAAAACAACTATTTCACAGGTGATAGAGCATCCGATGCTGCCATTGCGGGTGGTCTCAGTGGTGCATTGTCTGGCTCATTGATATCGTTTACCAGTGCACGTGCGTGCTCTTCACACTTTATTTATTCGTGAAACATCTGACGTGTGAAACCAGCCTTTGAGCTTGTCAAGGTATTCTTAATTGAGTGGTTTGTCTGGGAAGGTAAACTTCCGTTGTTCTAACAGGTTCGAAGGCAATTGGAATACAGCATAGCGGCAAGTAAAGGCATACAATTGGTTAAACCCCCAAATACTCTCGAAGCTGTTCGAGAGATTGTCCGGACTCATAGCTTGTCCGGGCTCTGGATAGGATTCCGTCTACACTTCTGTGAGTAATATATCTCGCCTCTTGCTAATCTTGATCGAGCCCCGCTTCATAGTGCGAGATACGTGTGGCACTGCTTTATACTTCTTCGAATATGATGCCATGCGTCATCTATTAGGCCGCAAGCGCTCGGGGGAGCAAGGGCCAACACCAGCATGGCTGCCGATACCCATATCCTTGATTCCCTTCGTCTGCGGTTCACTTGCGGGCGTGTCTTCATGGGCACTGATCTACCCTATTGATGTGTATGTGCACATCTTTGTTTCGTGCTGCACCACTCATCTCCACCTTCTCATCAGAGTAAAGACCAAAGTTCAGCAACGTGCTTTGGCTGGTACTCCTCCGAGAGGAATAAGGGAAACCTTCCGTCGCCTCGTGCGCGGTACGGCAGACCAGTGCAGTTCTGTAACAGGGGCTCAAATTTCATTAGGTCCGGATCCCCATGATCCAAAGCCCGTGCTTGCTGGCTTAGCACGCATATATCGCGGTCTTGGCGTCAGTGCAGTGCGGAGCATCACGACGCACGGGCTTCTTTGGACGTTTTTCGATATCACCTCCCATTACATCGATCACTTGCCTTGACTTGTAATGCGCAATCTCGCATCTCTGACGTAGAGATAAGTCAATTATAATATCAGGTACTTGGGCAACCAGTCTATTCATTATAATATATATCGTCCGAGACTTGTCGTCTTACTCACTCATCATCATGTAACTGGCCCTTTATAGGAGAAGACATGAAATTGGTTTTCTTGAGTACCACTCTCAGGAGTTCGATAGATAAATATGGAGGCATATCTAGGATTCAGTGGCCATTTTCTAGGAGTAAAAACAATAACATTCTCAAGTTCCCTTGACTCGTACGGCCGGGATAGCTCAGCTGGGAGAGCAACAGACTGAAGTGTTGTGAGTTCTTCTGGAGGTCCCGTGTTCAATCCACGGTCCTGGCATTTGTTTTGCCCTTCATTTCTTGAATTATCTGGGGAGCAAGACTCGCATCATCGAAAACTCGTTGAATGTACTCCGTTTCGAGCAACGGCAAGTATATACACAATATCAAGCTATGGTGTACTTTCCATAGTCTTTCTCTGGGTCGTATATCTACATCTTGATTAAATGGAAGCTCCACATGGGACGAACTGTCTTGCTTACCTCCCATCGAGATGCTGGAAAAATGTGCTTATATCGTTGGTACCAGCTCCTCTCCACCACTTTACCGGCGTGTGACTCATCTTTCTCTTTGGTTGCGTCAGCAAGGAGGCGAACGTCGTCGTGAACATCGAAATTGAATAATGGTCCACTCTTTCCACGAGCTTTATTGATAATGAAGTCATAGAACGTATAGTGCTATGAAAATTCAGAAAAATCAACAGCGAATTGCTACCAATCACTTACATGAGGTATGATGAGGTCCTCCTTGATATACATTAGGTTGTCAACGCTAACGCCTCGCAATTCCGGAAACTGTTGTCGACACTTCTCCAAGAAGGCGCTGATACTATCACCTTTCTTGCACTGAGGCATCCTGTATTTGAGCGCTTGAACAAAAGACCCACGAGAGAACTGACCGCGACAGATTTCCTATGTCCACTGCCATCCCAATAAGAATAAGTGATCTCAATTTCCTCCTGCTTAAGCTCCTCTTGTCTGCGAATCCATTCTTGACGCAACCTTTCACGCTCCTTTCTCTCTGCCTCCTCTCGTTCGCGGTCAGGAAGGAATGATGTATCAACATTGGGATTCTTGCGGAACTTGGCGCGCTTAGAAGGTTGTTCGCCATTGTCATCCTCGGGAGTTTGACGTGATGAAGTGTCTCCTTCAGCATCTCCTTCATCCTCCATGGCAAATGATAGGGTAGCTTTGGTCTTCTTGCGCTTCTTTATCCTCTTCGTTTCTTCCCTAAACAAACCCTCCACGGAATATAAGCCATCTTTCCCCATAGACAGCAAACCAAAGGAGAAAAGAATGTTGGATACTGAAAATGACATACTTAAGTTCGTTGGTGCGAGCAGCCTCGCGTGCCTTGGCCTCCTCCAGCTCCTTCCTTCTTTGTTGGAAGTCCTCCAGCTTTACCAAACCGATGGTCTGATTCTTGAGAGTTTCCTCCATGGAGTCATTTTGGCCGACGAATTTGTTGGCTGAGGGACGGGATTTCTCTGTTTCATTGATGAGAGTCTGCTTTTGGCGCTCATATTCCTCGCGGTTCTGGGCACGCTGCTTGGCGAAAGCATCCTCACGACGTCCTTCCAAATTGTTAGAAGACATGGTGAAGTGAAGAGGTGGTCGTCACGCGTCAGCGGTGGAAGTTGGGTGAACTGGACTGAAAGCTTGCAGCGCGGAGTATGAAATCACTTTTAGTTGCAACTACAGTGAGCCATGGTTCACGTCTTGGGGGTGCAGCTGCCAGATTATCAGTATGCGAGGGTGCGACATCAGAGCTGCCTCATTTCTGAAAAACGTTGCTCATTGACAGCCTAGTTTGCACTGACTGCATTCTATGGCATTGGCCATAAAACTGCACATCGACTTTGCGCACGCCTTCAAATTCACGACAAATGCAAAGTGCGCAGTCTATCGCCCCATCAAATCACAGAGCTTGCCGCGTTCCTTTCATCGCCTTCCACTTCAACCCCACTTCCCCGTCTGCCCTTGGCCTCGCTGAACTACAAACCTCCGCCGGCTTCAACTCCGCTCGCCGTTATGAAGGAGGAGACGAAGAAGCTTTCAAAGAGGGCATGGGCAGATCCATTGAGAAACCTCAAAATTGAGAGCGAGGCAAGAAGAGTGGTCAAGGATAATATTGCCCACCAGCGCATGATTGGCAGTTATGTCGGCAAGAGACATGCCATGGGTCTGCCCGTCCGTGGTCAGAATACCCAAAACAACGCGAAGACGGCAAAGAAACTCAACAGGGTCGATCGTCGGGGTTGAGGGTTACAGGTTCTTATTTTCTCTCAAGTCACTTACACCGTCTCCACACCTGTCCAGTGTCTTCTACATAATACATTAATATGATGCAAGGCGCAATCTTTAATCTTCTCCAACCGGCACCTCTTCTTCCAGGTACTTCAGCAATGTCACCCGAATCTCCGTGCTTTCATCCCCTCGAAGCACATCAGACAAAAACTCCGTCTGCACCTGCATCTGGACCTGTATCATGATATGTAGTTGCGCCAGTCATCTTAGCTCGTAGACTCACCATCTCCAGTGCTCCTCTCAGAACACCGCATAGAACGTTGCTGAACCATAGACCTCCTTCCAATGCCTCATCAGGGAGTTCAACGAATTCAGCGAGGGGGTTCTCGTCCAGGGTAAGAATGAACGACGAGCCGGGAACTCCTGACTGTTGGGACGTGCTGTTTGGACGGGAGGATGAAGATGGCGCAGAGTGTGTGACTGTTGGTGTGATATTTAAGAAGGATTTAAACCCGACCTTGAAAATGAGAAGCCTCTAAGAACAACAGTCTAGGGATAGGGATGAACGCGCATACCTTCGCTACCACTTCCCCCACTTCTCGAAAGTCGGAACAGCGGCCTAAAGAGCTTCTTGCGAGGAAATCTTCAATTAAGCGTGTCCCGATGTTATATCCCATTTTCTCAAGCTGCTTGTTCACTTCAGCATAGTCTTCGTAGTCCTGGATCAACTGGACGACGAGAGCGCCGTATGTATGAGCAAACAGCTCTGCATTCTATTTCACGGGTCAGTAAGGGCCTAGTTGACCCAAAGATGGTGCGTAAAGTCCAAATCTCACAATCTTCTCTGTGCGACTTTTCCAAAGGTCTTCGCCGATGGCTTTATACTGTTTGCTCGTCGTCGCCATCGTCGACCTTCAAATGACTGCCAAATTGGGCTCTAAACGATGAATTGCACGTGCCTGCAAACCTACATACACTTATCATCATCAAAGCAGCTCAGGAAAGATGTCACGGCCGGAATACCAGGCCCCACCAGAAATTGTACATTTTCTTTCGCCAACTCACGGTGAGGGTGCGACTAATTTTTTGAAAATCTGCAGTATTATGGCGATTCTGAGGCCAAGAAATATACGCAAAAGTATGCCTAATCATATATTCATCCTCTCATCGTTCTCAAGTGCCATGCAAGCACCCGTAATCAGCAGATCCAGGCGGACATGACGTACCGTGCTATAGAGCTGCTTAATCTTCCACCGGATGAACCTGCTTTTCTGCTGGATATTGGATGCGGTTCTGGGCTTTCAGGTGAGATTTTGGACGATGAAGGATATATCTGGACAGGTGTGGATATCGCGCCAAGTATGCTCGGTGAGTATTCAACACGTGGCGCTGGATGAGGGCTGATCACGCCCAGAGGTCGCCCTGGAAAGGGATGTCGACGGTGACCTCTTTTTGCAAGACATTGGTCAGGGATTTGGTTTCCGTCCAGGAAGCTTTGACGGAGCAATAAGGTCTGGATGATCATGTTGTTTTTACGCAGATTCAATCTTAACTTCTCGCAAGCATATCTGTCTTGCAATGGCTTTTGAACGCTGAAACGTCGCATCCAACGTCCTCGCCACCGCATCGACTGACCCGTTTCTTCACGACTCTCCATTCTGCTCTTCGCAATCCCTCCCGAGCGGTCTTGCAGTTTTACCCGAGTTCCGATGATCAAATACAACTTATTACCTCAATAGCACAGAAGGCCGGCTTTGGAGGGGGTGTCGTGGTAGACTACCCGAATTCCAAGAAAGCGAAGAAGGTGTTCCTATGCTTGTTTGTTGGAGGAGGAGGCGCGCAACATCAAATACCTAAGGGTATAGAGGGCGAAGATGACGAACACGCGAGATTCGAGAGAAGGAGGGAGAAGGAAAGGAAGAGGGATAAAAGCGGGAAGAGAAAGAGTATCAGAGACAGAGATTGGATACTAAGGAAAAAAGAGGTGAGCTGGATCGAAGCTGACTATACTTGCTTGCTCATCGTATCTCTAGTTGTATCGCCAGCGAGGGAAGGAAGGGGTTCCAAGAGATTCAAAATACACTGGCCGCAAGCGCAAGGCCATTTTCTAATTGTCGCAGTACACTACCATCGCTGGACCCTTGGTTGTGTGATACTGCACAATTTGTCTACATTATCTCATGTCCGCGTCTCAACGAATAGCTCGGGAAGGGCCTTGACCGCATCCTGGGCATCGTTCCTGATGAATAATCCTTGGAGGGCAGCCATGCTAACTCTTCTCCCTTCGCGCATCTCATTGGTGGTTAATTCCTCTATCTGTCGTCCCAAGCGTTCTACAACCTCCTGCGCGGTGACAGACTCACTACCACCATAAAAACGTGTAAACAGCGTGCGTGCCTGTGCAGGCGACGCGTCACCAACAAGCACGCTTAGGTCAACACGCCCCGGCCTGACAAGCGCCGGATCCAATTTTTCAACGTGATTTGTCGTCATAAAAATGATCCGTTCTTCTCCAGAAGCAACACCATCCAAAGCATTTAAGAAACCAGAGAACGTGACAGACGACTGGTAACTACAACACGTGCCATCAGCATTGCGTGAACCCAAGCTATCGGAAAGTATATACTTACCCGTCCTCACTTGTTTGCGTGCGTTTGTTAAATGCGGCATCCACATCTTCAATGAGTATAAAGCAACGCTCCGGTGCATTTGATAATAAGTGATTGAGCTTATCATCGCCGAGTCCTCGTTCCGATAAATTGAGTAGACATATGTCATACGATAAGGATCCTGCCAACGCTTGAATATAGGAAGTTTTCCCTGATCCAGGAGGGCCGTGTAGGAGGCATGCTCTGCGGTACGGAATGCCCCGGTCCACATGCCACCGACGTCGTTGCAAGAACGCCTTGACATCCTGTTCCACTTTCTCACTCACGCCAGTATCCAGCACAACACTGTGTAGCGGCCGCTTCCGCCGCGGCTGACCGAATGGCTTCCATTCGATTCCCCATGCAGTTCTGATCACAAGCTTTCCTTCCTGACCGCGGAGCGCAAGATCACGGGCCTCTGTGAGGAGCTTCGAGAATAAATGTCGATCTCTGGAGAGTGTTGTTACAGTCACAGTTTCCCATGGCATCTGGGACATGAGTTGCATCGAGCGCGTTTCACGTTCTCGTTTCATCTTGACAAACAAAAGTCATGAGACATTATGGGACAGGACGCGCACCGCGACTGACCTGCATCCAAGCACCGTTATACTTGAACCAATGCGTCCCAGGGCCTGCGACTAGTTTGAACAGTACAGAAGAACTACCATTACTGCGTTCCTCGACTGCAGTCTCGACGCTTAGTTGATGGCTACGCAACCAAGACTCAGCTCGCCGTGAAGAAGATGGGGCAGATGATTGTGCATTGTGGGCAAGCCATGCGAGAAACCATTCGTATGCGCGGTCTTTGTTGTTCACCTCTAATGATACGAGAAGACGCCGCCGAAGTGCAGTAGTACTTAATACTAGACCTTGGCGGAGGACAGTTAAACCAACGCCGACGCCCTGGCTCAAGTGTCAGCGGAAAGAAAGAAATGTGAAGCATAGACGAACCATAAGACCGAAACCAGCTTGGAAGTAGGGGCTATGTCATCGGGTAAGACTCAGTGAACTCGCATATCGCGGTAAACATCACGAAGAACGTACTTGTCACCTAAGAAGGCACTTATAAAAGAGGACGAGACGCCTGCATCTTGGTGTGCTGCAAGACTGGTGGTGGTTGACAAGCCTGAGGGACCAGCAATTTGCCCTTCAAGAGGAGGAGGAGCAGGCTGGTGGACAGCCATCAGTACTTGTCGAAGTCCTGGACACAAATTTTGGAGTGCTTCCAAATTTGGACTGGGAGCGCGCCTTTCAATTATAACCTAGTCGCGTCCAGTTTTATCCTCTATCGACGCTCAAGCTGCGGCCATGTTCAAGCACTCGTCTGTTGCTGACGCATACATCACGCTTGGTCTCCAAGAGGTATAACAATGTTTGTTCCGTGAATCATGTTCATTCACCAGACTCACTTAGGGTGCCACTTTTGACGACGTCAAGTCTGCGTACAAGCGGGTGAGCAAATTGCTCTGGCAATAATTGCAATATAAAATTGTTCTCAGCATGCGCTACGCACACATCCAGACAAAAATCCAGGCAATGCAGATGCCACTGCACAGTTTCAGGCCGTTGGCGATGCATACCGTGTCCTTGAAAGACAACTGAATCCGTCTACTACTGGTCCCGGATGGACGTACGCTTGGGGACAACCCATGAGCGACGACGAGTACGACGACTATGATGACTATGACGATGATTTCTACGATTCAGACGAAGACGAAGACGAACGCATGGCATATTACACGTAATGTAAACAGTGTCGAAGAGGGGTATACTCCTGAAATATTCTTCATAGGTACCTGTTCAGCAAAATTTTCAACGGGGCACACGTGCGTTTCCAACGATGTAAGTCAGCTCTTTCCCCCGGCTTTGCTCTGATGGAAATTTGGGTACAGCCGACCCACACCGTCATCATCGTTGTCGATCTCCCTCCCCTGAGACACCCGAGCAGTACAAGGCCCGCGTGGAGCAGAGTCGTGCAGAGCAAATCGAGGCAGAACAACGGCGTTTCGCAGAGCAAGCTAAGCGTAAAGCCACTCAAGAACGACAACGCGCTATGGGTCCGTGACTCATCGTTTTGAAGGGTCTAATTATGCAACCCTTTCCAGATCGCAAAGCTGCAGAAGAAAGACAAAAAGCCAAGATAGCTTCGAAGAAGGCAGAAGCCGAGGCATCCCGTCAAAAAGCGGCCCAAACTGCGGAGGTTCAGCAACGGCGTGTTCAGAGCATAAGGTCAGATGCATTTTCGGCTGCACGCAAGGGAGACGCCGCCAAAGTCAAACAGGCTGTTTGGGAAGAGAATGTCGATCCGTCTGGGGGCGAAGTCAAGCTTGGTTGTGAAAATTACGTGAAAGTGCATCCTGAAGACCCGAAGGAAACACTGATGCACATCGCGGCACAGCAAAGCGATGCCGACCTCGTGGAGTGGCTAGACGCCCACAGTAAGTCACGATGTTTTAATCACCGTTGCTTGCATATTTTATTGTTTTAGGTGCCGACCCGGAAGAACGCAACTCTGTAGGGTTGTCAGCTTTCCACATAGCGCTTCAACAGGGCTGTATCACAATCGTAACCAATTTCTTCGAGTCGTATGATCCGAAACAAGACGACCACAGCGTGATCTATGGCCTCACACCACCCATGTCGCTTCTTTCTCTTGCTTTACAGTCATGTGAGCCAGAGTTAGTGTGGATGATCCTGGATCAGGGTCTGGCTTCGACCGAAGATATCGGAAATGCCTGGATGCAGGTGACGTCTGAACAAGCCAACCAGCGGTTGTTTACCCAGGATAGTGCAAAGTTTTCAGAGATTCAAAAAATTCTGATGAGCTTTGGAGGCTTTACGCCACCACCGACACCCAAGGTCTCCAGTCCAAAGGATCTACAATGTAATTCAGTTTCGCCACCTGTGCTGGACGGTTCCTCCAAGAGTCGTCAGCGAAC
>Ga0153978_1000442_pt1 | contig 11006 bp, 11 predicted proteins | sample TSGA062MetaG_FD_104749 | JGI IMG/M metagenome (GOLD analysis project Ga0153978, IMG submission 104749) | Attine ant fungus gardens microbial communities from Georgia, USA - TSGA062 MetaG | ecosystem: Host-associated > Fungi > Mycelium > Unclassified | place: USA: Georgia, Yuchi Wildlife...
CGAGGGCCAAGATGATCATGCGACACTTCCTGTCTACGGCTACAGCGCTTCCGTCCAGGGCACCCTCGACATCAATAAGCGAGATGGTATCACGAGTGTAGAGGTTCAGGTGAGCCAATATCGCAATAGGGGCCATCATGATTCCGATACGGGTTCCTTCCAGATCGAGGGTACCCTCAAGCTGGAAGAATTGGCTGAAGGCGGGTCCACCAACTGCAAATTGTGTTTCAACAAGAGCATTCTTTGGGTCAAGGACAGGATATACGAAGCGCCCTGTCCGAGTTCTCTTCCTTTCAGTCTTCTTCTACCGACCACTTTCTCAGACGGTGGGCGAACTTATGTATGTAAAGTTGCAAAGTGTGAACATCTAGGCTAACGAAGTAACAGCCACTTCCACCGACCCACGAATCGCACCTATCCGGCCTACCTGGATTTCGGGCAAGGGTCGAATATAATATTAGTGTCGTCGCTGTAAAACCGAACATCGTACCACACGCGGTCAAGTCGTCCTTATTGAAAGGCGGAGATTGGTATGTTCCGGTGTGATCGTCTTAATCTTGCTTTTTCACAGTTCGCAGGACTATTTCAACTCCGTTCGAGTACTACCCTCGCACTCGCCCATCCGTACCGATACCCCCACCCCTGGCGCCTGTTCGAGGGGGGGTACTCGAAACCCCACAATGGAAGGCTTTCCCGTCCCTGATTCATGCAAATAGAGGAGAAGATATCATGGTGAAGGTTCGTGGATCCTGTGGATCAATGTTCATTCCAATATTGATGTCCCCTGCCATCAGTTATATCTTCCAGCAACTCGAATATTCTGCATGCACCAGCCCATTCCTTTCTACGTTATGTTTTCGTCTTCAGCATTATCTCTTGCTGCTTTTATGCCTTTGGGTCCGATGGTATCCATGTTGTCCCTGAAGAAGCAGCACACAAAAATAGAGTTGTTGAGACAGACAACAGCTGATGTTCGGTTGGTTCTTTTAATGATACCAGTGTGACTTATCGCTGACTTGCGTTTGCTCAACAGCAATGAGCTGATACTTGGAACTCGCACTGACATTTGGAGAGTGGATCGTATTGGCGAAGGTGCCTTCAGACATGCAGTATGTTGTCGCTGCGATCTGCATAGTGCTCTTGGCAGTTGATATGATCCCTTACCAGGGTGATGGCCTACATTGGACTGGCTTCTCGGGAGAGGTTTACATAAGTCCTGATGTCAAAGTCGGGAGCTTCAAGGCCTGTGGCCTTTCTATCAAGGTAACCGTTCGCTTTTGATTGACAGCCTCAGCTAACGGCTACTTTTGAAAGGATTTCATCGTTCTGAGCATGGTTCCACCTGATCCTGTAAAATCTGCTTTCAAGGAGCTGCGACTTGTGGTTCCTGTCCGGCTGGCAACGGACCCTTATACGGCAGATGGTTCGGGCTTAACTGCGTATGGCGGACAATATAGTCCTTCATCATTATCCTCAGACGAACTAGAGGACTCTCTAGGACTTAGGTATGGCTCGTGATATCGTGATGCACTTCGTAGTTCATAATGTCTATTCTGGCAATGGCATCTTCTCGATTTAATCTACACTCCATGCATATTGCACTTACTAGCCAAATCTCTTTCAATTGTTCTTCATAGAGTGCTCTCAGACAGGGCAAAACCGGAACGAACGTTTCTTTCCCATCACCCAATACGGGTATTTGGCAGACTGGTACGTCAAGTTGATCTGTTGTCCATGATCTCACATCCATACGACAATCGCCACTGTCCGTTTCTGGCTAAATAAGTCATGGCCTCTGGTTGCTCGACACTGACAACAAAAGCAGCCTATTACAAAGTGCGGACACGGCCTGCACCAAGTGATATAAATAGGAACTTGTTTCCTTGCAAATGGCAAACCTCGGACCTTCTCTATCTGAATTTCATCTAGGTGGTGATAGTGTGCGCAACAACAATGACCTAACAATCAATAAATTTCAAAGATCTAATCAAACATGTCACCGAAACTTTATTGGAAACGGGAGATCTGAAGAAATCGGACACCTACAAACTCAGTACCATATACTCCTCGTTCTGTGGGGAGGGATTATGACGTTGGTCTGGATGTCATCAATGCTCTCCTCTCCCACTTCCAGCTTTTTGGCAAGATCCCAAAGGTAGAAATCGATCAGCACGCTGCTCACTTCCCACTCCGATCCGATAGCGATCATCTCATTTCGAACCTGTTCTACGGCGACGATGCTTGCCGCGCGCAGGCTCATTTCTTCCCTCGATCCTGGCTCAAATCGTCTCCCTTTGCGCAGCTTGCGGACCAGTGATGCGGGATAGGTGAGGATGCGCAAGTGGTGTAGGATTTGTGGGACGCGGTAGTCTGCAAACATGGTCAGGTCGCTGATGCACGGCCCTAGGGTTCCTGGAAAAATAGGGTGTGGGGTGTCTGGATTTCCTGGGTAGAAAGCTGCCCATGTCTCGGCAACCAATATCTGTGGTCGCTTCCAGAAAAAGACTGAAAATCATACGTTCAGTCTTGTTGACTTTACGAACAGCATAGATCTCGACTCGCCTTGCCGCCCATTAAACATTCGTTCGTCCCTGAAACTCGGAAATGAGTCCGTGACGAACCGGACGAGGTCGAGGGCCGTGCCCTGATTGTCATGTTTATTTTGAAATACTTCAATAAGCCCGAGGTACGACCCTCCGAAGTCCTATAATGCGTAATGCCTGAGTGATTCCAGAACGAGCAGGTGAAGGAAAAGAATTACATTACACAGGATGGCCCCTACTTCGCGCATAATGGCTATGCGTTCACCTAATAAAGGTAGGGATTCAGCGGACCCAGGTGCAGCACGGAATATGTAGGTTATTAATGAATCCGGACACTGCGTCTCGGAGGAGTAAAACCCTGGATCGGTGATAGGTATACCCTCCTCCAGCGCTGACAACACTGAATCAGAACTACACTCGAATAGAACTCGAAAGGATATCAGATACCTCTATTCAGCGCGGCAAGCAGACTCCAATACCCTGTGTGCACTTTTCTCGTCTCGCTAGACCAGCTAGTTCGCCATTCGACTCCGTATCTATCTGGCCGACCGTCTCTTTCTGACCAAAAGCTGAAATTCAGAGAGGAGATGAGGAATATCCAGTTCAGGCATGAAACCGTGTCGGCATGGTTGGGGTCATATGGTTCTGGAGGACAGATGTGCAGAGGATGCGTCCGCCATGTGCGGGGTGTATAGGACTCGGAAGAGAGCTTTTGTAAGATCTGCCTGGATCGGTCAGCTTCGATGACAAAGTTGGATGTGTATGACTAACGTAACCAGCGGCCTTTTTGACTGCATCGCTGTCGATTCTGATGAAGTTTGTTTGCTGGAATTGTGATCGTTAGTTCAACTGTCCTGCGAAAAAAGAAAAGAAAAAAGTACCTCGAGGACAAACTGGGCACTAGAAACGACAGGATTTGCGGTGTGCACCGAGGAAGACGGCAAAGACGCTTCGAGGTGCTTTTCATCGAAGACAGGAGAAGCAGATGCTGGAATGGGTGTTTTGAGGAACATTGTATCTACAAGTTGTCGAGGACGACGATACAGCTGAGAGAGGATGTGTGTTTAAATACTTGGCTCGGAGGAGCACGGTTCCTAGGTGCGTACTCAGCAACGGGATATAAGTTTTAAAGGGGGGCTGCTTTCGATTTGGGAATATAGGACCTTTGTGGCGATGGCATGAAGGAGTCAAATCTATATTTAGGCGCGATGATCTGTGACGAAGCGTCTATTAAATTGTTAAAAGTATATTCTAAAAGAAATTTGAAACGGGCTCTGCCGCTCCCTTGGCCAGGCACAGCACTACTCGGAAAGTCTCTGTCGGTGGCAAGCCATGCCCCATGGCCATGATCTGACTCTGAGATGTCAATGCGCTATCATCATGATGTTTTACCGCCAGAAGCGACCCGAAGCTGCGAATCAAGCAGCAGACTCTTCGCTCGACGACATGATTCATCATGACTGTACTAAACAGACCTTGCCCGAGAAACCACTAGGACGTTGCCGTAGCAATGAGCTGACAGTGGATGAAATGGTATGTTTTCCCCGAGTGCGGGAATTTAGTCGCACTTCAATTCGCGATCTCTGTTCAAAACGAATCACCACGTCATCAGCGGCGACTACTCACTTAATACGTATACAGTCCGTTTACAATCTATCGCATCTTACCGGCCTGTCAGTGACTCGAGGACTACTAAATGCAGGTTGATTTTCGTTCGATTACCTGTTCTACCTTTCAAAATTTCAATACTCGACGGGGATGAAAATCGTTTTGGTACTTCAGCGGAACAGCGGGCCACCCAGAATTTACAATCCTCGGATATCTGCGTCAGGCGCGATCATCCGTGCGCTTGCTACAGGCCAACTATTCTCCACAAGGCGGTCGAACATCATGTAATCTCCCTGAGTCGCGCCTTGCGTTTGGGCAGATGAGACACGTAAAAGATGTTACCGTAGATGCGCTATTATACATCGTACGTGGTCTGCTGTGACTAGTACATGGAATGGTACACTAACAAAGACTATTGTTCGTAACATCATGATAGCAAGGACCGCTCAGTCTGAAGTTGAACCTCGGCGTTTCGGAACAGTTTCTTCACCTCGTAGGACTTGTTCACCGTGCTGCTTGACTTCTTGTTTACCGAGAGTCTGCGGGTATTGAATGAGGAAGATACTATGAGATAACCAGGTCACTGACGGTTCCACGGATGACCTGAGTGTAGGTGTGTAAGATGATTCATGAATAAAACAGGTGTCGTCATCCAAGTCTGATATCATTCATACCTTCGCATAACCTACGAAGCACGTCAGTTCGTGACTGAGTTCGCGTGGAATCATTACTCACCGAACACTTGTTCTTTGAAGGAAGGCTTTTTAGTGTCCACAGGGACCTCAACTATGTTGATGTTCGGATCATTGCGATCGACCTCGGACGGGTGACGAATCTGGTCCGCAGGGATCTGACTGCCGTCACCGGGTGAAGTGGAAGCTACACAAAAAGATAATAGTACATCCATGCACAACGTTGACCGAGTGAATAAAGTACCTTGCTGTGGTGCGGTGTTGACTCTGGTTGGCTCGGCCACCTCGGATGGAGGGGGTGGCGCATTATCCTTTGACGACTGCTCTGTGGTATGAGAAGTGCTAAAACGTCTGAAAGGCATATTGTGGTATGGTGGAGTCGGGTTGGGATGTTTTGATATAAGTATATTTTATTCCAATGACATCATAGTATCATTCTTCATGAAACCTCCATCTGGGACCAGACCAAGACCAAACACGGCATGCTTATGTAAGACACGCGAACCTCAATCCGAGACTCGGAGTTGGGCATATTCTCTGACAAGCCTGACTGAGGCTTTGCAAGTTTGAATCGGTCCACAAAAGCTTTGATCGCAATTGAAGCAAGCTACAGACAACTTTTTGCAGCCATCGATAGCCTGCTGGGACTTCAGTCGATCATCCCATAGTCAACTTGAAATTCAAAGGATGACCGAAGCCACCTCCTCGACAGCCTATCCAACGAACATGACGAACCTCACAGATCTGCAGCTACGGCAAACCATCTCACAAATCTCCAACGCAGCAAATAATCCCACCAACCAATTCCAGCACTACGTCTCTCCCGCTCCCCAACAATCCACTTCCAAAGGTTCGCATCGCTCTTCTCAGCCGTTTCCACTCGCTTAATTTTACTCTAGCGTACCTCAAAAACGTCCACACCTGGTCGACCACGAATGCGAACAAGACGCCTGGCGGCCGCGCACGCCATCGCACTGCCAAAACTTCTGCGCCGTTAGCCCCCCAACCGGCGCCCACCGTACATGCGCACGCGCACGCATACCCACCGCCCCCACCGCCCGCCGTCCCAGTTGCCGTCCCAGTCGTACCCCCCGTCGCACCCAACCCACCTCGCCACCCGCTTCCCGTGGTCCCCCAAGCCATCCACTCCACCTACCCCTCCCGCCTGCGCACCGGCACGACCCTACTCGTGCAGCCCCTCCTCTCCCAGTCCTCTGCAGCAGCTGGAACTACCCGGGCCTCCACGCGCCGCGGGGGCATGATCAACTACGCTGAGCCAGGCTCGGGCGACGAGTTCCCTGACGCGGGCGCAATCGACTCGGACGATTCGGACTTTGTGGCGAGTGGGGGCACGCGGACGACGTTGCGGACGCGAACCAGGCTGGGGACTGGTATGTTGGTGTTTCACTCCGGGAGTGGCATGTCTACGCCGCAGCCGCAAGCGCCAGGGCGCTCGACGCCCACGCAGATGGACAAGGGGGAGTTGGATCAGAGTTACTTAGGCATGATTCCTCCTAGTAGGTTTATCAAGCAGAAGCCTGTCATTCCGACGGCACATGAATACCCGTGCGTACTATTTTTTACTGGCTATTATGTGTCTACTGGGATTGATACGAATCACTAGTTCGCTGGAGATGCTGCAGGAGCAAGCACAGAAGCGCACGTCTCTAGTTCCCATTCGGGTAGAGTTTGAGACGGAGACGCTTCGAATACGAGATTGCTTCGTGTGGAATCTGAACGAAACGCTCATTAAGCCTGAATCTTTTGCTAAAGCTTTCTGCGCAGACCTGGACTTGCCTTCCATCCCGTGGGCGGATACTGTTGCCAATCAGATTCGCGCGCAGCTCGAGGACCACGAAGGTGTTGCGTCAGTGGACTTGGGTGTAGACCATGCGATGGACCTGGATCCATACGCCGAAAACGGTGATGAGGTTCCAGAGTGTCGTGTCATCCTAAGCGTGCGCAAAGTGCCATGATGTCGAGTCTTTCTTCACTGAGTCTTTTTTTTATAGATCGACGTGCAAATAGCGACGCATCATCTACTTGACCACATAGAGTGGGACTTGCATTCACCGCTCACGCCTGAAGCCTTTGCGTCACAACTGTGTGCTGAGCTGGGATTGTCGGGAGAAGCGCTGCCGCTCATTGCGCACGCGATACACGAGGAGCTTATAAAGCACAAGAAGGACGCTATTGAATGGGGCATCATTGGTGGGGACAAGGAGGCTGAGGGGCTGAAGGATAAGACGGGGTTAGGTCTGGGCTGGGGGCGGACAAAGGGACCAAAGGTGTTACAGAGTGTGTGGAGGGAGTGGACGGAGGCCGAGGAGTTTAGGACAAGGTTCGAGGTCCTCACAGCAGAAGAGGTCGAGAGACGAGAAATTGAAAAAGAGAGAGCAAGCAGGTGGGAAGGTGGTCTCGATATGGTATTCGTTGTGCTGACTTCTACTGCTAGACGGCTACGCCGGGAGACGTCCAAGTTCCAGACTACGAGGACGAGGCGACGATGAGTTTTGAGTGCATGATTACAATTTTACAAAATTATATATTATTGATACTTTAATCGCCGTGCATGTTCGCTCTTATCCGCAGTCTAGGTTCGGCGGTGGTGCAGGCTCTAAATCTACGATTCTGCACTTACGCGTGCCAGAAATGCATGATAAGAGGTTGATACGCCAGCAGATCCTGATCGATCTTCACTCCATGACATGAAGTCGGCGGCTATCGGATGGTGGGGCGAACGGGGTTGTGAAAGCAGGTGTAATGTATTGTGTGGATCTCGTTCCTGGTATGAAAATCTCCATCTCTGAGATCGAAGTACGCGAGTGACGGCGCAGCTGCGTGCAGCACGTAAGAGTAAGGGATCGAGACCGCGGTTAAACAAAGAGATTCGGTGCCAGCCGGAGCGCACGTGGCACGTGGATAAGAGCGTCGTGCAGGTATGTAACGCCGCAATGGAGGAGGCGTGCATCACTACGTATATGACGTGACCTGTAGAGGAGTGGTAACACATGTCGTGTTCTGGTGTCGAGTTCTGTGGCAGAAGGTCCGCACGGGACGGACAGGTGACTCGGGAAGGACTCGATATGGGATGTACGCTGTGCTGGCATTATGGAGAAACATGAGGCGGGGGGTAGATATGTTGTGGAGACTCGGCCCCGGTGGAGCCCAGACCTTCATTTCGGGAAACTAGAGTGGTCTGTATGAGAGTGGGGGAGGAGGCAGGCAGGAAAGGGTTTCTTGGGACGAGCGGGAGGAAGCGGGTTAACCCATGGGTGCATTGCGCCGATAAAACGTGTCATCGGAAGCGCCAGCCTGGCAGTGACAACATGCAGCGGGTAGTGGGGTAGGTCGATCTCGATAAGGAATGATAAGGTGGGGCGGAGATGCGGGGGGTGTTCCATGTGGTAGTTAGGCGCCGGTGCGCATGATAAGTCAGAACAGCATTGCAGTGGCAGACACGGCCTTCTCCTCCCCCCACGTCCCTTACACGTTCCATCCCCATCCTCATCGCCAACGCCAGCACCAACCCTACACGCCATTTTAGAAATAAATTTTCTGAACCCCTTATTCTTCCATAATAGGCTCCGTTCCCATTTTTGCATAATACTGTGCATTTCTCTCCTCCTCCCCATCCGATGGACTCTACTCCGCCCGCCATCCAAGAGAAAGCTGCTCCTCGTCCTTACAAGTGTCCCTACCCCCTCTGTGGTCGTGCCTTCAGTAGACTCGAGCATCAGGCAAATATCTTTTTGTTCTCTGCGACAACGTGCTGATCGATCATCCTCCTCTTATAGACTCGTCACATTCGCACTCATACAGGAGAGAAGCCCTTTGTCTGCACCTTTCCATCTTGCGAGAAGCGCTTTTCACGCTCAGACGAACTCACCCGACATTCCCGCATCCACAACAACGACTCCAATCTCCCCGCTGCATCCCACCCCAAACTCAAGGGAAAGGCCAAGGCCGATCTCCCCATCCTAGACGACCCCTCCGTCAACCTCCATCACCTGTCCCGTGCCGACTCCCGCATTCCTGATGGAACCGCTGTCAGGGCAAAGAAGAAGGCGAGAAGTAGAGCGAATAGCGACGATGAGGTATATTCTATTCTTTTTGTTCTTACGTGAGACTGATCCATCCACTAGGGAGAGTCCTATGCTCGTCCGACTTCTCTGTCGTCCTATGAGTCTTCTCATCCCCGCAGGTCACAAACACACATCCCACTTCCCTCCAACCCTTCTGCCTTCTCCACTCTTTCCAGTCTAGCCATGGATGAACTTTATGCATTAGAACGCGAAGAAGCTCTCCGTCGCGCCGAATACGAAGCTCGTCATGCAGAAGCCCTTCGCCGCGCCGAGTTCGAAGCACGTAATGTCGAGGCCATCTACTTCCGCGGACGTGCTTCCAAAAGCGCTTCCACAAGCCCCGTGTCCACTCCCTTCCATTCGGCAATTCCTCTCAAGGGGGCCGGCTCTGACAGCTACCCCGGAATATCTAACCATCGTGATTGGAATGATGATGAAGATATCGGAAAATCGCACAGAATAATCAAAGCGAAGCGAAGGATGAGTGGTCCAGCATGGCAAATGACTCCCTTGTCCCCCGATTCCCGTAACATCCATCCTTCTGCTCCCCCTCTCGCTCCCTTCCCTTCTGCAACTCCCAAGTCTGGCTCGTTGCATCCCCTTCACCCAGCTCATCCCCCCGCTTATCGTCATGCTGCAACACACGAGGATTCTCCTTCGCCTCTGAGCTCCGATTCAGACTCTATGCTTGTTCGCAGTACCGCTCAACTTACCTATACTCGCCCTCATCCCACATATCCAGGCCAATCAACCCAACCTTCTCCGCCATCTGGCCCCACGGGTATTAAAGCGGCCGAGTTCACCTTTACACCCTCCACAAGCCCATTCCTTGGGCCACTCCGTACCCTCAATATTCATTCTACAAATCCATCGAGGGCACCCTCACCCATTTCATTACCCCCCACTTCTATGGCTGCCCATGGTGATGTGCCTATCAGCCCTATTGATGATCCCAGTTACGCTGCCCGCCAGCGCTCTCGGCACTCTAGCGTTGTTAGTAGCCCACCGAACCGGGGTGCCTTTGTACCTGCTAGACAGAAGGGATCGGTTGACGGACTGCACACGGCATCAATACCACATGTACGTACCTACCCCGGCCAGCTCTCTCTTGCTGCACAAGCTTCCGAGCGTGGGTTACATAATCTACCGACGCCGCAGCTCTCGAGTGGACCTAGTAGTGTCGGCAGCAGTCCAAACAGTTTCACTAATTCACTGGGTGGTGGCATGTATACCTCAAAGCCGGTATTCGAAGCCGGCACTATCATAATGAGTCCAGGAAACTCGAGACCCAGTTCTCCCCCACACACTCGTGCCGGTAATCATGCGAATGGCGCTCCTCACCACCACCTCGCCCATTCTGTCCGGATGGCATTCGGTATGACACCGATTCACCCTCCTCGCAACACCTCTTGGCCAAACTCAAATTTGAAATCGAATCCGAACGTCTTCTCGTCGTCTTCGGTCCCGGCTTCGAGATCCAATTCTCCCCCCATCACGCTTCCGCCTTTAAACTTGGAACCTTCTTCGCCTCCACTCATTCCGATGGATCAAGACGATAGCAGTAGCGACGATGAGGGGACATTTATCAACAAGAACTCTCATCGTTCTCGCAAGGTCGAACTTCCTGGCTTTAAGGAGTTTGAAGCTGCCACTCTTACTGGCAGATAGAATCTGGACTCGAGTCGTTACCCACCACTCTGTTTTGTTTCACTGTTTTGTTTTATGAACCATTTCGCTGTACTCCTGCTCCGTTCAATATCTAATTTTTCTCTGTTTTCTGCCTGCACACAACTCATATTTACCCACATAGATAGATGGCCCTCCTTTGACTGGGACAGGGGTGAATAGATGCGTATATAGGGATCAGGTATCTTGAGGAAGTATAATACGCTCTGCCTAATTTTTCATGTAGAGTCTCCTCTTGTGTGTAATGCACTACCATATAGCAATACATGTCTACGAGGTTCACGCAGATGCTTAGGGTCTGAAGATGAGGAACAAATAATGATTTGTTCGAGATAAGGACAGTGCGAATGAATGTAAGGAAATTGTTGAAGGTATTCGGGCGAAAGCACGCA
>Ga0153978_1000443_pt1 | contig 10990 bp, 14 predicted proteins | sample TSGA062MetaG_FD_104749 | JGI IMG/M metagenome (GOLD analysis project Ga0153978, IMG submission 104749) | Attine ant fungus gardens microbial communities from Georgia, USA - TSGA062 MetaG | ecosystem: Host-associated > Fungi > Mycelium > Unclassified | place: USA: Georgia, Yuchi Wildlife...
ATATCCGTGTCGGTACGTGTGGAATTGAACTCACCCAAACATAATTGACCTGCGTCAATTGTAATAATAAGCACCCAAACGGGAGAAATCACAGTGTATATTACCTCTTTCTCTAATAAAAGCACTGGGCAGTGGTAACATGCTCAGTGAGGGTTACTACAATGCTAGTGACGGCTACTGACTGTAGTCATAGGACATTAGGGTAAGGTTGACTACTGAAATCAACGTTCAGCACGATTGCAAAATGCTCATAGATTGGATGACGAACCACTCATATAGTTGTTCCATCGGAGAAAAGCGACAACTTCTTGTTCTGCCATGGTCGCAGTTGAGTGACTCGGTGGAACAGAGGAGAAACGAGCCTGAATGAATCGTTAGTTCGGTACCATCTTATAGGCTATGCTACTCTCATTGTAATGGCGTGCTGGGAACTGACAGGATAAAATTATCAAAATTTGCCGCGTCAATGATTCCATACTAATCGCGTTCTCGATGTCTCTGGTTCCTAGTACTTACTGATCACGTTCCATCGGGCCGCAGGGTCAGCCGGGGTGACTAGTATCATCCGGGCCGATCGTTGTTACTATCGACCCGACTCTCACTTGTTATGCCTTGACAAGGGTAACAAGACATGAAAATGCCTACGGCACTCACTCGCGCCAAGACGAGGGAAAAGCGAGGATTTACGGAGATTCCACCAACGCAGAGCCAATTAGAGGACTGAATAACGGTAACTTAAAACTGTACGGGCGGGCCGAGGAATGCGTGCCAACCGGTGCTTGTTTGAAACTCGCTACATCAATGTTAAGTGGCACAGCTAGAGCAGGCCGACGATGCCGGTAAAAGCAAACCTACTCTGTAAGCATTTCCTGCTAGGAAACCCAATCAAGTGGCGGACTTTACTGGTCAATGTGGGATGGCCAGCACATAAAAGTATGATATCAAAGCAAGAACGGGTGTTTACACACTGGTTTTATAACGAAGTGTATATTTGAGGGTGTACCAAAGTTTTGGCAACTCCAGGTGAGACGGGTCAGGTAGTTATATGCACTGCCGCAGCCCAAAACGACAGGACTGCGATTTTTGGTGTACTTCCCAAGCGGCAATGGAGACCACATATTCGACCCATACATACTCACGAACGCCCGTTCGCCCTCGCTTCAGGAGGAACGTCCCGATAATCATGAACCCCCTCTTGTAGTGTGATGTCATGCGGCTATCCGGACAGAAATTAAAGATGATCATAGAAGACGATTGGATACATACATCTGGATAATATCTGCCGTTTGCATTGAGGGCACTATGGCCGTTCATGTGCTGAGGTGGAGGTGGGTGTGAGTATACAGTTGGAGAGGGACGTGTGAGGTGCATGAGGGAGGGCATTGCGGGAACTGCGAGATTGATTGCGTCAAGCAGTAAGCTTGCAAATAAAAGTCAGGTAAAATAGAGCGAGTAGCGTGATTGGCGTACTCGTTCTCAGCCTGAAGCTTGCGCATGCGTGCATTTGCAAGTTCGAGGTCTCTCTCGTACTCCTCGTGTAACTAGGGGAATTAACGGACCGCATCGAGGTTCGACTAGGATACATACAGCCAGAACTTGATCATAGCGTTCTCTCAAGATTTGGAACCTAGCGAAGAGTGAGCCGAGGAAGAAATGGAACACAGCCGAGACACACTTTTCCTTGTATCGTCCACGATGTTGGCCTTGTGTCTGGATGAAGCCGGGGTAAGCATGCGATGTGGGTGCGTCCGCCAAGTGAAATTACTCTGTTTTTATTGGTATCATCGGCTGGTAGCTTATCAGCTCTGCGCTGGCCATTCTGTAGTCTTGATGAATCTATATGTATCGATCGTTGCGGAATGGCTGAGCTGTCCATGCCACTGTCGCGCTGGAACGGGGCTTGTTCTGAAACGACCTTTGTTGAGACTCTGCCGCAAATGCCGGCGGCTTACTTAAGCGATATTACTTGTCAGGGACTCAGGGCCTTGATCACAAGAATGATGCTGCCGTGCGGCCCGGCATGCCAGTGCATGTCAGGCTATACAATCGTACATATACATAAGTTATGAGGACACGAGGATGAAGACATGTTCAGCCTGATCTTGAAATATACCAAGACTCCGCACGTTGTAGCCACGTTGTGCAAGGTTGGTACTTAGATCGATATGATTATCTGGACAGCCCACACCGGTGATTAGAAAGACAGCCAGCATGGATCAATCGGACATGACGCAAGACTGTGCCAGTTAGTAGTGGGACCGAAACGAAAGTTGTTATACGTGCCCATATGAAAATGTTGTGCTGATGCAGCATGGACGACATGCCCGCCGCAAACGTCAACGTCTAACTACAGCCTAAGCCTGAGCTACTTACGCCAGACCCGTTGGCAGGATTTACGTGTTATGGTTACGGCAAAAGTCAAGACTGCGGAGGCGAATAAGACGGCGGGGCGTTGGGACTGCCTTTTGGTGGCGTCAAAATTGGGGGGATAGGCATAGGTTTCAACGGAAGAAAGAGCGAAAGTCTTTGGAGATCGCAGGAGGGCTAGGATGGGGATGTGGAGTAGTTGGGTGTGAGGCGTCGGTGCCCGGATTCGGATGACATAAAACATGTAAGAGGCAAGGGCTGGTTGCGGGGCAGTGCAAGGAAGCCAAAGACACAAAATACACAGACGTGCACAGCTGCAGCATCGCACCGTCCCTCCTCCTCCTCCCCCTCTCTCTCCTCCTTGTACGATGGACTATGATTTCGCACAGCAGCAGCAGCAGCAGCAACAACAACCGTCTCCCCAGGCTCAACACCGCACTCACTGGCCCCCTCAGCTACTCACTGGCTCACAGCAATCCCCGTTCCCGTCTCCGGTTTCTCCTTCCCCGTACTACTACACTCCTTCCCAGCAGTCTCCGCAATCAGAATCTCGTCCAACCAGCAGCAATCTTACTCTCAACCTAAGTTCACTCTCAGTCACGTCCCCAACAAGCCTCTCCCCGATCAACCCCTCCTTTCATTCCCATCACCCTCACGGACACGCCCACCATCATTCACAGAGCTCTGGAACCCTCAGCGTATCTCCAATTACCCCAGTTTCACCTCCAAACTTTACTTCATCTCATCTTAGTCCACAACCCTCCTTCCAGTTCAACTTCGACTCCTCGGATACTCCTTCTACGGACTCTTCCCTCCTACTGGCACAACGTCGTCCAAGTACCGGTTCCCATAGCACTTCCTCCAGTGAGCTAGGCGTCGAAAAGAGCATTCCCCGTAAGCGAAGCCTCACTAATACTGCTTCTGCTCCCCCTCCCTCAGCCCATCATGCACACTCCCACTCCAACTCCTACAGTGGACATGCTCATCCTCATGTACACCCCCACCCGATCATCACCACCACCGCATCCTCCCCCCCTTCCCTCAGTGAGCTCTCTTCCCAAGGTCCACTTACTCCAGCCAGCTCTCAGCCTCCAACTCAAATTGATATCAACGCTCATCACTCGCCATATGATGATCCCGACGGTGTAGCGGGATACTCTATGGCCGATCAAGGCGAAAGCGATGATGAGAGCGGAAAGCCGAACGCCGTCACTGTCCCAACTGTAGGCGTCATCGGGAAGCCCATGGGCACCAATAATTTTGTTACAAAACTATATCAGTGCGTTTACGTTCCGCCCTGAAGTTTATGATGCTGAACTTCAACAGGATGATCAATGATTCCAAGAGTCAGCATTTCATTGCGTGGACTGATCTTGGCACAAGGTTCGTCGCGTCTCCATGCGTTTGTTGACATACCGTTGTAACACGACATAGTTTCGTCGTTTCCAATGTTGGCGAGTTCAGCAGGAGTATCCTTGGCTCACACTTCAAACACAACAACGTTTGTCACCCTCTCTCGAAGCCTTGCCTATAGTCATATTGACGCTCCACAGTTTTCTAGTTTTGTTCGCCAACTCAACATGTACGGCTTTCATAAAATCAACAGGGTGAGTCCTCGTCATCGGCCATCTTTTCTCGTTTACTTCACCACCTGACGGGCCTCACCTCTTCCACTATGTGATCTAAACTCGCTTCTGCGTCACGGACGGATCTTGCGACTCCGCACCCTCCAACTTGCCTGATCATACCCACGTGACTCCTGCCACTCAATCTACGAATCAATCGTAGACTCCACGTGCTCAGCGCACATCGACCACTTCCCAAACATGGGAATTCAGTCATCCTAAATTTTTACGCGCTCGCCCTGACCTCCTCGATGCCATCAAGCGCAAAGCTTTAGAGCCAGACCCCCGAGAACGTGGCCGGTAAGTTCCCCACGTGCAGTCAATAACTGGACAAAGCCGACTGATTCTCTACTAGCGTCGAGCTCCCCGGCGAAGTTGCGCGTCTCCTGACTGACATGCGTGATGAGAACAAGGCGCTCTGGCATGAGATCTCACGTCTGGGAGGACGCGTACCAGCTCATATTGCAAATACGTTTTCGGCCAGTAGCTCGCTCTCTTCACTGGGCACATCTTCGACGGCTGTACCCAAGTTGCATATTGGCGGTGATGATGAAGATGATGACGCGAGTGATGAAGGATTTTCTTTTAATCTGGTAGGGCCGAGTTTTGGTGGTGGGATCGGAGGTGGTGGCCCTCCGGATGCGTGGATGAGTTGGGTAGCCAGTGAAATGCGCCGGGAGCGAAGAAAAGTTGAGAAACTCTCCGGTATTGTGCGAGCACTGTGCGACACTATCGGCACAGGCATGTCTATCTCTTCTATTCCGCCTCCTCTAATAAATAGTTCCTTTTGCAATATCCAGTCTCTCCGACGCTAATGCAAGAGCTGAATGCACTGAACGCACCAAGCCCCTCCCCTTCACCTGTCCCGCATAGCCCAGTGCAGAGTGATCATAGTCCAAACATCTACATCACTTCTCCACCTTCTCCATCGACCTCCTCACACGGTCACCCTTCAGCCCCAATGCTTAGCATCCCCCAGTACCCGCTCCATACACCGGGCTCGTCACCCACTACCTCTGAGTTTGCTCCCTTCGGAAGACATGGCCGGCAGCCGAGCATCACGCTCACGCCTGATGCTGACAGCGAAGGCCCTGGGAGAGAGAAGAGACAGCGTACTGCTGAAGAGGAAGGTGAAGGTGAAATGGGTTTGGATGTGGATATGGATGTGGGGGGAGAGAAGAAGTGCCAACAACAGCAAAGAGCCCGGAGCGATTCTGCACCGACGTGGGCTAACGGTCCTGGATTGACAGCAAACTGGGGACGTCCGAGGAGCGGAAGTGGGTACGGACGGTGACTTGTTGACGGTGGTGATTTCATGCCCGGAGTTTGATATTCGCCTGTCACTTAATATTCTACGCGCCTTTTTTTTCTTTTACCTTCTCTTTCAACACAGTCATATACGTCTTTATGATTTTGCTCTGATGGCCTATCGTCGTACCACTCGTGCTCGATACGCGGCTCTCACCTCGCTTGCACTCACGCAGACCTCTCTGTCACATTCACACCATACCAAGCAGCTCTGCCCCAAGTGCATCCTCCATTGTTATCACACCGTCTATTTGACCAGCCTCGTGCCTTGCCATGTTGTACGCACGACACGACCAGGCACCTGCACTGCGTCCTGAAACGGTATACCACACTGTAGATTCATAAATCCGGTTACCCTGTCGCCTTGCCTGACGTCCAATCGCGATTGGCCCTTGCGTATTTTGTGCTATCTTTCCGTGTGGAGACGTGTACATGGATTGCCTTCCTCGCTTGAGGTTTGATGTGATCGCCGTGACTGATTGCGTGCGCACGAATTTGAAACAGTCCGAATGATCGTCGAGAAGCGGTGGTTATCTTGAAGGTTTCTGATAATCGGATCTTTCCAAGAAGAACGCAATTCCGTGGAGTTGCCAGTGACAAAGAACGGTCACCAATACCGCAAAGCCTGCATCGTCGCGGTCACTGGCCATCGATCTGCGCACGCGGAAGCTGCTAACTAAGAGCTACGACTTGAATTACAACTTGAAATCCGGCTCGAGCTTCAACTTGAAGTTGTTGAGGGCTACGGTTTCCACGCCACGTCTGGGATGCACCTAGTGCCAAAGCTACTAGTACTAGTATGCGACACCAGGCAACTTGAAGCATTTGGCATATGCATGACATGATTTTAGGTTGGGTCGCTTGACCTAAAAATTTGTTTCGGCGTCGAGCTGCGACGACTAGAGGAACTCTGCTCCTCGGAGGATGTGTTAACCAGTACCAAACAAAAGTCACGATACATTCCGGTGGAATCATACACACAGACTATTATAGGGAGGTTTGACAAATGAGACTTAACATTGGCTGCCGCGGTTGCATCATGAAGAACAGGACATGATTTCTTCCCGTACAGCTTCCTTGAGGGAAGAGAACGTTACGGTCAAGTGAGGTTAGTGAGATACCAGTGATGGATCTTACGAGCTTCTAGGTATTCGGAATCTAGCTGCATGAGTTAGAGTCTGAACTTCGGGGTGCCCTCTCTCACTTAAACGCCAGGTGGGACCATTGCAAAACGGATAGGGATTTGACGAACTAGACGGACTTGTACTGCCACCCTTTTGGAAGAAAGGTTGGATTTCGCGTCCGAAAGGACGTTTGAATCGAGGAGTGATCTCATGCGCAGTGTTTGATCTTCGCCCCCTGCGCCGCCCATCCATCCTAATTTTACGCCACCACGTATCCCCATTTACATACGCATGAAACAGTGGATGCATCACATCGGCGGATAAGCAAGCTCGTCTGCATATCCGTCGACGAGAGCTTGCACGAGTTAACGTTGACAGTTTGCCATCAAAGCTCCAAAAGATTAAAAGCGCGTTGAGCAGTTACCCTACTGCCCTGCTTTGCCTCCGACTCGGATGGCATTCGTCCCGAGGCTTCCGTGTCTTGGGCTTGATATTCTGCTTTGGTGCGTGGAGTAGGCATATAGAGTTTGATCGATGTGATCGTGATCGTAGTCGTGATTGTGGTTGTGATCACGATTGCGGACGCACGAAGTAGTGAATGGATGTCGAGGACTCGATATTGCATCAGAGAGTATGCTCTTTTACCCTTCATCTGTTCAGGCTGCTCACCTACATATATTCATATTCAATGAACATGAGAGTCAAAAGGTCAAAGACGGTCATCTGACTTGAGCCTCCTGAATTAGAGATAGGGCTTGAGATCCAGGATCATGATGATTTACTCGTGCTGCAAATTTTGATGCAGGCTAGAAGGCACTCGTGGTGTGGAGCAGTGTGCTGTGATAGTGCGGTCAAATACCGAAATCCTGAGACCGGGACAACATGGGTTATTGGCCCGATAAGATTCGGCTGAACGCGAGTAGAAATAAAATGAATGGGAGGTATACAATAGGGATCTGCGATAAACCTCTGCGAGGGCCCGGGAAGCCTTTTTTTTGAGTCTACGGCCCGGGTTTGATGTGATTGAGAGCACACATAAAATGGTGGATATATGTCAACATCGCAGGCCGACGTAGATCAGTACAATTTGTGAGATTGTCCAAGTTAAAACATACTGTCCAAGGGTTAGGTGTGTTAAATGCGTACTTGGAAGTACTAAGTAGAAGAGCCTGAGGCAAAAGAGATCTTATGTAAGACGATCTACTTGTAGTGGTATCCCCGAAAAATGCCCAAGTCCATGAATCTATAGGCCTGATATGATAGTAGTCCGACACCTATGTAATAATCTTCAAGCGTGGTCTTTGCGATGAACCAGGAATATTTGCAGAACATGTAATGGCGACACTAGGTGTGTCATGAGGATCTACAGGGTTTGGGTGCAGGCTAGCTCTTAGGCGCCGAACGAATTCCAGTGCATTACCCGCTGTAGGTCGTTCGTCTGGTGAAAATGACCAGCACCGGTTAATAAAAGGCCAAAATTTGCCCATGAGGAGAGATTGGGACGGGCAAGACGGAGTATGTCCTTGGTGGATCTCCCGTATAATGATGACTTCCCGCTTGATCTCATACCATGGAACTTTACCTGAGAGAACCTGTGGAGAAGAACATTATCGCGGACTCTCGAACCAGCTTGGAATGCTCACTTGAAGCATTATACTTCCGAGAGAGTAGACATCACTAAGTGTCGTTGGCTGCAAATCATCTGACTCGAGTAACTCGGGAGCTGCCCATCGCACTGCACCTGGGTGCATAGCAGTGGCAGCGAGGTAAGTCGTGCCAGCCTGCAGTTCGCCGAGCATGCTCGATAATCCAAAGTCAGCGATGCATGCGGTCATATTTTGGAGGATGAGAACATTTGACTTGACACAACTATTGTAAGTTAATGAATGAAAGTTGACCGAGAATTTACGTACCCCAGTGAGGTCCCCATGAATGATGGGGTTATTAGGATAGAAATGTACTATATAATATAATCAGATTGATGAAGACGAATTAAATGAAGACAGACAGTAGCTGAGACCGGACGCGATGTCATCCAACTGAATATACAAAATTTATCAGAAGTAAAGGACTAGCCAAAGTAACATAACCATACCATACTGAGTTGCTCGATGGTAGTAATTGTCGGCCAGCGTTTCTCCAAGTGATCAGTCAGGGTTCCATTTTCGGCCCAAGGGGCAACGAGCGCGATTGTCAGACCAAAGCCGAAAGCAATACCCATGAATTCCATGACATTCGGGTGATTGAGTCGTCTCCAAATACCCATCTCTCTCCTTAATTTCTATAACACGGATATGTAAATGATGCAAATAACAAGGGCTCTCACGAACCTTCCAAGTCTGCTTGTCGACTTTGAAACGAAAACCCTTCACAGCAACCTAAACAACGAACTCTATTAGTGCATTGTCTTGTCGATTCAAATCTGTACGCACAGGGATGGACCGGAGACCATCGTCGTAGGTGCACTTCCAAACGTTACCAAAAGCGCCTCCAGCTACTGGATCAAGACCGTAACTCCGACGAATCCAACTTGTCAAGTCAATCGCTTGGATGGGGGTCACCTGACTGCAGAAATGTTGGTGGAGCTCTGAGAATTGGAAGAGATAAATTGTTACCTCCCGGTGGCTCTGGGAAGAGCGGACACAGGCGTAGGAAGCGTCCCCGCAGGTTCACCTTGCCAACTACTAGTAAGTTCATGTACACAGTTGTGGCAGCCCCGAGAGGAAATGGGATATCCATCGTGCAGGTTTACACGACCTGGAGAGAGGTGGGTAGGCTCATGAAGAACATCTGTGGGCTGGTGTCCGAGTCCTTGCACCACCTGCACATGTTCACAATCACGTGCAGTGCTCTTTATGGAGGACGAATGTAGAGGAGAAACGGGCGTGATGGGAGGGAGGCCAAGCGTGCTTTGTTGATCTTTCATGTCCAATCGTGGGGCGTGCTTGTCGGATATTGGAGATGTCGTGAAAAAAGGTGGCGAATTGGGGGACACAGGTGTATGGGGAAAGGTGTCATTAGGCAGGGTCGCGCGCCTCTGGGGTGTCCCTGGCATATTGCGCAAGGTTGTAACTGATTCTAGAGGGACACCATGAACGGAAAATGGAGGTACGGGTTGTTGGTGCTGCACATTTGATTGCAGGACCATTTAACCGACAGTAAGCCCTGCAAATCTTGGGGCCTCGGGCTGCAAGTCTGACCAACCCTGGCAACTTGCCCGAACAACGAGTGTGTAAAGGCTAACACACGCCAGCAGGTTTGTTGAAGTAACAGGCAAGGAGTAACAGATGTACGGCAAGACTGCAGGGAAGAAATTCGTCTTCAGGACGCGTCGCCTTAGGTTGTCGATATGATTATGTACGTTGCCTAGGCGCTTCTATCGTACTGTGGACCTGTGCAGGGAAAGTTCTTGACAGTTGCACTGGCACAGTGATACCAGATGACAAGCCTGGGGTCATTATCAATAACCGAGGTCGTCGTCTGAGACTGTACCTCATCAAACACGTAATCCAAGGGGTAGCCATGACCGGAGGCTTATCGAGCATCGCGTTGCCCATTGTATCAATGACCATGCTGACCGAAATCATGATATGAGTACATCATGATGCAGGCTGCCAGTGGGCCGCACCATGTCAAATATCAATATATCAATATTTCCATCGACAAGGCATAGTGCTACACTGTGCTCACAGCACCATGGCTGTTCGTGAGAAGAGAGGATCAATAGTTCGAGTTGTTGTTGAGCGACTCGCTAGCGGCCCGACTCGGGAATAAATATTGACATATAGGCCGCACTCGCAGTTTCTCGCGACAACCATCGTCAGGTTCCACCAGAATCTGGATTGAACAAGAGTACACTGGTGTATAGGCCCTGGTCAACCACGATCAAGACCATGTCCGACTTTCCATAGTTTGTCTCCTAAGCATACAGATTATACTGAGGGAAAAAAACGCGTCTTTGTCCCAGAAGTGGTTCAACCAGAACTCTGATGCGCGTTCCATACTATTGTATGCTGTGAGACAGATATCCACAGAGCGGGGGACAAGGTGTACCCTCAGTTGAGACAGGCGTAATGTCACCCATATGAAGCCCATTTGAACACCTCTGTCGCTGTGTGGTTGGATTGCAATCATTAGAGATGTTAAAATATTGGACATAGGTGACACAATGGTTGTTCCATGACCACGTTGTGCCGCTCTTGCCGATGGGACGCACGATGAGTCTAATCTGGACTATAGAGTAACCTGCAGAGCGAATTATTAGTAAATTCATCAGAAAGAAGCTCACCTGAAAGGCGAATGGTCGGCCATGAATACCTTGCATCAGTCTGAACAACGACGGTATCATAATGGCGCAATCCAAGGGTCACTAGGTGGTGCACAATTTAGCGTTGAAGCGGATCGAATATGACAAACATCATGGAATTCCGTGTCTTGCAGGCAAACCTTGAACCAAACTTGAACCTTATCAAATGGAAGTTCAGCGGTAGGTTCTAAGGTCGCCTGTTGCATGAACACGATCGTATTCATGAGTTGCCTCACAGTGGGGGAAGTCAAAAATGGCTG
>Ga0153978_1000446_pt1 | contig 10943 bp, 13 predicted proteins | sample TSGA062MetaG_FD_104749 | JGI IMG/M metagenome (GOLD analysis project Ga0153978, IMG submission 104749) | Attine ant fungus gardens microbial communities from Georgia, USA - TSGA062 MetaG | ecosystem: Host-associated > Fungi > Mycelium > Unclassified | place: USA: Georgia, Yuchi Wildlife...
AGGGACATCGTCATGCGCTGCTCATTACAAAGGGGTTCAAGGATCTCCTGCTCATCGGGAACCAGTCGCGCCCACGGATCTTCGACTTGAACATCCGTCGCCCAACCCCTCTGTATTCTGAAGTCGTTGAGGTGGACGAGCGCGTCACTCTTGTGGGGTACACATCGGATCCTAAAGCAGAAGAGAACGGCATTCTGTGGAATGAAGACGGGACGATCCAGAGAGGTTATAGAGGACCGGGATGGGACGGGAAGGGTGATGCTGAAGGCCCGGGAGATATCGTTCGAGGAATATCGGGAGAAGCAGTCAGGATACTGAAGAGACCGGGTGCATATTTTACAGCATCTACAGCATCGTGTTTATTGATGGAATCATTTAGACCTGGATGTCGTGAGGCGCGACCTAGAGCGACTGTACGATGCTGGATACCGTTCCCTTGCGGTCGTCCTAGTTCACTCCTACACCTTCCCCGAGCACGAAACACAAATTGGCAGGCTCGCACGGGAAATTGGGTTCACGCAAGTATCGGAATCCTCGCAACTGCTTCCCATGATCAAGATGGTCCCCCGCGGTGTATCGTCCACCGCGGATGCATATCTCACTCCTATCCTACGAGAATACTTAGACGGTTTCTTCAAGGGTTTTGATGCGAAGTTGAAGGATGGTCGGGTAAAGAGCCCCCGTGTGGAGTTCATGGGTAGCGATGGGGGTCTTTTAGACCTTAATAATTTCTCGGGTTTGAAGAGCATCCTAAGCGGCCCTGCAGGAGGTGTAGTCGGGTACGCATTGACGAGCTGGGACGAAGAAAGGAAATACCCCATCATCGGGTATGTGCAACTTTTCATTCAAAGTTCTCTGTCTGACTTGCGCCCTCGCTTTGCAGCCTCGATGTGGGTGGGACATCAACTGATGTATCTCGCTTTGACGGTCGCTACGAAGTGGTTTACGAGACCACAACTGCTGGAGTCACTATCCAGTCTCCACAACTGGACATCAACACCGTCGCAGCTGGTGGAGGTTCATGCTTGACCTTTCGAAACGGCTTGTTCCTTGCAGGACCTGAGAGTGCTGGCGCACAACCAGGTCCTGCCTGCTACAGGTAAGCACATCGATATAGAGGACGAGTTCAAACTTATTCGAATCCACTTCAGAAAAGGCGGTCCACTAGCTGTTACAGATGCTAATCTACTCCTCGGCCGTCTCATCCCTGACTATTTTCCAAAAATATTCGGAAAGTCAGAAAATGAACCTCTGGACGCACAAGCCTCACGCGTGGCCTTTGAGAGGGTCGCGAACGACATAAACGAAAGCCATGAAATAAACCTTGACTTGGATGAAATTGTATATGGGTTAGTGCAGCATAGTCTGTTCACGACGATATACGCTCATATTCGAGGCTAGGTTCATCAAGGTTGCCAATGAGACGATGTGCAGACCCATCCGTGCCCTGACAGAGGCGCGTGGATATTCAATGGCCAAGCATGTGTGCGTTTTATAAGTCTTCAATGTCTCTGCTCTTGCTGAATGTAATTCCTTGCAGACTCGCAAGCTTCGGTGGTGCTGGTGGTCAACACGCCTGCGAAATTGCAAGTCTCCTTGGGATAAAGACTATCCTCATCCATCGATACAGTTCTATATTATCTGCGTACGGACTAGCATTAGCAGACCGGCAAGTGTCTATCCAAACACTATACATATATGTCTCTAAACTCGTGTCAATAGCGCATACGAGCTCCAAGAACCCTCGTCGACGTTCTACTCTGAACAGACACGCCGATCCCTCGTTTCCCGCCTCGACAAACTTACCAGTGACGTAAAGGCCGAACTTAAACGCCAGGGATTTGAAGGCGACCGCGTTAGGGTTGAGCGGATGCTAAACATGCGCTTTGAGGGTACCGATACCGCACTCATGGTCCTTCCTCGTCATGATGATGGAGATGGTACTGAGGACTTCGAGGCTGCGTTTAGGCGTGTCTACAAGACAGAATTCGGATTTCTACTTGACACTAAGAGCATCATAGTGGACGACGTGAAAGTAAGTGTTCTCTAAAGTGACTTCGAGCACAAGGTAACAACACCTCTCAGGTTCGTGGGATCGGAAAGACCTTCGACCACCTTGGGGAGTCTGTCTACTCTGAAGTAGATCGGCTCGAGAAGACGCCTGTCGCACACGATCGAGCAGATTCAACATATAGCGTGTACTTTGATAAAATGGGCCGCGTGGATAGTACTCCTGTGTTTCTCTTGGACAACCTGGCGGTGGGCGATGAAGTCACAGGTCCTGCAATGATCATCGACAATACGCAGACTATAGTCGTCGTCCCGCATGCGCGTGCTCTACTCACTAGCAAACATTTGTACATCACACTCGCAGAGGACAAGTAACACAAGGTAATCATCATTGAAAAACCACCCAGTAGTTAAGGAAATCGAATTGAACTAAATACATCATGTACAATAACAAACGAGTAAGAATCCATCAGACAGACACTCAACTCGCTGGCTCTGACTCGCAAGACTGATACCAGTCCAGCAAAGTACATAACCAAACGTCCTCGAAACCCCGCGTAAACGCGAAGGCCATGTTCTCTGTCGAACGAGAGAGTGCGGATGTCATCCAGTGGATTTGAAGGATGTGGCATGTGTAAACATGCGAGACTCGAGTTAGTTTCTATAAAATAGATCCTAGCTGAGTATGTTCTGAGGATTCAAAGTGGAGGGTGCCAGGTATATATCACTTTTTCGCCTGGTCTGTGCGCGTTACTCCCACGGGGAAAAATATCTTATTGGTCACATGATATGATTAGGGTGATAAAAATGGTAATCCCCTTTGTCGCAGCGCAGCGAGATGAAACCAAACCTGTTCTTTCCCCCTGGTCATGCACTCAAACTCCTCCAGAAAATACAAAGGCATGAATCCGCCATTGAACTCGTATATGTGTCCCATGAGCGTTGGCCTCTCCCCGTCCGCCCACAACCTCAGGCGAAACCTGACGCCATCCATATATCTGTCTTAGATTCTTCCTTCAATCCACCAACACATGCTCATCTTGCTCTAGCAAACTCTCTACCCGTGCGGCACACTACAAAGTCCGGCCTTCCAGATTCAGATCTGCCATCAGCAGCCGCACTCGATTATGATGCAAAGCTACTGCTGCTGTCCGTGCGAAACGTCGATAAAGCATTGAAGCCAGCAGACGCAACGTACGAGCAGCGTCTGGAGATGATGTACCTCCTATCGAAGCACATCTCGGCATCATCGGGCCCCTCGCATTTCCCAGGGGGCACATCAGAGTCTGGATACGCCAACGTCGCCATCGCGATCATCGATGAACCCACTTTTGTCGGCAAGGCCGCAGTTCTTCGGCATTTTCTGCGTGCACGGATGACAGGCTTGTATACTGCTGTGGACGAGAAGGACACCACACCCGCTTCTGACGAAATCTCGATACCCAGTGCGCGCCTGGTGTTCCTGATAGGTTTTGATACTCTAGTGCGCCTCCTGGCTCCGAGATACTACGGATCAGAAGCTGCTATGATGGATGCTCTTCGCTTGTTTTTTTCGCCCGAGGGAGATGATTCCTACGTGGTTTGTGCACGGCGAACTTCAGCGGAAGTGGAGCGTACGGTACAGGAGGAGTTAGAGGCGAGGACTTTATCTGCAGCAGAGGAATTTGTAGAGAAGGAGCGAATCGCGTTGATCAATATAGGTGCTGATGAGATCAGTTCAAGTGAGGTGAGAGCGAAGATCGCAATGAAAGACGAGACATGGAAGAGGCTGGTTACTGCGTCCATAGCCAACTATATCATCGAGAACAGGTTGTATGCCTCCGAGTCTCAGTCTACATAATCATGATAGCAAGGGAAATTTCTATTGGGATATATTACATGACAATCTACTGTATGTTAGGGTCCGATGCTCAGAGAATCAAGATATAACAATTTCATTCGATATAGGGCGAGCATTCCGGTATATTTTATGAAGCTTGAGCGAAAGCGATAGCAACAGTCTGGGGGAGGCTCATGTCAGATTGTAATTTCGTGCACCGATCTTCGATACATACCTCAGAATGACTCAAGGACACCAACACATTAGTTATCCCCTTGCTCTTTGCTGCAGCCTTTGCATCGCCGTGAAGAGTTACAGTAGGGACGCCAGACTCATTGGGCAAAATCTCGATGTCCTTCATCGCAGCAGCAGCACCCTTTGATGACACGCCTAGAGACTTGAACACCGCTTCCTTTCCTACCCAGCGTGCCGCGAAAGATGATGGGGGTGAGGGTTGTGCGCGGCAGTAAGCAATCTCGGCCTCAGTGAAGTTGCGTTCGACGAAAGAGGGGTTAGATGAGGGCACAGAGGATATCAACTCTTGGTCGACACCAACTCCAGTCACGGGTCCCTTGGATGCAAGTGCAACCGTGGCGTTGGCAGTATCAAACGGGATGGCCGTGTCAAGCTTGGCAGTATAAGAGTAGCTGCGAGTCTTGGGATCAAAGGTAGCACGAGCCATGGGGTTCATGAGAACAGCCTGTTCCAACTCAGGACTGTATGGTGGGCCTTCCTTGATCCTGACAAGGGAGTTGGAGGTCATCATTTCAGTCATGAGCTTGTATGCCTCTTGCGCGCGGGCCTGATTGCGTATCTTGTAAGACTCATACTCTGAGGGTTCAAGAGCACCGAAGAGATAACGAGGATGAACAACAACTGCCGTGCCACCAACTTGACCGAAACCGAATGATGACTAGTGACCATTAGATTAGCACATGATCACTACAGATCGATTGAACTTACCATGACACCAGCGCGAATGCCATCGGTATGAATAGGCCTCGATGGGAACATGAGGAAGTGATGAGCTTCGAATCGGGCATCAATGTTACTGAAATACAGCCATGAGAAACAAATCTAATACAAAAGGGTGATACTTACTCGCTGTTGCGATTGCCTGGGACAATGCCAGTAATGACACTCTGCAACAATCCAGCCATTTGCCATGCTGCCGAACCACCTTTAGAGTGACCAAGCAAGCTCTTTTGAGCAATAACAGGAACAGCATTGCCGTGTGTGCGTGACATAGTCTCGAAGATGTTCTGCCAGATCTGCGTCTCATTTTTCTCATTTGCACCAGTACTTGTTCCGTGAATCGAGAGAACACCGATATCATCCGCTGTCAGGCCCCATACCGCCAGTGCGCGGCGCATAGGAGCAACACGGGCATCGGCACCCTCTAGCATTCCGTATGTGGCCAAAGCTGCCTTCTCTTGGCGATGAGCTTCCTTTTCGATGTCGGCGACACGGGATGAGAAGTATTCTTTGTCAACGTCCCCGCTCTCAGCATCAACCTCCTCTCGCAACTGAGCGAGCTCGTTGTCAAGCCATTCGGAGATCTGCTTGCGTCTGAATGCAATCTGGCGGCAGCGGTAATCAAGACTGAGACTAGGAACAGGGTATTTCGAAGGGAGTTCTCTTGCGACAGAAAGGGCACCACGACCAGGAGCTGGAATGGATCGTCCGGCCTTGTCCCTGTATTACATTGAGCAAGGAGTCATCGTTGATGTTCGACGTATACTTACGTGGAAGTCGAAGTGAATGCCAGGATACCACGGATAGGAGCACCAATCTCCAAGGCCGTCTTCGCTGTCATAATGATGTGTATACCAGTTCCTTGTGACTCCATGAACTAGCACAAAAACCCGGTTGAGTTCAAGATATCAAGGGTACAGATGAGAGGACTTACGCCTGAGCGAGTGGTAGTGGCGGGACGAGACATCTCAGTGGGCTCACGTCCCATGGCAAACTCGGTCTCAGCGTTGCTTGTAGCCTTCATGTTAGCGAACTCGTAAGAGCCTTCCTCACTGATGTCGTCGAAACCACCAGCTATCATGACTTTTGCCTTGCCAGATAAGAGGGTATCAGAGGCGATCTCGAGAGACTGGAGTGCAGTTGCACTACAATTTGAAAGTGAGGAAGTGCAGATCCCGGGTCATTATGATCACTCACCAAGCGCCAACGGGGATTTTCACTGGACCACTCGAGGACATGAGGAGGAGATTGATCCACCCAGCAGTAGTGTTGATGAAACTGCGAAGGTTGGTTAGTTATGCCTGCTGGCCGGTGAAAGTCAGGTGGACTGACGTCTCCTGCAAGATATCATTTTGAACATCCTTCTCTTCACGGCGGTCCTTGAACATTTTCGCGAGACTTTCCGTACCACCCATACCACTGCCGACACAAGTGCCAACTTCAGAAGGGTGGAAGTACTTGTATAGCTCGTAAGGATCCGTGATTCCTGACATATTCAATGCCTCAGCCGTGCAAACGAGGGCCCATAGAGTAGCACGATCAGTTTGAGCAATGATATCAGGCGGAATGCCATAGCGGCCAGCGTCCCAGCCCGTGGGGATTTGACCAGCGACGAGGCGACTGAATGTGAACGCCTTGGGAACAAACACTCGCGCACCCTTCTTGAATTTGACAAACCACTGGTCGCCTTCTCCGGTCCAAATGTCGCACTTGTCGCCATGCTCGTACTTAAACTTCTCGGCTTCCGATTGTGCGACCTCGATGGGTTCCAAGTCATGGATAAGCTCGATCTCTTGGTTGAAAATCTTCTTCTTGGGATCGTAGCCGCGGAATAGCTCCGGCTCTGCAAGTAAATCAGAAACTAGTTCAAGTTTTTAGATACTACTCACCAATTAATCGCACACCAGCGTGACTCAGAATCTCCTTCTCGTAACGACCTCTGACATCCTTGTCATCGACGGGCTCACCAGTTTTAGAGTCGACCCAACCCACGTGCAGTGAGCCATCCTTGAGACGTCCGTCGAAATGCTTGATATACCCCATGAGCCAGGCCATCTCGATGCAACCCTCGATCGTAAACTCTCCGCGCGCCTCCATCTCCCATCTGGTGCGTGAACTACCCCAAGGGCCGACTTCGGCAAATCCAGTGATGACAACAACCTTCTCCAAATCGATGATGCCGCGCAGTTTCTTGAGATCTTCGAGGGATGAAGTTGACTCCAGGGTCGGGAATTCAAATTTGAAGTTCGCTCGCGGGACCACGTTCACAGATTGTAGGACCCGCTCACCCTCAGCGCCATTGATGACCTTGAAATCAAGGGCGTTATCACGTGCAATAGCACGACGGAGTTCGCTCTTCTTGTTCAGATCCACGCGAATGCGGCTAGTGATATCAGCCAGGTCAGGGAGACGATCCATACCACCATTAAGGTCGGCCCAGATAGGCTCAACCTGAGTGATGCTGAAGAGCAATGGATGCATCAAACCCAGGATATTGAAAGCCATTTCTTTCGCCGAGAAGGTACGAACTCCATGACTCTCGACCTCATCTGCGACAATGTTCGTAGCATCCATGAGACCCGTGCCTCGAGTCCATCTATGAAGCGTGAGTCAACAATCCACAGAAGACAACCAGACGATCCTCACCCGATAACAGCACCAGCCAAGCATAAATACTCGCCCCAACTCTCCGAGTTCCAACGGTTGAACAATGTCTCTAGTGAGATCTTGGATTCTGAGTAAAGACCATCATTGCCGAAAAGACCGTGATTAGGAGAAAGAGGAAGAATGACTTGGGTCAATCTGGTAACGAAATGACGCGAGGCTTTCTTGTTCTTGACTGCACCAAGAATGCGCAGTAGGTTCACCAGCATGATGCGGTGAGCAAGCTCGGACTTGTCATCTATGCCGTCAATTTCGCGACCATTCTCGGGCACTGCAGCAAACGGAAGTATGTAGTCGAGATCAAGACCGAGAGTAGCGTAGATATAGTCGACGAGTGCTTCAACGTCCTGCTTCGAACCTTGGTTGAAGGGAACAACAGTAAGAGCCGAACCTCGAGCACCAAAGCTCTGGTAGATAGATTGGTAGTATTCGACAGTCGCCCGGTTGTAGCGAGAGGTGGTGATAACGACATGTGCACCGCCTGACAGAAGACCCTTCAAGATCTCTACACCAATGGAGCCCTTGCCGACACCAGTGAGGAGAGCATTCTTGTCCTTGAAGGTAGTACCAGAGGTTGCAATCTCGTGAAGAATGTCGAGGTAGACACCGGTCAAGTTGCTAGAGTACTCCCAGTTGCTACCCACCTTGCGCTTAAGATGGAGGAGGGGAACTTTGTCTGCGGACACAGGGGTGACGGCAGAGATTTGTGGGCGGAGGAATTGTGAAGACGAACGACGACTGCGAGTGCGAGTACGGATCTGTTCAGGGCCCTTTCTCAGAGAACGGACAACGCCCTCATACAAAGCCTTGATGCGGTTCTTCTGGTCCTGACTGATGCCAGGTTGTGACTTGACTACAGTCCACAGCTTCAGAACATCGTCTTGTACCTTCTGGATGTTGACAGTGGAGATAGTATCGCCACTGGCCATTTCCTCTACGTAGGCTTCCAACTTGCGGACGTTTTCCCGAACGACTTCAGAGTAAACAATGTCACCTTTCTCTGTGACCTCCGTATGAGGAGCAGTGGGGAATGTAACTGGTTTGAAAATGGTTAAGGTGGCGGACGCATGTGTTGGTTTACTTACCATCTTTGTACACTGGGGGTTGGCCAATGACTTGCTTCGTGTTGTCAATAAGCTGTTGACCAAACTGCTTGGCAAGAGCGTAGGTTTCACCCTTGCTAGGGTCGCAACGATCAATGTTGTACTGCATATATGTGAGGAGCTCGGGGTCGGCACGGTTGAGAAGCGCAATACAGCGGGCAGTGAGCTCGCGGTCCACGGTAGTGAGGCGTCCATGAATGATGTCGTAGTACATCAAGAGAGCATCTTGTCGCACCCAGTTCCACGAGGAGTCGAAGTGACGAGCCTTCAGCGGGTTGAAGACAGGTTGAATGCCGTCAATGTATGTATCTCCATGCTCCCTCGCGATAGCGTCTAAGCGAGCTTGTAGTTGGGCAGAGTTAGCTTTCTCCTTGTCAAATGCGATCTCCCCAGCACGAGAGTCCTTGTTCAGATAGCGCATGTATAGTTCGATGTGCTGAGCTGCGAACTGCTCTTGCTCAGCGCGGAACTTCAGGAACTCCTCGCTGTTGATGGTTGCACCACCTCCAGATCCACCACTGGCGCCTCCAGCACCTCCACTGGAGAGGGAGATGCCAGAACGCTTAGCATAGATAGCAACGACAGTGTCAAGCCACGCCTTGCCTTCAGCCTCCGAAGATAGACGCTTGGCAGGTTCCATTGTTGTGCCGAGCAGAAGAACAGCATCGGCACGCGACGATCCCAATCCCCAAGTCTTCGCTAAGTGCGTCTTGATAGCAGATGAGTTAAAGCCACCAGGCATCTTTCCACCGATCATACGGGACACCAAGCCTGAAGTGTACTTGCCCAAAGTACCAGAATGACCAACACCAAGAGAGGAGCCGAGCTCTTCCAAAGGAAGTTCTTCACCCTTCTCAGGTGCAGACGAAAATTCGAGTTGAAGGTCACCAAGGATCTCGTTCTGAAGGGTTGACTTGCCGCCGACGAGGTCTTTGATGGACTTGCCCGTGGGGACCTCCTCAATTTTCTTCTTGAGCTTCTGTGCAATGATGGATAGGAGAATATCGCTGGCCTTGATGGGGACATCTTCGATGGAGGTGACAGGGCCAGCCGGAGGGGCACTCGCAACGGGCGCCGATACAGCAACAACAACAGGGGTAGATGTTGGCTCTGGGGAAGCTTCGGCCGCAGGAGTCTCAACAGCCTCGTCTTCGAACTGGTAGTAAATCTCGCGGACATTCTTGGCATGGCAGAGAATAATTCTCTTGCGGCTCATGGCGTCATCTTGCGCCTCGTACTTGGCTTTCAGAGTGCGGGTGGCCATGCCAGTCAACGTAGGTGACGGGCCGAGTTCGATGAAACGCTCGAAGTGATATTGAGTGAACAAGAGGTCTTGAGTTTCGATCCATCGGACAGGAGATGCGAACTGATAGGAAAGGAGTTCAACGAGAATCGTGTATGCGAGTTTCTGACGGTGCTCAGGAGACGACCATTGGTCTTGATCCCACTTCTTGATAACCTTATCCAAACGCGGCGAAGACGTCTGATCATAGATGAGCTGCACGTACTCGCGCGTAATGTCAAATGGCTTGGCGACCAAGTTAGGGATGTATTTCCCAATAAGCATGTCAGGGTTGAGGAGCGACGGGTTGATCTTCTTGGAGAGATCTAGGAGAAATGGTTAAGTACAATAGCAGTGACACATAATGACCGCTTACATGCACGGAAAGGCATGACACCGGCCCAGAGGTAACGAGAATGGAAAGGCACATCTATGCCGGGAAGAGGAATAGTTGCAAAGCCGCGCTCCAGCTTGATATAACCCTCCGCTCGCTGTTGCTCCTGAGCACGCTCGAAGCAATCCATCACGATCTCCCCGAGCATCTCCTTGACCTTCTCGACGGTGAATTGCTCAGTCAGCTATAAACATCAACATTGAGCGACCAGCGGATATTCTAACAGACGAATCACAGACCTTCTGAATATCAATCTTCTTAACCTTCAAGTAATTCAAGACATTGGTCATCGTCTGAAGAGCCACAAGCTCTCCTGCGCAGACGTATTGTTGACCCTACACAATATGTTAAGCCATCAAGATGCCTAAAGAAAGTAAAGAAAATACTGACCTCAACATTGTAATTGACGATTTCAAGCAACGTGCCCGTGCGAGTAGCGATAGTGTCAACCACTTCACGGAGTGCAGCGTCGGTGAAAGTCTTGGAGATACGGCTGGGATTGACAGCACACATAGCATAGTTTGAACGGTTCTGAGCATCACGCTCGACGGCACGTTGCATCGTGATGCCACGGTAGAAGACGACATCGACCAGAGCAGAGATATGGAGAACATCGGCAATGGAAGCGAGAGCGGAGTATTCACCAAGCGAATGTCCTGCAAATGCGCAGTCTTTCTGGACAAAACCCTTAGCGCG
>Ga0153978_1000448_pt1 | contig 10895 bp, 14 predicted proteins | sample TSGA062MetaG_FD_104749 | JGI IMG/M metagenome (GOLD analysis project Ga0153978, IMG submission 104749) | Attine ant fungus gardens microbial communities from Georgia, USA - TSGA062 MetaG | ecosystem: Host-associated > Fungi > Mycelium > Unclassified | place: USA: Georgia, Yuchi Wildlife...
AAACTCCAAGGAACACCCAAGTTTTATGGTTCGAGCTGGGCTCCTGTCGTAGACACATCCAACGTGTATCACGGCGTGTTGGGATGGGAGAGTGTGCAGGTAAGTTAATCATCTTTCCATGATAAGCCGCATTACTTATCAGAAACAGGCACATTGGGATGCCGTAAGCTCGGGTCCTCTCAAAGAAATCATTGATAAAGTGAAGGAGATTGCTGACCTCTGGCTCGTCCACGCCATACTTACGCAATATGCTATGTGATTTGATCCGTAATTGTCGAGCGCTTCACGTGGACTGGACTCGGAGTCAGTAGTTGTCAGTTAAAATAAGAATGACATCGAGCGAAAAGCAGCTACCACCAATAGTAGAACACTTCTACACCGGCGTGCTGGTTCGCCAGTGCAAACCGATAGTCACTGTTAAAGGATCCAACGCGCGATACCTTATACTGAGAAGAATGTCGCACTGCCAAGTGTTGAGCCGTAATCAATAGCTTGGCTAGTTTTGATGAAGTACGGATAACAAGGAATGTTTCTGCATCTGGCGTAGCGATATCTGCGCAACTCACGAGTTAGTATAGAGGACGACTGGACGACTTAACTGCGGATAAAAGGCAAGAGGCTCAGCAGTAAGGACGTTCAAGTTCAAGTTGTATACGGTATACGCAATGCACCGTGAGAATCGAATCCGAGTCCATTCAACGGTCATGCATTCATGTCCGGACCCAATGACTACATACGAGGCGACCGCTTTATTTAATTGCAACCACTTGGTCGTTACAAGTTACATTATTGTATCTATTGACGGCGTGTGCACAGTCGCTTTTGTTCGCCTCAAGAAATTGAAATTGATAGGTTACCACACCAGTGATATATGTCCGCGGGAGCATATTGCTAGCCTCCAAGGATGGATGTAACTTTGAGCACACACCGGGTTACTATTATCGACCTAGGCCTACCGAGGCGCGAGGTGTGATGACCGCGGAGAGGGGCACGCCTAGTGATCGTCTGAGATTGGATCGCCGTAGCGTTGCCTGGGTGAACGACAACAAGACGCAGAAATCTTAGTGTCGTGTACATTACCACACCAGCGTGAAGTTGTTGTAGGAGGGTTGATATATTCTCACAGTAGGTTGAAAGTGGATGCGCCATAAAATGCAAGATTGGCCACCGCGTAGGCCTGCATGCAAACTCACGGCATGAATGGCAGCGAACTAGCGCGATGTCGCGGGTCGCTAGTGCTCGGTGCTAGACATACTTGGAGCCTCACTGGCAGAAACGCAGGCCGGATGACGCATTAATGTAATGCTGGGCTGTGCGTCGTGGTGTGTGGTGAGCACGCTGAGGACACGAGTTATTTGACCTTGTGTGATCCTCACCCGCAGCGTATGGGAATAAAGGAGAACTCTAACTTCAACTCCGACGCCCAAACGAACCAAGTACGTAGTCCTCCCCTCTAAGAGATCCTCTCATATCCTCTGTCGCCTCGTTGCGCACCACTCCAGCAATGTCTGTCCACCTCATCCCCAACAATGCTTTGGGCTTCAACAGTGCGTTCTCTCCCATTTTCAACACTAAGCGCCCGTCAAATAGTTTTGTTCAGGACCTTTCTCGCAGCTCGTGAAGCAAGTTCTGACTATCACCAACAAAAATGTCCAACCAGTCGCGTTTAAAGTCAAGACTACCGCTCCCAAGGTGAGCGGAACTATTCAGACAAAGTGTTATGACTTATAAATACCGTAGCTCTATTGTGTGCGACCAAACTCTGGCCGAATAGAGCCCGGCGAAAGCGTCGATGTCTCTGGTATGCGCCTCGTGTTTTGACCATGCATCAACTTTACTGATATGTTCCATAGTAATGCTACAACCGATGAAGGATGAACCCCCCGCGTCACACAAGTGCAAAGATAAGTTTCTGATTCAGAGTACCCTCATCACACCCGAGAAAGAGACCAGAGACCTCCAAGATTTCGTAAGTTCCTGTTGTTCTGTCATTCAGGTGGTGTGCATGTCCTCATCATGTCGCTCGACAGTGGAATGTGCCAGTAGGTGGTGGAGAAGAGTGGAAAGTTTACCAGCAAAAGCTCCGCGTCGTCTATCTCCCGCCGGAGGGGCAAACTGTTGAGGAAGAAGATGAGGGACATGTAGAAGTTCCAGTGCCTCGCATTGATCCTACGCGCGCAGAGCCCTTTGGTGGTCCATCTGTGAGGGTTTTGACCACTTCGGATCATCTAAAGTGCTAATCATCTACAGAACTATGTGCCACAGCACTATGTGACAGTTAAGGACAAGGAGCCGGAGACACGCCCTCCGCCCATGCCACAATTCTCTTCTTCTGATGAGGCTGTAGTTGTACCGCCAGTGCAGCCGCAGCGTTCCGCCACGCCACCTACACGAGAACGAGAGCTGAATAGTTCTCAAGAAGCTGGATCTTACGACGATGATCTTACATTCCAGAGATCTACAAGCGGTGGTGTCGGTGTTGTTAACGTCAACGTGCTCTCACCTTCACCGCCGCCCTCTCCTCCAGTTGCACCAGTCGTGCTGGTCAACGAAGAATTGGAAGCGAAGTACTATGCAGCGCAGGCAGAGATACAACGCCTGCGTGCCCTTCTTGCTGCGGTGCCGGATCCCAGCTCTGTGGCACCAGATTCAATCGCACCTACATCCATCGCTCCATCAGACTTCCGGAGAAGACATACGTCCGCGCTTTCAGATGACGGAGAGACGTACGCGGGATCTGACGTCGGTACCATGGTGGAGCACGATAGCGTTATCCACCAGGAAGGCGTCCCACTACAGGTGGTTGTTATTATTGCGCTCGGCGTTTTTATCACGACGTATCTATTTTTCTAAGTAGCCAAGCAGAAACCTGCTCGTTTCGTCCCTTTCCTTCTCCGATCCCTCCGGGGGCGTTGAAGTCATTTCACGCGACATGTCTCGCGTCGTATACACTCTTTTCTACTCAATTTGTGTTATGAAGGGGCTGGGTGCGGGGGAGAGGAGTACAATTCAAGGTTGTCGTTGCTGTTTTCTTTTTGCATTCCTCGCTGAGGTATATACGTTAGCATCTTCCTTCTTTGTTGCGTCTGCTTATGTTCATAGCTATATATAATCTGCTTTCTGGAACGATGGACAATGGATATGTTGCATACTGAGTGCACGTTGTGAACTGTTGTGTATCCGCCACAAAACGTACATGACGGCATGATGACTACGCGACTTCCCGGGCCGGAGCACCGCGGGCCGTCCAGCTGATTCAGTCGTTAAATATATGTACAGCCAACGACATGCGCGTTCCACGGCGTCTAGGCTACCTTGAAAGTGAACTCACATCATGGAATCCCATTCTCAAAGACAATCAAGGAAACCCATATTTTTCATCTCAGCAATCGCTGCTGTGTTTCTCTTTGCCGCCTATAGCTGGCTCTTCAAGCCGTCTCACACAACCATCATCCAAAAAGTGTGTCCCCAACGGCGACACGCCATCGTAGCTGACGAGACCCGCAGGCAATCGTGGTGCTGGGGGGCGACTCCCCCGTCACCGGCACTATCACGTTCGAGCAGTCCGCTGCAGACGGGCCCGTCAAAATTTCGGGGGAAATCCAGAATCTCGACCCGTCTTCTCTCCGTGGCTTCCACATCCAGTGAGTTACTATTCACGGCGCGCAGCAGGTCTGCCGTCTGACTCTAGCGACAGCTCTACGGGAGACCTGACGAAAGGGTGCATGTCGACCGGGTCGCACTTCAACCCGTACGGCAAAACCCACGGCGCCCCCTCTGACGCCGTCAGACATGTCGGCGACCTTGGGAACATCCAGAGCGACGAATATGGCACATCTTCTTTTGTGTTCACAGACGCTCTGATCTCTCTGAACGGCGACTTGAGCATCATCGGGTGAGCGGTATTGTCGTATGATATTCGAAGCGGCGCTCATTGTCTCGCAGGCGGGCGGTGGTCGTGCATGCGGTATGGCACTTCCATGTCGAGAGCGTTCCCTACTAACGGCCGTGCACAGGGCATTGACGATCTCGGCAAAGGCAACAACCCAGAGTCTCTGCTGACCGGAAATGCAGGGGCCCGAGCAGCGTGTGGCGTGATCGGTTAGTTTTCCACATTGTTTTACGACGACCCGTCGCTCAGCGCTCATCTCAAGATAGGACAAGCCTGATTGCCGCGATACTAAAATTCTGTAGATCTTGTCCCATGTCAACTAAGTATATTCTTTTTTCGATGACAGTGTCTGTTGCGAATAGCGCATCAGTGGGGAATAGACCAGTTTGGTTTCGAGATCAGCTGGTCGAGTCAATTACGAGTCAACGCGGTGGTATTGGCTTGCATTTTGTGACTAGTAAAACAAAGTCTGAAGAAAAAGAAAGGCGATGTTGTCCTCGTTCCAGGACAATGACCAGCGGCGCCTAGGTGTTAGAGGGGAAATATTCCTGGTCATGTCAAATACCAGAACGAAAAAAAGAAGAAACTGATAAGGCCTTCCCTACGAAATGAACTTGATACAAGAGATTCAAGCATCAAAATAGACGACCATATCAAGGTAAACAGCAGTCTGTGTAGGACTCAGAACTTCATCATTTCGTAACGTTACAGATACCGCGGCCGACGCATTTGCTATGACCGGCTTATTAACCTGAATATCTGAGATGTCAGACATACTGGCTGAGAACCATACTCTTGAGTGTTAAGAGGCCGGGATCTCCTAAAACAACGCACTGCTCATTCCAAGTGTCTGAGTCTGTCGTGTGGTTTACAAGCTTGAACAGCAATCTGACCTTGCTGGAATCACTAGGCAGAATCAAGCCTAATAGTCTGCCAAGTTGTAGGAGCAATGTTCTGGCAAAAGTGAGACGTTAGTGCCCAGAATCAGAGGCGCGCTCGCAGAGCAAGTAGTCGATATTTGTGAAAGTAGTCCCTAGACACAAGTATGAACGGAATCCAGGGATTGTGAAGTATCTTCTTCTGCGGACAAATACGTGATCTACTTGGTACGCATTATCCGTAGTGTGTTCGGCTTGTAGACATAGTTCTCTGCATAGTTCTTCGGAGGGATTTTCTTGGTCGGGGGCGGTTGTCTACGATGACTTGTCAGTGTCTAATTCATGTCAGAGATGAGGAAGGCAACCCACACGTAGTAATCCCAGGCTGCAGGAAAGATAATGAGGTCATCGGACACCGAATGACAGAGGAAACGCACCTTGTTTCTCTGCAAAGTGGATGGCATCTTCCTTGCTTTTGAATGACAATTTAGTCCCCTGCATGTAATCAGCGCTGCAGGTGGTCATGAATACTGGTCCAGATAGAGAAACAAGCAGTAACCACTCACGAACTGGCCCAACCCATCAAGGGGTTCTCCCACCGACCTGCTCCCTGTAGGATGTCCCAGTCAATACGCCACCGCTCCGACTTCCCTGCCCCGCTTTGCATCGTGTTACGGGCAGGTTGGTAGATTCGGACTGCGCGATGCCGGAGTTCAGCTGAATTGGTGGAAAGTCAGAAAGTGGATGCTTTTTTCATCGGGGTTAGTTGGTTGAGACGCACCTGGAGCACCGCTGATGACTTCTGCCGTCAATACATCAGTATGAACCGGCTCTGTGATCTGAGTTGTCTCTTTCTGGGAATGGTCTCCAGTCTGAACAGGATGAGTGGGTGTTTCTGCAGAGAAACAGCGCGTATAAGTTGGCAATGTCCTTTTGGGTATGGCCTGGCTACAGGTGCGGAGGAGAGACATCGTCGAAGTAGAGGCAAGGACTTTGGATGACGGCGAAGTACGGCTGAGTGGCTGTGCAGGTTGTCCCACGACCTGCATTTGAAAAGGAACTTGGAAGTTTTGAACTGATGATGTACCGTAGGGTATAGTAAGTTACTAAGAATCATGTAACAGTGGGATGAAGCTACGTTCGGAATTGCGTCACAGTTATGCGGAAGCCTTGGGTTTGAGCGGTACATATTGATAGCATCATGGCATGTCAATTCGAAGCACCAAGCCGACGAGCTTGTGGCAACTCGGTTTAGCAAGACGCCCAAGAAACATAGAGTCGGAGTTAGATGGGCCCAGACTGTATTATTACTTTCAAAATTTGTTGACTCCTACCCACGCATTGATATTGCTCTTATATTCCTCAACGTTGCTGCGCGTAACTTGTTATGTAACCATGATAACAGTAACGTTCAACAACTTTCAGTACTCAGTTACAGTAAGGTCCAACTTCAACCCGAAGAGAGGCGAGTGGTGGTTCCATTGCAGCATCCGTCAATGTTTCAACTTTCAACCGTCAAGTGAGGCCGATTTCTGGTGTGCGAGATATCTCACGCGATAAGAGATTAACAATTGAATGGGCTTCACGCGACCTGGCCATATGACCAACTAGTTCGGGCGCGGGTCCTTCTAGTACTAAAGTTTGAGGATAGCATACGGTCACCCACATGAGTGACCTCCAACGAAAAGTTGCCATCATTGGTGCTGGGTAAGCCTGGAGCAATACTTGTGATTTGATCATGCACATACTGTTACTGAATATCCGTTGGTAGTGTTGGCGGGTTGTCCCAAGCTATTGCCCTCAAAACCAAGCTTGGATTCCACGATTTCATAGTGAGTGCATCGTTTTCCGAAGGACAGTACTTGTTGAGTTCTCTCAATAGGTATACGAGAAAGCCGCTGAAGTTGGCGGAGTATGGAGGGTAGGTTTCTTGTGAGGTCCTCGATGTTTATCTAACAGGGTTTTGTACAGGCTAACACGTATCCTGTATGATCAACGACTGATACTACAGTGCATTGCTTACCTCCAAGTTCCACTTACTAGGGATGCTCGTCAGATGTTCCAATTCATTGGTACAGCTTATCGACAGACCTCTACCCGTATTGGAACAAGTCCCATGGTCTTCAACCGGAGATTAAAGCCTACTGGGTCAAGCTCTCCAAAAAGTATGGCCTATATCCCCACATCGTATTCAACACAAAAGTGCTATCTGCTGAATGGGACAATGTGAACCAACTCTATGTTTTGGTCACGGAAGAAGTCCTCTCAGGAAAGCGGATGACGAGTGTAGCCCATGTTGTGATCTCTGCTATCGGTATTTTGGAGGTTCCAAAGATTCCATATGAGATCCCTGGAGTCGGGAAATTTCAAGGAATCGCATTTCACTCTGCGCAGTGGCCAGAATCAATAAATCTGCAGAATAAACGTGTTGCGGTGATTGGAAATGCATCGTCCGGGTGAGTTTACGTGTGTTCTGTGCGCTTGCCCGCTAGTGGTGATGATAAACAAGGGCCCAATTCGTGCCATTTATATCCCAAGACCCCTCTGTCGAAGTGGTAAACTTCATCCGAACCCCGACCTGGTTCAACACTCGAGTGAGATCTCGACGGTTTACTATTCGGTATCTCGAGAACTAAACAAGTGTCCAAGCCACATATTCCATACTCGGATACTGAGAAATGGATATTTGCCAACATCCCGCTAGCAATGCGATTGCACCGAGCTTGGATCATGTTCTGGGTCAGGCCTGCAACGTTACGGGGTTTTCGTTTGCTAATTCCCGTCTTAGTTCGATTTTCCTCTTCTCTTGCCTCTGAGTGATAAAGCGCTCAAGAAGCGGCGTGAGGTGAGTAAGATTGCAAGTTTTGGTATTCAGTCAGTCATTTTCTCTCAGGCGATGACGAAATACATCCTCGATAAGGTACCAAGCAAGTACCATGCTCATATGATACCTGATTATCGTACGATTTCGAACTATGAATCTCCTGCCTGTGGCTTACACACCCGACAGCTCCAGGCTGCAAGCGGACTGGTTGGTGTCCGGTGTCCAGACCTTCACGACATCCTTTCTAACTTTATCTTTGTAGTCGCGAACAGCGGTTTCCTAGATAGCCTCCATCGCCCTAACCTAACGCTAAACTTTGACGGAATTGCCGAAATAGTGGAGAATGGCATTGTCACAAAAGCTGGTATGTGTGCTTCATCTTTGGCATTGTAATGGGAGCTCCTCTCATGTCAGTTTAGGGGAGACGCTACCATTTGATATTATTATATATGCTACTGGGTTTATCGGAGTAAGTTCCGCATGGTTTAATGTTCCTCCATGCTTACTGCAATGACAGGAGCGGTACCCGATGCATGTTCAAGGTTTAAATGGGGTTACAATTCAAAGTTATTACGACGCGCATGATGGTCCTACTGCATACCTCGGCACGGTAATTCCAGATATACCAAATTATTACATTTTGGTCGGTAAGTTCAGGCAGGAACGTGTTATCATCAACTGTTCCCTGATAATAATTATAGGGCCAAATACCGGAACGCCAACATCGACCTTGTTCATAGAAGAAGTTCAAGTAAGCCCAGTATAGTCGTGTACTCTCGTACCTCTTTACTTAAGTTTGTTGCAAGATCGGGTACATTCTTCAACTCATAGAGCCAGTCCTCAACGGTTCCGTCTCATCCTTCACCGTCAAAGCTGCACCTACGGATGCATACAATGCCAAACTTCAAGACAGACTGTCCCGCTCAGTGTTCACACACTGCAGTTCCTGGGCGCGCACGAACGGCACGGGCAAGCTTTTCAATCCGTTCCCGTGGGCGGTGACGCTGTGGTGGTGGTGGCTTCGCAAACCGAATTGGGCGCACTATGTGGCGGTAGACGCCGAAGAATGGATCTGGGCGGGCCGGATTAAGGCTGTGAATGGATGTATTGCCGCATTATTGCTATCTTGGTTGTGCATTCGTGGACCCGGTCACCAGATCTTGCACAGCATGGTGAGTTCATCCTAGTTCGTGATAGTTATTGCTTCACGAGCTACTTCCCTAGGTAAGGAAATACTTGAGTAGGGTCACTCTTCGTATTTGAGGTGCCACTGTGTTGTATATCATAGAGCTCGTGCAATGTATTTGTCAAAATGATCATCAACCGTAGCTTAAGCGCACAATGTCAGTTTCACTCAGGTTAGGGTTAAATGACAGGCGAACAAACAAGGATCAACACTCGATACTCCTTCCTCAACCAGCTCAACAGAAGAAAGGCCGCAAAATATCATAACCGCCGAACCAAACTCCGTGAGCTTTTTCTTCACCAAGCGCCTTAGAATAATCCCTACTTTTATTGCAGACGTACTCCATTCATCATGAACCGAACAGGTGTGTTCAAAGCAGTTCTGGTGTCATTGTCGCACTTAGTTCCGCCCAGGTCAACAACCACCACAGCGACCGCCAAGTCTCGCCCCTCCAACGCTGCAGTTTCGCTCTCCATATACAACATCGCAGTACCCCGTACCGCCGCGGAGCTATCCAACTCCAACGCTGCAACAACAACAAAAAAGTTATGCAACACAGGCGGGTCAGAGTGGGTCAGGAGCTGCAGGTGGTGGGACGCAGAGCAGGGACTTCGGCCCTGATGATTTCCCGGCACTGGGGGGTCAGGCGGGCCAGCAGACGTTGGGAACCACGAACGGAACGCATCATCTACATCCGCATCAGCAAAACCACACCCCACATACACAGCTACATAATCCTCAACCAACGCATAATTCCCATTCTACTCAAGGACCGCAAGCTCACCACCACCCACAGACGCCAGCGCAACAGGTGCTCATGTCTGCCGCCGACCGGTGGGGCCTTCTTGGCCTGCTCGCAATGATTAAGAATGCTGGAGTTGACGCAGATGGAGGTCTGACCATTGGTACAGATTTGGGTGCAATGGGACTCGACATGGGTTACGAGGGGTATGTCATGCATTACTATACCACCGACCTCTTTTGTTCATGTTGCATGGAAGAAACCTGTATTCGACATTTATAACGCCGTGGGCAGATCAATCTGCGGCCCATAGCGTTGAACCTGATTTTCATCTGCCCCCGTGTTACAGCGCTCAACCACCCCCACTCGGACCAGCCAAAGCTGCAGCTTTCAATGATGAGACACTGTTTTTCATGTTCTATTCAAGTCCGAGGGATGCACTACAAGAAATTGCAGCGCAAGAACTGTAAGTTTCCTCTTGAATCGATCATCGTTCCAGTCGCAGTCGCAGTTGCAGGAAACACCTTGATGCATTCAGCCACCCTATTCTCGTTGGTTCGAACTGACTTTAAACTTTGCAGGTGGAATCGTAATTGGCGATATCACAAGGACCTACGGATTTGGATAACGAAGGAAAGCGGCAGTGCTCCATCATCAAAAATCCCAGGGGGCGAAGCAGGAACATACACATGGTGGAATCCTGATGACTGGTGCAAGGAGCGTAAAGAGATGAACGTTCGCTATGCAGACCTTGAGGAGAAAACGGTTCCGGCATTCGTGATGGGACCAGGTCTGGTATTAGCACAACCTGGGCAGAACATACCCGGCCAGCAGCAGGTATTGGGTGCCACAGGGCAGCAGGGGGGAGCACAATCAACAGGGCAATCCAGGATGCAAATGGCGGGTATATAGGCTGGATTAATGTCCTTTCCGGTTATTATTGTATTCGATTCGTAACGGCAGGTCGTGCGCTTACCCCCGTATTTTAAAGCATTTCGTTTCTTCGTCATGTTCTTGAAGTGAACGATTGTATCTGTACTCTTGAATCGGCACCTTCACCCTTTCTTTATTACCTTGCGGATAATTGATCGAATAACGAATCTGGTAGGACTCGCAAATGCAAGTCTCCTGGCATAGGCCCCTCTATTCGGGAGTGAGACCCTTAGCAATGGGAACACTCGAATTCCGACGCAGAAATGCCTATAGTTCAGTTCAGTATTCAGCTGAAAGGCATGTGCCAGGATCAAGGTCGGACTCAGAGGATAACGCTTGTCAAGTTAAGATTTGTCCGTAATTCATGGGCTCCTTGCATGGCAAGTTCATTGGCCGTCCGAGTCTGTGGTTTCACGGCTCTGTGAGTAAGCAAATCTCGA
>Ga0153978_1000449_pt1 | contig 10893 bp, 9 predicted proteins | sample TSGA062MetaG_FD_104749 | JGI IMG/M metagenome (GOLD analysis project Ga0153978, IMG submission 104749) | Attine ant fungus gardens microbial communities from Georgia, USA - TSGA062 MetaG | ecosystem: Host-associated > Fungi > Mycelium > Unclassified | place: USA: Georgia, Yuchi Wildlife...
ATTCCATTGAAGAAGGTCCTCGACAAGGCAAACCAATTCAGGTCTGGTAGTTGCAGCAAATGGTGCAAGCGTTCCCGCAACTAGATTGTACTGGATGGTTGCCAACATAGATGCACCCCCGTCTAGACTCATAATGGGATTGACGTGTATATCCCAGAATTTCTGCGTCAAATGCAGAATGTCATGGAGAGAGATTCCTACAATGAGAACTCGACCTTGAATTCTCCATCAACGAGGAAGCTGCAGCACACATACCGAGTGCTAAACCAATCGCCTTGGCTCTATTGTGCGAGAGAACCACCCGAGCGCCGCGGGTGAGGACCTCGGAACGTTGCTGGAATAAGTTTGACTGACAAAGATGCGACGTACTACGTGCCATAGTTGGGTAACATAGGAAAAACTTCAAACATATATAGTCAGGCCGGCCGCACCTGCAAACTTAGCCGTTCTTTGAGCTACTCATTGAGCGATCGTTTGGAATAGCCCAGGCACCCGACTAAGTGATACTTCCACCAATCAACAAGTTGCAACTTACTATCATATATCATAGACCCACCGGAGTCAGCCAGCCAATTCATAAAATTGCTGTTTCGAGTCGGCTGATCAAGCTCGGACATTCATTTATGACCACATCCAAGCTAAATTTGACAAGCGTACCAGCCGGCTCACCTGTTACCGAAGTTCACCGGTTCCGTTCCATGGCTTCCGTCCCAGGTTCCTGTAAACACTGTGCACAACCGACGCGCTGACACCTGTCACCGATGTACTGGTTGAGCACGATGTCACCGGCACGGTATCTTAGCCCCCGATAATTCAATGATAAGGCGGCGTGAGTGAGTGGGCGCATCAGCAAATCGGCGAGCCTCCGATATTCCCATATTTTGCTAGCCGAGATGCTTCTTTCCTGCACATATAATGATAAGACGGTTTAAACCAATATAAACCGATATAAACCCGCGAAGCAAGCGTGAATTGGTGTGATGACATTGCCTTGCATTGTTATATATTGCTTTGTATTGCAATATATAGGAAAGACGGGTATATATACCAATATTTGCGGCTCACCAGCTTACTGATCATCGGCCGCCCTCACTCATTCAAGTCCCGGCGCTGCAGGCAGTCTCCGATGCCATGAAGATGGATGCGGAAATGCCGCAAAAATTGGGCTGCGGGTACATGTCAGTACTTGTCAGTCAGTCGTGAACAGCGGCTACATACTCAGGCTATGCAATTTGATTCACCTCAATTTCAGTGTGAGTCCATGCTGAAACCCGAAGCAGAGGTGAAGTTCTCTTCAACCGAGCAGTGGGCTCACTGGGCTGGCGAAGTATGAAACAGCAGAATCGAAACCCCGAAGGAAACATTTAACATTTGAACGACGTCCAGAGTCCAGACTGCACTTGAAGTGAATATCATGATCAGGCTGAGCTGGTAGTAGGGGTAGACACAACATTCAGTTAAACATTAGGCAAATTTCGAGCGCTCAACTCGAAGCTCAGGCCTGAAATTGACACTGAACCGAAAAAAGCTGAATGATAGTATAATCCGTTTTATCGAGCTAGAGCACGCATGCACGATCGCTCATCGTTGAAATTCAGTCGTTCTACTGGTGACCGTGACGGTAAACGCCGAACGGGCTTGCAATGCCAAATTGTTGGATGCGCTAAAGTCACGTGGAGGTCGGAGTGAGAGAGTGAGAGAACTGACTCACGGTTTGTTTCAGCTCCGGAGCGTCGGAAGGGAACATCAAGACGCCTGCAGCACACCCCCTCACCACTTTCCATGTAAAGCCTAAACCACAATGCCGGACCTTGCCTTGGTCCTCAGAATTCCATGGCGGACATCATTGCTAATACTTGTCTCCTTCCCCAATTAGCATACCTTACAACATCGCGAATCCATCCCCTGAGCCTCAATCAAGCTCAATCCCTGACGACGCACAAGCAGAATATCAGCCAATATCAATGTCGACAGCTGATATAGGTGGCGCCTCCTCTAGTGCCTTATTAGTGTTCTGAAGGCATTTCGGGTTCACCTCTTACCGGACTACTGCAAGGTATTTCGTGGAGAGCAAACCGCAAAATCTTCGCTCTACAGCTAGCGAATTGAATACTGACACTCTCGCAAATACTGAGGCATCATATCTCGTGCCCTGTCGCTCTCCGATGCGTTCAAGCTGCGGCGCTATCGAAAGGGAGAACTGCATGGAAACCGATCTGTAGTTTGGTACTACGTCTCTGATCTGTGGCCTAAGGTTGTATGCTATGCGGAACGATCATGATCTTTCATTTCGTATTTAACCATACTTGATTGGCGAGACCACCACGAAGCACACTGGCTAATACCTGCTCCTTGTCAGTGTCGTACCGAGTCACGAGATCCTTGTTATTAGTCATTGTCTCACCGTTCACCCCTTTCTTTCTCTAACGTCGTGCTGGTCTATTCTCTCAGTATATAGGTTCTATTAAGTCGTGTGTGAGTTGCGCCTCGATTCTGAGACGCCTGACAGTCAGTCATGAGCGGGGGCGGGTAACATGCTCAGGCTATGAGATGGTGACAATTTGATCCACCCACACGAAATGATCATGGGGTTCAGTGTTTCCACGTTGAAATACGAATCATGGACGAAAATATCTTCGAGGCTTTGAGCAGTTGGGCTCAAGCAGAAATTCAGACCCTCTGAGAAGAACCAAGATCAAGCCAAGAAGCACCATAGTATAAGAGGGGAGTGTTGAGATATCCGACGGTTTTGAGCACTCAACTTGAACCCCAAGTTGAAATTAACCTCGAGCTAGTATGAGTAGATCGAGCGAGAATACGCATGCTTGCAAAGATCGCCACCCGAGTCCGAATTCAGTAAAAGCGTTTATTTTATGTAATGAAAGTATGATGCGTTGAAGTCACGTGCAGGTTTGTTTCTTGTGTTCGAGGGCAACAGCGAGAGGGCAGCGAGACGCATGCCTGCAGCACACCCCCTCACCACTTTCCAAAACCCTAAACCACAACGCTGGACCTTGCCTTCCAATTCTACTAATATTATTATGGGTACGAGGAAGACATGGTCCTCAGATTTTCGTGGTGAACATCGTTGCCGGTACTTGTCTCCTTCCCCAACCCGCACGCCTTACTACACCGCGAATCCGTCCCCCGAGCCTCAATCTGACCCTGAAACTGACGACGCACAAGCAGAATACCAGCCGATATCAATGACAGGTCCATCCAGGCTCACCCTTGACCTTCCTGTCTTTTCACTCGATTCGCCCGAATTCCAGTCTCAGTTGTCCGACGAAGATGACGATACAGATGTTGTTCATCCCCAATCCAACACCCATCCGAACCTCCATTTGAATATTAACTTTAATATTGACTTGGACTTTAGCCAAGCTACCCTTGGTCACTCCCGTCCTCCATCACCAGCTCCAACTGCAGACTTCAGCATTATATCCCCCCCAAATAGTCCTTCATATACTCAATACCATTCTCAGTTCCTTTCTCCACCCAACGGGCGCAACACCATCCCCTTCTTCCGTACCTCCCCGATCCGCTCCTCGTCCACCCATAGCGGCCTTCGTAGCCATAGCATAGGCTTCGGCAATGGAAAGCGTCGCGTGCGACCTAACATCACTAAGTTTTGGGAAAGTATATCCTCTCCTTCTCCTCGCTCCCTAGTGGGGAGCAGGTCTTCGCCGACACTCAAGCACTCCTCCCTTACCTATAAAACCTTTCCCAGGTCCTCCCCAAACCTCTTGCGTGCCAAGCGCAAGACTAAGCATCTTTCAGCAACAGATGTCTTTGGTTTAAATGGTGGTCGTTGGTGCGGGACTAGGGGAAGCGGAGATTACAATAACACCGGAGATATTGACTATGGCACCATGGACCCTCTTGATGGCGAGGAAGGCGAACTAGTGGATCACGATGGGTATTTCGATGCGATTAGCGGGGAAGTGATGGGTAGGTATTCCTGCTATCCCTTCCATGTAGTCCTCACGCTTATATTTATTTTATAGCATCCCCATCTTCCTATACGCACTCTGGATCACCTCCCCAGTCATCCCCTGTGTCCCCCTCTCCTTACACTGCTAACAGTACATTCTTACCTAGTCTCTTCCGACCTGATACGCCCTCTCAGGCTTACACCCTCTGTCGAACTTCTCTTTCGCCATACGAATCAGGATCCACACCCACATTGACTACACCACATGAATTTCACTCTACCCGAACATCCCTCCCTCTCCCACCAGAACTCACCTTGTATATACTCTCCCTTCTACCCGTCCGTTCTGTCCTATCCTGCATGCTCGTCTCGCGTGCCTTCTGCGCGCTGGCAAGAGACAACAGCGTGTGGTGGGGAGTGTGGCAGGCAAAAGATGGGCGGCCAAGAGTGCAGGCTCACGTGCCCCCGCCATTTAGAGGAGACACATACGACTATCTGTACGCGGATAACCTTACTTATGAACTCCCTTCTTCGACATCGAGGTCATCGTACTCCGTTTCTTCATCCCAACACCACGGAGACTCCCTCCCCAGTTTGTCATCTTCCCCTGACGACGACTCGGACTCTGACTCATCGCTGCGCTACGCCCACCAAGGCATCCGAGATGAAGGCGTGCACGGGTTTCCGCTACTTGAAGATGGCGAGGACGGCGAGAGCGACCACCCAAGTGGGTGGGGTGTGGACTGGCGTCGCGTTGAGGCAATGTGGCAAAGCGGACAATCGAAGGGCATCTTTGCGGACGGTGTCACCTCAGAGGATAACGCCGAGAACAATGTTGATCGTACATTCACTCGGGTTTCATCCAGTGCTTATCCGACCGGGGATCTGACAGGGAGAAGTGCCGCTATGGGTCCCCTCCGTCTCAATTGGCACAGACTCTACCGCTCCCGCGCCACACTTGAAAGGCGTTGGCGGGATCCGCGGCTCACTCCAAATGTGATGCGAATTGAAGGGCACGGCGACAGGTGAGCTTCTCGTCATCATATAAATCGTGGCTCTGTAGCTGAAGTCTCGCAGTGTCTACTGCCTTGACTTCGACTCGCGGCGTATTATCACCGGTTCTCGAGATAGGACGATCAAAGTCTGGTGTATCCGCACAGGGGAGTGTCTTGCGACATTCGAAGCACACCAGGGGAGCGTGTTGTGTTTAAAATTCGAGAAGGACTTTGATGCTCTTCGGCAATCGAGCTCCTGCGGAACTGATGATGAAGAAAAAGAATTCCATGGTTTGATGGTCTCTGGATCTTCTGACTGCTCTGTGCGCGTTTGGGACCTATCCGCATCGCATCATGGTTGGAGAGTACGGGCAGAAGTACGGGCAGTGTTGCGTGGTCATTCTGGTGGCGTCTTAGATCTAAGGATGGACGATAAGTGGATTGTCAGTTGGTAAGCACTCATGTCTTGTCTGCCCAAAATAAGGACTAACATCTAGATAGCTCCAAAGATGCACTGATTAACGTATATTCTCGGTCCACATTAACCCTGCATGCCGTCCTGCGGGGGCATGAGGGGCCTGTAAACGCAATCGGCCTCGAGGGTGGGAGAGTGGTGAGTGCAAGTGGAGATGGGAGGATGATGTTGTGGGATGCAGGAAGTGGGCGGTGCGAGCGAGTCTTCGAGGGGCATGAAAGGGGACTAGCCTGCATCGAGTTCAAGGTCTGTCCTTGCCTCTACCTCGTCCTGGATTGAAGCAATATTGATCGTTATTAACTTCATGTTCTCAGGACGACTTGATATTGAGCGGTTCCAACGACTGTACAATCAAGCTGTGGCGCGCGTCAACTGGGGAGTGTCTGCATACTTTTGCGGGACATACGCTGTTGGTGCGCGCGTTGTGTTTTGATCCACGGACGGGATATGTGGTTAGTGCGAGCTATGATCGAAGCGTGAGAGTTTGGGAATGGAAAGAACCTTGTGTTACTACACCTTCTTCCTCTTCTTCGTCCATCCATTCGGGGAAAACAGGTCGCGAGCGGATGTATAGTGGGGAGACGGATATGGCGAGTGTGGTGGGTGTTGCGGATGGTGTGGTCGGGTACCACGGGATGAGCGGGAAGAAGGGTATGGGGAGATTGGTGAGGGAGTTTAGGGATTTGCATGCAAGTCATATTTTTGATGTGAAGTTTGACGTGGGGAGGATTGTTAGGTGGGTTATATCTTATTTCTTATTTATTTCTTGTGGGATCTTTGTTTCAAATTGCGCAAGGGTTTCTTCCTTGTTTTCTTCTCCCTTTGTTCCTACTGACCGCACTTTCCTATAGCACCTCGCACGACCAGAAGATCGTTGTGTTGGATTTTACGCATGACATCGAAGGTGCGGAGGTCTTTATGTGATAGATATGGCATTTTCTCCTGGTGCAAGCGTCGAGGATATTTGCTCTTGTTCATCTGGGCGTTTTTAATTCGTGAAGGCCGACATGCATCCTAGTGGTGCATCGAAGCTTGGTGATACCCAATGGGGTGGTAGGAGTCGGACATTCTATTTATTGCGCATTCTTACATCTGTTTCGAGCATCTTGCATTTCAGCATTTCATTTGTATCTAGCTATCCTGTGTAGAGTATATTTGTTAAGTGATATTGTCTGTTGTGTGTAGCTGGATGAGCACAAGCCGTTGCGCGGAGGATCGAGTAGCTGTGCTACAACTAGTCGAAGATGCCTGCATTCTCCGCCGTTAATATGCGTAGGCGTCGCGTCCTGCTAAACTTGAATCGTACACTGTTGCGAGGATACAGCAGAGCCTGATACAGTTGCGAATGACAGGGGTGACAGATTGATCACTGATCGTAGCGGTGCGGCATCCCCCGGGCCCCAGCTCCCCCAATTGATTACACGACATGCATCACGAGATCGTTGTTCACCCGTAACCCGAGACCCGTGATAAACGCGGTTTCGGGTTAGGATATGAAGTCCACTCGCTGAGCATAGAACCCAGTAGGTTGCTATGAGGGGTGACATCATGCCAGTGATTCATGATGGGCCCATCTAGGAATTTGCCGTCGGCCACATCCAGGGAAGGCAGGGGTCCAGGGGAGAGTGTCAGCTTGAGCGTCATGAGTCATGAGCAGACGAACAAGAACTTATATCAACGCAGCCTTTTGTTCTGTCTGGACTTTGCGCCGTATGACTCGGAGGACCCGACTTTCATATATATCCGTCGGAGTCGATGTCATGACGGTCAAGTGACAACTACATCGAATCCCCGCGATCTTGAAGCACTCACACGTGGACACGCCTGGAGCGCGGAAGACACCGAAATTCTATTGAGTCGACTTAAATTTCAATGTGTACACTTGGAGAGAATTTACAACAAAATGGTCGATCATGAAGCTCCCAAGGTTGTGTGATCGACGCGATCGGCGGGTACGACTGCTGCGAGCCCATCATGCAGTACTATGGTCAACTTGGCAAGACCAACTTGATCGGAAGTCGGTGCGACGTGCTTTCACGGTTATATTTACTACCAACAGGTTCATGATCAAAGTTACTGGCGTTTAGTATAACAATGGGGTATTACGTAACTTGAAAGGATGCTATGTACTCGAGGGGTATTGTGGTAGGTCAGGTATGCTCGTTTGAAGGGGAAATGACAGACCCCGGTGATTGAGCTGATTTAGAAATACAGTATTCGGTATCGAAGGACGCCCCGAATAATCAAAGTGAGATACCAACTCATCCCAGTGACTAAAAGCGTGCACGGGCGGTGTGATGTAAATAGAGATAAGATCATGCAGCCGCAGTTAGGCTTAGTGTATCGACTTTCTTCATCTGGACGCTGATACGCCTCGTGTGCCCCACCCGCTGATTTTTAGGAGGCCGATATGGGAATTCGTCTTCTCGAGTCGATGTCAGGACTATTGCAGGATCCTCGAGATCAGGGGTTGCAGGTGCGTCGGGGTCCTGTACTGGAGCCGACCACTCCTCTACGGGCGCGTTGACCTCATAAATCCCAGGGTCGGACCAATCGTAAGCCTGCTGATTCACTGGACCGGCAGGATGCATTGCCTGATCGTATATATATTCTGAAGCCTCAAACGATACTTCGTGCTGGCTGGTGGCGGAATCGTAACCATTGTGTACGACGGTGGCGTGATCGTAGAACATCGAATTTGGTGGCCACGACGCCACTTGTGGAATGAAATAGGTTGTTCCATTTATTTCGTATGCGCCGCATGGCAAAGATTCTTGACTAACAACTGACGGAAGAGGATTCGGCATGGTGGCTACCATCTCTGGCATAGTAACGCCAGTCGTAGGAAGAGGCAAGGGCGCAGACATTATCATGGGTACAGGAATAGGAACTTGATGCCGGAATGTGCAATAAGTTCCATCAGGACAATTCGGCCACCGGAGACAGGGGGTATATGCAATATCTGTAATGATTAGAATTCGGGAATCATTCAACGTGTCAACACAAAGAAGAATGCACAGTAAATACGGACATGGTGTTGTGTCTTCGGGATGCAGAAGCTGACATGCAGGATCCATGCACATTCCTTGGACGTATGCCCAACAATGGGTCTGTGGTACGCCCATGGTGGTATTACTGGCGCTCCGAGGGTCCTTGGCACAATCTTCAGATCTGTAAAACATATCCCGTTCATTTCGGATCAGATCAGTGGCCTTTGATGATAATGCTGGATCATGAATGCTGCGGCGGAAAGTGAAATCAAGATCAGAACTGTCCTCCTCAGATCAGATGAAAGTCGTACAAGCTGCAGGCGTCGCCAACAGGACACCAGCCATTTGTTCTGACATAGTGTTTGCAGGGCTTAGTCCTCCAATTTGCTGGGCGGACGATCATATGGCTAGCTGTGCCTGCACCAGGCAGAGTGGGGAAAATTGGCGGAGCTTCGAATGCAGGCGCTCCAGCCACTGGATACTCCGGTGCCAGAAATTGAGCTTTTGCAGTGGAAGAGGGGTTGAGCCGCAGTGCGAACCAATTCATCACGAATTGCCTTGCAAAAGGACTCAAGAGGTTAGACTGTGGAAATGGGGTGGGGGGTGGATGGATGAAAGTGCACTTGTCGCCGTATGCACATTGTCCCGCCGCAAAGCTGCGACAAAGTTTGGCTGAACGATACGGTGAGCAAGTAGGATGCACCATTGAGCATAAACTTACTTCGAAATTTTGAGTTGGACACCATTTAAAAGAGCAAGATTGCGAACTAGTGAAGCAGGAAGCAGATGTGCAGAAGATCAAGTCAAAGTCACCTAGCAGTGGGGCGTTTAACAAAGGTCGACGATAGACGGCGCGACAAAGGCCGCTCTTTAAGGATTCGGGATGAGGACACACGTGTATGACACGCGATTATCCAGGCCACTAAAGCGCGACAACTTTTGTGTGCCATTGACAAAGCGTTTTGTGGTGGCCGAAAGGACCACCGTGACCTGGGTGGATGGACGACTGCCGCTGATCGCGGACCCGCCAACGTCAAAGCGCGATTGTCACGGTGGATGTACATGTGTGGCTGTGGCAAAAGCTTACCTTGGGTTCACGGTGGAAACACGAGCATAATTACGGGCCGCTTGGAGCCTGAGCATTTTAGATCTCACTCCACTTGGACACGAGCATGATGACTTGGAGTCGGTGTTGACCTAACTTGAATGACGAGTTCAACCTCACATTCAACGTTACCTTCTTTACGTAAGTACGTAATGACCGACGGATGTCATACGCAATGGCTTATGAAGGAGAACAGAATTCTGATCAGTTTCCTAGGATAAGCCCGCGGGTGGTGCAACCATGTTGGCGTTACGCCCGTGCACTGGTAACTTCAAGTTGTACTTTGTAGGCATTGCGGCATATTTTCCTGCAAGTTCCGACTAGGTGGCACACATCGAGTTCGATCCAGAAGTCTTTCGCTGGCAAGTAACTTAATACACCAGGAACGATTCCAAGCCCGCGTCTCTAGTTGTTGGAAGAGAAAATCCCAACCATAGTCCCGTGTACATATTCCCAAAAGCAGCAGCACATACATTTTCTGCATCACAAGTTCACTTTGTTGAGGAACGTTTGACAGAACAGGGAATTCCGCCACGTCATGCTACCGCGGGGGCTCTCCTTTCAAATTTCCATGGTCGACACACGAGGACCGGGTATAATAATACTCACAGACAGATGGCATATGTAGATTTTCCCTGCACTTATCGACCTCTCTCGTACTCGCTTGAGCATTTATAGCATGGTCTATCTTGCCGTCGGACGAATCACATGAATACATGTAATTCCCAACTGAGAACACTCCTAGATGCGCAGTTGCCCTGACGAATGTAACTTGGGGGATCTAGAATGTTGAATCAATAATAAAAATAAAGCAGTGTAATACAGAGCTCCAAATACAATTAGTAGTAGCACAGCTGGCTAGAAAGCGATAGTGAGAATGAATGGTATATAAATTGTCCGAGAAAGAATCGTATGCTGGTCTCCCCTAACTAGGAAGAGATAGGTAATATGCACGAAATCGGGATGCGAGACAATTTCCGGAAAGATGCAAAGGTCTCATCGGCGCTTTTTTGAATGCCGACGGGCGACCTGCCATCTCATAGTCATAGAGGCAGTGCCATGGCCTGAGATAGTAAAGGTGGGCCGTGGCCAGACGAGTCTACTATGTGATGCAAACGCTTGCGTGGCGGCAGATTTGGATCATGGAAGTCTGTCGTCTTCTCAGGACCAAGCTTTCTAACCAAAAAGTCTTCGCCACATACTATGTACATCAATTTGGCCACCCTCCTCCCAATTCCGCGAGTGCTTGCGCTCTGGCATGTAGGATGGATCTCTTGATGATCGCATCTGCCAGGTATACTCAGTGTCAAAAGGGAGTTTCAAAGAAAGATCCTTACCTCAGATTGCGGTATTGCTTCTAGCGCTCCAGCGTATGACCCCGTCATATCTGGTTG
>Ga0153978_1000450_pt1 | contig 10893 bp, 7 predicted proteins | sample TSGA062MetaG_FD_104749 | JGI IMG/M metagenome (GOLD analysis project Ga0153978, IMG submission 104749) | Attine ant fungus gardens microbial communities from Georgia, USA - TSGA062 MetaG | ecosystem: Host-associated > Fungi > Mycelium > Unclassified | place: USA: Georgia, Yuchi Wildlife...
GAGCATCCCTGAAGCCACACTCGTGATGGCATTACATAATATTCGTATGCAGCTTCTGCTGAATAACTTCCCTGAGGGTCAATCGATATGGATACGCCTACATGCAGCATGCTACCCCATAGGTGCACCACTAACCTAGTCTGACAACCCGACCCAATCGCCACATTTTCCTATGTAATCAATCACTGGCATGCACAAAAAACCTGAATAGTCGTTACGGTAGCTTTAGTTACAACTATATGGCACTATATAAGGTACCTTGCCAGTGCGCTACATAGCAGTATGTGCTCACGGTAACCGCAAGGAACTAGCCTAGTAAGTACTAGTAGCTGAACGCCAAGCTATAGAATCCTAGAGGTGTGACAGGAGTAGTGATAGACAAAGTAGTAGGCCCGGGCAGCCTGAGCACGGTAGCGTAATTTTACCGACTTACGACAATAACGGGATTTCAACATATAGTCACGCGGTCATTTATTGGCTATACTGATTACGATAAGGACACATACTCTAAAAATAAGATCGCACTAGTACTATACATCGTTCGTTGTATCATACACTTTTTCTCGTGTCGAGCAACCCGTAGCGCTGGGGACCCCTATTCCATTGATACATCCTCGCAATCATGTACCAATGACTAGAGACCTGGTATAGTGATTTGAATAGTCTCAACCTTGACATCATGCAGTGGTACCTTTGTTGCCGTATCTGTCTGATCCTTGCCCAATTGAGCCTTTATTTCTCGAAACGGTATTGAGAAGGCGAGAGAGGTACCGATCTATAAGAGCGTGCGTATGCCATCGCGACGAGGGTCGGGAGTCCGTCCCTAGGCCAGGGGAAAATAAAAGGCGATAATCGTGTCACTCTACCGTCAGTAAACAAATTCATCTGTCAGGTAAGAAACAGTTACTCTAGTACTTAGTACTAGTCGTCCTCAGACCTGAGTTAATGGCGGAGTGTGATCTTCTCGAAGCCTTGCCATTTTGGGATTCAATCGTGGACTCCTACTCTGAGTCTCAGTGTTGGGCAACCTCATCGGCCCTCCAAATGCGAATATGTTGGTCAATGATTCTCAATGGTGGATGAGATATTAACTTGGAACTACAGAGCTCAGGCAAGGTGGTCGGACATTTTGCCATCAACCACAACGAACTCGATTGTGTTACCTACAAGGATATGGTAGGACTCGAACCTGTCTTTATTCATACTCATCACCCTGCCTCTTAAGAGTTGTACCGCTACTGGCTCTAAGAAGAGGGTAAGACGCGGATGTCCTGTTTTTAGACACTTGGAATTGATCATTCTTGTAGCAATTGGAGCAACGTCTTGAGAACTTACCATTCAAACCGGATTACAAGGAATTCTGTGCGACGACACCTACTCGCTTCCTAGACGTGAAATTCTCTGGTGCAGAATCGTGCGTGAAGAGTGTATATGCATATTCTTATCGTCCCTAGTAGCTGTATGATTGGCTGACATGTATGCAGATATCGGGTGTTTATGGGAAATGGTTCATTGACGACGACGGCTGTTGAAGCAAGGGGGGCTCTATTCCTTACTTCCTCGTACATCCGATTTTTTTGTTCCAACATTCGTGTTGCGTACTTATGTCTTACCTTCAAATTTGACGACTTGTTGCACATCTCGGAATGGAGTAACGAGGTCCAACAACTTTAAGCCCGGAGGATGTTCTGCAGGCTCACTTAAAGAGTTAGAGCCACTCAGCCACCGGATATTCTTCCATCAAGTGCTCCATTCATTGTCGGGTCACCACGTGTCTTACTAGTGATTGACTCGGATATTCATTTTTTTCCTGGTTCCTCCGAGCCACGTTCTGCGCTCGCAGTAGCCAGACCAGTGAGACCAATGAGATTCCATTCTTCCAAGTGACTGTTGTCTAGTGATACATGTCCTTCAAACGCTGATTAACATAATCCCCAGCTGTTATCGGTTCATACCTCGCAGGGCGCTCGGCAGATACACAGCTTGCAATAGGCTACCCGGACACCTCAGTTTTTGATTCTCAAGAAATAAATAGGTCCGCACCTCAACGTTAACATCGTAATCAGTCCCAAAGAATAGGGGGATAGAATATCGGTCTATGCCATTCCTATTGACGGCCCTGTGGACAGTGGACTTGAAAATGTCATCTGTCGGATTGAGCGCTAAGATGAGGCCACACGATGTTGCGAGTATGACGTACTTGACCATCTAGCAAACTGATCGCCAAGGCTGTGGACGAAATCAAACCATTAGAATGAAGGACGAAAACAAGAGGGCTCACTTGATAACAAGTGTTCCGTCAATGGGTGGAGCGTTGATCCATGTCTTCTCGGAATTGAGGACTTGGAGCGCTTGAATTCCGGGTTGTTGCCAAAGTATTGTAAAACACTGTATGATTGATGAGAAATATGGTGCACTCCGTCGGTGATCATATCGCACCTCGAAGCTGCGTGTTCATATCAGCCATCAATATAACTATTGAACGCGAACTACCCACTCTGTATGAGCACCGATACCAACGACACGATCATCCACAGGGCCTATTTGCGGCGGGTAGTGCAATGCATTCATAATGGCAGCGGAATTCCTTGTCTATGGAGTGTTCAACCAAGACCAGAACCTCAAGAACCTCAATCTTCACCTTGTCATCGAAATACCTCTCTGGTAGGTCTAAAGCAAGCGCGAAAAGTGGGAAGAGCATCTTGCCCACCGCTATTGCTGCATGGCTAATGAAGCTATGAGCGAAAATTTCATGTGCGGTATGATAGCACGCACTAGTATGTCAATATGGCTTCCCTAAACCCTGCTGGATGCTCGGGCCAAACATTAGCGCCCGTCATGGCACCGTCATTTGCTCGTTTCTCATCGTTAACCTTCGATACGAGCTCTTCCCAGCCAATTTGAAATGCTTCATGTAGGTCACCAGCATTTCCAGGTTCTATATTTGCATCGAGAGGCGGGCTATATCCTTTGAAGTTGGCGACAGTCTTGTGATGAAGCTACACAAAACTTTGCTTGTTAGAAACTCTGACCATAGTGAAGAGCATGTATGATCCGACCTTCATTTTTTCCTCGAGGGGAAGGCTGAAGTACTCTTTCTTGAGTTTCAGCACGTTATCTATGTATTCCGGTGGTATCCCATGATTCTTGACTGCCGGGTGCACACAAATGACCGCAACGTTGCAGGAGAGTCATTTTGATGTATCTACGTAAGCTTACCATAGAAGAACCCCACGTTCATGCATGCTTCGCGTATCTGATGTGCAAGTGCTCTTCGCTCGCTCTCGTCCGGACTAGTCGCACGGGAAAGATCACTGTGACAAAGTCAGAACTGAAAGATCTTGCAAAGAGAAGACATAGCAAACAAACATCACAGGTATGTCTTGAAAAGCACCATTTGTGGTGGAAGCTGATTCTGTTAAAGACATGATGGTGTCGATACGGGAACCTCGGGACTTGCCCGGGCCAGTACTAGTGATAAGATCACTTCGGGTGCTTTCTATGATTACGTAAATCACTCTTGTCCCTTTGCCCAGCAAAGCCTATGAACTGGCAACGCTCACCGGTATCGCAAATTTCCCTCTATGATCCTGTACTTTACTCCTTCCAATGACTTCCACTGAACGCTCGCTCATCGGTTCTGTGTTTGAGCGCAAGGCATCTACAGCCCCGACAGCCCCTTCTCCGAGATTTACAAATGCTCCTAGCTCAGGTTTTCCAGCTGTTCAGCACAGGTCAAAGAGCGCCTTTGCTCGCGCAAGAGAAGATGAGAAGAGCAGTATAAATTCGAGGACAACAAATGTACCTCTTGTCCTACCAACGCGGTCCACTGAACAAGCGCGACCTCGAGACCTTGAGGTGGACATGCCTGCCAATGACGATGCCATCCGTCGACAAATCAGCGAAGAAAATGAGCGTCGAATTGCTAATATGTCACAAGAAGAGCGGGAGCAAGAAAGGCGCGACATTATAGATCAGCTGGGAAATGGCGTCGGTGACCTTCTAGAGCGTGTCCGCGCTGCAAGATCAAGAAAATCGACGAAGGCTCCTGCTGTAGTGGACGATGTACCTGTACAAAAAGAGCAGGTACCGGAGGTCTCACGCGAGATTCCAATTGTTTCTCCGCTTCCAGGTCTAGCCGCCAGACCCAATCTTTCAAGGGTCAAGAGCCTGGAAGATTTCGGCAAAAGAGGCACGTCACGCATCCCTGAGCATGATTTATGCGTATTTTTAACGGGACGTTTATCTTAGCTCCCCCAATTCTAATCACCAGCAACACTCGACCGCCAACACCAAGTAAAGCTAGTCGTAAACTTCGCTTTGCGGAACTGACGCCTGATGACGTCCATGTGTATGAGTCTGCCCCAGTTTCCCCCAAACGAAAGGCGTTGGCGCTTCCTCCACCTCCAGATGCTCAAGACCCATCAATTTTATCCCTGGGCACCTTTGACGCTAAGGGTCTGCCGCGGAAGCGATCCGTTTCCCTTTTTCCCGAAGGTCCCAAGGCGGACAAACCTGGACAGAGAATTACGGATGATTGGCCGCAGCCAGAGGAAGGCACTCCAGAATATATTCGGAGGCGTTACTTCCCAGATGTTCCCGCAGATGATCCATCTACTTCTTGGATGAAGCCTTCGTCATCCAATTCGGAACCCGTTTCGCTCCGTTTCGACCTGACAGGTGCTCCCATACCTGCTGAGATTTCTGTCACTCTTCCTTCTCATCTTGGATTACATCACCATGCGGATGGCGATCACGCAGGATACACTCTTGATGATATTTTTCTGCTATCTCGCTCCACTGTTCCAGCGCAACGCACCACGATGCTTAATGTACTGGTTGGCATTGCGCGTAGGTTGGGCAAGCAAACCAGGGATCCTCACTGCGCGGACAGGGTTGCTGAACTTCAGGGGAGGGAAGGAGAACTACGAAAACGCATTCTCGCTGCCGGACTCTCTGCGATGTACGAGAAGGGTGGCGTCGGGATTCGGGCCATTGAAGTTGTCTGGGAGTGTCTAGTCGGTTGGGATCCCCTTTTTGACGCCGACCATGCCGAGTTAGATCTCGCTCCTGCCATCATGTATACTCTGGACGTACCTATTTTCCTCTCCCAAGTCACGCAGCTCCTCACACAGTCACCCTTGCCCCCGGAATCTCAGGCCCAACTTTTGTCCATCGTCTACCGGCTGTCGCAGGAGTCGTGTACCATTGCTGAGTCGATCATGACAACGCCCAGACTACTCCCCGCTTTGCTACAGACGTTCCTTCTTACGCCTATACCCCCTCCTTCAGATGCACCGTTGCCTAACCCTACCGCTCTACAACTCCTCATTACCCTTGCATCATCCTCTCGGGCTAACGCGGTTGCATTATGCGAGCCAGCTGATGCCCTCCTTCGCTTCGTTACCATGCTTCCTCCCACCTTGCCCTTTCCTGAGCCACTTGCGACAACTCTTCTCACCCTTACGCTGCACCTGTATGCTACTCTTGCCTCTTATGGTTTGTATTCGCATATAGCAACCGCCGCGGCTTCCTACTTTACTGCTTTGTCGACGTTTGTCATCTCATCTAGCTCAAAACCATTGAAAGTGGCATGGGCAGGGCTCGTGGAAGCATGGATAGTCTGCGCAACGAATCCACACCACACGACTCCACCGCATGATATATTGTGGAGCCAGGTGGCCAGTTGGGGTTGGGGTGTTGAAGTACTTGAACTGCGCCAGGGAATCACTGAAGTGGAAGTGTGGACAGCCACCTGGGGTGCTGCATCTGCATGGCTTGAGGGAGCTCGGGTAAACGGTATTCGAGGAGGAGAGGGAGAGCGTACGGCGACTCTCAGTGCCATCGAGGACGACTTTAACACAGGAGCAGGAGGTCGTGTAGTTGGAGCTGCGATGGATGCTCTACGAGTTGAACTCGCACAGATACAAGAGACGTCATCGCCAGAGCGGTATCAACGCCTGCGACGCATTGGTATCAACGCGCGCGTGCTTTCCTCTGCTGTTCGACTCTGGCTTGCATGCACTCCGATCGCCAACGCCAATGCTCCGCTGGGTGCTCCGCCATTTAACCTTCCCTTTGCTGAGCTATCCTCTTTCTCTGCCTTTGTCGTCTCGCATCCTCTTTGGTCACTCATTTCAAAGGGTATCGAGCAAGCTGCCTGCAGATCCCTTTCGAGTTTTTTGGCATATTTCCACAGACTGTCGCGACACATCCCAGGGACATCGCCTGATCTCTGGGTGGCACAGGGCCTGACGATCCTCAGAAGGCTGCTCCCTGGAGATGAAGATCACGCATTGTACATTCTCGAAGCTGTTTTAATAGTCCTCGGGCCACAATTCCTTGGAGCACCAGCGTTTCTTAGCATTTCGGAAAAGGGCGGATGGGATCTGATCAAGCCTTTCCTGAATTTTGCGATTCGCCCAAACCAGGAAGTATACCTTGGCCCTAGCGAACTTACGCCGGAGTCGATCATGCGGTGCACTACTCTTCGACTTCCACCTTCCAGGTCATCCATTGTCCTCGATGAGCATAGCCCGACGGGCCTTCCATTGTCTTCCGCGTGGCTAACCTCGCCGATTGACCATCTCCTCCGTTCTGGGTCGTCTCCCGTATTCAAGGCACTCCCTTCCTCGTGGGATGCATCAGAAGTTGATGTTGTTCGCACGTCACTACTCCTTGTCAACGCTACCCAAGACGTTTTGTTTCGATACAGCTTAAGCCAGTTCGTCATCAAGCGCTCAGAGATGATCTTTGCTTGCATGAAAGTGTTCATGCTCGAACACGGTCAGGACCAAATATACTCGTCGCCAGCTACAGGAGATGAAGAGGAAGTATTCCGGGACAGCATTGTTTCAGGACTAATGTCTGATCTCCTTGCTCCCTTTACCCTTCGCGCTGCCTCCTCGTCACCCTCATCCATCTTGCCTGATATAGACCTCGAGCAGGCAGCTCTTCCATTCCTCCGATCGGAAATCCCCTTCTACCAGTTCTACGCGGACTTCTTGGGGCTGTACGATGCCATCTCATTCTCGCACCCCATTTTTGCATCCCTTCTCATACCACCTCTCGCACTGACATATCCCATCGACTATCGTCGCTTACTATTGGGAGACTTCGCACACGTACTGCGGACTGTACGTACACCCGTGGATCAGGTTATCGCAGGAAATCTTAGCGACTTCTTGTATCCCACCGAGCAAGGGGAAATGATCGGAAAATATGCGGGTGTCCTTCTCCAAGGTTCAGTGGATGAGTTTCTGCGCCTTGTTGCCGTACACCATGTGGCATGCAATATCTGGCCTGATCTTTGGTCTGAGGGAGTTGGGCTGGAGCAGCAGGATGCGGCCAAGAAGCTACTGAAAGTGGTGATGGAGAAGGGAGATGGACGCACTGTGCGTGAGGTGCTGCGATATCGACAAGTCCGTGGAGAAGCGATTAGTCATCCCCCCGCATGCTTTGAAGCGAGTGGGGAATGGATAAAAGCACGGGCGGAATTCGCTTGTCAGGTGCTGGGTGGCGCATTGTATGAAAGACTCGAGGGTGTGTTCCGTGATTAACGTGAGTTCTTGACATGGCCGTGGTGCTATTACATACGTCCTGACAAGGTAAACAGGACGCAGTCTCCTTCGAATTCGGTCTAGGCCAGGGTTACGATATGAGATACACATGGATCTCGGGATATTACAAAAATGAGTACTTACAAGGAAACAACTCAATCTTTGCACACATGGCGAAGCCTTGCGGCATCCGTTCCAGTGTTAACTCAGTTTATCTGCCGTCGAGCGAGTGGAAATATCCTCTAAGATAAGTTAAGAGACCCATCGTCCTAGCAAAAACCAAGGTCTCCAATATTCACGGAGCCAGATCGCCTTTAAACCAAAGCAAGGGGAGCCGACTCTGATAGTAAAGACGCATGTACTGCAGTCTTTTCCTTACGTTTCCGTCCTCGCATTCGAGGCAGTTCCTGGGAGGCGATCATACTCCGCGCTATACAGGCGAACGAGGACCAAAGTGCCTCTTGTGGACAATATTGTTAACTTGCGGTGCAAACACGAGGACAATGCAAGCGATGGGCCTTATTAGTAGATGGCTTGGACATGAATTGCTTGGGGTTTCCGCAACTCCAAACTATTTCAGTTTCAAGCCATCTCTCTCGTTTAAAAGTAGGCAGCATCTACGATGGGCTCTCCTTCACCGTGAGTCATATCTGTGATCTTCTGCCAACCAAAGCCGATCACTCGTTTTACAGTAGCTTACGACAACACAATCTCCAATCCTCTGACTCTCAGCAGGATGCAGAGGTATGTCCTTATAGAGAGTGCTTTGTCGCTGTGTTCAATGAGTTTATGTGCAGCCTGAGCCTCCACGGCGCCGGTTCAGTTTTTTCAACCCGCCGACAAACACCGATGCCCGCGAATACCTCCCATGCTGGTGTTTTTGCCTTGCGTTCTTCTGTTTTGTGTTTTCATGTTGTTGTTGCGGTCATTCGAAAACCGGGCATGATTCCGAGTCGTAGAGACGCCGAGTATCGACGATTCCATTTTCATTCACTCTATGGCGTACTTTTTTATCACGATATGTATTAAATCTGACTTGAAGTCGACTTGGAGCTACATGTAGTACCGTATCCCATGGTCGTAGTTACTATCCTCGAACTTTGCAACCCAGACATGTTGTACAACCTCTATTTTGTGACGCCATGTCTCCCAAAATTTGTCCCTTTGCTTGGTTACTTGTGCTTCGAGTTAGTTAACTAGTATCAATATCATGACATATGTCTCTCAAAAGTTCTATCAGCCTCTACAGATCGGGTTGTGGACCCGTATTAGTACTAGTGACTCAGTGTCAAGTTGCGGAGGTAAGTTAGTGTACTTACAGCTGCTGCGGAGAAGCAAACTCGATAAGTTTGAGCATCATCGAAGATCGATTTTCCTGCAATCACACATGCCTGAAACCTAAATTTTAGCATAGAATATACATATCGAACATATAGGGATATCCTAATTCTTCACCGAGATAATGCATCAGGAAAATTAGAAAGATCCTTAACTTACTTCACTTAATGCAATACTAAGGCTGTCTTACATAATTCCTAGTATACAGTTTGTACCGTGAGTGCAGTGGTAACGCAGACCTTTCTGCCAACGAAAGTTAACAACACACTTCAACACTTGGCAGCCAACCGGTTCCTACTGGGATATTGAATGCTAGAACAGCGCAGTATCAACAATAGCAAGGTTCTCGTGAGCAATGCATCGTGCCCTTTTACTGAGATGTTAAAGTGAAAGTGATTAGGTGCCTTTTCTCCGCTAGACAACTTCAAGGCGGGCACTATCACTAAATACTCTCCACTCGGGCCATAGTTGCAATCCTCCCAGCAGATATGCCTCCCCACATTACCAAGGCGCAAAAGTCGTCGACAATCAAACCACGCCGGACGATGCGACCTCGAGACGATGGGGGCACCATACGATGTGTTATACACCTGCACGTCAGTGGCAGACGGCGGATCGCCACAGGTTCAGGTGACGGCTCAATCAGGCTGTGGGACCTGGAGAGCGGCGTGCAGGTAGGTAATGATTGGCGGGACGCAGGAGACGAGGCACATGTGTATTCCATGGCATTGTCTCCCAGCGGAAAAACGATCGCAGCCGGGACCAGTGATGGTACCGTGAGACTATGGGACGTCGAGAGGAGGAGGGCCATTGCTAAATCGACGGAGCACACCTTGATTGTGTGGACAATCTGCTGGAGTGGAGATGGCGAGCGTGTGGTGAGCGGATCCCCCGACCGGACAGCAAGAGTGTGGGATGCCAGGGGCGGAAAATTAGTCCTAAATCAACTGATAAATGCCGGACACGAAGTACACGCGGTGATCTACTCACCGGACATGTTAACAATTGCAACAGGCGGTTACAACGAGTATGAGAATGCAATCCAGATCTGGGATTCGAAGACAGGCGAGCAGCTTACTACAGTCAAACACAATGATACAATTTTCAGCTTAGCATGGGCCTCAAAACAAAGGAAGCTTATCGTCGGATCAGGCGATGGGTTAATAAAGATATTTGACACTACCACATGGAAACAGGTCGCCACACTAGAGGGTCACCAAGACACTGTGTACAACATCACACTATCTCTTGATGACCGTCTTCTTGCCAGCGCATCATGGGATCAAACAGCGCGACTATGGAATCTCGATACGAACCATGCCATCGGCCCACCACTACAGCATGAAGATGCTGTCAATGCGGCAACCGCTTCTGCTGATGGAAAACTGCTGGTCACCGCTTGTGAAGATGACAATGTGCAGGTATGGGACATTCATACCATACTAAAAGATGCTGGCGCTGAAAAGCTCTTGTCTATCCCCGATGTGAGTGTTCGTATATCACTGCAATATTTCACTGATAATGTCCAATCTTCCCACCGCGAAATGGACTCAAATAGATGGTATGATATGTCTAATGACTATTCGGTAGAGATCACACTAATCTTCACTCACAGGTCGAAGTTACAAAGCCGTTCATGAACGTACGTGACGTATCTGTTAACACTTCTCCGTGGTTGTAACCTCGATATTCTAGACCGATGCCACAACACGCCGTCCATCTCAGCTTGAGAATCCTCGTCGATTACCGAGAGGCTTCTTTGATGACGCGCAGGATGGTGTTCAAGTGCGTTGCCAGTATTTCAATCAATCACTGTCATTCATGTGGTATTATCAGCCTCCCACGATGCCTGGAATCCACCCTCGTCCATCAACACGCCGACGCCGTATCCCCGGACGGTCCTCAGTATCACGTTCATTTGCCTTCTTCGGCCGCCTGTCCTCTCTCGTTCATCAATCTCAACCTGACACCGAAGGACCAACAGAACTTCAGCAAC
>Ga0153978_1000451_pt1 | contig 10886 bp, 13 predicted proteins | sample TSGA062MetaG_FD_104749 | JGI IMG/M metagenome (GOLD analysis project Ga0153978, IMG submission 104749) | Attine ant fungus gardens microbial communities from Georgia, USA - TSGA062 MetaG | ecosystem: Host-associated > Fungi > Mycelium > Unclassified | place: USA: Georgia, Yuchi Wildlife...
ATACGGTATGTTCTGTCTGGAGTAGCTGCTTTTATAATCTTTAGGGATTTTTGCAGGGGATATGGTATTTTACAAAATACTTGGTCAACCGTTTATTATTCTCGGGAGTGCAGAAAGGGCCTATGACCTATTCGAAAAACGCCCATCAAATTATTCTGACCACCCACGGTTCCCCATGTGAAATGAAATGCTGGTTTCTTTTTCTCTCTATTCATGTCAAGTTATATTCACCAGAGATTTAGCATGGATTACGCTTGGAACATTGTTTTCCTTCGGTACGGATTGGAGTGGAGAGGGCACCGTCGTTTCTTCCATGAGCACTTCAATCCGAACGTCATCCACAAGTATGATTCAGCTCAAATTATCACGACCAGAGCCTTTCTTCGTCTCCTGCTCAAGTCTCCAGATGACTTTGTGCTTCATATCCGACAGTAAGCGTATATCATACAGCCATCACTGAGATATTCAAATCATTTTTACATGTACCAGTACATTTGCTTCGACTATATTCAAGCTGACTTACGGAATGGACATAATGAAAAATGAGAATTCCTCGTTGATTAAAACTGCTGAGATTGTGGCCACAGCCATCTCGGAAGCAGGAAATCTAGGCACATTCCTCGTTGATTCATTCCCTTGGATGAAATTCGTCCCTGCATGGTTCCCTGGAGCTGGATGGAAAAGAAAGGGTCAGTATTGGCGTAATGCCGGAGAGTGTTTTGTCCACGTACCTTGGAACAGAGTCAAGGAGCAGTTGGTATGATATTTATTTTCATGGATAACATTTTCAGAGCTCTCACTTATCTTTTAATAGAGAGTAGGCACAGCTCGTCCTTCTATTGCAGCCAGTTTCATTGAGAAACTATCGGATCAAACTTTCTCAAACGACGAAAGCATGACTCGCAGCGCATGTGCGGCTGCCTTTTCTGGTGAGTCGTTGAGATTATCACCAAGATTGAAGCTCATGGTCTTTTGTCTTGCTATAGCTGGGTCAGATACAGTGAGTCAACATAATTCAATGTGCGTTGACCTTTGATAACTATGATGACACTAGACGGTTTCGACAATTCAATCATTTTTCATGGCAATGGTACTCTATCCTGAGGTCCAGAAAAAGGCACAGGAGGAGCTTGACAGGGTTGTTGGCAACAGATTGCCCGAATTCAACGATAGACTAAACCTCTCATATATAAATGCCATGGTAAAAGAATCACTGAGATGGCAACCTGTCGCTCCCCTGGGTGCGTATAACAAACTTACAGATCCCACAGCGTTGATGGTTAAATTTCATTCAGCTGTGCCTCATATGGCAACAGAGGCAGAGAATACAATGGGTATTACATCCCCAAAGGGACTATTGTGATCGGAAATTCTTGGTTGGTCCATTGTTCTCCCTCAGTAAGGTGATTGGCTCAAGCATCTAGCAGGTCAATCACACATGATCCAAAGGCCTATAAAGAGCCATTTCTGTATAACCCTAAGCGATTTTTGAAGAATGGGGAGATTGACCCCACAGTGCGGGATCCTGGGGTTGCGGCATTCGGGTATGGAAGGAGAATTTGCCCCGCAAGATTCTTTGCACAAAATTCATTGTTCATTCTCATATCTCATATCCTGACTGTCTACAATATTCGACCTGGTTTGGGTGATGATGGAAAAGAACTTGAGATTAAGCCTAGAATGACGAATGGATTGCTTTTGTAAGTTTTTGCTGTCCTCCCATTATGTGCCTGCTCATAGTTGCAATAGGTACTATGTGCCCTTTGCATGTAGAATAATTCCACATTCACAGAAGGCTGAGACACTGATTCGGAACTCCAGTTTGATTGATTAGGGAACAAGACATCGGAACCTTCAGGTTTTATCAGTGATGGCAATTTATCATTGAGAGGCTATACGTATTTTGTTGATCAGCTTATGCCAACTCCTGTCATAACAAGAATTTGAACATATTTTTATATTGAATTGATCGAAGAGGGGTGATGTACAGAAATAACCCTTATTCCGAGATAAGTATTTGGAGATTCACAGTAAATGACATGTTGATCAATGTGTTGGAAATAGCTACAACAAGGCCAGACCATGGCAAACACACACTGATCATCTATTGGTTCAGTAGTGTATATAGAGTAATTACAGTACAATAGCTATGCCATTCATTGTTTTAATACAATAAAAACATGATAACCAAGAAAACAACAAACTAATTTTAGTGCATTGTTTGATATTTCAACATAGTTAGTATAAGATGTCAAGTAAGTCTAAGATGGATCATTATAAGTATAAGTTTTACACAGTAAGTGTAAGGGGACCCTACTAATGCAACCGCTAAAGCACTAGCCTGACTTCCCAGAACAACCCTATGCCCAATTAATATTACTATATAATGTTTAATTCCCCTTAGCTTGACTTGGACACTCCTGGAGATAAGTTGTAACATACCTAGAAGTAAAATATGACTAAGGATTCTCCTAGAGTCTACTCTGTTCCAGTTGCCCTTACAAGGACCTACAAATTGATCCATCAGTTTTTCTGAATGTCTTCCCTGCATTTGGAACTCAAGATCTTTTGTGCTCAAGAGCACCCAGTCACCCACTCTATACTCCTCTGGTTTGCTTCTTTTCCTATCAGCATATTTCCTTATTCCTTCCTGACTTTTTCTCAATACTGCCTTTGCTTCCTCATATACCTCCTTCATCCTCTTTGTAAACTCTTCTGCTTTCTTGAACTTCCTCTTCTTTCTCATCTCAAATTCCATGTGTAGATCCTGTCCACTATTTGCCTTGAATGGCAACACTCCTGTACTTGTCTACACTTTATTATTATATGCAAACTCTGCTATTGCTAACCAATCTGGCCACTGCTTCTGGCGATGATCAATGAACATTCTTAAATACTATTCTAGTTCCTGATTCATTCTTTCTATCTAGCCATCTATTTGTGGATGGTAAGCTGTTGACAATTTGGTGTCAATCCCCAATATTTGATTTAACTCCCTTATCATTCTTGCTACAAACTGTGCTCCCTTATCTATTATAATACTTTTTAGTAATTCATGTAATTTCCAGATGTTATCCTAGAACAGTCTTGCTACTTCCTCTGCTGAAGTCTTTTCTGTAGTAGACACAAAGTGTGCTAATTTCTGTCACTCTATCACATACTACCTGTTAATACTAAGTTGTGAAGACTCAAGGTTCACCCAAGATGGATGTTCAGAAAGAACTTGATAGAGTTCCTTGTTGGATTTTACTAGATACTTATACAAATATTAGATGGTCTGTATACCTTCCTTCTGCAATCACATGACCCTTACTAAGAACTATCTATATCTTACATAATCCCCTCCCATACTATTTATATCTTTCCCACATTGTATTCTTGGATATTTCCCATTAAGTTGATGAATGCACAAGAAATAGTTTCCTTCTTGGAAGTCATCTCATAATACTACCAGGATCACATTATATTCCTGTACTAGTAGTAACTTTGTAATAAAGTCTGCTGTTATATGACTTCAGGGTTTTTCTGGTACTGCATTAGGTATTAATTTTCCTGCCAGTGCCTCTGTGTGATTCTTGTTCCTTTGGCATATATTACAAGATTCTATATACTTCTTGACTTTCTTTGTTACTTCTGGCCACCAAAAGTTTCTTGTGACCAATTCTACTATTTTTCACTGTCCTCCATGTTCTCTTACTGGCATATTATGGTGTAGCTGAATTACTTCTGCCCTTAACTTTTCATCTCATAGCACATATATCTTTCTATCTCTCAACATTAGACTATCCTTTTCTCTCTACTCTTCATCTCTTAACATCTTTACTCCTGCTTGTTTCATCTTCTCTACTGCTTTTATTACTTTGTTATTTTTTGCTTCTGACTTTCTAATTTTCTCCAACAAGTCTATTTCTTTGATTACCACTTCTGCCACTTATGGTGCTCTAAATTTTAGCCATTTCTTCTTTACCAACACTCTATTCTCATTATCTCTCTCTACTCCCACCTGCTAGTTGTCACAAACTTCATTCAGACCATAACTCCAGGAATACTTGACTGATTTCAATAATCTAAATGGCCACCAAAAGCCCTTAAGAAGACCTTTCAAACAGTACCAGAAATGTCTCAAAGTGATCAGTATTCACTGAGTTATCAGCAGATCAGTCAGTGATCACCAAGTCACCAGACACTAAATTGCTGATATCTTGGGAACCACTTGACATAATTATTTGCTTCAATGACCATTGTAAAGCTCTCTTCAATGCACTTCTTTTGGCTATAAATAGATCCCAAGGCAATAAGATCCCATGGAGATACAAGGTCCTCAATATTTGCACATAACACTGATCTTTACCCATAGATTATTATCTGTCCTTGAATAAAACAAAGGACTGTCCTAAGATGGTTAGTGTTACAGTTGCACTATGGACTAGTGGTCACATACTGTATGGTTTACCACTACACCAAAAGGGTGATATTAGTAAGGCTACTTGCTAATGAGGGTCTAGCTATTTATGTAGTTCTTTGAATAGGTATTTTGTTATACCTCTATGTCACTATTTAGTAGTCACTTTTTTGTGACAGTTAGGTTATCTCTATTTCAAGATCAATAGCACTCCTATATGTAGAACAATAGGTAGTAATCATATAGTAGGCTGTCCTGGTGCACAGACCACTACAATTATATATTTAAGGACTGTATGTCTGAGAATAAATCTTAGACTTAACAACATCTTTTGCTACTGTCTAAACATTGCTTTTTTGAGCCTTTTGATTATTAAATCATCAACTCACAAATCAGTAAGTGGCTATTTGCAATAGTTTGTTAAGTCTACTGTTTTCTGTCCCCATTGTCTCTGCAAAGGACATGGGGCTGTATTCATTCCAGATGTGGATCTAGGAGGCTATAAGGGGGTCTCTTTGTTTCTGTTACAGGACAAGATGACTTTCCTGAGGGTGTCTCTGTTTCTGTTACAGGACAGATGACTGACTAAGGGCTTGGAATAGAACCTACTCCATCCACTAAATTCTACAATAGACTTGTTGAAGCAGACCTCTGCTGGCACAAAGTAGATGATTTCTACTTTGCATTCTGCCTCCCAGAATTACATTTTTGCAAAACCAAGAAGTTACTATGCATAAAGGAGTATAAAGAACTCCTAGAACCCACCTTGGATTGTATATTACTATTCTTTACTAAAATGAGCAAAAACAAGACCTGGGCTAAGGATCCACAGTATGACTCACTGTGGAAATGGTTCAATCAACTGTAGGATGTAATTATAGAGCTAGATAAAATTGGTCACAAGCTTACAGCTAAGGAATAGAGAATGCTGAAAGGTACTTGTAAGTGTCTGAAGAATGTAGATTTTTTCAAACCAGCTACTAGAGTACCAGAGATTTGTAAAGCTCTTCTAGAGCTCAATATCACTATTCCATAGACATAATATGATTGGAATGGTATTTGGTGTAACATAATGGTATTAAGAGGCTAAATTTGGGTGTTTTTTTCTTTTACCCTCTTGAAAACATACTCAAGAACCATAATTAATTACTTAAATAGATATGTCAACTTTCAACAACTTTACCACTACTGTTTCCTTTTCTGATTTCAGTGCTGAGAATTGGGATATACTTGTCAAAGATGGCATAAGCACTGAGCACATGCCCTGGAATGAGACTGAGATACAAATGCTGCAAAATGCACATCAAGGAACTTTTCTTCTTCTCAAGAACTACATTGACCAGGTGCTCAATGGAGCAATCAACCATTATAATGGTGCCTTGATCACTGCATACAATAGAATTGCAACTTTGGAAGCAAAAGTTACCCGTCTTTGGAGAGAGCTGACAAGGCTCCCTGGAGGATACATTGCCTCCAAAACCAAGGTGCCAGAGCCACCAACATTCATAGGTTCTGAAAATAAGATGCATCTGCATAATTGGTTAAGCTAGATTGCTCTCTATTATTTGGCATCTGGTATTATATTGGATGATCAGAAAATTATATATGCCCTCACCCATTTACGTGCTCCTACTAGCACATATATAAAATCATATTATGACAAGGTTCAGGCAGGATTAAGTGTTGGTTCTTGGGGTGACTTTGCCCAAGAACTCAAAAATATTTATGGACAATGAGATAACAAGGAGGGAGTGAAGAAGAAATTAACAGCGCTCTGGGTCAACAAGGACCTAGCAAGAAAGAACTTTGTCAAGTATGCAGAATGATACAGGATGTTGGCAAGAATTGTCAACTATAGTGATAAAGTTTACATTGACAAAATAGAGGAGGTCATTCCTAATAAGCTGCAAAATGCACTTATCATCTATGAAATTACAAATCAGTCTCCAAAAACATGGGATGACTACCTCAAATTGTTGATGCAAGTATATAAGGCCTTAGATTCAGACAAGGCCCAGGGTACAATATTTGGTCCAGAGGCAATTGGAGAGAAGAGTGGAGAAAAGAAGGACCCAGACACAATGGAAATAGATGAGATTCAGAGAAAGGAAGGGAAGAGCTCATGATACTATCAGATATGTACTGGAAAAGGCTTTAAGAATAAGTCAAAGAAGTACAATACAGTAGACTGTTATAACAAGCCAGGTAATGAGGACAAGCATTCTTATAAGACCTCTTCCCAGAAACCATCTCCACTAGGTCCAAGCAAGAACAAAAATCAGTCATTTAGAGCATAGCTGATGAAGATGTTGGAGGAAAGCAGTGATGATCCAGATTCCTCTTTTGAGGATGTCAAAATTAATAGCATGTCAATTGAGGATATCTCTGATCCTGTTCCCCTGAGTGGGAAGAGAAAGGGGATATCCAAATTGGATTTTCCCTTGGGACTGTAGAGTATAATGTCTGTGATCTACAGTTGGAGGAAAGTATACTCTCTATTAGCTTGCAAAAGTTGGAAGTAGTACTGGAATCTTGTAATAATATAGCATACAACAAGACTACCTTCTTTAAAATTCCAGTTATACTTTGGATATACAAAAAGAAAGTACAGACCAAGGCTTTAGTTGATTCAGGAGCCACTACAAACTTCATTGACAGAGTTGTCATGGAAAATAATAACCTAGTAACTTATAAACTAGCAAATCCATATCATGTAATCAATATGGATGGCACTCCCAGCAAGGCAGGACAGATAACTGAGTATGTCTGAGCTTATGTAGAAATTGGATTATACAGGACAACCCAGCATCTCTTTGTCACCAACTTAGGAAATAAGGAGATGATGATTGGGTATTTGTACTTGTATAAGCATAATCAAAATATTGATTGATGAAAAGGTCAATGGGAGTTTACCAGGTACCTGGATACATATGCTAGTAAAGCCTGTAAAATATGAAATGTAGAAGCAGAAGCTAATGAACTTCATCTTGAACTGGATGTTAGTAGATCTCCCTCATTGGATGACATAGGAGATGAGGACCCCAACAACTATATTCTTAGCTGGGCAAACACAACTAACCCAGGCAGTCATCAACAGGTGATGATGATTGCAGCTATACTCAACAATCGAGACCAATATAAAGACTCAGATTGCAAAGACACAAAGACCTGGAAGGCTCATGTGCCAGAATGGCTACATGAGTATGGGAATGTGTTTTCAAAGAATAAGTCAGAGAGAATGCCAATATGGAAACCATATAACCATGTGATTGACTTTGTGGAAGGCACAATACTTTCCAAACCAGTCAAGGTCTATCTGCTCTCTCTAGTGGAAAGAAACTCTCTTGACATGTGGATCAATGAGGAACTCAGAAAGGGATATATCCAACCATCTACTAGCCCAATAGCAGCTCTATTCTTCTTTGTAAAGAAGCACAATAGAAGCTTATGATCTGTTATGAACTACAGAGCCCTCAATGGAATTACCATCAAAAATTGCTATTCAATCCCTAGAATAGCTGACTTGATTGAATTACTCAGCAAAGCCTCAATCTTTACCAAAATTGACTTGAGGTGGGGGTACAACAATGTTCGTATCAAAGAAGGGGATGAATGGAAGACAGCATTTATTACAAGGTGAGGCCTTTTTGAGGCAACTGTCATGTATTTTGGTTTTTCCAATGCACCAGCGACCTTCTAAAGTATAATGAATGACATATTGGGAGACTTGATTTGCATATGACTAGTAATGGTGTATTTAGATGATATTCTAGTATTTGGGACACATTTGAAGGAACACAGGCGATTGGTCAAGGAAGTGCTGAAAAGGCTCCAATTTAACAACCTCTACACTAAAGTAGAAAAGTGTTTCTTTGAGCAAAGTAGTATCAAGTATTTGGGTGTAATTATTTTGGAAAATAAAGTACAGATAGATGAGGAGAAACTTTCAGGAGTTCTAGAGTAACCAGTACCAGCTAAAGTCAAGCAAGTACAAGCATTCTTAGGCTTGGTGAATTTCTACCATAGGTTTATTGAGAACTTTGCCAAGATGTCAAAGCCACTCTCCAACTTGACCAAGAAGGATAGTACCTGGACTTAGGGCATAGAGCAACAAAATGCTTTTGAGGTACTGAAAAAGACCTTTACCATGGCTCCAGTCCTGAGAATACCAAACAACAAAGATCCCTTTAAGTTATCTACCAATGCCAGTGACTTTGCAACAGAAGCTGTCTTATCACAAAAGGACATGCAAACTAATCTGTGGCACCCAGTAGCTTTTTTCTCCAAGTTATTAGATGTCCATGAAAAGAACTACAAAATCTATGACAAGGAACTACTTGTAGTAATTCAGGGACTAGAGGAATATAGACACTATTTGGAGGGACATCTATATAAAGTTGAGATCTGGTTGGATCATCAGAACCTTATATTTTTCAGGACAGCTCAAAAACTGACCAGGAGGCAAGCGAGATAGGCACTTTTCATAACTCGTTTTGACTTTGTACTCTATCATAAACTAGGAAAGATAATACAGGCAGAAGACCCCTTGTCCAGACAAGCAAACTATGAGATAGGGACAGACCTCGACAATACAAACCAGGTATTGCTAAAACCTGAGTTTTTTGCTATTAATGCACTAGAGGCTACTCATGAGATACCAATAAATCACGAGATAATCCTAAAGGAGGTCAAAGGAGCACTCTTATTGGATGAAGTCACCAAAGACTATAAGACATTACTCAAGTCTGGTCCAAGAGAATTTGGAAAATCCTTGCAAGACTAGAACTATGAGAATGGACTACTCCTGTACAGAGGAAAGGTTTATATTCCCTACAGTGTAGAAGACATCTTGCAATAACAGATTATTAAGATGTACCATGATTTGCCATCTGCTGGACACCTAGGTTAGTGGAAGACCTATAAGTTGGTCTCCAGAAATTACTGGTGGCCTAAGATAACAACATTTGTCAAGAAATACATTACAGGTTGTGATATGTATCAGCAGATGAAAAATTGTGCATAGCAACCTTTTGGACCACTTGTGCCTAACAAGATACCTAATGGGCCTTGGGAAATAATCTCAATGGACTTAATTATGCAATTGCCAGAGTCAAACGGTTATAATGCTATCTGTGTTATTGTTGACAGGCTCACCAAAAGGGCCCATTTCATTCCTATCAACAATTGGTTCTCATCCAAAGATATAGTGCAGTTACTATATAACAAGGTCTATCCATTGTATGGACTGCTACTACAAATCATTTTGGATAGAGGAGTACAATACTCAGCCAAGCTATTCCAAGAATAGTGCAAGATTTTAGGAATAGAATCTACAATGTTGATAGTATATCACCTACAAACAGGTGGACAAACAGAATGAGTAAACTAGGCATTAGAGCAATATCTTCAGTGCTATGTGGATTATAATCTCAGTAATTGGTTGGATCTACTCCCCAGTGTAGAGTTTGCATATAACAATCAAGCACATGAAAGCATCAAAGAAAGTCCATTCTTTCTTGAATATGGTAGATACCCAAGAGCAGGCCCAATTTTAGTCAAAGAGTTGCTGCAAAGGGACTTGAATGACCTGACGTATAAATGACAAGAAGCCTTGGAGCAGGCAAAAGCAGCTCTTACTCTTGCAGCAGAAAGAATAAAGTAGTACTATGACCAGAAAGTCCAAAGTGTCCCATTTAAAGTTAGCAACAAGGTGCTACTCAATCTGAGGGATTACCAGACTATGGAGTGAGCATTATGACCTTAGTATAAAGGACCATTTGAAACAATAGAAAAGTTGTCCTTGGTTACATTCCAGCTTAGGATGCTACCTTGCTACCAAGTGCTACATCTAGTCTTTTATACTAGCAAGTTAGCATAGTACTCCAAATCCACCATCCATGGACAGAAATCCACACTCCCACCACCAACCTTGATACAGGGCCAGGAAGAATGGGAGGTAGAGAAGATTCTAGATTTGTGACAAAGACATAGAAAAAATAAATTTCTTGTTAGATGGAAAGAATATAGTCAAGGAGACAACACATGGGAACCTGAGGAAAATCTACATATTGCAGGTGAAAAGCTGCAGGAATATCTTCAGAGTTTACCAAAAAACAAGATAACTTCTTAACAGAGCTCAAACCAAGAGAGAGAATAATGTCACAAACTTCATTTGGACTATAATTCTGGGAATACTTGACTGATTTCAATAATCTAAATTGCCACCAAAAGCCCTGAAGAAGACCTTCTAAATGGTACCAAAAATGTCTCAAGGTGATCAGTATTCACTGAGTTATCAACAGATCAGTCAGTGATCACCAAGTCACCAGATACTAAATCGCTAATATCTCAGAAACTACTTAACATAATTGTTTGCTTCAATAACCATTGTGAAGCTCTCTTCAATGCACTTCTTTCAGCTATAAATAGATCCCAAGGCAATAAGATCCCATGGAGATACAAGGTCCTCAATGTTTGCACATAA
>Ga0153978_1000454_pt1 | contig 10846 bp, 7 predicted proteins | sample TSGA062MetaG_FD_104749 | JGI IMG/M metagenome (GOLD analysis project Ga0153978, IMG submission 104749) | Attine ant fungus gardens microbial communities from Georgia, USA - TSGA062 MetaG | ecosystem: Host-associated > Fungi > Mycelium > Unclassified | place: USA: Georgia, Yuchi Wildlife...
AATGACCTGGTCCAGTGTTATCTCCTTATCATTCAATAATCATTGACAAATGACGGAGCTGTCCTGTGTAGTAGTAGCGCTCGGGCAACTCTTCATGAATTCACCTTCCTATCTCCGGGGGGTCTTCTATAGAATGCCTCGAGTACACGCTGACAATGGCATTTCACCAGTAAATTGCAGCCCGGCTGCCGAGTGAGTCACTTCCTCACAGCATGTCAATCCATGCGTTTGCGTAACGTAATGGAGTATGATCCGCTCGTTGTATGAGAAAGGGCGATAGAGACGGAAGAACTAGAGGTGGAACTAGGATGCAATGGGCTTGCGCGTATCATAGAGACTGTCTGTTCATGTTGAGTGTTGACGAGCTAGGAGCCGGATGAGAAATGAGTGTCCTGTAACAGACTAACAGTCATAGATGAGCCAGACACAGGTGTGAGTGGAGAGAAGTGGTTGTGGATGGTGCGAGAGGCTAAATGGAGGTGTAGTATGAAAATTGTACCGAGATACCTTTGTCTATCATAAGATCCATGCTCGACTTGCTCGCGGGGCTGCCCTGCCTGGAAGGCGTATTCGTTATAGGGTGGAGCATGTCTACAGACCCCCTCGCACCTAGATGTGCCTTTGTTCGACTTTCACATCCAGCTCAGACATTGTCTCTGGTCTCTGAGTCGTTCCTGGTTCCCTCGGGCTGAAGCTGACGGAAGGTCCCTTATCATGGATGATCACAGTATGTGAGGACACCAATTAGAGTTATTAGAAATCCACTGCAAGCTCTTTTCCTGTCGGTCTGTCACTGAGGTATGCAGAACTACCCCTTTAAGAATTGCCCCTCACAGCCACATTATTACGGCACGTGGCGACCATGATCACGATGCACTGGCACTTGTCTTGAACGTCTTCATTGAATTGTAACCTGGTCACCCATCGAAACGCGCAAGCGACCTGTCAAACAGACTCGAGTTTAAGCGAGCACTGTACATTATTATGTTGTTCTACCTTTCCCTTCTCGCAGCTTTGGCATTACTAGCAATGCGTGAGTATCCGCATTCACATGATGAAACTAACTAACACCGTCATAGTTGGCTATCGCTACAGAACATATTTCCCTCTAAGAGTCAAGGCTTTCTTTCCAGGCCTTAACCACTACGCGCCGCTTGCCTCCTTTTCTGATCAAGCGCGCGCAGGGTTGAGCTCTCCGATGTTTGACATTGAGACAGCCAACATCGCCGAGGAAGATTCCAGGATGGGACTGGATGAGCAGGGAACGCAGGAGGTATTAGACATCATGCGGACACAACGAGTGAAGTAGGCAATTCTTTTGGTGTCTGAAGTAAGCGGCTTAGCGGAATCATGTACACGCAGTTTCGACCAGGCAAGACTGATTCGTCACAACCAAATCCTTGCTCGCAATGGCATCGATCCGTCTGGTAAGTGGTAATTTCATGAGTCATGTGCATTTATCGCATGTTTATCGTGGTGTTTTACAGGTATGCCACTTGATTCAAAAGCTGTCACAAGGCTGTGATTTTTTCAACTCACTACTTTCACGTCTACTTTCAGTTCTCGTCATTCTATGCCGACTCGCCGCTCCTTCGTGTTCTCACACTTTCTTGCACTTGGATTTATATCAAACTCATTGTATTTATATGCATGCAAATGCGTTGCTTTAATCGCTTCCTCATCCCTTTGTTATCCGTTGTGTTCAATTGCAGAAGAATGACGCTCGAAGTTCATGATTGCCATATCTATATGCGTAAATGAGAAGGGACTGTTGTGCATAAGGGTCTCAATCCAGAAAGCTACTTACGCCTGTGGGCATTATCCATACAGTCAGTCCCAGAATCCATAGATGTTGATAGACAACTCTAAGTCCATCAACTGCGTCAGCGTTTTGGATCTCCTCTCGTCCTAGCCTGCCTGGAGTTACTTAACGTAGCACCAGGAAACCAGTTATGTAGCCGTAGAATTAAAAGAGTCGTTAAGGTGAAGCCACAGGTTATCGTTGCACGCGAGAACGAAAAGAAAAAGCTTCAATTACAAGGGTGGCGCCTGGTGTTAAACGTTAAACCACTGACTACCGCTTCCGAATGCATTTTACATGATGCGGACATGTTGAAAGGATCATCCTCTTAGCTTTCAGTCCGTGACCATATACTCCAGGGAATAGAAATGAACAAGCAAACGTAGGAATATCAGCTCCAACATGAACTGTGGCAACCGACACACATTCGAAAGTAGTTTGGATAATTGGTGTGATCTTGTATTTCGTTGGCGGTACGGCATAGTACAACGGGTATAAGAGCTAAAAGAAATTGTTCATGAAAGAATTCGTAGAACAATTGACATGGTAATGAACTACCGTCATAATATATGGCAACAACGCCACCGCGACATGCTAGTTCGGCATACGAGTGTAGATTGTGCCACCTGAGAACAATGTAACTTTAAGCTATGATGGGCAGATTATTATGCAACCACATAATGTCCAGCAATTGCCAATTGAGGCTCACGATTGACACTGAAGTTGTTACCCACAGTTAGGAGAATTGGAGGAGTCAGGACTGGGCGTCTAACCTAACACAGTTTTATGTTTGTTCCCAGCATCAACTTGCCGTCTCAACCACGGGAGCATGCAAGCGCCGGACATTAGATCCGTAGTTCCTACACGCGACGTGGTTAACCCCACCACAAATCCGGCAACAATGCGACACCTCATCCCTTCCACCAGACTCAGACATCGTCGAGAATTTAGGGATCATGAAGGAGCCGTCGTCGCGGTCGCAATTTTACCTGGTGGACACCGGATGGTGACAGGCTCGTATGACACGATGCTTCGTTTATGGGACATGGAGAACAGCTCCATGATAAAGAGGATGGAGGGGCATCGCAGCCCGGTGAGGGCAGTGGCGGTGTCAGGAGACGGCAAATTGATAGCAAGCGGTGATATCTCTGGGGGGCTCATCGTTTGGGACGGAGACACCGGCCAATGGCTCACAAATGACCGAACCATCAAAGTTCATGCTGATATCATTACCTCGCTGGACTTTTCTCCTGGCGGTACGGTATTGGCAACTGTTTCGCTCGACAAAACGATACAGTTGTGGAGAACAGACAGTTGGAAAATTCAGGGAAATCCAATCAATTGTGGTGAAGCGATTTATTGCGTTCGGTATTCACCAGCACCTTCGAGCGAACTTCTCGCCATCACAACATATACACATATCCAAATATGGAATACATCTGGGTTGGAACCTGAATGCATCGCAAAATTCAGCGCAGATGATATTCACGCTTCTCATCTCTCACTCGCATGGGCGGCTGATGGTACACGCCTTTTCTCCGCAGGCCGTAGTCGTGATCCCACCATTCGGGAGTGGGATGCATTGACATGGCAGCAGGTCGGAGATCCTTGGAGTGGCCATACTGACGATGTCTGTGCCATTACCTTGAACCCTACTGGCACCCTAGTCGCATCTGCATCTGGCGACAATCGTGTGCGCCTTTGGCGGCTGTCAGATCAACGAACGATCGCTATATTCGAGCATCTAGAACCAGTCTACTTTGTCACCTTCTCCGCGGATAGCAAATACATCCTCTGTGGAGGTGGAAACTCGAGCATCATAGAGTGGGGCATACCCGAGGACGCTATCCTAGAGGATAGTCCAAATGAACAGGCATCCGATGTAAGTTTTGGTTTTTGTTTCCCCCACTGCCATCTCATTTCGTTCAAGGCAATGTTGCCAAAGTATGCTCCAGGGGAACGAGGGGTAGGCTTTCAATCGTTCCCATCCTTTCATGTTGATATCTAACTTCTATGCGAAGCCCAGAGACCTCAAATCTAAGGCGCGCTTTTACCTTACACGCTTGAAGGCACTCTGAGCACGCTTCATGTAGATCCTTTCTATAGATACGATTGTCCGCGATGCTTGCGTAACTAACAATTTGTCCACCGCTCAAGATCTGTTAACACACCAGATCAACGCTGAGCGAAACAACCACACCGCCTATGCCAATAGGTCATTTGTTTTGGCACGACAGTGTAACTGGAATGATGCTCTACGTGATGCAATTAGGGTGAGAAACTCTCGGAGCGTCATGACAACCTTACTATTGGCTAATTTGACGTAGTCTATTAGCATTCAACCATCGTTGACCGGGTATATGTCGAAGGGCATTGCTCTCTGCGGGAAAATGGAGTTCAAAGAAGCCTTACAAGCATTCGATCTTGCATCTATGTTCACGGACGCAAATCCAACCATTATTCATTTATTGCTCTTAGTTAAGGCATGTTGTCTTTCTCTTACATCCTCCTTACCTCATCCTGTTTTCAGGCTATTTCACTTTTCAATGCAAATCAGCATGAGGAGGCTATGCAGCGCACCCAACAACTAGCTGTGGCTTGTCCTCATGTTGATGCTCTTGCCTGTCGCGTTGTGGAAGTGAGTACAAGCTACTCAATAGAGTTTACTTTCATATATTCACACTCATTTTTCCAAACTTCACATCAGGCATATCTACATATCCAGCTGGGAATCAATGCGTTGAATGACTCGTATCACGACGAAGCCGCTGACCACTTTACTGCTGCTATCAATACTGGCATGCTAATGTATAACCAGGTGATTCATTCCCAATATGAGTTCTTTGTAGTGGTACGTACATATGATTTGACTGAGAATGTTTTTCATGTCCCAACTAAGTGCATTGTGCAGCTCTTCGGGTGGGATCTGTCGTCGTCATGGAAAACTGCAAACCTGAATCGGTGCAATGCGCTTCTTCGGGCGGGTATGCTGGTCGAAGCACATGAAGCGTACAGACACATGATGAATATATTCGATGAAACTACGAAAGTCAGCTGCCTTGATTGGTCCAATGGTAAGTACCCAATAAAGCCATCAGACCATACTCATGTATACCTCAAGGTTTCAAGAAAGAATGCAGCACGCTCTATATTGCGCGTGGTGATGTTGCCCTCGCTGCAAGTGAATATCACAGTGCTATCCAGCTATACTCTGCGGCGATTGAACTCGATCCTGCGACTGGTACTGTCTTTGCAAGCCGCTGTGAAGCGAAACTGGGGAAGATGTTATGGAAAGAAGCACTTGATGATGCGCGAAAGGTAATAATGTTCGTCGTCTATTGATCTGTATCTCTGACTCATTGTCGGCATATAGGTCATCAAACTCAACCCTTCTTCATACCTTGGATACTCTTTGAAGCATGCGGCGCTTCATGGTGCACAACAGTATGATGAAGCGATCGAAGCTTTTCAATCAATGCTCGTTAAATTGGAGGGTGCCCACGACCCAGAAATGCAAGGTAAGCCCCGGGCACAAGCAACACACGCAATATGAAAGTTAATCTTTTCCAAAGAGCTGCGCCGGCAGTATATCACCTTATCTGAAGCACAAGGCGCCATTCGAAGAGTCGTTGATACTCAAATAGAAGACACCCCGCCTCGTCTGATCAACACCATTACTGGTCGTCTATTTGATCGAAATGCACAGATATCTTTCTTCAAAGCGAGCATGGTGTACAAAGAGCTCTTGTCTTTGGCTATGAAACATGCAAACTTCCGATTGGAATATATCCAAGACGTGGTGCTTGCGTTCTTCCGATACGTCATGCTATCACATAAGTGGGAAGGGAAGGAGCCACTCCTGCACGACATCCAAGGGAAGAGCGTATACCAGTTAAATCCTGTTGACGGTATCCGGAAGTTACAGTCATTTTGCTCGGTAGCCCGTAATCTAGGGTATCATTGGGCTTGGAGCGATACATGCTGCATCAACAAGAACACCATCATTGAGCTCCAAGAATCTGTCAACTCTATGTTTGTTTGGTATCGTCGCTCGGCTCTTACGATCGTATATCTATCGGATGTCCCGCCTAAGTCCAAGTCCGGCGCACTGGCAAGGAGCATTTGGAACAGCCGAGGATGGACGGTGCAGGAATTTTTGGCTCCAAAAGTCGTCCTCTTTTATCAGAAGGATTGGACCCTATATCTCGAGGATCACTCCCCCAATCACAAGGAATCCGCTATGATTATGCAGGAGTTAGGAGATGCGACGGGCATAAGTGCACATGCACTCGTCGCCTTCCGTCCAGAGATGAGAGGCGCCCGCGAGAAACTACAATGGTCGTCGAAGCGTGTCACGACACTGCAAGAAGACATCGCGTACTCATTGTTTGGCATCTTCGGAGTCCACTTGTCTCCAATTTATGGCGAGAAGAAGCAAAATGCTCTCGGGCGGCTTTTGCAGGAGATCATCGCTCAGTCAGGCGACATTTCCTGCCTAGATTGGGTCGGGAAATCATCAGAGTTCAATAGCTGCCTGCCAGCCAGCATCACTTCATATGCTTCTCCTCCATCCATGTTACCGTCCTTATCTGAAGATAAGATGAAAGCTTTGGTCTCATCGCCACAAGACGCTGGGGCTGACAAATTGGCTTCTCAATTGTACACTAAACTTGACCACCTGACGGCTCCTCGTTTTGCACACCGCCGACTGCACCTGCCTTGCATCGTATTCATTGTCACAGAAGTGGAGCCGAGGCCTGGCCCACATTTCACATATGCTGTCAAAGCAGATGGCCTTCATGAGTTGCTAATCACCACAGAAGACCAGCTAATTCCGTTCTCGCGCACAATGCCCATTCGGCAACAGTTTTTACTTGTGCATCCGTGGGCACATAATCTGCTGGAACAGCATGACTTCTCTTCGGAGTCATCTAACCTCGCGGTTGATTCAGAATCCGACTCGCGAGTATTACGACTGATGATCCGCCTCGAACAGCCATTCAGTGCGTTCTTGCTAGCGCAGGAGTGGGCTAGAGCTAGAGAGTACAAGAGAATCGCCACAGATCACAATATCATTGCGCAAGTCGAAGGTGGGGTTTGGGTTCGCAATGTTATGGACGTCAGGACAGTGGAGATATTGTAGCCTTTTGGATTACCAGGTATATCTGAAGGATCTTCGTTCTCTCTCTACCGTACTGCTTATCGTCATCAGTAATACTGGCATGCTTGGAGATAGAAAAGCGGATGTATCTCATTGTTAACTTACCTGGGAGTGACCATAGCTGTTAATTGTATTGTAATGCGTCATCTCAACGCGCGACTGAATCCACCGAATCTTGATCCGTACATTATCGCGCAGCGGTTTTCAAAACGTACGAACTTGTCTTGGGTTGCATACGTTATTGATGTTTCTAGCCTCGCTATTCGAACTGGCGGCCTGGCAGAAGTGGTGCCGTTGAGGACGCAATTTGAACTCTCCCATTAGCTCTGCCAGAATGAGACCAAGTTCAGCGGTTGTCATAACACGGTGGCCACCAACTCTATTAGAAGATCAGCTCTGCGTCCGCGTAGAAGTCCAATTCGCAGGTCGTGTCTGACGAATTCAGGCACCCGCAATGACGCTGTAACCCCAGCGCAAAACCGTAGGTACCACTCCTCCGTAGATTCTCTATAGAGGCAGAGACATGAAAATCACGGCGGACATGATACCTGAGGATGTTATTCGGAAGCCAATTCTTGTCCACTTTAGAAGTGGCGTGAATCGGCTTTGAACTATGGACATCACCTACGGAATATTGAGTCCAGAAACGCGCCCACTGGCATGCACGGATGGTTGCGCGGGGAGAAAATATAATGCGAAAAGCTATGTCCGTGGGCGTTGAATTATACACTAATATAACACTCGAGATTGCTCTGGCACTATGCCTGCGTCAGTCGTAGAATTCACAGAGGATACTGATAAACAAACCTAAGCACGTCAACTACGTCAGCGTTTCCACAGATGCATTGTGGAATCGTGGGATAACTCAGCAGGGACATGTCTCGGGATAATTGAAATAACAAGATATAAGCTGATTACTCGGGAAGGATGGAAGGAATCTACAGACATTAAGGTATCAGTGATGAACTTTGGAATAATTAGTGTCTCTTCCCCGTGCTCATCAAGAGCGTTGTAGACTGAGAAGGTGGCAAGGAAGCTTACGGCCGCGATCTAGTCGTGCTGCATCTGCGAGATGCCGTCCCACAGTGACCCACACTGACCAGTGGTCATCAGTAGTGAGAAGAGATGGGCACATACAAGGTGCCCACCACGTCCGACGATCCCTACCAAATGCTAAAGACATTGTGTCACTGGTAAGGGAGTCGGGACCCATCTTCATGGAGAAATCTTTCTGGCTTGAGCTGATCAGGATTCGGGTAGGTTTCACCGTCACATTATGTAATACTACGCCTCAGGCCTTTCGATGTGCGCCTGATTTTTATGGCTACCTTTTACTCTTGCATCAAGTCAATATCCTCATTCGTAACCAATCTTTGAAAGTACTGTTTTTGCGTTGTAAATTCCGCGTGCCTACGATTCAGACGTTGAACTAAACTACTCATCCAACCACATGGGCTGATGCCTCCCCTTCGGCTGATGTCTTCTGAGTATGAGGACGACGCATACAAGGAGGTATGGCCAATTTCAATTATTATCTGGTATCTCTGACGTGTACTGCAGCGTGCCTCCCAACCAAAACGGCAGAAAGGCAGCTTGAGAAGGATCACAGCTACCTCGTCGAAGACTCGCGTCACAAGGGCTTCTTTGACTCTTGATGCCCTATTAGATTTCTTTAGGACTGAGGGAGAGTGCCACACGGTCGGTGTACCAGAGGAGGCTAGTGACTTTGAAGGTCTTATGAACTCATTGCTACCGGAGTGCTTGGATGCACGGTGCCGGATGCAAGACAACGACGGTAGAGCAGACAATGCTGTATGGATAGCATTTTAAATCGAACAATGGTACTCATTCAATGCTAGGGCACTCTTCTTCGACCATTAACTCGATACGAGGTGTCAGCTGCCATAAAATACATGTCCACCTTTGGGGCTGCAACAATTCCTTCAGCCTTACGCCCAATTATATCGAGGAAGCTTAAACTTCATCGAGTATGTGATCCTGATTAGGATGTTGAGGCATATGACTTATCATAAGTAGGAAAGAAATAGCTCAGGTGTTCGGGGCCCGAACTTGGTTAATTCCAGTTCCTTGACTTCCCTGCCCGCCCAATTGCCACCTCAATCTTTCCAATCACCCATTATTGGCTCGCTCAATTCCATCCGCACGACTCATTATGGCATATCCTTCTTATCACGCCTGTGCGGGCATAGAACATCCAAAGACTTCGGACTTATTGCAGTAGACTGGGAAACCAAATCTCCTTGGATAGAGCTGATGGCAGATGTGAGAAAACATTACTCATATGCACAGTATGTTCTGTCCTTTAATTTATGTCACTCGTCTAATTGTATTGAGCCCTGAGCGAGCTCAGTTACTGCAAGCTCCGGCGCCGATTCGTTACGTCTCTCTTCAGCCTTCCCACATTCAACAGGTGCATGACATACTCGCTAGGGAGTTTTGGGATGGAATTGATGGTTCGTTGTGTCCGCTGATGTTTATGATCCACTTTGCTACGTTATTCACAGTTAGTGACCTGTTCCAATATTCTACCGAGCGCTGCTCTGTGGTTGCCATGTATGGAAAAATTGTAGTAGGCGCCGCGCTTTTAAGCTCTCCTCATGAAGCATATATCACGTACCTAGCTGTCAGAGCAGGTTGGCACAATTCGCATATAGCGACGTATGTTGTGACCTCTCGACGTTTATAATAGCAACTCACAGCTCTTATATTTGCAGGACTATGTTATACCACTTGATCACGCTCAATCCACATAGAGATATCACACTTCATGTATCAGCTAATAATCCGGCGATGGTGCGCTCTTAATGATCCGTTCTTTGTCACGTTGATTGACCACTACTAGTTGCTCTACAACAGATTTGGGTTCAAGGCTGAGGAGTTCGTTGCAGGGTTCTACGAAGATTACCTTGACTCGCAGTCGAGGGCATCAATGAATGCCTTCAGATTGCGCCTCCGACGCTGATAACATGATTTCTACATAACATTCATCTAATCAGCCGGGCGATAGCACTCCAAGTACGGTTTCTTCGAGCAGCTATTCATGTTATCTAAATCCACTGGAGCCAAGTAATGATCTGCAATCGTCGCGTTAATCGCGATGCGATCTGTCGGCTCGATCTTGTGCGTGTCAGCTATCAGCATTCCCAGGCTTCTTGCAATGCTTGGCACGCTTCCAGTGCGAATTTCCTTTGCTGAATGCGTTAGGTTGGCACATGTCTGTAGGTTTTTGTGTCAATACCCATATTTCCTTCATCTAAACATCGTCTGGGATTCTACCATCACAAGTAGCAACACCAACTTGCGAGTCTAGACTGGTAGCTTATATTTGGTCCACTCGTTGATGTACAGCCTGAAGTGTATGCAATGCGGGTTTAGTCAACTCTCACCTGAATAACGCCGCAGCCGCTCATGCTAGTTTGGTCCTAAGTACTTCATTGACAGGAAAAGCGTCGGCTGTACTACCTGGCAATGGGTAGTATGCCGGAGCCTCAAATATCAGAGCAGATAGGTATAAGAGCCTTATGATCTGCGTGTTTCATGATCGAACACTTAAGATGTCTATCCAGTCAATCATGCTTGACGCTTTTCGGCTCCATACATCACAGGTGAGTTTGCGCTGGTCTTGGTTAGCTGGAGGACAATCTGATGAACGTCTCCATAGTACATGAAAGGTGGCTATTTCAGCAAGGTCTGCTCTTGGCATTGCTAACGGTCTGTTTCCAGTATCGAGTTTGACCATTCTTGTAAGCCGATGTGGGATATTCGATTACTCCGCTCAACGAATTCGCAACGGCTAGGCCTATGACTATTTTGTGACAATGGACAAAGAAGTACGTCAAATGTTTCACCTACTATCACTTGTC
>Ga0153978_1000457_pt1 | contig 10814 bp, 9 predicted proteins | sample TSGA062MetaG_FD_104749 | JGI IMG/M metagenome (GOLD analysis project Ga0153978, IMG submission 104749) | Attine ant fungus gardens microbial communities from Georgia, USA - TSGA062 MetaG | ecosystem: Host-associated > Fungi > Mycelium > Unclassified | place: USA: Georgia, Yuchi Wildlife...
AACGTACTTGCAGTCGAGACTCCCTCGCGGCCTTCGAGGCTATTTGCGCAGCTCGGCTCAGTCACTTGATCCATCCCGCTTACTTGCCCGTACTTTCACCCGGCGTGGTAATCCAGGTCTCTTTTCAAAGAAGCATCCTGAGCCGGAGCAACAGCACCACAGTGCAGAACTTGACGAATTTGAAGTCGTCGATCGAGACGATATCCCGACTCAAGCCGACGACGAGCCTCTAGCTCCTCCTTCACTTCCTCCTCCTCCTACCAATTCAGAATTTTCTACTGGGGAGACGTGTAAACCTTCTCGCACCAAATCCAAATCCGCTTTATATCGCCTCAAAAACTTATCCAAGGCCTCACTCCACTTATCAACTTTCCCTTCCAGCCGCCAAACAGTTCAATCTAATCGCGCAGCAGAAATTTCCGACATCTACCTTGCATTTCCCCAGCCCCCAACACACATACCCACTCCGATTACTTCGACATACGGCTCGTTAGCAAGTTCGACACTAGTCACTGCAAATCAAGAATTCGACGAGACTTGTTCTACCCTCCGCGTTTCTCCTCACTTCCCAGGCGATTTCGTTCTTGGGAGTGCCCAGCCACACTCTGAGTCACCTTCCGAGTTTGACGCATATCCGGAACCTTCTAGCACACCAGTTCAGAGATCTGAACATATTACGTCCCCTCCTGTGTTTGACTTCACCGTCAGAGGCAGTCATAAGTTTACTGGTTCATTGAGACGTTTTAGGTCTTTGTCGAGACGATTACGCGGTTCTTTCACCTCCCGTGTTTCAGACGTTTCCTCCGGTGAAACCGTCAGAAGCAGGAAAAGAAGATCTAGCAGAGCAACTTCATCATCTGTATCTGCCCGGTCTTTATTTCTCTACTCTTCCTCCTCCAACCTTCTCGCTGAACCTGCGGTTGACAACCCTTCAACCCCCTCCGAGGCTGCGCTTATTGCCTTAGCTCGCAAGGCAGTTGTAGCAAGTGAATCATCATCACCAGCACCCCTCCCAGTTCCAGCACCTGCCAGTGACGCCTTACATCCCGAACAGGTTAAGGAACAAGTTCCTCCGGTCTTAAAACACGAGTTTGTTGATCCGTTGGAGCTCACTGCGTCACCATCGCCTTTCTCTGCAAGCTCACTTCTCAGCCCTTCTTCACGCACGTCATTTATTCCACCATCCCCTTCTTGGCTCAGTCGAAACGTACAAAACTTCGATCAATTTGACTATCGCAGCATTTTTCCACCTTCAAGGATATCTTCCCTCACAGATTCCGAACATTTGAGAATTCCAGAGATCAGTACATATATTACTTCAGCACTCTTTGCTGCAGACTCCCCTAAACCCTTGCACGTCCCACCGCCTTTCCTCCCAATTCCTGCACCGCGGACTCGCTACCCCCCTGACTCTCCTTACAAGCCCGTTCTCCAGCGAGTGGTCACCGATATTTATTTGGCGACACCTGAAGAAGATCCGGATTCACTTGCAACTCCGATTTCCCTCGCAGAATCCTCTGTCAGTTCTTCCAGTGCAAGTATCACATCTAGTGGTGCTTTCGTATCGGCACAACCTTCGCCGATCTTGTACAATCGATTATCGGCTGCCAGTCGTATCAGTGAAGAGAGGCAACGCCAGTCGATCGCTGCGCGGAAGACTCGTCTGAACAGCCCTCGTGCCAGACGACACTCATTCAAAGAGAATAGACGCTCTCTTAATCCTCTTTTTAAGGCAGGGAGTCTTCTCTCTTATCACACTACTTCTGATCACCCTAATTCACAGGAGCTATCTTACTCACCTCGAACACCTTTCTCACCCTCTTCTACCACCCTTAATCTTAGTGTTCCCACCTCCCTTGCCCCACTTTCCTCAACTCAAACTCCGTAAGTTCACTCAGCTTGTGTATACCCGAACCATCGTGGCTGAACTTTTATTTTGATATAGCGAAAAGCGCTCAAACTCGCATACAATCTTTGTTCCTTCTTGTAAAGCGTCAGACTCTGCATTCGACCCAGTCCCTTTACCAAAGGATCTTATAACACTCCTCGAAGCTTTCCGTCTTGAAGCTTGCATCATCAACTGTCCACCTCGTCCTCGGATCATGGATTTCACGGCGAAGAACGCTGATGTCGTAGATTTTGGTGGCGAAGTCGACTACTCTGGACACCAATGGTTCCAGGAACCACCTCCAAGGCCAGAGGTGCGCCCTACCACGTAACTCAATGTCCAAACACTGATGCCTGCTGCAGCCCCAGCCTGTTCCCGAACCATACATACCAGAACAGAGCGTTATCATGCAGAATGAGGCATTCGACTTTGCCCTCAAAGCAGCCCCAAATGTTCTCTACGGCCGTTATAAACAGTATGGCCAAGTAAGTCCTTCCATCCCCCAAAGTGTCGTATTCCAACCGCTCACCTGCGCCAACAAGTTGGGCGTCCTGGCATGGTGCTCCGAATTCGGAGAGCTGATCGACAGCCTGAAAGATCTCGGTTTCAGGGGTAACATGTTCGTGACGACGCGGACGCAAGCGCTGCGCACGTGCGAAGAGATCCTTAAGCTGAAGCTCGAGATCGAGATGCAGATCATCTTGATGTACCTCTCATCGCAAGTCGCGCGATTGCGTCGTTTCCTTGATGGAGAACGCCAGTGGAACGATTACCCCGAGCCAAAGTTCCCGCTAGACTACCGGGCCTTCGGTTCATGACCGTCGAGTTTGCTTCTCGCAGTTACGAATGCGAACACTTCCGATGATTTACTTTTTTTTAATGTCTGGATTGTGGCATATGTCTCGTCGGATCGATCACATACATCAAGCCCCTTCTCATATCACATTTTGCATACCTCTTGTATTTCAGCTCACAAAGCGAATGTACTTTTAAAATGAATATCGTTTTATTCTTGATCATCAGTACCGTAGTTGAGCATGTAAAATGTATTGCAGGGGCTCAATATTAGTTGAGCAGGTATGTACATAAGGATGTGCCAGGTTTGAATAACAAAAAGCAACGACGAATCAAGGTGTAAATAAGTCCGTCTTAACAATTGAGGTGAGCGTGAGTGGTCTAGCTGAGTACGTGTGAAGGGTTCATGAGCGGGTATATCATCAATGTGAAGGCACCGGTGGGTACTTGTTCGTCCAATAATCTGAAACTGCTGCACTACCTCGATCTGAAAGGACTGGCAAGTGTGCGGGTTGATAACTTGATTGACGTGGGGGACGAGGTAAAGGGTTCGGGCGATCTGCCGGGTTCTCCGTAGAAGGGAAAGCGAAGGAGTTGGCAAGGGATCGGTCAGAGGGCTGGTTGCCACCCTGGTGGAGAACTTGGTCATATGGAGAAGCTGCAGTGTAGATAATCGGGGGAGGTGCAGAAGGCATATTGGCATAAAAGACGCTCGCAGGCATGGGATGTGCCTGCAGTGGCTGAACGAGGTAAGACGTGTGGCTCGACCCGTGCCCGGGAACATCTACTATAAATTCTCCGTTCACATGTCGTGAATCACGCGTGCTGGACGGCGAGGCAATCACGTTGGCTTCTGGGTGACCGTAATACATACTTCTGCCCTTCCACAGACGGTCCATCTCCCATGCCTCGCGCGCGCGAAGAGCATTGATATCTGCAGCAGATGTCATCTCAGAGGTCGGTCGCGTCGTGGTGGAGGGGAGGCGTTCGACATGCGCTATACCAGAGGCATGACTCGGTCGGGTGGGCCTTGAGTGACTCTGCTGGTACTGCGAGTCGCGTGGCCTGTCATCGCTCTTACGATGACGAGACGGCTCGCCATGAATCGTGAAGACAGTCATCGGCTGCACAACACTCATACGGGGGGAGGTGTCGAAGCTACGCGAGCGTGGAGTACGTTCGGAGGCCGGATCGCCTGCATCCGCTTTCCCCTGCTTCGTGCGACTTTGGCTAATCGCACGCTGGTGGTTCTCAGCAGCTTCCTGAGCAGCTTTATCTAGCCTTCGTTGCTCCCTCCTGCTCTCCCGGTCCCTCGTCGAGGAAGACGGCTTTTCCACTCTCTCGTTCTTTTCCACCTTTTCCTTCGTCCGCCTTCGTCGAGGGGCGTCAGAAGAATTGACGACAGTCCAATGCTCACCCTCAACAGTGATGGTCTCCCCAGACGATGAAACTTTGTCCGATGGGTTGCGCATCAGCCTGAATGTCTCCGTCTTCCGGCTGGTTGTAGAGTTAGATTTTGCTACTCGTACTACTTCCCCATCACCCCTCTTAACGGGAGAGGTCTCCCTTGAAGATGCCTTACCTGGCACCTTCTCGATCTGGACGACCTTGGGTACGTCATTGGAGAGATCTGGGTGTAACTCGTTGGTGTCATAATCGTATGGCGTAGGTGGGTTAACTAAAAGCGATGCTTTGGATAAGGGTGAGTCATCCGATGTTGACGCAATAGCTGAGGTGGCGATGGAGTAAGCATGAATCATTCGGATCTCCGTAGTCGCGGGCGCCGAGGTGAATGAAGCCGGGGTGGTTTTTGACACCGGAGCCAATGTAGGAAGGAATGGAGGTGATTGAGCGAAAGGTTGGGAAGCCGGAGAGCGGACCACAGAAGGTGGGGATGACGATGCTGGGACTGGGCTTACGCGTTTCACAGGAGATGTCTTGCCATGTGACTGAGGCGAACCAGGAGACCTTGGTTCCCTGCTTGCACTGTGCTCCTGACGTGACTGCACTGGCCGAAGCTGAGGAGTATCTACTGTGTGAGGCTTTGACTCAGGTTGTGGCACGGCAGAGTCCTCGGACGGCAAAGCAATGCTTATCCTGATAGGCGAAGTCGCTCCAGAACTAGGCGTATCAGGGTTTGTTATTGTCAACTTTCCGGGTGAAAATGGTATTTCGTATGATATAGACGAGCGGTGGTCAGGTATCTCGCGCTCTAATTCTGCGGAAGGACCTCTCCCATTCGTCATTCGGGTCATTAGATCAGAGTCTATGCGCGGTGGCGGTACACGCCTGGATGGATCGGAATGCTTTTTCTCCAGCGATGGCTTCTCGGGAGATGGCTGCCGTTGGGAAACAAAGGAGCGACGGGCATCAGAAGATGATGCACCCTCCTGGAGCTCACTGTCTACTTGTTCGCTAATAGTTGGTCCCGGCTCTTGAGTAGACTTCTTCAAGATGCTGAACTTCCTCACCAGACGTCCCAAGACACTTGTTCGTCGTTCCTTCTTGGTTGAAGAATGCGTCGATAGGGCTGTAGTGGATGCGCTAGGGGGGACGGAGGTGGAGTTACGGCGCGCAGATGTATCCGGTACCTGAAGCGAACTCCCAGCAATGGTGGATGCACGTTGAGGTGCGGCAGAGTTGGAGGTGGTTGAATCCGTCCCCTTGTCATGTCCGCCGAAGAGGTTAGCAAATACGGGTTTCCGCTGTTTGCTGAGTTTACGGGTGACGGTAGGCTCGGGTGGTTGTGGGTTTAAGGCAGAGGTAGACTGTGATAATGGTGAAGGAATGACTGTTTTATGACGAGTTGGGACAGTGTTCATACTCGATAAACGTGAACGTGAGCGCTGTTGACGAAATTGAGTCAAGGTGCTCGAGTGAAACGAAAAGACACTTGCATCAGGGGAATCAACGGAGACGGGGCTAATATTTGAACCAGTGTCGTAAGGAGACTGGTGATGCCAGTGCGTGCCCCAAGGGTCAGAGGCGTCGAGCAAGTCAGCATTATCCTGAGAGGTCTTTCGGCTACGTGGTTTGCTGGCAAGATCTGGTATACGAACTTGGGAGGAAGAGGGTGTTTGGAGGGTGGTGGCTGAAGGAGTGCGGCTGGGAGGAGGCAAACGAGAGGAATCTTGTGAACGGTCGACGAGTGAGGGAGCCATGGGGGGGAAGGAAGGGGAGAAGACAGAAGGAGGGCGATTATTGGGATTGAGAGAAGCAGGGGGAATTAGATGGTGGTTCCTGTAGGACTTTGGGCCAATTGGATTGTGCAAAGGATATTTTATCCTGAAGGTTGAAAAGTTGGCAGCAGCTAGCTCAGACTCTTTACTGTACCAAGTCGGGAGTTCATTCAAGGGATCTGGGATGATTGAACGGGACATGGGAGGAGGAAAGGGACTATGATCTGGTTCTTCATCAGAGGTGTCGTTGGCCTTTGAGTCCATTGTAACCAAGGACTGGGAGGAGTTGAGGTGCAGGTGCTTTGAAGGAGGAGTGGCAGAGGGAGCGGTGGACTTCTTTGCGGACTTTCTATGCCACAAGGACCTGGAAGAGTTGCGAGAAAGTTTGCGCTGTGGTTTGTCCATTTGTTCTAGTTCATAGCAGGCGGCATGAGCCTGAGGGCGGTCAAACACGCCGGGGCCTTGAATCTGTGCGAGGGAAAAAAAACAAAAGGCAAAATTAGCGATCGCTTAGCAGAAGCCAAGGGAACTACAACTCGCCTCCTCGAACGGCTCAAGAACTCCTTGAAAAATCGGACTCGTAGGACTCGCCATGGAATTCAACGAGGCTCAGATGTGAAATCTTGCAATCGGGCGTTTCGACTGTGCAAGTGTGCGCCGCGCCCACCTTTGTACTAGTAACTGACGGAGTAACCGGGGTCTTGTTTCTTATCCCCCCTGCTCTGCTTTTTCTTTTTCCTGTACTGCCAGACGCTTGTGTCCTATGAATATCCTTATTCTTGGCAGCGGCGGTAGGGAGCACGCCCTCGCATGGAGGCTAGCACAGTCCGACCAAGTAAATCGCATCTTCGTCTGTCCAGGCAATCCGGGCACTGCCCAGTCTCCTAAGACGTCAAACATCGATCTCTCTCTTCACTATCCATACACCGATCTCGTTAATTTTGCAGTACAGAACAAGGTCTATCTCGTTTCCCTCCATCTCCATCTCCCCATCCTTATCTTTCTTAGATCGATCTCGTAGTACCTGGCCCCGAGGATCCTCTGGTCAACGGCGTAGAAAAATGCTTTCGTAGCGGTTTGTCCCAATCATCCTGATCCCATCATTCCTCCTTATCATTCATCTAGTCGGCATACCCGTCTTCGGTCCCACAAAGCTCGCCGCTAGAATGGAAGGCTCCAAAGCCTTCTCTAAAGACTTCATGCATCGCCATGCCATACCCACAGCCAGATTCAAAACCTTTTCATCCTCTCAACTTCAGGATGCCATTCACTACGTTCAAACATGCGGTCATCGCGTCGTTTTAAAAGCCAGTGGCCTTGCAGGCGGAAAGGGCGTCCTCATTCCGTCATCTACTGAAGATGCTCTCCAAGGCTTACAATCCATCATGGTAGAAAATGTTTTCGGCACCGCAGGCATGCTTTCCATCTTCTTGCTCAAAAAGTCACCATCATAACCTTCTTCCACTTCAGGTGACCAAGTCGTGATCGAAGAGTTTCTCGAAGGTCCCGAGATCTCCGTCCTTGCTTTCTCTGACGGGTATACCATCATTCCCCTACCTGCTGCTCAAGATCACAAGCGCATCGGCGAGGGTGATACCGGTCCCAATACTGGCGGCATGGGGGCCTACGCCCCTGCCCCTGTAGCAACTCCCGATATCATGCATCGTATCATGGCAGAGGCTTTGCGTCCAACTATCGATGGCATGCGCAAGGAAGGTATACCTACCCATTGTTTTCCTCTGTCTCTCATTGACCTTTATTAGGCTTCCCTTTTGTTGGCCTCCTTTTTACAGGCTTCATGCTCACTGCCGACGGACCAAAGGTCCTCGAGTACAACGTTCGTTTCGGAGACCCCGAGACTGAGGCCCTCATGATGCTCCTCAGCGATGACGTTGACCTTGCTGCAGTCCTCCTCGTGCGTCCATGTATCGCTATCTTGACGGACACCTCATCATTTGCATGTCAGATAGGCCTGCGCATCACACCACCTCGATTCTGTCCAGATCAATACCCGCCCAGGCTTCTCAGTCTCTGTTATCCTCGTTTCGGGGGGATACCCGGGGACCTACCCCAAGGGAAGGCGAATCGAAGTTGGTGATGTTCCGTCTGGTATAGCCTTTTTTTAATAAGTAATCGGGCCATGTGCACTAAACTTCTATGAAAGATGTCATGGTCTTCCATTGCGGAACATCGACCAACGGAAATGATCTGGTCACCTCAGGTGGTCGGGTCATGGCAGTAACGTGCTGTGCACCAACATTGGAACAAGCTCTTTCACAAGTCTATGCGGCTATAGACAAGATTTCTTTTGAGGGCAAGTTCTACAGGCGAGACATCGCTCACAGGTAGTCACATGTCCATCTGATCAAGGGGCCAGAACTGACATATCGTAGAGCATTGACAACGCCAAATAAAGCTCTATCGAAAAGCTTGACATATGCACAGGCCGGGGTCTCTGTAGATGCAGGCAACGCGCTTGTTGAAGCCATCAAGCCTTACGTTCGCGCCACGAGACGTTCTGGCGCCGATGCCGAGATAGGGGGCTTTGGAGGTATCTTTGACCTCAAAGCGACTGGTTACAAGGACCCTGTCCTTGTCAGCGGGACAGATGGTGTGGGCACAAAACTACGGATTGCTGTTGATACCCGTATTCACCACCTGGTTGGTAAGTTGCTGTACACTGAACCCCTTTATCTATTTTAACAATCGTATCACAGGTATCGATCTTGTGGCAATGTCAGTTAACGATCTGCTAGTGCAAGGCGCTGAACCGCTTTACTTCTTGGACTATTACGCATGCAGCAAACTAGATGTCGCTACCGCTGCGGAGGTCGTCAAAGGTATCGCCGAAGGCTGCCAGCAGGCTGGGTGTGCCTTGATTGGAGGAGAAACAGCAGAGATGCCAGGAATGTACCAAGATGGTGGGAGAGCCGCTGAATTTATTCATCCGTCATTCTTAAGCCCATAACACAAATAGGTGATTACGACCTCGCGGGCTTCGCAGTAGGCGCAGTTGAGCGCAGTTTAATCCTGCCTCGCTCAGACATCATGCCAGGGGATGTCCTCCTCGGCATCGCCTCGTCCGGATTACACTCGAACGGATTCTCGCTCGTTCGAAAAGTCATCGCCCTCACGGGGCTGTCATATTCCTCGTCATGTCCGTGGGACGAGCACAAGTCTCTGGCACTCAATCTATTGGAGCCGACTAGGATTTATGTCAAGCAGGTTCTCCCGGCCGCCCGCGAGGGCCTCTTGAAGGGCATGTCGCATATCACGGGTGGTGGCTTCACTGAGAACATTCCACGGGTGTTGCCGAAGGAAATGGGCGTCTGGATCGATGCATCGGCTTGGCAGCTCCCCCCTGTGTTTCGATTCCTGATGCAGCATGGTGGTATCGAACCATCGGAAATGGCTCGCACGTTCAACAACGGAATTGGTCTAGTGATTATTGTCGGGAGGGAGAATGTAGAAAGAACTATGGAAGTCTTGCAGGGGCCTTCTGATGCTGCGGCTGTATATCGCATTGGCGAGGTCACGGATACAACTGGAGTTGAAATGAGAAACTTGGAGCACTGGAGTCGCTAATAGCGAGTGGAATATTTACTCTCGTATTTATCCCCGTAATCAACTAAGTAATGATTGTGTCAAAAGACGTTCATGGACGTCACCTATATACCACGTCCACTCAAAATGAGATGAGTGCCGTGAATGTATTTACTATCGCGCAACGGTAAATCGATCATAAGTACAGTATGCAGGAAAACATTGCGATATTGATACTGAGTGTGTGGTGGGAGGAATCAGTGTCACAGTAGTAGAAGATAAATGTAAATAGTATGTGTACCCGGCAGCAGATTCAGCACCAGTGGGAAGGAGACAACACAGTGAGAAAGAAAGGAACTCTCTAGATATCAAGTCAGGGTTACGGAGTGAACCTGTAATGCGTAGTTGGACCAGACTGAAAAAAAAGTGTGAAGTCATGTGAATGAAAAATGAGTTGAGGAAAAGATCCAAGAGGGCTGGGAGCAGCGATAAATAACCAATTCATAGGCATAGAAATGAATTCAAAAAAATATCTCATTAAAGAAAACGACACTGGTGGGTCCATCTTATGCGGACACAGACACCTCCTTGACAACATCAGGAGTGGCACCCGTTGCGGCGGCGGCAAAAGAGATGGGCAATTTGGTGGTCGGGACAGTAGCAGATGTACCATTAGGCTGCGTGCCATTGACCCCAGCAGGCTTCAATTCCTAAAAAAATAAACTGGTCAATGGGGTGCACAAGACTACGGTCAATACCACATACAGCCTGGTTTTTTACAGGAGGCAGTTCTGGAGACGCATCACGAGTGATTGGGTCTTTTGCTGACTCTTTACGGAAAGGTGCAGGTGCTTGAAGCACTTGCGCCGCCGTCGGACCATATGACCCGTTGACAGAGCTTCTCGACGAACTCGTCGAACCACCAAGCACAGGGAACTCATCTGCATTGGGAACTCTCTGCTTGGTGACATTTTTTTTATCCGCTCGCGGGTGGCCGTTGGGTTTAATACCCCTCGAGCGGCTGCCATCCGTTGATTGAGATCGACTAGAAGCCGAAGTACCGTTAACTGGAGGCTGGGCATCCTAAACACCAATCAGGACAGATTCAGAAAATCAGACGCAATCATACATCTCGAACGTTCATGTTGGACATTTTTTCCTCAAGCGAGTTGATACCGTTCCGCACGGCATCCCGTGTGCGTGGTCCTCGTCCGGTAAAATGAGGGGGATGAGAATTCGGAGTATCAGGAAGAACATGAGGGAATCGGCATTCGTTGCTGCGTTTACGTGAGATACAAACGGGTGGATGGTCAAATTGAATCTACTCACCCATTTCTGCACCTGCCCGTAGGATAAAAGAGACATGCTGGCTTGCGGCTTCCGCCGAAGGAACCGCGTCTCATACTTCC
>Ga0153978_1000459_pt1 | contig 10802 bp, 12 predicted proteins | sample TSGA062MetaG_FD_104749 | JGI IMG/M metagenome (GOLD analysis project Ga0153978, IMG submission 104749) | Attine ant fungus gardens microbial communities from Georgia, USA - TSGA062 MetaG | ecosystem: Host-associated > Fungi > Mycelium > Unclassified | place: USA: Georgia, Yuchi Wildlife...
GACAATAAGAATAGGTGAGTAGTGTGTTTCAGTCGGAAGAAATGATGACCCAGATTTCATTATCAGTGGGAAGATTGTCATCGAAGTCGTGTAAGAACGCGAATAGGATATGATTTACTAGCCGGGTTTGTAGTACACTCACTCTTCCATATATTCGCCTTGCGGTTATAGCAATGTCATGGCCGATTTGTTCGCTGGGATGGCAGATGAAATGGTTCGTTCCATCGGATGCCCGCTTACAACAGGCATTAGTCAAGTCCCAGGATCTGCCATATGCCAACAACGCTGTTCAGAAGACAGGAAAAGAGGCGTCGTCCACGTTTAACCCTAGAAGGGTCAAATCCGACATCATGGCGTCGGTATGGAGCGAGCATACTTGAACAACACGTTCTCAACGGTGCCTCGGGACCTCGGAATGGAGTCACGTTTCGTGGCCTTGGATTTGAGTGTGAACACTGTTGTATGGTCGTGATACAGCACAGCGTTCAAGGATCAGGAACGAATCTGCCCAGACTGCGCTTCATATCCAGTACTAACGTGAATGACACTGAATGTGCCTAAAGGGTTGGTCATCAAGTAATGACTCATACAAACGTATAGGCTATTGCTTCTGAGACCTGAAATACACCATGTAGGCCATGCGGCCTTGAAGGCCGACAGGTATCGAAGACAAGAAGGATATTATAAGTTCAGATCGCCCTGGAGGGACACCCTGGAGCACAGGATCGGAGGTAAGAATGACGGGCGGCAAAGACCGATGATGTCTACGGACAGGGCGGATCTATGACTCACAAGGAACGGTAACCTGTGCCCAATGAACGTTGTAACTTTCGATGTAAACGCCAATAAGCTTGATCTTGATGTGCCTTTGTAAGCGTCGTGAGAGTTCCTTATTCTCGATCGGGCTTTGTCGGTTCCCGGCATCCCAAAGGCCAAGATCCTCACTGGCTTGATTCAAGGCGATGTCTGATTCCGCCTACCTATAAAGAGCTCCCAATGGCCTGCAGACTCGCCATCACAAACCACTCATCCTACCACCCAAACAGCCCATTCCTGCCCCACAGCGACGCGTCATGAGCAGCCAATACAACACATCTAACACCTCACAGTCTGCCTACCACGCGTCGTCCAAGTCGCAGTCGAGCAACCCTAGCTCGCAACCACCCTCGGGTCATTCGGACTCGAAAAACCAATCCCAATCATCACAGCGCACCACCATTCGTGCTGGCGCTAGCTCAGTCGCGCCTGTGTTTTTCTGAGTGGCCTAGCATGCTCGTTGCCACCCAGCGTAGCATGACGCGTACCCTCACATATCCATCCCCTTCTTCCGACAGCCTCATAACCATACCACTACCGTAATCCGACCCACCGTCGGCTGGGATCCGTCCCTCATAATCACAGCTAATATGTGCGAAAGATGAGAAAACAGAGCAGGAAAAGGAACAGAAACAGGGAGAGCATTCAATCCCGGCAGTATCACCATGGACCACGCTTTGACTCTTCATATTCCTACTATATATTTGCCGTTTGACTTTGTTTTCGACTATAGTAGTCACTGACTAGTTATCATCGCTGAGCGCGACAACACAGCATGGTTATCGAATTTTAATACCACTTTAACCCCAGAATTGGCATACTTGGTCTAGGCACCGCATATTGCACGTTGTAAGTTAAGAGCCCTGTCATAGGGAATGGAAGGACTCATTGTCTTCCCGATAAGTAAACGCCGTGAGCGCTCAAATCTCCTGATCAAGTAACCGGATTAGTGCTTCAGCGCTTTTCATGGTTCCTATTCATCACCAGCCTCAAACCAGGCTAAAGTGTTATGGATCAATACTGCACGCGCGGTGCCGGCCGTGGTAACACGTAAGTACCTGGGATGATGCGCGATTCGCCTTCTGGGCCATCATCTTGAGCAACTGAGAATGTGGTCCCTCGATACGTTCTGGGCCTCTGGTTTCCTTGCCACGAAAGGTAAGACTAAATGTTCATTTACAGATAGGCCGATCATTCGGCAGGTCGAGCATCGCGTGTATAGATACTGCGGCACAGGGAACGTTCGCAGGGCGGTCGAGAATGTTGACATAGGCACTGCTCCGTGCAGCGGACCGACAGATCCATGTGTCACTGCTTGAGCTTCCAGGAGAAATTGATATATTTGATTAGCTTCGCTAAAACCTCCATGTGTGGCTCAGTCATAGTTTACCGCGTACCCCTGTCATCCATATGCCTGTCTTTAAGCGTCCCTGGTTGAGAACGTCCCACCACTCTAAGACACACTCTACAACCTCGTCTTGGCGCTGTGATGTCGTCAGACCGTCATATTACCAGGATAAGAACGAAACTCACATTCGTAAAGTTGTGGTCGGCATCCTCAATCAGATGAAGGCTGTGTGTTCCAGGCGCTCTAGATCCAAAAACGCGAGAATAGATGACAGCATCATATCTGCCAGTGGAGTGAGATGCTTCTTGATCATACGCCATCGATTTGCACGCTTACGGAGGAACTATCTTATCAGCGAGGCCATGAACTGTCAGGACGTCGATGTGGGCTGGGAAACTGTCCCAAACCATGGATGTGTCCCACCGAGAAAACTCCTCGAGATCATGTGGGTAGATCCTTTGCACAACCGGTCGTCGTGCAACTGTCAACTTCCACTCGTAATAACCTTTGGTATCCCACTCCTCTTTGTAGGCCGCGGCCCCATCTAGACATACCAGCATCAGATGACCACCGCCTAGAATCCGAAGTCGTCAATTTTACCGTAAATTCGCTAAGTTACGCGCTATCTCAGTTATTCCGACACACAGGAGGATCATTTCTCTCACATGCATCCTATAACGGCCCGACACATTGATCATAGCACGAGCACGTTGGCCTTCTTCGGAAGTACACAGCCAATGCATCCCGACGACAGAACCACGAGAATGACCCACCACCACGTCAACTTCATACCCATATATGCGACGGAGGTAATCCACGACCGTCACGAGGTCCTGTACGTCTTGCGCAAATCCGCCGTGTTTCCACTGGCCCCCACTCTCGTGATTGCCGCTTCATCAAATGAATGGGGTAAACATGTAAGACAGAGTGGATGACGGACCGGAAGTCGAATCTGAAGGAATCTAGCGGGAAACGCTGCGCAAGACGCTTTTGGAACAAGTAGTCTTTATGCCTGGAGAAGGATGAGAACGTAAGGATGATGAGAATTCCGAGGGACGTACCCCATGGTCCCATGGAGAATCTAGGAGAATGCACCGCGTCAAGTAATTTTGTGAAGGTTGGAGTGGTGATCAGCATCATACCAGGGCAATCTTTCTGCCCTGAGTGGGCTCTCTAGGAGATAGTTGTTCCAGTACCCCAACCAGCTCACAATCTTCCTGAGCGTGCGGTATACGAAGCTTCGTGGACGTCCTGGGACTCATCGTGGATGCGGGAGGGAAGCCGGGTAACCATTCGGCACCGGCGACTTCAAAACGAAGATGACCCGAAAGGAAGGTAGTGTTCACGATTTATGGTGGGATATCACGGCTAGTACAACTTACAACTTGGAGCTTCGAAGGCTAGTAGTGCACCTACTACTCCATGTGGTCTTTAACTCTACTTATGTGTCATGCGGGAAGCAGTCGTGTCGTTAATCGGACACGAGAAATGTCTCTCAATGCAGCGAGAGTTCGACCAAGCTTTTTACTAATGCCAAGAGCCCATTTTGCCCCTTCAGTGTACTTTCTTCAGCTCCTTTAGCACTGCGTCTTGTTTGGCACTTACTTGAACGTTCTTTTCGTGCCCTTTCCGGCCTGCACAGTGGGTACATGTTTGTTTCATCGGAATCAGAACCTCCACCTGACTCACCAGTACTCCTCATGGATGAATCTCCTCGGATTCGGCCACTGGCATGCCATCCCAGCGATCCACCACCGGCCTTGACTCTTCCCACCTCTAGTTGCACGTGAGCCAAGTCTTCATTCAAGTTGATGGCAAATCAATTCGAGTGACTGGCAGCACAGCACTTCTTTTATTTCTTTTTGCTATTAGCTCATGACCATGCGCGATATCAGTTTTGTCTGGTTGTCTTCTTGAGCTTCAGCAAGACCGGACTATCTTCTCTGTGCTATGGGCCAACCGACGAACCAGCTACTTTATTGTGTAACGTATGTAGCAATTTATACGCTCAATAGTCGATTCCGGATGTTTGGGCATTCCCTCATGAAACCTAGTCGCTGAAGAGGTTGTTATTTTCTCGCTGCCGACGCCAAATGGTAGAGTAATGGACGGTTGTCCCCCGAGGATGGGGATATCTTATATATCAACGTTCAACAGCGGTCGTGGAATTGATATTGGATGATTCACATCACAAATTCGGGTAACCCGGATCATTGACTGCCGGAAAGTACCCGACAGATTCAGAAACCACCCTAGTACTATGTAGTACTTGATCATCCTATGGTCTGAGGATCAGGTTAATGGATTCGTGAACAATTCGACAAGCAAGCACTATATTTGCGCATGCAATATCATGCATATTGCCAACTTACTATGAGATCAAGGCCCAGGGAATGCATTGCCTATAAGGTTAAGGTTTGCGCTCACTCGAGCTGGAGCCCAGATGGTGGCTTCTGCTCACTACTCTCTTCAGCTCAACCCTCCATAAATGTCCACCTTGCAGTTGGAAACATCCCCTCCACTCTATACTCCACGCAAAAGCTCTGATTCTGCATCACCCACGATAACGTATCACCACTCTATAGTGCCATTATATCTCCCAATCCCGAATCTTGTAAATTCCGCTGCTGGGGGTGCCCACTACTCGGGAGCGCCCGTGTCTGACGATGAGGATGAAGAAGTCATCTCTCCTTCCAGTGGGGAGCCCACTTCCTCCGTGCAAAGAGACGAGATATTTCGGGACCGCATTATGGCTGATTTGAAGGAGTTGTACTGCTGTCGGCCATCGAAGGAGATTTTTGAAAGAACATGGAGGCGCGACGCGGTTTTTGAGGTTAGCTTAATGGTATTCATTATTCGGCTCCACAACACACTCATTCGGTCAGGACCCTTCGGTCAAGTGCGAGGGCTACGAGCAGTACGCCGCTCTGGTGCGAGTTTCCGTGTTATGATAGTTTGCTCTGTAAAGCTTACTCTGAGTCACTCTCGCAGTGGTATGCCATGGTGGGTAATTTGGCTTTCCATTGAAATTTCCGCAAGTCTCATAGGGTCGAGTCGCAGCCCAAGATGTTTTCAAAGTCAGAGACCATCTTGAGTCGTGTCATGTCATTTACACACTGGCCGAGACGTCTCATCTACTCACAAACCCAAGAGTATACCTTCCGGTACCTTGGAACCAAGAAGGTAATGTGGTGCTAACTAAGACACTGCAGTACTAATGTTTTTCGTTAGCGAATCGACTCTATTATCGTTGTGGAATTGGATGACGACTACAAGATAACCCACATGACGGACCAGTGGGACGGGAAGGAGTTACCATCCTGGTTTGGTGCTAATATCCTCAGACGCGCAAATGCGGTTGTTACAGCATGGTTCATCCGCGCACCCACAACTTAATGCTATCAAAATTTGATGTTACCCGGTAAAGTATACGGAGAGACGACTTTGGATGTATAACGACAGTACTGTATGAATTCCGGCTCGTTCACGTTTTAGCTGTAGCGCAACTTGTATTATTCCCCACGTCATGACTACATAATAGGGTCATCTAATTGTATGCAATATACAGAACTCCTATCACTTGATCGTTGTTTCATGGAGGTCGATGGCATCGATAGTTTGGAACTTAGAGCTTCTTAAGCTGGTCGCCGTCACTTGATTCCATTGGTGCTGCGTGGACAATCCGATCTCGAAGCCGCGATCTGGCAGCGCTGTCGCTGTCCAGGGACGTTGGACTGTCGACATTATCGATATACCACGGCTTCATGTCGCCGTTTTTGTAATTCTGCTAAGCCTACGCGCAACGGGCATTGGGAGAAGGTGCGCCAAGAGGGTTGGCGCACGGGGGTCTCTCGAGACATTCCATCGCACACGCTCATATACCTTGTTCGCGCTCCTCAACGTTGTCTTCAAATCGGTTATTTGCTTTGTTTTATGGCAATCTCGAGTTCCTGAAATCTAGTTTCTGAAATCTCAATGATATCGGATCAGTTATTTCCCTATGCATCTAGATTCTGGAATGGTATCTATTTTACAAAAAAACAATGATCCTTCTCTCTGCTTCCCACATATCTAGATCTCAAAGATCATGGACTCATGAGAGCGCGTGTATTGGACAGCTCCCTCAGGGAACCAGCTGCGAACACAGTTAGACAGGGTATCAATGTGATCTCGTGAGCTTACAGGGCGATCTCCTTTTCGGCATTCTCGACGGAATCGGAGCCATGGCAGATGTTACGGCCAACAGCAAGGGCGTAGTCACCACGGATGGTACCTATGAGAACGTCGATATCAGATGTGGCTTGATAACTGCGCGTTGACTAACCAGGGCCAGACTGCAGGGGGTTAGTAGCACCCAGCATGGCACGGCCGGTTTTCACTGCGTCCAAACCCTCCCAGACCATGGCAAAGACAGGGCCGGAGAGCATGTATGTGATCAATCCGGGGAAGAAGGGCTTGTCGCTGAGGTCAGCGTAGTCTGCACCAGATGTTATCAATTGATGAAGTGAGAATCTGTTCGGATCTAGAACCCACGCCTTTCGAGATGCTCTTTGGTGGGGGAGGCGAGCTTTGCAGCGATAAGCTTGAAGCCGCGCTTCTCGAAGCGGGCGATGATCTCGCCAACCAGACCACGGTCAACACCATCAGGCTGGAAGAATCCGAACAGTTTAGTGAACGATCACACCCAGGCAGCAATGGATGGCTACCTTGACCATGATGTATGTGCGCTCACGGATGTTGGGGGCCATGTCTATTTTGTTTGAGCGACGGAAAGATGAGGAAGTGATTTCTGTTTGATCGTAAACCGTTGAAATTTATCTTGTCCAGATCTTATCTTTTTGGAAAATAAGTCTAAATAAAACAGCTTTCAATAGAGCCAAACTCATCCCGGGTGGCTCCGCTTCTTGAATTGCAGTTTCTTCGACGGTAAAGTCAGAATACCATGAACGCGCTCGGCCCATCCCTAGCTCCCTACGTTCGGTCCTCCAGGACACTCAAGAAATATGTAGCGCCAGTTGCGCAATGGTATGCCAACCTCATGGGCTACCGGAAAATGGGTCTCAAATATGACGATCTCCGTGCGTGTTTTCATGGTCAATTCGGGACGCTCAATTGAAATTTATGCAGAGGTCGAGGAGAGTGAACAGGTTCAAAGGGCAAGTTCCTTGCTCGCGTTCTGTGGTATCATTCTTGACGTGAACTGGAATCACAGGCACTTGGTCGTTTAACTCCGCGAGAGACGTATGACCGCTCCTACCGCTTCAAAATCGCAAGTGACTGTGATCTTCACCACCATTCTTTACCCAAAGAACAGTGGACAAAGCCTGAAGATGTATGTCTGCCCAACCAAACGCTGTGAAGTGGATGCTGACGGTTGTTGCAGGACAAGCGATACCTCAAGCCTCATATTGTGAACGTCCTTCAGGAGGAAGGGGAGAGAGCCACCTGGGACACTATGACTGTTCAGCGCAAATAGACTTTCGCTTCCACGTAGACTTGCAGTTGCAACTATCCTTATCCACATCTATAACCGTCACCGCGTCCGTTTGAACTTTGAACCCTAACGCCTTGGACAAAATCTCGCAGTGGATCTGAATACCGCTATCGTGAAAGAAACTTGCTGATGAGTTTGACTACTAGTGGCAAAGAGCGATTGAATTGTTGCTGAGTTGTACTGGTTAAGACTTCGTGGAAAACAACCAGTTTACTGTGACAGTACTTAGTAACTAGTCAACTAAGTACAGTGTTACTTCAATTAATAAACATGGTGATTTTGTGGGCCACCGTCGCGATCATTTCTGTCCTTGTAACTGGTGCAGCTGGCACGCACTGGAACCTTCCCCGACCCTTTCAACTCACTCTTCGACGGCAATCGAACGCTAGCTCGTGTGACATCGTGTCATTCGGTAAGACACAGTTACACAAGAGCCTTCTGCCAGCGACGTCGCATGTCATCAGGGAGCAGAGCAATGTACCATTCGCAGGGCCACTTGACGATGATCAAATCATCCACTTTTTATCATACAGCACGAGCGAATTATGGCTTTATGCGCAGCTCGAATGTTCGAATGAGTTGTCGTTTGCTGGGCGAAGCGTACGCAACCATGGTTTCGAGGCACAGGATACGTTCGAGGATCACGAAGCATTGCTGAGCACGTTGGAGGTCACGGTCCCGCCGCTAGAAGTGGTCAGTCTTTTGCAATCTGGCGTGTCAGACAATCGCATCGATCTCGCATTCTTCTCCGACGGGTGTAAGTTTGCGTCTATCGTCTCTGTATGTGGCATCCTTAGTTCTCATTATACAGATATGATGAATGAAAGAGACAAGTTCCTTAAGGATGCAATGCGTCTGGTCACAGACTTGTCAGCAAATCAGACATTTGCTACCGTCAGGCCTTTGTTGAACTTTTGGGCGGTATTCTCGCCTAGTCAAGAGGTAAGTACTCCATCAATTGATACCAAGCTCTAGACTTACCTGTCGAACCTCTAGAGCGGCGTCGGTATCAATAGGAAAGCTAAGAGGTGCATGTTGTGATAACCAAGGTCGTCTACTTCCTCATTGACCAACATTGTCGCCAAGGACTCCTTTCGGGCTATACCGCGATGGCACAGAGTTGAGAGGTCTATACGCCAATAACTCCGATGTTGCTCTAAAGGCCTGCGTGTCTCTTGGAAATAAATGTAACTATGCTATTATCCTTGGTAAGTGTCCTTGAATTGGATTGTGCGATATATTATTTATCAACCCCTCAAGAAAGGCAACGACCCGTTATACGGTGGTAAGATACCTAAAATTCTCTGAATACCATCACGACGTTCTAACCCCCTTCCTATGTCCAGGACTCGGAGGGGAGTATACGTATGTTTCTAACCACACAAATTTCTTTTCAGTATGCTGACAATGAGAGAAGGACTACCACCGCATCCCTTGCGAACGGGGCACTAGTTCTCCGACACGAGATTGGTCACTCCATTATCAACGTAGGCGAGGAATATGACGGAGGATTTGCTTACTTCGGAGTTAATGCAGTCCATAATCTGTTGGCTGTGACGTGGACGCATTGGCTCGAGCATCAGGAAGATGCAGGTGCGCTTCGTGCCCAGAGGTCTGTGATGCCAATGCAAGAGTATCCATGGACACTACTCAATACAACGGAGCCATGGTCGTTCTCTTTCTTGTCATCGGGAAACTACGCGCGTCATTTGATCAAGTTCTCACTGTCTGGTCTCCCCAGTCGCGATGACTTGACTATCCTATTCGACGGGGTCGACTTGGAGTGGGTACCAAGGACAGACATTGGGGTCGACAGATGGCACTATGATGTTTACAAGGACGAACCACTGAGTGCTGGTGTGCATAAAATTTCGTTTGTGTTGAAGAACCGGGAGCTCGAAGGGGACGCACAGCTATGCAGTGTCGAGGTTCTGGAATACGGGACAGAAGAGGAGTACGTCGTGTTCTCTCTCCGTCTAATTTATTTAGAACATCTAATGCGAGGACAGATTCAACATGACGCTTGGTCATTATGATGTCTTCCCAACGTGAGTGACTCTCCTGCTGTTCCTAGCCTACATCGTGTCCTGACTGCATGTAGATTCAGCATGGATAATGAAACATCCTATCGCCCAACCAACGACGATTGTCTCATGCGCAGTGTCACGAAGCCAAACTTCTGCAAAGTGTGCTTGGAGGGCCTTTGGTTGTCATTACTCAAGCGTGTCGATCTTATTGACGACTTCAGGACAACATGCGCACGTGGTCATAACAGAACTTTTGAGGTTGATTTAGTTCCACTAGCTGAATTTAGGGGAAACCCTGTATCCAGCCAGGAAAGCTACAAGATCACCTGGTCGAAGGATGGAGAGGTCCTTCCACAATTTGCAAATGCGACACACATAGATGTGAGCGATGAGGTTGGGACATACCTTTTGGATGTGTTGTTTTCAACAGAGGAAGTGCATGTAGATAGAGCTGGACTCCTTGGGGCCAGTAGGTCATACAGTGTCACTGAGACTTGCCCCTGAGAGTTATGATGCATAATGAAGTGGATCAATTATCCTGGACATCTGCTATAAGTTGTTAGACCGGTTGCAGTCGCAACTGGTCCAAACCGACTGAGGACCGGTTTTTATCGGTTCGGTTGAAGTCTTAAGATAGTAGTACTATTTTTAGGACCAGTTTCGGTCCGGTTGCATCAAAATCTGTCAAAAAACCGGACTTAACCGGACTTTAAAACTCTGATACAAATCAGTCAAAAAGTGATGCTACAGTCTCTGGAACACGTCTATGAAGCTCAGTTCTACACAACTGAATGGTATATCTGCCATTACTAGATACAAGGTTAGATTTCGGAAATTTTTTCTTCGATTTGGCGGTTACATAAAAGAGGCGGCGCTAAGATGAACTGCACCATACCATCACGGCATACTTTGTTATGCCAATGCTGGTCGCTTCACTACACGGCCAACCACCTAATTTGTAAATCTTATGTCAAAAATGGCAATTGTCCACTCGATATCTCACAGATATTATTCGTATGGTTGTCGCGCAACCGAAATATCATATAATTGTAATTTATATTGTGTACGTTCGAAAATATTGAGCTGCTCACTGTTCGGGTGATATCCATAGAATATA
>Ga0153978_1000462_pt1 | contig 10775 bp, 15 predicted proteins | sample TSGA062MetaG_FD_104749 | JGI IMG/M metagenome (GOLD analysis project Ga0153978, IMG submission 104749) | Attine ant fungus gardens microbial communities from Georgia, USA - TSGA062 MetaG | ecosystem: Host-associated > Fungi > Mycelium > Unclassified | place: USA: Georgia, Yuchi Wildlife...
AAGGTGTGTGCATCCTTTGTGTATTATGTAACATGTCCAAGCGAACGCATACAACTTGAAGACGAGACGTGTTGTAGGAGTCACTACAGGTTTTTCGTACCATGGATTGAATAAGACATCGTCTTACTAGACCACTCAGCCTCCGCGAAGTCTCTTGCTTCGATATTAAGTACGACATGCTGTACTCACAGACATTTTCAGCCCAGCTCCAGCTCACCACAGACTCTTTGTCTCGCACCCGCCCCTTGACAGATCTAGCCACATCTCGCTTCAATACAATGTCCAAAAAAGTGACAATTTGCCTTTTCTAGAAGACTACTTTGAGATAGATCACGATGGTCCTCATGAGCGCCACCCCTGAGGTCTGTCTAGTTCTCACCTCTTTCAGTGAAACAGCTAGCAGCTTTAGGCTTTCCGTGCCTTCAAAATCACTTGAACCATGGAAAGTCAAGATCCTCGTCGCTGAAGTTGGGGGTGCATTGACCCAGCTCCATGGTGCAAACATCATACACAACGGTGAGCAATGAGCATATCAAATCCAACTTGAATTCATAGGTATATATGTACATATTTCCCCCCCTGAAATAGACCTCCAGGCGAATAGCTTTTTTATCGAGGGGATTGGCTGGAAACCGATTAAAACACTTCTCGACAAAAGTCCCCAGGTTATCGATGGCGAATTCGATTTGAAAGGTGAGCATTGTCAAATCATGCGGCCGCAGCCCATTCCTAGCACTTTTCTCTGGGATGATCCCGGTATCACTGTAGAATTATATTACTCTATTGACAGATCTCGGCAGCGGGAAGCAGTATCTTTTCAGTCAATATCAACCACCTGTTCACAGATGACGTCTTGCAGCCCACTGGATCAATGAAGAACCTTCGAAGAGGATCATCAGTCAAAACGCTTTACGAACTCCAGGACTTATCTTGGGGCTGACTATGGAGTGAAGGTGGGCATATGAGCCCTCGGCTGCATGGTATGTTTGAATTTTGATGTTTTATTCATACGATTCTCAAATGTTCACGCCACGTAGACTTTTGACCTTCTCACAGGGCATGGGCTTTTTGATCCAAGACCAGGCAAAACCTGGAGTGACGATGATTATTTGGCCAAGATATTGGAGGTCACGGGCGAGAATTTCTCTGAAAAGATCCTTGCAAAGTCCCGAAATCGCGACCGGTACTTTGACGAGACCGGTCGGTACACTTTCCCCTCGCGATATTTCTTTATTCATTGTTTGGACGTTTGTTCAGGAGAGTTACTACGTGTCAACAAACTATGTCCGATGGATCTCAATCTCGCAATAATGAGGTCCGGTGTGCCAGAGACACGAGCTGCTCCTGCTGTGGAGTTCGTCCGTGCGTGTTTGCACTTGGATCCCGACGAGCGACCTTCGGCTTTGGACTTAGACAACGTTCCGTGGTTCTACGATGCCTATTATACCTGTCTGTCTTAGTTTTGTCAAATTTTCAGCTGTGTGTAACGGTATACCACCGATTGTACAGTAGTTGCCCATCCAATGGATCTTGCAGTACTAATTCCCGCTACAGTGTGCATCGGGGTTTAACTCTTTCACTTCAAGTTCCCGATCATTATCTGTACTACTACTGAGGGAAGGCCACTACCTTCCCAGAGTTTCAATGGGGCCCAGGAACCGTTGATTCGACAGACTAACACTGACGGAAACAATCATAACTCATGCAGCTCCAATGCATGACTTTGCGGAGCCATTTGACATTGCAGATGATGCACGAGGCCTCATCTCAGAAGATAACGGAACTTTACTAAGGCACGACCTAATACGAGTTCATTTGGTTTTAAAAGTTAAAATCTCTATCAAGCAATACTAATGCGAACTACTTATACACCAGTTCGATCCCTTGCCCCAGGCTTGCGCAACCCACCCCCAAACAGGTCCCGAACTACCCCCAAGAAAATACTCTTTATCGCCAGACGACTCTCCCAGAGAGGTAGGACTGATGTAATGCACGCAGCCACGAAGAGCCACAAGACACAGACAATCATCCAACCTTTGAAAAAGGTTAAAGAAAACACATAGTGTGACAGGAACATTGGTATCGGTATAAGCTGCGATCCTGTTAAAAACCAAGTATTAACACAAGCATTTGGACTCACGAAAAGCACGATAAATGTCATCGTTAATGATGCCCACGTAGCAACATTCAGTGACTTCTCCAGCTGGGCGTATTCTTCAATTGGGACATCAATTGATATCTCGTCGTTGGTCGATGATACATCCACGGCGGCCTCTTCCTGCTTCTCTTTCTCAATAGGACTTTCAGAACCAGATGCAGACCCTCGCGAAGCCGCCTGTTTTCGATCCAGGGCTCTCGCTCGGAGATTAATTCTCTTGGTGGCGGTCCAATCAAACTCGTTGTCGGGTTTGATGAGAGTGATCACTGCGGAAATGATAGCACCAGAACAGCAAGCGCCCAGGTTCCCAGCGAGATTGGGATACATTTGTCCTTTTTCTTTGTTAGCGGAGAGCGCAGCGCCTTCAGAGCGGATGAAAGCTTACCAGTGGTTGCAATAGTCAATTCGCCATAGTATGTCTTCGCAACTCCTAGCCAGGCAATTACTCCGACCACTACCCCACCCAATGCACCACTGATAGCAGCCTCTTTTGTTTGCTGGCGCCACACCACACTAAATATGACGGGACCAACAGCGCCTGTGAACAAAGTTCCCGAAAATAGGAACAGCCAGTTTAAAGATATTCCTATTCCGTTCCACAATGAGGCGACGCATGACATGACCAATGCCCACACTGCGACCATTATGTGAGAAACCCGCATGAGACTTTCTGGTGATGCCTAAAATGAATCACCGTCAGTGCTCGTTCTTGAGGTGAATCACATTTGACGTACATCGGGTTTAAAATGAATCTGGTACAGATCAAATGTGAGAATAGAAGACGTAGCAATCATCTCAGAAGATGCGGCCGAGGTGACTGCCATAAAAAGCAGTATTAACTATGTTTGCAGCTATCAGTTATTTTTCATGAATAAGGAATCGTTGGCTTACCATAGCTGCTGCACCACCACTGCCCAATAGTGTAATCACACCGGCAGGAGCAGCCAGGCCAGCATTAATTTCTGCTGTTGTAAGTCCACCGTGATACGGGAAGCTCGGATCTGAATATTATAAGATGCCCACAATCTTGTTCGAGATGTGGATGAACTTACGGTTAGCGAGCGCAACAGCAGTCAGACCCATGATAGAGGAAAATGTGAGGGGTACAGCTAACCAGGCAATGCCACCCATAAGATAAGCTCGAACAGCAGTCTTTGCTTCTGACGCGATTGCACGTTGCCAGTAGCCCTATTCATGACATCAGCAAGTACCCGTCGCAACTATGAAAATGGACAAACCTGATCCAGCATGACAGTCCCGAATCCGCCAGTAATCTGGATAATCATAAATGCGAGTCCATCTCAATGACACACTTCAGTAAACATCTGTGAAAGGGGAGAGCAAAAGCTCACAGTTAGACTTCAAGGTCAAATATGAGCCATCTTGGTTTCCGGCGACAGGTCGCTCGATGCTCGCTTGTTGTAGCAAGTGATACATTCCTTCGAAACCACCGATGAGGTCCGCTTTGGTATACGTCCAGAAGTAGAAGTAGAAGATGAGGATCATCAAGATGAGAGTATGAGAGTAGTCGCCTGGAACATAGGTGTATTAGTGAAATAATTCACGGGAAATAATCAATCACTAACATAGGAATGTTGCGCGAAGACCACCAAGGATGACGTAGATACAAACACCAAGGGGGATGAGGAAGTTGGCAGCATAAATGTTCATGCCAGTGAAGGCGTTGACTACCGCACTACCACCAAGTAGTAGCATGCTTGAGACGATGAGATTGACGACCAGTCCGAAAGTCGCGAACATGAAGTGCGCTGTGTTACCATAACGAGCATGGACAATCTCGAGGAAGGTATGACAGTATGGTGCGATCATTTTAATGCGCACGGCGAGAACAGCCATAATGAAAATTTGGATCGTAGCACCTGCGGCATAATAATAGCCAGCACATAGGCCGTACTCGTAAGTCACTGTTGAGCTCTGCAAGAGTGTAGCCGCCCAGGTCCATGCCGACACGATGCCAGAGGCAATTAATCCAGGTTTGACACTGCGTGATGCAGTGTTGAACTCTTCGGAAGTGGCGATCTTGTAGGTCGTGTATCGGTTTTGGAGAGTTGATAAACCCATCATTATGACGGCGAACACAAATCCAATACCGAGCACGACGCCATATCCTGTGCCTTGCGTCAGCACTTCAGACCCTGTGGTTGAGGACATTGCAATGACAGGCGGGACAAGGATGATAGTACATTGGAAAGTTTCCGACTTTAAAGGCAGATGAGCCAACAGGAACCAAGTAGAATCGCTGCCAAAAATGCCTATCAAGTCTACAGAGATAAGCAAAGCATGAGAGACCCAAGCAGTGACATCGTATCTTCTCACACATACATGATACACACCGCGGATATCTTCGGACTCGGAGCAAGAGCGAGGGTGGTCCAGCGATAAGGAGAACCCGCACGCAGACCTACAATGTTAAGTTTCATTCGTGCTGATACAACAAATTAATATTGAGAGGCCTGAGGTATGAACTCCATGAACGCAGGAGTGCAGTGATTCAGGAAACTGGACATACAAATCGACGGCAATCCGTTGACGGGCTCGGTTGGAGTATATACATAATACTACTAGGTACCCGTTCGGGTGACACGGCATACGTGTCCTCGAATCGAATCACGAGCGTCCACTATCCAACATCGTTTGGATGCATATAGTTAACGTGTTGGAGGTCTGAGTTGTTGATTGCTGTGGCACGCGGATTAGGCTTGAGAAGTAAAGTACAGTATTTGGATTCTGGAATTGTTCGATATGCGTGACTTAGCGGCTGGCCCCGGCATGAGAAGAGCAATATTCTGGCTCAGGCTGTGTCACCACCTCCTGCGCATAGACAAGGTGTCCCCAGAGAACTACTGCCGTGACCGAGTTATCAAACATGGCTTTGCGGCGTCTGAAGCAGCTCTCTTCGCACCTCACTGGTTCCTCAACCACGGGCTTGACCACTTTGGTACAGAAACACCCAGATGACGTGGTTATAACGATGGCCATCCGTTCACCATTGACCAAAGCGAAGAAGGGCGCTCTGAAAGACACAAAGTAAGTGCTCGATTCTGTCACTGACGCATTTCATTGATGCGATGTCTATTTCGGTAGGATAGATGAACTCTTACTGGAGATGTTTAAGGTATATACATTTGATCAATGCATATGCTCAATTACCATTGAAGAAGTATTTAGCAAGCAATTGCCAAGTCTCATGTTGACCCGAATGCTGTTGGCGACATCTGCGTAGGTACAGTGCTCACCACGGACCCAGTCTATCACGCCAGAGGAGCGGCTCTCGCTGCTGGTTTCCCCGAATCCGTACCAGTCCAAGTTATCAACCGCTTTTGTTCGAGTGGCCTCATGGCGACAACTACCATCTCAAACCAAATTCGTTCCGGCCAGATTGAGATTGGACTTGCTGTCGGTATCGAGTCTATGAGCCAAAAGTACGTTAAGAACCAAAGTTCATTTCGTAAAGCTCAACTATATAAGCCCTGACAAAGGTGCTCCCCCTCAGTCTGAGGCCGTCGCAGTAAATATTGCTGCTAAAGACTGTACTCATCCCATGGGTTGGACCAGCGAGAATGTTGCCCAAGATTTTGGTATCTCGCGAGAGGTCATGGACGAGTTCTCCGCGAAATCATATGAACGGGCTGAACGGGCTGAGAAAGCTGGTTACTTCGCAAAGGAAATTGTCCCATTTACAGTGTTCGAGAACGACCCTACCACTGGGGAAAGGAAGGCGATTGTAGTCACCGAGGATGATGGTATCCGTTATGGAACGACGAAGGAGACGCTCTTGAAGATTCGACCAGCATTCCCTCAATGGGGCGAAGCACGCACAACGGGTGGGAACGCTAGCCAAATCACTGACGGTGCAGCAGCAATCATGATGATGACGCGGCGTAAAGCAGAGGAACTTGGACTTGAAATTCTCGGCAAGCATGTCAGTACAGCTGTTGCAGGTGAGTGATCCCCCGACAACTACTTCCTTACTGAAATATTCGGGAGGCTGCCCTCCTCGTGTGATGGGCATTGGCCCCGCATATGCCATCCCCATGGTCCTCCGGAACACCGGGTTGACCGCAGAAGACGTTGATTTGTACGAGGTGAGTTTGGCAACTTGTTAGGGGATGCACTGATACGCTCATGCGCAACCTATAAGATAAACGAGGCATTCGCTTCTCAGTATGTATACTGCATCCGGGAGCTTGGGTTGAACCCGGAGAAAGTGAACGTCAACGGCGGTGCCATAGCCTTTGGTCATCCATTAGATGAGTACATCCAATTATTGTGTATTTAATGCATATTCATAATGAATCATCTTCCATCACGGTGCACTGGAGCGAGACAGATTGTCACAGGACTGAATGAGCTCCATCGTATAAAGGGAAAGGCACGGCGTTCAACCTTGCATCAAATGGTCTGTCTTTGACACTTTGGCACAGGTGTTAGTCACTTCTATGTGTATCGGGACTGGGATGGGTGCGGCGGCGGTCTTTGTCCGTGACTGAGATTATAATTAGGACACGAGAAACGTGTAAATCACGGGTCACCTATGTGCATAAATTTGGCTGTCACTATGTTCAACGGCCGCGATGCCGATCTCATTTAATTTGATTGTCCGACAGAATGTCGAAACGCCAGCCCTTCTCCTTCGTGTGTGCGCTTTGCCATACTTTTATTCGCTCTACCGGTTTTTGTTCGTCGACGTTTCAACACCCACCTAAAGTCCCTCCTTTGCCCATTATTCGGCCCTCCTCATAGTTCCAAACTCTGCGGCAATGGCTGCAAATTATGATACATTGAATACTCCTCCCAGAAATTCACCCTACGGGTCTGGAGACCCCTACTACAACGAGTCGTCAGGTTACATTACACCCCATCGTCCGCCCAAGAGGACTATTAGTAAATGGGTGAAGTTCGGTATACCCGTCGCCATCGTCATCATTGCTGCTGCAGTGTTGGGTGGTGTTTTAGGCAGTCGCGGTAGCAAGAATTCTTCGTCACAGAGTGCAGCAGCGTCGTCATCTGCAACCTCAGCCATTGGTGTGAAGAATGCACTCGGTCATTTCCCCACTGCAACAGACAGTCAGTACTTGGTGCCCATATACCCTATGACCGTGAGTCCGTTTACTGCATCCCGAGCATTTGTTCATTGTAAAATCGCGTAGACTAACACCGCCGCCTTTACTACTCCTACATTCGTCCCTACGACCAACACTAGTCTTGCCTGGCCGCAAGATCCTTTCCAGCCTTCCAACCCCAGCCCAACACAAGTTCGTTCTGACAGGCCTCGCCTCATCGCTCCTAATTACATGTGGGAGGTCCTTCCTAACCTCATCAAAAACGATCCTTATCTTTCCGGTTGGAACGACACCATTTTCGGAAACGCGTCACAGTATATGGCCCTCCCTCCCGTCGTATATTACTTAGATGGCGGTAACGGTATCTTGGATCCTGCTCGTGAAATCAAGCAACGCATAAAGGCATTCTCCTATGTATACCGTCTGACCAATGACACGATGTGGCTGGACCGCACGTATACTGAGCTGCAGGTTGGTCTCTCGGCCTATTGCGATCTGTTTCATGTTTGACACTCCGTGGTCATAGAATGCCGCTGGCAACTTGACTGGTGGTTGGGGCCCTGCTAACTCCACGAAATGGAACCCTACTCACTTCCTCGACACTGCTGAGCTCACCGCAGCCTATGCTATCGCTTACGATTGGTTATATGATTACTGGACAGCTGATCAGAAAAGCTCAATTATGTCTACTATGATTGAGTACGGCCTCAGTAACGGGCTTATTGCTTACAGTAGCAATGACCCACTTGCCTTCGGTTGGTGGACGAACAACACAGAGGGAAATTGGAACTGTGTCTGTAACAATGGCCTTACCATGGGTGCACTTGCTATCCTAGGCGATGACACCACCGGTACCGCAGAACAACTTCTTTCCATGACCATCCCCAGCGCCCTCCAGAACTGTGCTATGGCACCTTCGAGTGATGGTACATGGTCTGAGACGGCGAACTATTGGTATTTTGGTACTACAGGCCACGCCGAGATGGCATCTTCACTTCTAACTGCGACTGGTTCCACCTTCGACCTTACGACCGTTAACCCTGATTTCCAGCTGACCGGTCTATATCACATGTATGTGTCTGGACCGGGCTCCCTATTCAACTACGGCGACTGTGGCCCAAACAAATACTCCACAACTGCCAACGCAATGATGTTTTACGGCCAGCAATATAATATGCCCGAGTACCAGCTTTTCCAGCGCGATCAGTTTGACGCTGCTGATCCATGGAGCATGTTCTGGTACAATCCTACTGTTACAGGTGCTTTCTGGGATGGTCTAGCACTTGACCACTTCTTCGACAACAGCACTGACCAATGGGCGTCCATGCGATCCAGCTGGACGGACGAGAATGCTCTTTACGTCGCTGTTAAGGCAGGCACCCTTCAAGGCCACCAGACACACAACGACCTTGATTGCGGCGACTTTGTCGTAGACGCTCTTGGTGTTCGTTGGTTCGGGGAGCTTGGTTCTGGGAACTACAATGCAGAAGGCTACTTCAGCACTGACGCTCAGGATAGCGATCGATGGTTATACTACCGCAAAATGACTGAGGGACAGAACACCATTTTGGTCAACCAGCAGAACCAGAACGTCCTCGCTGCCCCCACTGTCACGCATGGCACCTCAGGCACTGTTCAGGGGTCTAGTACTGTGATGGATGTCCCCAGTGATTCCAGCGCCTACTTCATTGCGGACCTTACGAGTGCATATTTCAATGTGTATGTTTTGCGGATGCGGCTGTATGCAGAATTTGCACTGACTATTATTCCCAGTACTTCATTCTCCCGCGGTGTCCACTTGATCAACGGACGCAAGCAGGTGCTCATTCAGGATGAAATTAACGCTCAACAATCCGTTATGTGGCGAGCACATACCAATGCAACCGTTACCGTAAGCACGGATGGCTTGACCGCTACACTGACGATCGGTTCGGCAACAACCACGGTTCAACTCTTGAATCCTCCATCTGGCGCGCAGTTCACCACCATGGAAGCTGTCCGGTTTAGCACTGATCCTCCCACTCCAGCAGGCAATCCTGATCAGCCTAACGATGGTGTGACCGTCTTGGTGATCAGTCTGCCTGCTGGTTCATACACATTGGAGGTGCTCATCAACCCACAGTGGGCAGGAATGTCGTCGAGTTCATACACAACACCTAGCTCGGTGCCTCTGAGCCAGTGGTCAGTAACCAGTCCTTCCTAGACAATTTTCTCTTGGACTCTTTCCTTCGTTGGTGGACGTTCGTGTTTTTCTTGAATTGCAGACTCTTTCACTTCACGTACCTACAGAGCTACGGATAAAACTGATTAAGCTATATTCCGCGATGTGCCTCTGAATCTGTGGTGTCCCTTGGCACTGATAGTCTACCAGAATAGGATCCATGATGTTGTAGTTTTCATATTATACCCATTGAGGCAGACAAGGAAACGCAGTGGCTCAGGTCATCTTTGTCTTCATTTCCGTTCTTGTTGGTTTCCTTGACAGCCTACCGTAATCCCTGCGGCTTACCTTGAGGCTCAAGTTCGTCTGCACACCAGCCTGACCCCTTCGTGCTTTACCAACGCTCATTTTCTTCTGTCTTTTCTGGATCCCAACGTTATTCGCGTGAACAATTGTGTCAGTGTGTAAGTACCTTTTGTCGCCGTAACCATCTCCATTTATTGACGGCTTTGGTAAATTCGCTTTTTCAACTACTCCTTGTTTTTGACGACGGCATACTGTACCGTGGTACAGCTGGACCACCGATTCTTTACTGTTATTCTTTGTGACTTGCAGCATCCTCTGGTCACCATCTCTTAGTTTCATCTTTTTTTTTTTTTTCCAAATATCTTATACCACTCACGGCCAAATCTTCGTGACAATGCCAACCCTCAGGATATCTCTCCTTCTCTGCATAACACTCGTTCTTTCCCTGGTCATCGCGTCGGATGCGAAAGCATTTGACTTGCCTCACAAAGTCAGCCACAACCGCTTCCTCAAGAAGCGGGCACCAGCTCCCCAGCTCGTCCCTGGTGGCCCCAATGCCAACCCTGTCATCGGAGCAGGGGCTACCCCCACTACTTCAAGTGGGACTGGAACGACGCAGCCTGTGTCAACTTCGACTGCGACTGCTACCACCCCTGTGTTGTCCACATCTTCTGCCTCATCTTCGACCTCTATCACATCGGTGAGTTCATCATATTCACGCTGGGCAAGGTTCTGAAAAATTACATCAATAGACTTCTGGTGGAGTATTGGGAAGTGTAGTCAGTGGACTTTTGCCAACGACGGCAACGACGACGACGACCTCGGCTTCTTCGTCATCCTCTATATCGTCATCCTCCTCGAGCAGCACTATCCAGTCAACATCATCAATTCCCCAAACTTCTCAAGTTCCCCCTTCTATCATAGTTACACCTACCCAGGTCGTCTCTGGTACTGGTACATCTCAGACAGTGGTATTCATTACGGACACTTCTTCTGCAAGTGCAAGTGCAAGTGCCACACCATCTTCCTTGTCCTCTTCTTCTACCGGTATCACGCATACGGCCCT
>Ga0153978_1000463_pt1 | contig 10775 bp, 6 predicted proteins | sample TSGA062MetaG_FD_104749 | JGI IMG/M metagenome (GOLD analysis project Ga0153978, IMG submission 104749) | Attine ant fungus gardens microbial communities from Georgia, USA - TSGA062 MetaG | ecosystem: Host-associated > Fungi > Mycelium > Unclassified | place: USA: Georgia, Yuchi Wildlife...
CAATGCGGGCGCACCTATGATCGCTTGTCTGCACTTTGTGTCATCTCTAGCTGTGACAATCAAGTGCTTGGGGGCAAGTTGGGCCAAATGCACGGACGCCTCAAAGCCCAAACCTACATTGGCGCCAACTACGAGGAACGACTTGTCACTGACGTCCGTGGACGCGACTGGAAGCGCTTTAAACTGTTCGCAAAGGAACTCTGATAGGGTGTATTTGCCCATGATGAAGAATTGAGTCTTGGACCCGGGAAAATTTCTGACAGCCTTTTATGGTGCCATTTCGAAGCTTTATAGGAGGAAGACGTGGCGTCTCTCTGCGGCAAACCTTCATGCTGACTTGCGTATGATACTAATAGTATGATGATGATGATGATGATGATGACATGATCATCCACAGTGCAAAGTAAGCAACTGCTGATTGATTTACGTGATGCATTCGCTGACTCATCTGATTTACACTACGCGCGGTAAGATTAGATAGATTTTAGGTTCGAAATTTTGTGATTCTGACTCCCTCAGTCCATGCTTGTTTGAGAAACATAACTGCGGTAAGGAAGACAAGGCGGTTCAATCCAACCCTCACTAACATGTATCAGGTATGCTTATTCTCCAGGGATCGTCTGCGTTCTCCTCTTCGAAGCGCCAGACGCTTCTTCACGAGATCAAAACTATCAATCCGAGCGTAATCTCTGTTGATGCAGTCTACATCCACCTTGTTAAATGCCCAAGCCAATCACTAGAGGATGTCTTAGCTAACGAGGCGTCCCTACAAAGAAAAGCTCTCGATCTACTGCTGGACTACGGCGATCGCATCAGTTTTCCATCGACATCCAAAGTGCTTCGTTCTGGACATAATGTCTTCTATGTTCTGCCAAGAGCAGGTTCTATATCACCCTGGTCTAGCAAAGCAACAGACATTGCTGGCATATGCAACTATCACAGCATGTGGAGCGTCTTGAGCGTGGTATCGCATTCATCTTCCAGCTGCAGAACGACGAGAATCTTGTGAAACAAGACTTGACCGTGCTGTCCCACTTGCTGCACGATCGCATGACTCAGAGCGTGCATATTTCTTTACCACAGGAGGGCGAGATCTTCCAACACCGCGCCCCAAGCTCTCTGCGGACGGTGGAGCTGAGAGGTGGAGGAGAGGAAGTTAATGCGGTTGCAGCACGCGAGAAGCTCTCCACTGCGAACAAAACACTAGGACTTGCACTCGCAGCAGATGAAGTCGACTACTTGGTAGAGGCATTTGTATCTGGATCATCACCAATCAACCGTAATCCCACCGACGCAGAACTATTTATGTTTGCTCAAGTAAATTCGGAACATTGCAGGCACAAGATATTCAATGCGTCGTGGACAATAGACGAGACCCTTCTTGACCGGTCGCTCTTCCAGATGATCAGAAACACAGAAAAGATCAGTCCGCACGGAACAATATCCGCATATTCAGATAATGCAGCTGTTCTGGATGGTCACCGAGCTCCTCGGTTTGGCGTACATTACGATTCCACGGAGCGTATATACCAAGCTTCTGTCGAGGACATGCCGATCCTTATCAAAGTCGAAACACACAATCACCCCACTGCGGTCTCTCCTTACCCTGGAGCAGCAACAGGTTCCGGAGGCGAGATTAGAGATGAGGGAGCAGTAGGTCGAGGATCGAAACCCAAGGCCGGACTGGCTGGCTTTACGGTCTCCAATCTTCTCATACCAGGCTACGAACAACCTTGGGAGACGGACTTTGGTCGTCCCTCACATATTGCGTCGGCCCTCAATATCATGATTGAAGGCCCTCTAGGCGCTAGTGCCTTCAACAATGAATTCGGTCGCCCTGCGCTTGCAGGGTATTTCCGCACATTCTCTGAGTCTGTTCCTGCCTCAGAGGACGGATTAAAGCAGGAGATCAGAGGCTATCACAAGCCAATCATGATTGCCGGTGGATATGGGAATGTCCGTCCACAGTTTGCGAGGAAATCGCCAATTTCTCCAGGAGCCAAGATCATCGTGATGGGTGGCCCAGGTATGCTGATTGGTTTGGGTGGCGGAGCAGCATCCAGCCAGGTTTCTGGCGCCGGCTCTGCAGAATTGGATTTTGCTTCTGTCCAGAGAGATAACGCAGAGATGCAGAGGAGATGCCAGCAAGTTATCGACGCCTGTGTTGGCTTAGGAGAGGGTAATCCTATTCAGAGCATCCACGATGTGGGTGCTGGTGGGCTCTCGAATGCACTTCCAGAGCTGGTTCACGATTCAGGATTAGGTGCGACGTTTGAGATCCGGGATGTACTTGTCGCGGACAGTTCTATGTCTCCTATGGAGATATGGTGCAATGAAAGTCAGGAGCGCTATGTCCTCGCTGTCTCTGCGAAGAAAGCCAACGAGTTCGAGGGAATAGCTCGAAGGGAACGGTGTCCATTCTCCATTGTTGGCGTTGCAACAGAGGAAGAAGAACTCATCGTCACCGATCGCCTCCTTTTGAAGGATGTTATTCGTCTCAAAATGTCGACGCTTTTTGGGAAGCCTCCTCGCATGTCGCGCAAGGATACTACGCGCAAGATCTGTTTCACGCATTTTGACACTTCCCTTCACCGATATCTTTCGAACTCTGTGACGCTGTCTGACCGCCTCTCTCTCGCAGTGGACCGCGTCCTTCGTCTTCCGTCGGTGGGGTCGAAGTCTTTCCTCATCACTATTGGTGACAGAACTATCACGGGGTTGGTGACGAGAGACCAAATGGTTGGACCGTGGCAGGTTCCAGTTGCTGACGTCGCTGTCACACGGTCATCATATGGCTTTGATATACTAAGCGGTGAAGCAATGGCGATGGGTGAACGAACACCTGTCGCTTTACTCAACCCGTCTGCATCCGCTCGGATGGCTATTGCGGAGGCGCTCACAAATCTAGCTGCAGCTTCCGTCTCCAGTCTTTCCCGCGTCAAGCTCAGTGCAAACTGGATGTGTGCAGCTTCTAAGGAAGGCGAAGGTTCAGGCTTGTATGCTGCGGTGGCCGCTGTTGGGATGGAACTTTGTCCTGAGCTGGGTATCGGCATCCCAGTCGGTAAAGATTCGATGTCAATGTCGATGAAGTGGAGGCACGGAGAAGAGCAGCGTGAAGTTAGTGCACCTTTGTCGCTTATTGTCACGGCGTTCGCGGCAGTGGACAACATCGAGCGAACATGGACGCCACAGCTGCGTACAGACTTGAATGAAGCGACTGTACTTGTGTTCTTTGATCTGGCTGATGGGAAGACGCGTCTTGGCGGATCGGCACTTGCGCAGGTTTTCAAGGAGATTGGGTCCGAAGCACCAGACGTCGAGAATCCTCTTGCAGTCCGGACATTCTTTGACGGGTGCCAGAAGATCAAGAGGAGCCAACCTGACTTAGTGCTCGCGTATCACGATCGTTCGGACGGAGGTCTCTTCACCACTCTGGTGGAGATGTGCTTCGCTGGTGGGGTAGGGGCAGTGATATCTCTTGACACTCTACGCAGCGCTTCCGACCCAGTGGCGACCTTGTTCAACGAGGAACTGGGGGCGGTCATCCAAGTACGCCAGTCCCACTTGAACAAGCTCATGAGCGAGTTTATCAGCGTGGGATTCCCTTCCACATCCATACACGTTATTGGACAAGTCAACGTCGATCCCTCTGACCAATCATTTGCCATTCATCACGAATCCAAGGCTCTATTTTCAGCCACGCGACGGGAGCTTCAACAAGCTTGGGCCGAGACTTCATACCGCATGCAATCTCTGCGCGATAACCCTACTGGAGCACAGCAGGAATTCAATCTCATCCAGGATGACACCCACAGGGGTCTATATTATGACCTCACATTTGAGCGCATGCCATCTCCGTCAAGAAGTCTCTCAACACGCCCAAAGGTCGCTATCTTGCGTGAGCAAGGTGTTAACGGACACGTGGAAATGGCTTGGGCATTTACTGCGGCAGGATTTGATGCAGTGGATGTCCATATGTCGGACATTCTCTCTGGAGAGGTCTCGCTTTCGATTTTCCGCGGGCTCGCTGCTTGTGGTGGCTTTTCATACGGAGACGTCCTTGGCGCTGGCAAAGGCTGGGCTCACTCAGTGCTTTTGAACGACATAGCCAGGAAGGAGTTCACCCACTTCTTCGCGGATAAAACTACGTTTACCCTTGGCGTCTGCAACGGTTGTCAATGGCTCAGCAATTTGAAAGAGATCATCCCCGGCGCAGAGCACTGGCCTGACTTCAAGCAGAATGCCTCTGAGCGCTTCGAGGGCCGCGTATCTATGGTCGAGATCACTTCTAACGAAGTGACGAAAGCCTCTGTCTTCTTACGAGATATGGTCGGGTCAAAGCTTCCTGTTGCCGTTGCTCACGGAGAGGGAAGGGCATCGTTCTCGGATGACGCCGAGAAAAGTGCCCTGCATAAAGCAGGACTAGTCGCACTGCGATACGTCGATTCTGCAGGTGAACCCACGGAAGTTTATCCATTGAACCCGAACGGTAGTCCCGGTGGGATTACTGGCGTGCAGACCGTTGATGGCAGAATATTGGGTCTTATGCCACATCCAGAACGCGTCGTAGCACTTGAGAGTTGCAGCTGGTACCCACCTGCGTTTGCGGACTCCTGGGGTGGCTCAGGTCCATGGTTCAGGCTTTTCCAGAGCACCCGAACTTGGGTAAATTAGAAGGTGAGCATGTCCTTGTGGAGTGATTAACGTCATATGTTCATACTTTGTCATTCCAGCACTCAGGCGTACTAAAAGATCGCGAAGCAATTGTAATATCTTTTATAGAATACCAAAAATTGATCTGTTCGTGTATTATCCATTGAATAGCGGGAATCCCAGTTATTTAGATCCATGATGCACGGTGATCCAACTTGAATGTTCGAACATCTATACCAGGTATTATACTGTGACTAGTTGTGACAGCTGTGTGACAAGTGTTTAGTATCAGTGCTGTCACTGCTGTGCTCACTACGCAGCTCCCACCGACGATGACGACCGTGTCCCCTTTCGCTCGCAGCAGCGCGTTCGACGAGCCCCGCCTCAGCGGGCGTGAACAGACCGTAAGCCCACATTACTCTCATCGTCCCATTTCTGCTGCATAAACACGAGCAAGCGCTTCCCAGATCGAGGAAATGTACAGTATCCCTGAGAGCTTTTTAGAGATTGAAGTTCGCAATCCTCAGACCCATGGTAAGTGCCACAAGAATCTCCCAACGAGACCTTGTTTCCTTACCACGCAGTAGGCTTTGGCAGAAAGATGTATACCGACTATGAGATCGTGTGCAAGGTGACACACAGCTACTATTGCATCTCGAGCACATCCAGTTCTCATCTTTTGCCATCCCTGTGTCTCCCAGACAAACATTCCCGCTTTTAAACTGCGCCATTCCCTCGTACGGCGTCGTTATTCTGATTTTGAAGCATTTCGCGATATTCTGGAGCGGGAGTCGACCCGTGTCAACATCCCTCCACTTCCTGGGAAAGTCTTCACTAACAGATTCTCCGATGAAGTCATCGAGGGTCGGAGGGAAGGACTAGAACGATTTTTGAGCATTGTTGCTGGACATCCGCTCCTTCAGGTGAGTGACTAGATTCGAATAACCATTTCAACAACCTGAGTACTTGTTTTAGACGGGGAGTAAGGTTCTCTGTGCGTTTATGCAGGACCCAGCCTGGGACAAGTCTCAGTGGGTGTAAACTACATGCGTCAACATCTTTTTCTTTGCGATTGATGACCCTGGATACACCTCGACGATGTACCGCTTTGGCCACACTGTTCTTGTATACTTACTTAGTTTATTTTCTGTCTGTTCGTCAATTTATTAAGTCAAATTTTCTGCATTCACATAGAATGGAAGGCTAAGTCTGGGTATGCTCATGAACAACAATGTCTTGGACGGATCTACCGAAAGAGTTCAGTGCGCGAACGAAAAATCATGTCATTTGCTTACCGCAGATTCATGGAGAAACCGGTTTCGATATCCGTGAGGATAAGGAACTCTACCGAATGAACACCAGGGGTCATTGCGAAGAAATCCATCCTAACTGATTGACATGTGGATGGACGCAGCGGCCTGTGATTTTAAGAAATTTCATTAACAATGCAACCAACCATCCGCAAATGTTACTTACCCGACCCGCACCCGGTTTTGTAATGGGATCACCCCAGGAGGTGTCATCACGCTCCTCAGCTCCTCTATGGTCGTTCTTCCACCCCGCGCAGCCTTCTCCTGCTCAATCTTTCGTCTACGCCAACGATCAGGATCTGGGCAGCTGATTTCGAACCTTCTAGTCCAAGAGCTCCGGTTGAAGACGAAGATATCAAGTGTGAACTTGTCGCATGGATACAATTTCCTATGTGCCACAGAATCCGAAGGAGTTGGAAGCAAGCCAACCGAGACGATGATAGGCTCCCCACCGGTAACTGGGGCATCACGAGCGGGGTCGGATGCACTGGTGATGATCGTTGGTCCGGGAGTTTTGGGTACAACCGCGTTCACCCCAACCACGCGCTCTCTGCGGATTTCAATGCTTGACCCAGATATTTCTTGGTGGCTACTAATCGGTGCTTGGATGTGAGATGCGGTTTGAGCAACAGGAGGGAATGCAGGATAGGCAGGAGTTGGTGGCGTTATGAATGTTTGAGACTCTGATGAGCTGCCATCTGATACACTACTACCCAGTGAGGGTGTTGTGGTCGTTGGGATGCCAAAAGTCGTCGACGAAGATTTTGAAATCGCTTGCATAGCGACGGAGGGTGGAGTATATTGTCTAGTAGAAGAGACGGATGATGCGGAGGACTGGTCACGGGATGGCATCGGAAGGCGGAAGTTAGGAGCTGGGTTGACCGCACGTAAAGCTGCGATGTTGCTGGGAAGGGTATGCCGCTTGTTGCCAACAATAGATTGCAACTGCAATTGTGAAGCTGGAACCGCGGCTGCTTGTCCTGGAAAGGGAGATGCAGGCTCTGGTAACACACTCCTATAATGGTCTGAAAATTCAGGTGGTTCTTCTGGTGGTTTTGAGGAAAGATCCAGGATACAGTTCCAGCGAGAGGAAAAGGTATCTGTCGGGTAGGCCAGCGTAGGATTGCCGTAGTCTTCAGAATCATGTTCATCGCCTGTCTTTGACACATAAGGTTTCCCATATATATTGATGGCTACCGCTCGCTGCAGATCCAAGTTTCTAGCCCCCCGACCAGTCAGGGGGAAATCTGTAACTGTGGGAGGCATCAAAAATGAAACGGCATACAGCAGATTGTACTGCTCCATGGACCCGATGAAGATCGGGAAGGCGTGCTTCTCTACATCAGCCTCTAACCCGCCTTCTCCCCAACCAATCAGTTTGGCGGATGCACCTTCACCACTAATTTTCACATCCACGCTTTCCACTGCAAAGCCAACACCTGGGCCGGATTCTCCCGAGTTCTCCACCTCAACACACAGGACGACAGTGTGTTCGTTGTTCCCTGCCTCTCGTTCCTCCATTTCATTGTCATCGTTAGTTAAGTTAGAGCCGAAGTTCACCTCCGGAAGTAAAATGTGAGGGACGAAGACAGTTCTCATCCGCACCCGAAAGCCAGAAACGGTCTGGAGAATCTTGCGAAACGATTTTCGTAAAGTGGCCTGAGGCGAATGCTTAGAACTTGACGGTGATAGCTGGGTAGATAAAGGCCGCGCAGGTGGGAAAGAGAACATCTGTCGACGAGTGACATTCCCTAGGCGAGTTGATGGAAGAGAGAGAGATTCCGACTCGTGTGCAATGGATCCTGGAAGATGTGTAAATTATCCGAGATATCGGTATAGCATGATTGACCACCTATTGAAAGTCCTTCCAGTAAATTGACTTCCTCAAGCCCGGTCTGATCGGCCTCCTCCCTATCATCTGCATCCTGATTCTGTTGCTTCGAGGATGTGCTCGTGAGAGAAGCAGAAAGCTTTGGAAGAATACCGTTTTCCGTCAGAAATATAACGAATGGATGGCTTGCTTGTGACAGGGATACTGCCTTGTCTCGCAATGTAGCTGACACCGTCAAGGATAACAGAGGATCCGAGAACGGGAGGCGGAGAAACGCTAAAAGGACCTTGAGGGATGTGGCAGACACATTGCTAGCTGGCACTCACACACAGTCAAAGAGAGTTCATATACTGCCAACCAAGTATCTTTTGTCCGTGAATACGAGAGATGAAACTTTTCTCCAGACAAATTCGCAGGTTTCTGACCCCATATGCTGCCAAGAAGAAGGGTTCCTTCTGATTGTGCGTATTTGCGGTCCCTGTCCGCGGAGGACGGTATAGGGTTTGGGGTGTGAGGAGGGAATAAGGGATGAGAGGATGCGGGCCGAGATTTGCCAATGAAAGGTGAAGTTCGTGATGCAACTACTTGAGCTTGAGGGGTTTGGGGAGGTTCAGGAAGCGTTGTTGGGGTCTGTGAGATATAAGTAGCTTCAAGCGAAACTTGTACATGAGCAAGAAAGTCGAGCAGGAAGGGTGGTGGGTCGGGGCTAACGTCGCCGGATGGATAGGTGATCTGGGCAATCAAGAGAAGACGCAGCCGCTCGTCTGAAGGGTTTGTTGAGACCAGAGACTCGTGTACTCGATGAAATCCTCTACCTTACCAAAGAACGCTTGTCTCCTCTCAACACCAGACGAGCTGAGCATGGGTAACCAGTCATCGGTAATTCTTGGTTCTGGAAATGCTATGGATGTGTCCGGCGCTATCACTTGTAAAGTACAAGACCCAAAGAGCTCCTCGAAGCTGGGGACAGACATGGTGTTGTCTGAGCGAGTCTTGTTAAATCGACCCTCTTCCTTACTTCAAGGTGATGTACTTCAACTTGAAGTTTGAGTGCTTGTTTGCGTATGTAGTTACTATCATATGATAGTCAGGCATTTCTTAAACTGATCACTATGCGAGTTCCTTGACCATGCAGTTTCCTGCGCCCGAGCTAGTCTCCTCGCGCCGCCTTCTTCTGGTCACAGATCAACTCCCAGCTCCAGCTGACTTCCTGCTACACCGGTTTCTTCACTTGCACCTGAAGCAGAGTAAGACCGCAAAATGCATAGTTCTCGCTATATCCGACAGCCTCGAGCGATGGAAATCAGTAGCTTCAAAGGCCGTACGTCGAGTTCTTGCTGTCGGCCATCATCTAAATGGCTCACCATAACTCAGAATATCAATCTGGGTCAAAACGAAGCTTTTCAATTCGTAGATGTCTTCGACCATCTTCCACCTGACCAAAATACCAATCAGACCTCTCTAAGGGTCATCTACGATCTGTTGTCTGTCAAGTTGTCAGACTCCCGGGTTGATAGCCAAACCTCTCTGGTAATCCTGGATGACATCGCATCGCTGGAGTGGCTCGGTTTCTCTCTTCTTGACCTCTCTCGGTTTGCTCGTGCCCTGAGAAGCTTGTGCGTGAAGGTAAGTGAATATTACATCGGACCACCACTACTTTACAACTGAACATAGATGGATGCGACATTGGTTGTCCGGCATCACATCGTCGCTCCCCCAGAGCCAGATGCGTTTTTGCAACACTTGCTCCAATTATGTACGTATCACATCGAGGTCAGACCTCTAGCCAGTGGGCGAAGTGGCGCAGTGAGCGGAGAGGTAAGTATTCTTGCCCCACTCTCCGTGCCTCGAAAACTCACCAATGCCTCGAAATATCAAAACGTCAAGATATGCGTACACTTAGGACCCAGCATGAAAGATACAAAGGAACACCTCATACCTCGTGCTTTGGCACTGCAATATCGTTTGACAGAGTCAAGCGCCGTTTTCTTCGAAAAGGGTACAAGCACCGGCGTCTTGTAAGCATCGTCGATGAAGGCCAAGATATGAAGATTTGTCCGCTTCGTCGGGCTGCCTGCGAGCGGAGCAGTTGAGACAGCAATTCTTGGGCTCCTGCGCATCGAAATCATGGAGATTAAGATCAAGTGAACCTCTAGGGCAATCCAGGCCAGGAAAAGGTTTTGCCTAGATTGAAGTAAAGCATCCCTAACTACATATACTCTTCAAATAATCACGGAGGCTGCTCTGTGAAAAGACAACGGTCTTCATAGCCCCCGCATACATGTTCCACACTACTTCTCGGAATGCGAGATAATCATCGATGATCGCCTCCTCAATATGCGTGACCAGTACAGACACAGTCCGATCATCCTCAAGGTACAACCGCAACTTCATCACGCATGATCGCAGATCCCGTTCGCATGCCTCGACGAAACCTCCATGGAGGTTCTCTGCGATCGCCTGCTTCGCCCAGTCTTGCTCCGTGAGGAACGGAGTCTGCCCCGACGCGAAAGCTACGTGGGTGCTGTTGAATACTCGCACATGATCCACCCACTCTCGTAAAGGGTCACAGGGCAGTCTTGCACATAATGATATGACTTCCTGGCAAGCACGTTTCAGATCTTGATCTATGACCTGTATCAATGTCAGAAAGATGAAGGGTAGGCAAAGAAGTGTCGTTCACATGTCGAGAATCTGAAAGGGTGTCATGCCCTCGAGGCATTCCCAGAGAAGCAAAAAGAGCATCCGGTAGTAACGCAGTAGTGCGATTCAGAACAGACGCCAAGGTATCTGTGTACGAGAAAGTCAACGGAATGACGCCATATTATGTACAAATACTCACCAGTAACACCACCTACATCAGTCCTCAGCTCTACATCTTTCGGGGTATAATCCAAATTATTTGCAACCTCCTTCAAAATCAAAAGATGGCGGACGAGAAATAGCTGGCCATCTAGCGTGCTTGTAGAACTTCTCTGTCC
>Ga0153978_1000465_pt1 | contig 10764 bp, 14 predicted proteins | sample TSGA062MetaG_FD_104749 | JGI IMG/M metagenome (GOLD analysis project Ga0153978, IMG submission 104749) | Attine ant fungus gardens microbial communities from Georgia, USA - TSGA062 MetaG | ecosystem: Host-associated > Fungi > Mycelium > Unclassified | place: USA: Georgia, Yuchi Wildlife...
ATTTTTGTTTCGCGTGCGGAGAGCCTATCAACGCTACGAGTAATCTCGACTCTTCCTCATTGGGTGATGACACTCTATTCCATTGTTCCAATCTGCAAGGCGTTATATTGGGCATTGGGCTCGCTATGCTGGAATCTACCTTTGCTGAGCAGCGTCAACAACCTATTGAAGAGAGTTCTCAGAAATCGAAAACGAACAAAAGGCGGAAGACCGACTTACACTTTTCGTCTACTGCGAAAGGTGACGACGACGACGACGATAGCTATTATATGTCGTTGCCGGTGGGGAAGAAGTCAAAGGGGGGTATAGGGTATGCCGGAGAGGTGAAGGAAGATGTGAGTGATCATGAACCATTTTCTGTGACTGTATCTGATCAAATGTAAGACTTCTGGACAACTAGAGGCTCAGGCCATCCAGCGCTTGAAAGACGAGAAGATCGGTACAATGCTTTCTCAGATCCGTGAATATCTTCCGTCTCTCCGACGAGAAGGAGGCGCACGAACTAGCGATTACATGGTCCATCCCACCGCTCTTGCGCATCTCCGCAGGCGCTTTAACTACCTCTGCACCACACTGCTGAGGAATGACTCGTTGTCAGACATGTCAGATCGTTCTATACTGTACTTTGAGTTATTTGAATGGCTTGAGGTAATGCACCAATATTATCGTATTCCTGACCGGATTGACTGACGCAACACTATAGACTATTTCGAACCACGAGGCATTAGCAAGTATGATGGCAATGCCAATTATGGTGGTTGCCTCTGTTAAATCCGTCGCACCCAAGAAAGTAGCCAAGGGTAAGGCACCTATACGGGAACGAACTATCATCTATGAAGGTAGTGCTGGCCCGCGTGAACTTTTGGAAGCAATAGTCATCCAAGCACAAGCCGCCATCAAAGGGTTGGAGGGTATCAAAAGTCCTGATCCGGAGGAGCTGGAGATGACGGAGGAGCAGAAACGAATGACATCGTCGGTGAAGGGCAAGGAGAGAGAATCGACCCCTTCTTTGTCTGATGAAAACCAGAAGTTGCTTTCATTTTGTCGGCGGATCTTGGCGACTGCGAGTGCCATCGATCGCTCTCTGCGTGAAACTAAAGGCGACGCATTCGTTGACCGATTACACGCTTCTCTCCCAAAGATTTCATCGGAACCGTTTGATCATTCGTCGATTATCATTGGTACCACGGACGAGGCAAGGAGGGAGGCTTATGTCAACTGGGCCACTCAGGTTCGATTCGAATACTGTGACCTCACTGTACCAAGAGAGGAAGACAAAAAAGGGGCGATAGAAGAGAGCATGCCGCATTATAAATTCTATTATAATAGCGAGGCTCGCATGCTCGCCAGCTCGGATATCCCTAAGCGTTCTCTAGCTATTGCGAAAGAGGTTTTGTGGGGTTTCTCTAATCAATTCCCTGTTGACTTAGTATATCACGCAGCTTGCCGTTTTGACGACAAATCTACCTGTTGCATGGGATTCCTCGGTTTTCTTGAGAGTCGACGAAGATCGTGTAGATATCATCAAGGCGCTTATTATAGGTCCAGAGGGAACACCGTTAGTATTCCTCCCATTCCATTGGACAATTCTGACTTCTGATTTATCCTAGTTATCAAGATGGCTGGTGAGTGACTTGCAAAATGCATCTCTCGTACTCAGAAACAGCACAGTTTCCTCTTCGATATTTTTCTTGGACCGAGCTATAGTCAATCCCCTCCTAGCGTCAAGTACATGACGGTGAGTCGATGCATTAACAAGATTGATGTGACTGAGTTTCTTGGCAGACCAACGGTGGAAAGTATCGGTTCAATCCTAATCTCTACGCAGTGAGTGTGACTGATCCATGGAATAATACGTTCTCACCATATTCTAGGATGGCAAAGTTTGCTTGTCTCTCCTTGGTACATGGTCTGGACCAGGCTGGGTCTCTGGGAAGTCAACTCTATTACAGGTTTGCGTTATCTCTACCGTTTCTCGGTATCTGTGCTCACACTCTGCAGGTGCTTATATCTATTCAGTCCATGATCCTTTGCGAAGAACCTTATCTTAATGAGCCTGGATGGGGGAATGATGGTGGTACTCCCCAGTCAAGGCAATGTGAGTGGTTAAACACATCGGATGATGTTCGCTTATGCTTATGGCTTTCATAGACTCGGCCAACGTCCGGAGGATGGTCGTTAAGACTGCGGTAAGATCTATGCTTGCTCTTGCACCTTTTCTCATACGTTTGATGTCGCAGATGCTCGGCAACCTCAAGAACCCTCCAGAGCCCTTCGGAGACGTAATCCGGACGCATTATCGTCTCAAATCGCAGGCCATTATTGCACAGCTAGACAAATGGCTCACGATGGACGATGGTAAAGCGACTGTTGGTGACTCATTTTCCACGAGACATGATGCTGGGGGAAGCTCTAACGGCTTCAAGAAGGATGTTGAAGAGATGCAACAACTGCTTAGACAATTGCAGGATGGCACATTCAAGGTCGACAAGTGAAGACTTTATGTCAGTGCTAAGCATACCCAGCATAGCAGAACCAAAGCAATGAACTTCATACATACATTCGATCGATTAATTCTATGTGTTTTCCTCGACTGGTTCTCTGTACTTTCATGTCAAAGGTATATGGAGTTACTATTATTGGACAGGACATGCACAGTAGACATCTCTTGCACAATGCTCAATCCTGATTGCAATTCTCTACATATCTGCTTCAAAATACATGGAGGATCTGCATTAGCATCTGACAAATGTATCTGTCGAGAAATATGTACTGTAGAGCTTTTGTGAGGCTAAACAATGCTCGAGTATACTGAAAATAAGCCACAGATCCATCCAGATCTGCTGCATATAACCACACAAAAACTTCAGGCCATCAAGAATATGCATTTCCTCACATACTCCAGGTATTTCTGCGCTAACCGGCTGGTGGTAGGATGTGCTATTTTGCGATTTAAGAGCATAGCGTGACAGAAAGACTGAATCAGGCAATCACACCATTGGCATGATTGAGTCTCCGCCATGGCAAGTATTCGGCAGAGTCGGCACTCACTGTTAGGTCATCTAACCTCTAGACAATGCCTCGAGCAACAAAAACCACCTTTCCTGCACTCACGGTCTATTCTTTTACCCAAGGAGCCATTCGGCTTGACGTAACCCGCTAGCAGTTCATAGCTATCCTGTTTACCGTTGATTCGTTTCTCCGGCCCTAGTCACCAGCGCTCGACCTTCAGGGTTAACAGCTGCGCCAAGTGGTCTGACATTATTCATTTGTTGCTCAATCATGACTCAAGAAAAGCGGCATAAACTTGAATGATGAATACTAGTATGTGGTCGTACCGTCCGAGTCACGCAATTATTGAGGAAACCCTAATCTCCTCTCGGAAAATCCCTTGTTTTGCTGGCGAGATGACTTAGCCCTTAACCAATGAATACATTCCGAGCAATTAGGCTTCGGCGCCGCGGCTCCGGGCAACTTTGAGGCGTTCGAATTTGTAAATTGCCACGATGGTCTATTCAATGAAACCTGTCACTTGAGGTGAATATGCGTAGGACCTTAGGGTGGTGAGCCATTTTGTGGACTCGAACGTGGCAAATTTATCAGCGTCAGGACTAACCCTCTGGCCTATGACATGACTCGGAGTCAACCCATCTATGAGCCTTGTCCGAGTCAATTATATATAATGTGCTCTCGGTTAAAGGACTGCACTCTTTCCCCGTCGTATGATCTCAGCTAAGTCTTGGCCTTAAATGAGCTCATCAGCGTCTCAGATCTATGGCACGACCATCCTCATATCGAATCTTCACTGTGATAGGTATAATTTATACTACACCAGACGTAATTTCCATCCCTGCTGAAGATGTATTTTTCACAGTTGTGTGCGCACAATAAATGAAATACTCTTCTCTCTGTCCCCTCCACCAGTGAAGGTCGACATATCCATCGCCCACCAGTCAGTTACAGTGTGGCACGACTTTACAACAACCACAGACACCATACAATCTCTACTTGAAGACGCTGGTTTTGACGTATCCGGCTTAAACCACAGTTCCTTCGAACGTGTACTTTCCCAAAGGATTCCTGACACGGGCGCCATTCCACGTCGAAAGCATATACAACAGTGTACAATGTGTCAGGAGGCTGTTGCACTGGATGACGCGCTTTCACCACAGAAATTTCCGCCAGATGACGGGCCACATCGCATTACCCTATCCATAGGGGGCATGACATGTTCCTCATGTCCAGCTACCATCACAGAAATGGTCTCGCAACTGCCTGGTATTTCCGAGGTGGTCGTTAACCTTCTCAATCATTGTGCCACCGTTGTTATTGCTCGAAGGGAACTTGTAGGTTCCGTGACTGAAACCGTCGATGACTGCGGCTACGAAGTCGAGGTTGTTAATGTCGAGCCCTTCGGACCATCAACGTCGAATAGTAATGCAACCACAACAGCTCCTCGGAATTTGTTGCTTTGTGTCAATGGAATGTATTCCCAGTTGCGTTAATCTTACTTTCGTCTTATTTTCGTCTTCATCGCTGCTGATCTGTGCGTATCAGACATTGTCCAGCAAAAATCATGACTGCATTAGAAACGCTCCAGCCAGATGTCACCATTGTTAAACCAATATCAGATTATAGGGACCCTATAATGGAAATTTGTTACGAGCCGTCACCTCCAAATCTCACCGTTCGCTCCATCATCGCAGTCATTGTGTCTGCGGAACCGACATCATTCAGTGTATCGATTTATCACCCGCCAACACTCGAACAACGCACGCGCAGCATGCAACTGCACGAACAACGAGCCTTGCTACTGCGCCTGTTTTTCACGTTTATCATAGCTATCCCTACATTCATCATAGGTATCGTGTACATGACCCTTGTTCATAGCAGTCAGACGAAGCAATATCTAATGGCGCCGATGTGGAATGGAAACGCGTCCCGAACTGAATGGGCGCTCTTCTTTCTGGCAACTCCGGTATATTTTTATGGCGCTGGCTTATTTCATCGTCGTAGTATCAAAGAAATCAGAGCCTTGTGGAAGAAGGGGAGCACAACTCCCATCATGAAGCGCTTCACTAAATTTGGGAGTATGAACCTCCTGGTAGGCACCGCGTTCGTCCTTGCGTTATCACTCGAATTGATGTCTTGTGTGGATAGGTTTCTAGCGGAGTATCTGTGGCTTACTTTTCGTCAATCGCGCTTCTCGCTCTTGCAGCAGCAGAGCCCCCTTCAAGTAGTGGTACAGGTGCAGACACGACATATTTTGATTCCGTGGTGTTCCTGACCATGTTTTTACTTGCTGGTTAGTGATACTGCAGTTCGATACGGTGAAAAAAACACCTAATTGACTATTATCAGGTCGTTATCTCGATGCATTCAGCAAAGCGAGGACTGCCGATGCAATTACCGCGCTAGGCTCACTTCGCCCTACAGAAGCTCTTCTTTTGGTTCCCCGCTCAGCTTCCGCTCCTGATATTGTTCCCCGTAATGATCCGGAAAAGGGGGACGTACCATATGATGACGGCGACCTTGCGGCTGCACCTGGCTTCAAGTTCAAGAGGGTGGCTGTCGACCTCTTAGAGGTTGGTGACGTGGTGCGTGTGCAAAACGGTGCCACACCACCATCGGACGGTACAATTGTGTCTGGTGCCGAGACATCCTTTGATGAAAGCTCTTTGACGGGTGAGGCTCGTCCCGTGAAGAAGAATGTAGGGGACAAGGTTTTTCTTGGTACGATCAACAAGTCCAAGGCCATCGACGTTCGAATGGATAATATAAGTGGTGTCACGATGTTAGTCAATAGACTTCAATATTGTAAATATTGTCCTGACCTAGGTTCTACAGGCTTGACAAAATCGTGCAGATTGTTCGTGAGGGCCAGACCCGCAGAGCGCCTATTGAACGTGTTGCAGACCATATCACGGGTGTATTTGTGCCGATCGTCACTTTACTAGCCATCGCTACGTGGTTGGTGTGGCTTGCCTTGGGTTTTGGCGGTGGTATCCCTAGGAGTTATTTAGATATAAGCATAGGCGGATGGAGTGAGTTTTTTTCAGATGATTAGATGAACCTTGTTTTTTTTACTTCAGCTTGCAGCCGTATGGTCTCTCGAATTTGCAATTGCAGTATTCGTTGTGGCGTGCCCATGCGGCATCGGCCTTGCAGCACCGACAGCTCTCCTCGTTGGTTCCGGCCTCGCAGCGAAATATGGCATCTTGGCCCGCGGAGGTGGCGAAGCTTTCCAAGAAATGGCACAACTGGACATTGTCGTATTCGATAAGACAGGGACACTCACGGAAGGCGGTGAGCCTCGCGTGTCTGATGCCGAAATCCTGCTGTCGTCTATGCCTCAGGATATGCTCCTGGGAATTGCTGCGGAGCTTGAATCTGCGTCCTCCCACCCGCTCGCGACTGCAGTTCGGAAATATGCTGAGAAGCATGGTGCTGTGCCTGTTATTGGAAGCGCATTCGATGAAATACCTGGTAAAGGTGTGAAAGCAAATTTTGAGAGTCATCATCGCACGGCGATTATAGGAAGCGAAGCACTGATGCAAGATCATGCTGTACTTCTGTCTCCAGACGTTTCCAAGACACTCGAAAAGTGGAAATCAGAGGCAAAAAGTATCGTCCTTCTGGCGGTTGCATACGCAGATTCGGATGGTCGTTTTTTCATTGCGGCAATATTCGCTGTATCGAATCCCGTCAGGGGAGAGGCTACCGGTGTCATACAGCATTTGCATGAGCAGGGCATAGGTACATGGATGATATCGGGGGACAATGAGATGACAGCTAAAGCAGTTGCTAAATCCGTGGGCATTCCCGAGAAGAATGTTATTTCCGGCGTTTTGCCTCAACAAAAGGTCTGTGTTGTCATTCGAATCGTCACGTAATCTGACTTATCCTGCAGGCAGAAAAAATCGAGTGGCTGCAGAGCAATGGTACGAAACGACCTCCCTCACGGTGGTGGCACCGTGTGCTCGTCAGGCCGAAGTCTAACGAGAGATATGTTGTTGCCATGGTTGGCGACGGTATTAATGACGCACCTGTGAGTTCTACGGTGCCCATCTACTTTGTATATCAAATTTTGACCGCGGCCTACTAGGCATTGGCTGCCAGTAATATAGGGATTGCTATTGGATCTGGAAGTGAGCATGTATCCAACTTCCTCGTGGAGCTTATACTGACTGACTTCAACCGCAGGCGATGTCGCGATATCTAGTGCTTCATTTATTCTCCTGTCCTCAGACCTCAGAAGTTTGCTCACACTGACTAACCTTTCGCGAATTGTCATGAACCGTGTGAAATTCAACTTTGTACGTATACGTTTGTCTACCATGCCTTCCAGTTATTAACCTAGTCATTTTGAGATGTGGGCATTTATTTATAATCTGATTGCCGTGCCTGTCGCTGCTGGAGTGTTATATCCCGCCGGGCATGTACGTCTAGATCCTGTGTGGGCCTCATTGGCCATGGCGTTGTCGTGAGTAGCTCCTGATCTGATCTAAAAATGTATGTTGACGTGTTAGTATAGCTCTTTGTCCGTGGTTTGCTCTTCCCTTGCACTCAAGCTGTACCGAGAACCTACGATAGAACTTTAAATTACAACTCGGTCTAGTTTTTGGCTGTTGACACACAGTATCTGGGTTCTGTATCTGCACATCTGTATCTCACCACCGTACATAGAATGTGTATTTATATTTTGTGCTCTATCTCTGCGTCGCAAGAACCTCCCTATCCTTTTTCGCACGATAGAACTCAGAAAACGAAAGGCGTATGCCAAGGAAACGACAATCCAAGTCTGGATGAGACTGCAAGGTTTGTACGATGGTTTGCAGGCGCTCACTAAATGCAGCGCTGTACTCTTTGAGAAGCTTGCGGACCTGAGGAATCGACTGAGTGTGAGTTGTGCTGGGTGCAGTATATATCCCGAGAGCAGCATCCCGCATTTGATCCAACCGCGCTGACTCGGATAAGGAGTAGTTGTGGAAATTATCCTGACCGTGAGTTTTGTCGGGCAATGAGTGTCGTGAAACAGATGGCTAAACGATTGCTTACGATTGTGTCACGGAACTGAAGGATTGTTGAGAATACCTCCCGAACTTGAGTCAACAGGCTCTCCTGCGTATCCACGGTAAGCACGAGACAAAGATATTCCCTTGCTAAGCTTACCTCTCTCCCTGCCTTCGGGCTGATGAGCAACACTTTCTTGACCATGCGATCAAGATACGATTGGTGTGCGTCAATCATAGCATCGAGATCGCCTTCCCGCTTGGCAAAGAATTCCATGAGGGCCTTCCAAGAGCACGCGATAACCTCAAGCTGTGTGTATGCTTGCATCTGGCGAATAAAATGAATCATCTCCACCATTGTGATCCGAATCTGGTGCCAGTCGTACTCCAGTTCTGTATCGCACGTTAACACGGCAGGAGACATACAAGGAACGTGACATATCCTCACCTTCCAGCCTCCCTCCGGCTCTTCCAGCACCCGCAACCCTCATCCAACCGCTACTCAGTGCGCCCTCTACGCGTTTCATCGCCCACAGGTGAGCAAAGATACGCTTGTACTTTTCTAGAGATCCAGGGTCAAGGAGTGTATCCAGCGGTGCATCGACCTTGTATTCGAGCGTGAAGACATCCCAGCCGAGCTCACCGTGCACGTACTCTAGCATGCGAGCGTCGAGGCGGCGAAGGACATCCGGTGGGTCATTTTGTGCACTCGAGGTGCGGATAGCTGTCTCGAGGGTTGCTGTGAGGTTGTGGCGATACAAAGTGTTGGCAGGCCGTGAGAGGGAGGGCCTACACATGTATTAGAGGAATGATACGTTGATGTGCATGGACTACCCACCCTAAGGCTTCCATAAGTTGTTCGGCAAAGTCGCCGTAACCGAGGAGAAGGTAGTGCTTGAGCGCGGAGAGGTGATCAAGTAAGCGAAATTTTTCGGTGAAGACCTCAAAGAGGCGAGCGGAAGCGGTGTTATATGCACTATCGATGCTGCGTTCGAGACCTGCGATGTCGCTGTACTTGAGGACTGCAGAAGGACATGAGAACAATATAGGACTACCCGGAAGTGCAGAAACTAACTTCCGCCTGTATTGCTCATCTTCTCCCTCGTTGCTACCCAATCCGAATCATGGCAACTGTACCTGATAAAATTCAAGCTTTTTCCTGTCGAAAAGATCTTTCTTCCAAAATTTTCACCAACGAACATTGGCAGCATCTCTTTTCTAAAGTGATACTTGGCCTCCCACACACGAAGACCGCCGCCACCCTCACTTCTGTCTCCGCTGATAGAGTCCTCACCGAATGCGTCGATACCACCTGCAAGACTCGATGGATGTAATACTTGAAGATGGGCAAGTGAAGGGTCGACGGAAACAAAGAATTCGGAGTGGGGATCGTAGAGCTCGCCGGAAAAGAGCCATTTATGCAACGTATTGAAAAACGGGGTGGAGACCTAAATCCAGTTGAGTATCAAACCGAAATTAAAAATAAGGACAATTTACCTCTTCCAAAAGCTGGTCAGTAAATTTCCGGATGAACGGGTCTCCGTTATCGGTGTAAGAATGAATAAGATTGACGAGCGCGCCACCCTGTGCGTCGTGGGCACCCTCAACGCACACACTCATCATGCGCATGCGGAGACGCCATTCTGTTATCCAGACGTCGAGACGTTTGAGGGTGAGGCCGGTCTCCTCTGCTATGGGATCGGTATGGGAGCCAGGGGTTGGGTTGAATGGGCTGCCCATCTGAGACTCTAGAACGGCTATGAGCCGATAGTATTCTGTGAGAAGCGCCTGAAGGTGATGGCAAAGGCTTTGCTCGATCATACCGACAGTAGGGCGATCCTGTGTGCGGACGAAGGCGGCAATGCGGGTGTAGAGATGACCTACCTCGGAAAGGCGGTGGATGAGGGATTTAGTCGAGGGTGAAATGATATACCTCTGAGAATGAGATATAGAGCAATGCATGGAGACAGGTAGTATTATTATGATATTGATCACTTACAGAATCATCAACGAAGATAAGTTTGGGTTGATCTTCATTGTCGGAGAGAGAAAGGTGTACATATTTTCCAGAGATTCCCTGCAAGAGGTATAATGTATCACGGAGAAGCAGGTGTTCAGGAAGATGTGATCGCCCTACATGAACAGTTGAGTCTGTGTGTCCCAAGGCGGAGATATGAATGCAATGCTCACCAGTACGGGAGCGATAATCACGCAATATTTGTGCCTTTGAAATGCCCTTTGGTTGGGGGGAGGCAGGAAGGTTAGTGGAGTTAAGACTAGGAGTAATGGAGGGACGTGGAGGGACGTGAAGAGAGGCGAGGAATGGGCTTGGAGTGGGCTGCCGTGGAGAGGATGCGAGAGAATAGAGGAAGAGGAGGGACTCGGGCTTGCGAGAGAGAACAGGCTGTGCGAATATAAGGAACACATGGCCAAAGAAAACGAGGATGAAATAAACAGACTTGGTCTAATAATCTAGAGAGAAGATTAGTGAACTTGAGAGATGCATTGCTCGACTGTAACACTGCGAATGAACGCGTTTTGAGAGTCATAATAGATGGATTATGAATGACACACACGATGTCTCTTTATTCGTGCTGTGAGATGGCCAATGTCATTCTCGTGTGTGGTCCCGATGTTACTTGAGTAGGTTAAGTCAATTGAACATGCTAGAAGCTGGAGTGGTCTACCTGGTAATGATATCTTTACAATGCGCGATGAGGTCTTCTTTGAGACGTGGATTGGAGTGGGTCTG
>Ga0153978_1000466_pt1 | contig 10748 bp, 10 predicted proteins | sample TSGA062MetaG_FD_104749 | JGI IMG/M metagenome (GOLD analysis project Ga0153978, IMG submission 104749) | Attine ant fungus gardens microbial communities from Georgia, USA - TSGA062 MetaG | ecosystem: Host-associated > Fungi > Mycelium > Unclassified | place: USA: Georgia, Yuchi Wildlife...
GTTACCTTCATTGTTAACTCCACCCCCAGAACAATTTTACAGCACACAAATCGTATGTTTTCCTTTTTGACATGGCTTCATTCTTCGTTGCTGATGATCCGATTTTCCAGGATGAGATGCCGGTCAACGCTGCAGAGCTTATCTAGGCGGTGCCAAAGCATAGTGTCTAGTCGTTGCTTGAATCGAACCGGATGATAATATTAATAGTCATTGCATGTATGTTGTACTTTATGAAGTTTTATCTTTTTTTGTGTCCATGATTTTATTCCCCTAATTGTCGTTCTTGTAATTCCCCTGTCCATGTTGCCCCGAGGGAGAAGATGTTGAGAAAATGCAAGCCGCGACTCGCGAGTACCTTGACAAGATGCGTCGGTATTAGGTAAGCGTTTCAACGTCTATCCCTGAGCGCTCCGGAACTTCCAATTAGTTTTGTTAAAAAACTATTGCAAACCCAGCACGGCGGGTGATCGTTCTAAAATCGATTTCAAAGCGGATCAGTTTCATAAGCCCAGGGTCTGAATTTCAGGCTGGCTTTGGATAATATGATGTTGTTCTAACTTTATGTAATTGTAGCTTTCCCCTATTGTTACCCCAGGGACGATGTCATGTTTGGCGGCAGCTGCAGTTAAGACTTGAGTCATAAATTAGGAACGTGGCGAATGCGTGAGCGCAAAGTGCGGGGAGAAGCAGATTTCGTGCTGATAATTGAACTACAGATGGAACTAGGTGTAATCATTTTATGAATCATCAGATTGATACGATGGCCTCAGGGTTCGTACAGTCTTCGTGTGAGTAAAGAAGCGGGCAGGCAGTATGTTCTACTGCGTTCTGACTTTCACGACCCGCCTCTGATTTGCAGTTAGGTCCGAGGAGACAGAATCTCGGCGGAAAGAGTTCCTTGAGAGGCTGGAAGGTTGCCGAGATGCGGTTCGACGATCGGCGACGTGTTCTGATCCGCCAAAGCAAAAAATCCTCCCTGGCCTTGTTCAAGTAATTCGCCGATCAGACCGAACAATTTTCACTATTACCATTCCATTCAGTCAAAACCCAGGGGCCTTTGGGATGTTTGGATGAGCCTCGGACAAGTTTTCATTATAACATTATCTGATCGCGGCAATGCTCTTGCGGTAGAAGAAAGAATCTGGATCAGGCTCGTGTCGTGCTTATCTTGGGTAAAGGTTCAGCGCTCAGCCACGATGGATACCATGCTGATCCCCCTGACCGTACAGTCTAAAGCATGAGAAGCGACATGCCGGGTTTTTGTGCCGCTGAACTTTCAAGTTATCTGGGAAAATGATTGGGATCCTACAACTTTCAAGCGGGTGACAGGTCGCAGGGAAGGAATGCGGTATGACCTAATGAGCCGATCAATGTATCGCAGTCGTGGTATCCTGTGATCAGCCTTTGACAGCCAAAGTACCTCCTCCATAAACACCGCACGGGGTCGATGGTGACAATGCTAGTGAGCATTGGTTTACGGGCCAAGTCAGGACACAGAGCTATATGATGCCGACAAAAGTCAAACATTGTTTGAGTTCGAGCTTCGGCCATCATGTGTGATACCTTAGAGTTATAACCGTAGTTGCCGTGCGGGTACAGTTCACCGGGTCTTGTACCATCGAACACGGCATTAAGAAATCAGCCAATACTTACAAGATCACGATGTTTACTTTTCGGTTATGCTAGTACTGGAAATTTCTGAATAGAATTTTGCGGCGGAGATGTATCGTTCATACCTAAAATCACCACGTACGCTGCTAGAATGAGAGTTGGATCGATTGTCGTATACCCACGTGTCATGTGCCAAGAATTGGTTTGAGTGTATACCCTGAGGTATTACACATACCACAAAGTCGCATCACTTGTAACAAAGGCGTCAGTATACAGACAAGTGGAGACGCGCCCAGAATAATTGAAATATAATTTCCACGTTCGCTGATAGTGGCAAAATAATTTCGGATCATCATCATCTGAATATTTTGCCCACCATTCTGTGTTGACAATGATTACGTGCCAACGCTGATCTACAAACACAGGCGCTTATTCGAGATCAACTGAATTAGAGATCTAAGTCTGCAAGGACCATGCTGTCTTCCATATCAATATGGGGTAGTCGCTCCGGGAAAGAATTAAGCACGGATATGAAGGCAGGAGCCTCACGAATAGGCTGTTGTGTCGTGAACACATTTGCCAATCAAGCTTGTCTTGAATTGATGATCTATGCCGGGTCCCCGCTTCCGGAACGAGGAGGATAATAGAGTTGGTGGGCGCGCGTATCGCCTGCTCAACAACCGAATTTACGTACTACAGTTGACATGGCGTCACCGGCGATAAATTGACAGCTCAAAGCCACGTTCAGGACCGAGGAATAGGATGTCAAGCCGTAAGGCGAGCGCAGGAGGTAATTTAGGCTATAGCAACAAACGGTTGGCGATTTGGTAACTCCACATGCTCAAATTTTTCTGTATGGATTGTGGGATAATATGGGAAACAACGCCGTTGTGAGCTCATCGAACTTGTCTGCAAAAGAAGGAAGAGGTATCCTCCGCACGCAAAAATCCGGACTCCTTGATGAAATTATCAAATCACGTTCTCCTGGAATGTAACATTGACGATATCAGTAGGTACTGCTAAGATCTCATATGTATTGACAACGGTCAGTTACACCGTTTTCGAGCTCGGGTCCCTTCTCATCGATCGTGCGACCATTTCGAGATCACCATTTCCAAAGGTGTCTTCACCATCGAACGGATGTCGGTACTGGTCTCCACCTCTTGCCCGTCGGCCTCATTTACCAGTTGCGTCACTGGGTGAGAGATCAATCTCGTTAGAACGGTGCTAATTTTCAGGTATAAAAACAGAGACAAAAGGGTTCAAAACTATATCTTGATCATCATGTGTTACTGGAGAAGGTAGGTACACACCTGTGCATCTGCAGTCACCGTCGTTGACCTTGCTGTTGTTCAGAGTGCAAAACTGTTACAAACGGTATGATCAAAGTATTCAGAGGTCAGACTTCGGAAAATTGACATCGTCTTCGTAGCTGCGGGCACACAGTAAATCTGGTGAGATTCTCGTCAGTTCCGCGAAATTTAATAGAGCTTAAGAATCGCCTTGTACAGCCGGATGAAGAGGTCAGGCTCCGGTTATAACTCATCTGTTCGCCATCTTACCGGGTGGTTAGATCAAATGTGACCTTAGAACTTGCAAATTCAGCCCAAGACATCCACCAACATGTGTGCCTCCACGGTGCACCACGAGTTGCTGGCAATAGTGAGGTTTTATATCATTGAACTCTGGAAACCTCCTAACTTGTGACCATTTAGCCATCAATATCCCCAGCAATACGGTACGTCATAAGTCACCCGCACTGACTCTGCGCTGAAACCCACCGTCATCAGCCCCACAGATTGACAAGAAGTGTCCACGTTGTTCAGGCCAGTAGACATTCTTCGTAGACATGATTGTTATAGAGTGCATGTAAACGTCGCCTGACAGATCGTGCTGTGGCGCATTTGAGAAACACATGAATGAATACGGACGCAGGAATAGGTTCGAGATGAAATTCAATCATCCCCAATGTTATGCTTCCTCTTCAGCTGTGTTAGCTCTTCTTCTCTTCGGGCTAAGTCGGCTTTGGCGGCGGCGGCATCTTGCTTGGCTGGCATATGATAAAGAACAACAATATATCGCTCCTGCAGATGGAAACCGTTCAAATGCTCGAGTGCGTTCTTTGCCTGAGTCGAAAGATTGGAGGGATTAGACCTAGAAAGTCGGTTGGTACAGATTAACGTACATCCATAACATCGTCGAAGACAACAAAGGCAGTCCCTTTCGTCTTTGGCTCGTCTCCTATGCGTATTTGCCTGATGCTGCCATATCGACCAAAGAGGTCGTACAAGTCCTCTCCGGTAATTTGGTAGTTCAAGTTTTTGACGAAGAGTATACGGTTAGCACCCGGGGGTAATTTTGACTGTGGAAATGTCAATTGAAGTGGTTAATGTAATTCTATGATGAGGCTAACCGTCGGCCTTGGAACAGCCATGGTGGTTTGGTATTGAGGTTACTTATGTAACATCTTAGTCCTTGCGGAGTTGTAAGTCAGGCGGGCGGCATCACCCAAGTCCAAAAACCTGAGCGTGATAAGTAGTCGATAGGGAATCGAACAATTTTCATGTCAAACTCAGCAGAATTTGCATAAGACAGGGAAGCAAGCGACGTGGTCCCAGGCAGGTGACCTTTAGAAGTTCATAAGGGTAAACTTTTGTCAAAGTTTAAGGACATTTAATCTCAAAGACTCCATTCAGCCAGTGAACATGGAAATCTCACAGGATTTACTGTATACGTGACAGTCAAGATTTTCTCACTGCCCAGCAGGCCGTGAGCATAGAGGAAGTAGCACGCTGGCAGGGTAGTGACAGCCGCCTGTATCATTCCTACGGTAAAATCGCACATGCAAGATGACAGACATGACTTGGGCCAACCTGCGATGCACAATATGAAAATAATAATACTTAAGTGTTTCTGTTATCGATGGGACAAGTTCAAGTTGAACAATAATGATAGCAAATACGAGAAAGAGCCAAGGCCACTCGCCATAATGTTATTGTGGTTATCTCATGTTGAATACGAGCGCATCAGCCGTTCGACTGATGCACACTCCTCTAACCCCCTCACACAAACAGCCGTGGCAGCGTGTGTTTCCAGCGCGTCCGGGACGGTGCACTTGATGTCCTCTTTATCAGGACATGGGCAATCAGCCGGTCTCTTGACACAGGACAAGGTATCTGGACAGAGATATTGGGAGCACGAGACTAAAACCACCGTGAGTTTATGGTGAGTATGACGTTGTGTGTATGGGTACTGACGAGCCTCTGAATACGCCATCCATTGAGAATCAGAAGATCCTCTTTGTTGTTGCTGTTGTTGCTGCTGCTGCTGAGGGTGTCCAAACATATGATCAAAGAAATTGAACTGGGCGTTTGCCAGCGGGAAACAAGCAACTAGGGCGAAGACCAGGTTGTGCAATTGCATAGTGGCGATTGACAGAGCCCGATGCCGTCTGCTTTGGACTTGTCAATTGCCACGTGCAGATGCAACTACGTGGCATATTGGGCAAAGTTTATCAAACAGGGTCCTTGAGGAAGACAATTAGACTTAAAACAACTTGAAGACGAATATCATGAATTGGAAAGAAAAGAAGACTGTCCTGGCAACTGGTAATAAGAGTTTGTTGCATCCTCAAATACTCATATGTAACTGAGTGTAGGTGTACATATATGAAGGATAGATGGGTAGACAGACAAGACTATGCATGATATCAATAGACACTGAGCCCTAGTTCGAACATGGGGGGCATAAGTCAATAGAATGGCGGGCAAGTACTCTTCCCAAACGCTCTCATCGCCCTACTCGGGGATAATGGCTGTCGGGAGTTCCGTCAACGAGGACTCCGAGTGAGTGACAACGTCATCTATACGCCAACCATCAGCTGAGATGCCAGATAGCCGGCGGACTTTCTCTCGGGGAGTAGATTGATTTGAGCAAGATGACTTGCCCATCGGAACGGAAGACCGTGCTAAAGAAGACTTCTTCGCTTTTTTCCAAGGAGGGATATTCTCTTTACTGATTTCCCCTTCGGAAAGGATATCTTCAGAGCTAGACCACAAGTCCTCGCTGTCAGAAGACGGACTTGTTTGCCGTGGATGTACAAGAAATACGTGTGTATCCTGGTACGTATCAAAACCAGGATAATGCACTGATTGGCGATCATGGGGTAGTGGCATCTCGCGAGGGATTGTTATGGGAGTGGTACGTGATTGCGATGACTGCAAACGAGACGAACGACGGAGATTGAGTGCAGGCGTGGAGTCATCTCTGACTGAACATTGACGTGTCAACTTTGGCGAAGGTCTTCTCGATGCCCGTCTATCCTTTGAGCTTCTGTGGGCACCACTTACAGGTGGCATCAAGGACGTCGAGGCGTGGGAGACTCCAAAGGCATCACTTCCGGATGACGGAAGCTGAGTACAGAAGGATGAGGGGGAGCCTTCACCAGGTAGAAGAATGCCTTCTGAGCGCAAAATGCGGCGTTTGGCTGGGCTAAAAATGGTTGATTTTGAAGGCGAAATAGGACGTTTGGCTGATTTAGTCACAGTGGGAGTTTTCAGGGAGGAACAGGCGCCGCTGGGTACAAAATGTGCAAGCAAGAGATCTTGCAAAGGACCAGGACGAGACATCACAGGCATTATACAAAAGAGAGTGCAGTTGCGCTAGTTGACTATGACGATGGGATGGTGGTTGGAGTTGGTTCGCGAATTCTCAAACACGACAACAAGCGCACAACAAACGCGTGACATAACGTCACGCTGGATCGGCACGAAAGCTTCAAGTTTGCATGAGGTACTTGGGATAACACAACTATTTGACAATGTATCAAGCAGAGACTTCCGCAAGCATTACCACATCAAAAGCCCCAGTACCTGTTTGGTTGGGACGTCCCATAACAAGATTACCTGACGGTGTGGACAGGTCATCGAAGTCACCATACAACGTCGCGTCGGAAAGGAATGCAGCTGTTGTCTCATATGACGCTTTCAGGAGAGGCGAAGGATTGCTCGAGAGACCCTTGCGGTTGAATGGCTTATATCCGCCTTCAAATGTCTGGCCGTTGATAGGATCGTGAGTACAAGAGTTGTGTGAAAAGCCACTGAAGGTCTGACCATATAATCCGCAATAAGTTCCAGATGCCTTCCATCAACATCAATCTTGTAGGCATCAAAAACCCCACTAATCTCCCGTAATATTGCTGCACGTGCCATTTCCACGCCATAAGTTTTGAGGATGGAGTAAATATCATTGGAATACATGGTTTCCAGCTCGATGATACTGTCGTCCGTTATACCTGCGAACTGCCAGATACCCCGCAAGTTGGATCCGTTGGTAGTAAGCTGCATGTATAGTTTAGCACACAGGTCAGTGAGAGAAAGCGATAGCATACTCGTATCTTCTCCACACCGCGTTCCTTTACAGTCGCACTAAAGCAATCTGTGATCCCAGGGATTTCGCGGATAACGGTCTTCCGACAAGTGCGCTCAACTATGCCCACCAATAAAATTTTTGGGAAATCTGCAGGAAACTAGACATTTATGAGGAACTGACGGGAAAGAATATGAGTCAGTAATAACACGAACCTCGAGCCGTATGGAGCACTTCGATTCCGTGAAAGTGAACAACGTTGCTTGATGAAAGTTCTTCATGAACTCGTCCGCTACGACTTGGGTTTGATGAATAGTTGTCTGACAACCAATTTTGTCACCATCGCCTTCGCCGTTGTCTACATCTGAGGCATAAGCAGTTTCGATAGCGGCATCACCCAACGCATCCTTTTCGCTGTCTTCATCAGATTCGTAGGACGCCTGTTCCTTCTGCTGACGGGCTCGTTTTGCATCAACAGCATCACCGTCCCCTTGCTCACTCCGGTCATCGTCATCCTTGCCACGGCTTACGTCGCCACCTTCGTCACCCTCACCTTCTACATCGTCAACGACAGCCTCCTTTGAGGCCTTCCCTTTCCCAAGTTGCGCTATTTGTCCTTTGAGGTCCGCGTCAAGCTTCTTCATTTCCATTTGAATCTCCTTTTTGAAGATCAAGGGGAATTTCGCCCCAAACACGGCAAGAACCTCATCGGGCAGAATGTCATACTCTTTGGTGTATTCCTCCACAGGGAAAAATGCGATATCTATGAGGAATTCAGTACGGCGTGCCTCACTTTGCACCGTCAAACGCTCTTTGACCGTTACATTGTCGACTAGCTGAGATAGTGTCAACTTGCTAGCGCGTTTGCAAAACACGTCGATGTCTGTTTGGGACACGCCAGACGTGACTTCCATGGACATTGAAGGAGTCTTGGGCTTCTGTGAGGCTGTCATGACAATTTCCCGTAACCGAGGGATACCTAGAGTTACGTTGGCAGCTCCGTGACCTACGCAAAATTTTTATGGAGGTTTATCACTGTTTTGATTAAAAAAAACAAAACTGACCAGCAAAGTGGAACGTATTCAGCGTCATCTGAGTCGAAGGTTCTCCGACACTACTAGAAGTGAGTATATAAAATGACCAGGTTTCAAAACTCACCCTTGAGATGCTAATAAGCCAACAGCCTCTCCAGGTTCCACCAAACTTCGTAGGTATTTGACATTCATGAGCAAATTGAAATATCTAGATTTCACGGGCTCATGCCGACGCTTGATCACAGGGCCGTCCTTCGCCGTCTTAGCCTTGTCGACCAATAGTCCGTGAGGATTAGACTTAATGTATTGAGCCAATGCTTCCGCGAACTTCTCTGATGTGCTGCCGAGGTATCGACTAGGGCTATACACATCCAATGCAGGAGCGCGCTCCTCACGTTCAGCGGGTGTGTACTTGTTTGGACGCACGTTTGATTTCTTCAGAGATTTCTTCATATACGAAGTAGCGTCTGCATCGTTGATCTGACCAGCAATATTCCGCGGTTGGTACAGGTTAAGGAAGGTGAGCTGGTTTCGTGCTACGAATTCGAACTGGTAAAGGTGCTTCTGCTTTGTCACATCAAGTGCATCGCCGCCATAGTGAAACTGGTATATAGACGAGTCGCTGCCACGGACTGTGTGGTCGTAATGGACGCGAATACCCTCGAGGTGTTTGATGAGACACCTCTGAAGATAACCGGATCTAGATGTTTTGACAGCAGTATCGATGAGACCTTCACGTCCAGCCATGCAGTGGAAATAAAATTCTTGAGGTTTGACTCCCGTCAAAAAACGACTGGCAATATAACCACCTGCCATGGCTTTCGTCTCGAATGACTTGAAAGATGGAAGGGTCTTTCCGCTGACCATAACGGGTACACGACGACCTTCGAGTTCCTGCTGGCCAAGTGCACATGATATCTGCTGCGCATTGACAGCGCTACCCTTTGCACCAGATAGTGTCATAGCTTGCATGTGGTTGTGGGGGAACTTGCGCAGGAGACTGTGAGGCATGCATGCGTCGGCGATAGACTTGGTTAAGCTCGAAAGCTTGGTCTTGACGGTGACATCCAGGCCAGCCATCTTACTATCATCTCGCAAGACGTCTTCAAGCAAGGTTGTTAAAGCCGCCGGGACGTCCTCCTTGGGCAGCGTGCTCAAAGAAGGGAAATTCTCGACGGCACCCTCAAACCCTAGATCACGGCCACGTTGGAGTAGCCCAGTTCTCTTCCGATCTCCGTCAGGCGTTAACGCAAGATCATCCATGCGGCACGTAAAGGCCCTGTGTTGCAAGAACTTTGTAAACAGTCGACTGAGAATGCCAAGAAGCTTCCCAGCCACATCCGCTCCATACAGCTCGTATACAGAGTGCACAAGGCCATATTCAGTAGCGCCGAATGCGGACTTGTCAAGAATACCACAAAGGAGCTCTCCATCAACAAACATGACTTTGTCTTCTGAAGAATGTTTGCCCCATAGATGGCCGGGAACTTTTGCAGTAGATTCAAGGTTCAAGCCTTCCGCGTTGCTTGGTGTGATGTTTTTAAGGACTGTTGAAATCTTCTCACTACGATCAGGTACCGATCAGGAAAATAAAGTAGTGTAACTTACCACCTGCTTGCCCGTCCACAGCGGACGTGGCTTCCATACAGTCGGAGGTAGGGTAACCAGCCGTGCTGGATCATGAGCCTCGTCTTCGGGGCGGAGCGCTCCATACAGAAGTTGGAAGTATTCCTCTCGGGAAAAGAAAGTATCTTGACAGGTCATCCAGACACCAGCAACAACATGGTCTTGGATGAGGCCACGTAAGGGTTTACCAGATGTCGGGACCAGATACTGATTCTCAGTATTGGCAATCAACATCGCCTCAGCGCGAGCAACCTGATTTTCTATCAAAGGATTTAGACCAAATGTAGATTCACAGATTTTGAAGCAGCTCACGGGGGAAATGAATGTTCATTTCTACCCAACAATGATTTAGTTTCTTGTTGACCTTGGAGCATCAGGGCACTCACCATCACCATCGAAATCAGCTGAGAACGTCGTAGTCACAGTCAGACACCTTTTTGTGACTTTGATTTGAAATGCATACCATTATAGGAGTTACTGTTATTAAAACGTCAGGTCATCGACCCTGCACAAGCAATTGAATAGCTTACCAGTTAGCGTAATGCATACGAATCGTCTTCTCTCCTCGTAAAATCCGAGCCTTGTGGCACATCATACTTGGCTTGTGAAGGGTGGGTTGGCGGTTCAGAATCAGGATGTCGCCGTCCCGAAGATGTCGATACACTTTCTTGTTGATCGAAGGCGTTCGCGTCGAGAGCCCACGACGACCTGACGCGCTGTCGCTGCCATCCTGGGGTGTCAATAACTGATTTGCGATGGCCGTCCTCTGCTCTACCGTGAGTTTTTCCTAATAAACCACGTCAGAAAACTATGGGATATTGCGAGGAATGACGACTACCAAGGTTTGTTTATGTCCATCTTCATATTCTACCATTGTCGCTCCTGGATAACCTTTCGGACCAGTAATTACCCATTGCCGCAATTCATGGAAATTGGCAGGAGTGACGGGCTCAGGAAAGGTAAGTTTCCTCGCAAATACCGGGGGAATGCCAATTTCATTTGGCTCGATGTTCACATCTGGTGAGATAACGGAACGCGCCGCGTAGTTGACACGTTTACCCTGCAGCAATCAATATGATGCACCTTGCCTAAAACCATTTCTTACCATCA
>Ga0153978_1000468_pt1 | contig 10716 bp, 16 predicted proteins | sample TSGA062MetaG_FD_104749 | JGI IMG/M metagenome (GOLD analysis project Ga0153978, IMG submission 104749) | Attine ant fungus gardens microbial communities from Georgia, USA - TSGA062 MetaG | ecosystem: Host-associated > Fungi > Mycelium > Unclassified | place: USA: Georgia, Yuchi Wildlife...
GAACTATTCAATAAGTTAACTACACTCATGCGTGATGGAAAGGTGCGGACGTGACGTTTTTTTTTATTGAAAATCCATCTCACATTGATCTAGCTTCGAGGCCCTGACCATGAAATTGTGACGATTGGCGGAATGGAGAGTGACGGCAGTGCATCAGAAAAAATTCGTGGCCTTGTCGCACACTTAGGTCAGGGGATGTATGGGAAGAAGGTACTTCTGAGGATCGAAGAAACTGCCTAATTATATAGGCTAGGAATCCTATCCACTCTGGTAGGCATCTTTTGATGTCTTGCACTGTCACCTCTGTAATTTCTACAGTTCTGTTCTTTCCAAGAATATGTGGGCCGATTTAGAAGTCTGCCTGAACTTCTAAACCAATGGTATGTGGGTGATTCCAGAGCAAATATTTTACCAGAGTGCCAAGGCGAATTCTCATGGTCACTAGCTGTATTGCATATTGTAATACCAGGTGTAGCCTGATGTTATGGGCAGAAGTCGAGGGCTTGAGGTCGCAGATAAGAATATTATCAATAGTCTCTACAGCTAAGCTTTCGTATTGGTATGTCGCGGGTCCACCTCGCTTGTAATCAGCATTTTGAATGTCGAGCGGCCGATGGGATGACTGAGAAATTAGAATTGAATGGATTCCTCATTTGGGCAAACACTTTGGAAAGTTGCCAACAGTTGATCACCAACGTTCCGGAAGGCCATTTGTTGTGGAACCAACTCCCTTTCCCCAGGTGCTCAAGGGCTTGTCTTCGTCCGACTCGTCCACAGAGCAGTTCTACTAGCTAGCTTTTGCTTTCTAGCATGTCGCAGAGCTCGTCCAATGTCCAGTCTGGTCCCTATAGTGCACAGCGGAGGCATGCTTCCAAGCACCGTTTCTTTACAGTCGAGCTCTCACAAGCTCTTTTTGACTTTGTAATCCAACTCCTTCCAACCCAGGAAGAAATGGCCGTGAAGGAAGACGTCAGGAAACTGCTCGAGAGGTTGATTCGCACTATCGAACCTGACAGCCGACTGTTATCGTTCGGCAGCACGGCAAACGGCTTTAGCCTTCGCAACTCAGGTCAGCTTGGAATGATTTCTCTTTACTTGTGAATGCTACAGTTTGGGGCAGATATGGACCTCTGCTGCCTCATCGATTCTGACGAGCGTCTGTCTGCATCAGACATGGTTACGATGTTTGGTGACCTTCTGGAACGCGGTCAGTCGACATTTTATGTACGCGTCGACGTTTCATTCATTGCGCACAGAAACAAAGTTCAATGTCAAACCTCTGCCCCATGCGAGGATACCGATCGTCAAACTCTCTCTTGATCCTTCACCTGGGTTACCCCTCGGTATCGCTTGCGATATTGGCTTCGAGAATAGACTCGCCTTGGAAAACACGAGGCTGCTCATGTGCTACGCCATGATTGATCCCACACGCGTGCGGACATTAGTTCTCTTCCGTGAGTTTAATCACGGACTATCAACAATCTTCGATTATTCAATGGCTATCTGTTAGTCAAAGTATGGAGCAAGCGGAGGTAGTCGTTTGAGTTGTTTGCTCCATTTGTGTATTCACCTTGTTCGAACAGAAACATCAATTCTCCCTACCAAGGAACATTGTCGTCCTATGGTTACGTTTTACTTGTCATATATTTCCTTATACACGTGAAGAATCCTCCTGTATTACCAAATTTACAGCAGATGCCCCCTCTACGACCTATATCTCAGGTATGCTCACCGATTGTCACACAAGTCCTGACCGCGATTGCTTCCAGGAGGACACTCATATTGGGGGGCATAATACCTGGTTAGTCTTGACTGTCATCACCTGCAAGATATTCCTAACTTAATGCTCTAGGTTTTTTGATGACATAGACCTTTTACGTCAACGATGGCAATCATCTAATACTGACAGCGTTGCTGATTTGTGAGTCGCTACTCGATAACCTTGACGTTATAGTGCTTGATTTGGGCCGTCATCAGGTTGATCGACTTCTTTCGATATTATTCTCGTGATTTTACCTACAATACAGGCGTCGCTTCTATTCGAGCGGGTATACTGAAGAAGGAAAGTAAGGGTTGGCAAAGTGAGGCAAGTAGCCAGCACATTTCCGCAACTTTTACGTGTTGATGGGCTGTACAGCTGTCAGGGAATCGTTACAATGACTCCAGAGAGCGAAATCGGTTTTGCATCGAGGTGCGTTAATCTTAACACCTGTTTGGCTTGTCTTAAGTTTTTCTGGCAACAGGATCCGTTTGAGATTGACTTCAATGTTGCCCGATGTGTCACGAGAGAAGGCCTTTACCAAGTATGTTAATCTTCGTTCTATCGAAACCTTACTTATCGATGACTATAGATCCGTGGGGAATTCATGCGTGCATCTAGGATCCTCGCTATGCGCCCTCGCGCCAGTGCCGCACTCGCTCAACTCTGTGAGGAAAAGAGCGAAAACTCACAAGCAGCACCACCACCTCCATCTACCTTCGTCCCGCCTCGCCTCACTTTCCCTCCTCAAACACCGTACACGGTTGGCAGTAACCCCATAAGACCCAATGGGTTACCCGCAGAGCTTGTTTCACCACAACCTGGACTCTTTGAGCCTGCCAATCGACAGTCGAGTGAGAATTGCGTTTCGTCTCGCACCCCACCCGAGCACATGGCACCAAAGAGGACCCAGTGGACTAGCCCTCCCCCACCAGAAGCGCCTTCTGCCCACCACGCCATATTTGAAGACCAGCTTGACCAAGGGCTTGCGTTAGCAACGTCTTCGACGATGGCGCGGGAGGCTGAGAAGCCAACTTCATCTCCTGAACATTTTGATCTTCTTAGCGATGAAGAGCGTCGATCAGACATTACCGAGTCTGATGACGTGCGATCTGTGCAATCCTTCACAGAGGGATCGCATGCAACTCCTTTGGCGTCCACGTCCCTTGTCGAACACGCAACATTTACTCCTGTATCGAGCCTTCGTGGCAGAGTACAGATAAGGTCCCCACGTCCTAGTAACAATCTTGCGGCTCAAGTGGCTACAAACGATAGCACCTTAACTTCCTACAAAGCTGAGCTCCTTCGTCGCTCCCACTCTGGCCCTCCAAATGGCAAGTCCAATCGTTTTTCTTGGCCCACTGCCACATCCATTGCATGTCCTGTTACCCTCGGATCGTCCATATCCACATCACAATCCCCTCGTTTTCAAATTCCTGACGCATCATCTTCCACCAACACTGTATTCTATGAAACCACGGCCACTCAACCACGCTTTTCGACATACCCTGCACTTGGAGCACACTCTCACATGTCATCTAATGTGCCACTTCATACGCGGAGCTATTTTGATCACACCGTAAACCATCTCGCTATGATTGATATTTCCCGAGACGGCTCGTCCTCGCCGCCACCGCACCCGTCGTCATCACACACTCATTCGCACACATCCTCAACCACTACGGGTACCTCTCGCATCCAACTGATATCACAACATCCTTCGGGGTCACGGCCACGTACCCCGCTGCGCAGTAGCCTGCATCCGAGCGAGCCATCTTCGCCAAGCTGTTCACCGTCACCATCACCGACCCTATTGCAGTCACGTGGGGTCGACAATTTGTCGCGATACAATAATCTCAAGACCGTTGGGCCTCACTTGAGACACATCTGCGGAGATCTGGCGACGGTAGATCTGACACCTGATGGTGCTTTGCGATAGCGCTGAGATGATTACTTATCTACACTCTTACTTAGGCCTTGCTTAGGACGGTACCTTAGTGTGGGATCGTCCCCTCAAGTAGGGTTTTATTTAGCTGTACAAAGAGAAAGCGCTACTAATCGGATAACTGAAGTACATTCTACTCCGGAGCGACGAACGGGTTGGCGATCTCCTCTGAGCCATCAACAGGGCTCAAGAGGGTGATGGTGGGTCCCCGAAGGACTACAAGGTCGAGTCTACGGGTTTGAGGTTCTGGCTCTGGATGGACTATGAGCGGGGTAGTAAAATTCATGATAGGGGATGTCAATACCATTGATCTGTTCCTCGACCTCGTCGAGAACAAGGTTGAGCAGTTGATCGTACCCCTTGAGGATTCCAGTTACTGGCAGGGGATCTTATCAGCTTATCATGGAAGGGTGGTGGACTGGCTTACCTTCACGACCGCCGGTGAATTTGACTCTTATTCTCTCGTTGACGTACTTGGAGAGATCGAGGATGGCCTCACGCTTGCCTTTACTTGAGTCTTTCCAACATGAGGGGGCTACAGGCAAGGGTGATCGAGCGACTCACTTCACATCAGAAGAGGGTGGTGGGTTGGCACGACTTCGAGGAGCAGAACCACCTCGAGCGCCTCTTGCTGGACGACCCTGGAATGAAAGAGCATGAGTTTCTGATAAGAATAAATTGATTATGTGTGCCGCACGCGATGATCAGCCATGAGTTTGATGAGGGAGGGGGGTGCGCTTGTAGTTTGCTGCCAACAAGAAAAATTGAAAAGCCGCTTACCGTGCGTTTGTTGACATCCTACTCAAACGCCAAGTCTTCCTGCAAAATCGCACTCATCTCTCCTTTCGACGACGTTCACGCTGCAACGAATTTTCAATCATGAACGCCAGCGAATTGCTCGCAAATACCCTATCGCCTGGTATGTCGTCTGCCACATTCGAATCCATCCGTAACCCCTCACCCGCCTTTGACAGACACTGAAACGCGTCAGAATGCCACTCAACAGCTCGAAAATGCTTCTAGGGAGAACTACGTTCGTCTAATCATCTTTTTTTGTGTTCTCCCTCATCATGTCCATCATTTCCACAGCCGGCGTACATGCTGATATTATCAGATGAGTTGCGCAATGAGAGCTCTCAGATCCATACCCGTAATGCCGCTGGTCTCGCCCTCAAGAACTCTCTCTCAGCCCGCGTATGTCAACGCGTCGTTCATCAATTCTCATTTTCTCACATATCATGTCTAGGAATCTGCAAGACAGGATGAATACTCCGCAAGGTGGATGGCACTCAATGCCGAAACCAGACAGAAGATCAAAGAAGCCTCTCTTATAACACTTGCATCTCCTCAACCACGAGCGGGTGCAGTCGCTGCCCAAGTGGTCTCCGCGATCGCAGCCGTAGAGTTGCCCGCTGGACAATGGCCGGATCTCATTGAAATTCTTCTGGGTTTTATCAATACGTCTGATGATACGAACCTCAAGATCGCCACCTTGCAAGCTATTGGTTATATATGTGAAACCATTGTGTGTATTCTTTCCGCCACTCCCAGGTCGATGTTCATCTATCACCCCAGAAACCAGAGGTGTTGGCCTTGAGGTCTAATGAGATATTAACTGCTGTTATCCACGGCGCTCGCAAAGAGGAACTATCCTCAGAAGTACAGCTTGCTGCAGTTCACGCACTGTTTAATTCCCTGGAGTTCGTGCGGGATAATTTCGACAGAGAGGTACGAAGCTATGCTTTCCTTGACGCACACGTGCTGACAACTACCAGGGAGAGCGGAACTATATTATGCAAGTCGTCTGTGAAGCCACTCAGAATCCATCAGTGTCTGTTCAAGTTGGCGCTTTTGAATGTCTTGTCAAGATCATGGCACTTTACTATGACAAGATGGCCTTTTACATGGAACAAGCCTTATTTGGCGTACGGTCACCCATTTATTTCTCCATCAGTCCTGACTGAATATACCTTCCAGCTCACTGTCATGGGCATGAAACATTCTGATGAACGAGTTGCGCTGCAAGCTGTGGAATTCTGGACTACTGTATGTGAGGAGGAGATTGAACTTGCACACGAGGCACGAGAGGTACGCCATATACGTATCCGTCTTCCTATTCAGACCGATCACAGTGACCCATCAGGCTGCCGAATACGACGAAGCACCAGAACTCGAATCTAAACACTTTGCCAAGGTTGCTCTGCCGGAAGTTATCCCAGTTCTTCTTAACCTTCTAACACAACAAGACGAAGACGCTGACGAGGGTGAATGGAACCTTGCGATGAGCGCGGGTACTTGCCTCAGCTATATGGCTCAGGCCGTTGCAGATCCAATCGTACCCGCTGTCATCCCCTTCATTGAGGCACACATCAAGTCTCAAGACTGGCACCAACGTGAGGCTGCCGTAATGACATTTGGCTCCATCCTGGATGGTCCAGACCCCCAGGTCCTCACTCCTCTTGTGAACCAGGCGCTTCCCCTCTTGATTGGTATGATGAGCGATGATAATCTTCACGTCAAGGATACTACTGCGTGGACGTTGGGACGAATCTGTGATTTGTTGATTGTTACCATCAAACCTGACGTCCACCTCCACCCTCTTGTATCGGCGCTCGTCAACGGTCTCTCTGATCGCCCGCGCATCGTGACTAATTGCTGTTGGGCTCTTATGAATCTGGCTGATCAGATTGGCATCTATCTCGAAGAATATGTCACCGACGCTCCCGAGAGTCCTCTTTCCCCGTATTTCGAAGGCATAGTGAGCGCCCTGTTGAGGGTGACAGAGACGTTAGTCTATTCGTATTTCCACGACCTTTGCTCTGACGTCAGTCTTCCAGAACTGCAAACGAATCCAACTTCCGCACCTCCGCATATGAAGCCATCACATCTTATGTCTCTCATTCGTCTACAGATTGTATTCCCGTCGTGCAAAACACGGTGATCACGATATTGCAAAGAATGGAGCAACTTCTCAATATGCAGGTACGTTTTCTTGTTGCATTCCCTTGGGTTGCGCTCAAAATTTTACTTTTAGAACCAGATCGTCGGTGTGGATGATCGCAATAACTGGAATGAGCTACAGAGCAATCTTTGTAGTGTCGTCATTGTAATGCATCCCATCCATTTCATTGTGTCATAGCTCATGGATCTACAGAGTGTTATTCGGAGGCTCGGCGGGCTTATTCAGCCCATGGCAGATCGCATCATGACTCTCATTCTTCAGCTTATCCAAGGGGCAGGAAAGACGTCGACAGTCCTTGAAGATGCTTTCCTAGTCGTTGGATCTCTGGCTGCTGGTATGTTTATTTTTCGATTTGGATCACTCTGAGATTGAAGCTTTTGGCAGCTTTGGAAGCTGGATTCGCACCATATATTTCAGCATTCATACCATTTCTGTATCCTGCCCTCAAAGCACACGAAGATACCCAGTTGTGTATGGTGTCCGTCGGCATCATTGGGGACATTTCGCGTGCACTCGGCGAACAGAGCGCTCAGTACGCAGGCGCATTCATGAATGTTCTACTTGAGAATCTGCAGAGCAACGTTCTTAACCGCAATGTGAAGATATCAATATTGTCCTGCTTTGGCGATATTGCACTCGCTATCGGACCTGCATTTGATCCTTACTTGAACACGACTATGGATGTACTTAGACAAGCGGGCGCTGTGCAACCTAACCCCGTAAGCTACTGTATGGATATTTTGCCTACTCGATACTAATTGCACTCTTCAGCTTGACTTTGATCTTATGGATTATGTCGCACAGCTACGGGAGGGAATCCTAGAGGCATACACTGGCGTTGTCACCGGGTTCAAGAATACCGAGAAATGTATGCACATCCGTTCCCGTCGGAATTTATACTTATATCCATTTTTAGCACATGCACTACTTCCTCATGTGCCTAGCATCCTGGAACTCGTTCACCAGTGTTTGGCTGACGAGGAGAGGTCCGACTCTGTTGTAAAGCTTTCTTTTGGCCTGATTGGTGATCTTGCGGACTGTTTCTCCAACGGTCAGATCAAAGAGCACCTGCTGGAGGAATGGATTGCGCAAGAATTCCGCAGCAAGCGTGGTATGCAGCCAGAAACAAAGAAGACACTGCGCTGGGCTCGAGAGGTTTGTGCCTTTTCATATCGTTCCCTCTACGCATCCTGAACATCGCGTCCAGATGATCAAACGCGCAACGGCATAGAAACCTCACTTTCTCCGACCTCTCCATTCTACATACACATCTCATTTCGTGCACGCGATATATCTTTCTCACACACTCACCGTTTTATTCATCCGTCAATCCAAATTGCCATCTGAAGGAGGCACAGTATATCATTCTTGCATTTGCATGTAATAGAAGACGGTTGTCGTGGTTTGTCCTTTCTAGCGAACTCAAAAGCTCTCGTTGGAGTTTAGCACTGATGCCCTGTATCCTTTACTGAATCTTCTTCCTATTCCACAATTAGTTATCAGTTCTCGAGTAATCAGAGTCTAGATGATTGAATCTGGACGCGAGTTGCCTGGCATGCAAGCTGTTACTTATGAAATAAGATGATTTGAAAGCTCTGCGAGGCATGTGCGATAACGTAGAAAAGATCGACGTATGAAAATGAATACAAGGACGAACTGAAATATGGAACGAGCTGAAACGTCAACCCGACGCCGAACAATAATGGATATGTATCACATGCGAAAGCCATGTCCCTAGAGTCTGGTACAAACAGTCTAGATTCAAATTGCAGCCATGCCTACAGGGAGACAGTGCTAGAACTGAAGCTTAAAACAGGTAATAGGATGACTTCCGGTGCAAAATCGTACAGAATAAATCGAGGACCTGATTGACACTGACACTTAATTTCACAGCCTACTCTCCAGCAGCATGGTCTCCTTTCTCCAGCCCAGTGCACCGCGCCCGAATGCAGCCTCAAGAGCCTCTTCGATAGTTCGCACGAAGAAGAATTGCATTTCCCGCCGGACTTCGGGAGCCACGTCGTGTTCGACGTCCTTGCGGTTCGCCCAGGGTAGGATGACCTTGCGTATCTGGGCACGGTGGGCACCAAGCACTTTCATGCGTATACCACCGACAGGAGCCACACGTCCACGAAGCGTAATCTCAATGAAATATCAGATGTGCCACAAGTCATGATTGATGAACCTACCTCCCCCGTCATCGCAATGTCCTTTGGCACGCACGCGCCGCTCAAAAGAGACACGAACGCGCATATCTGCGAGATATTAGTCCCGGTCACCACGCCATCCTAGAGCCGCTCACCATGGCGATGCCCGCACTCGGCCCGTCTTTCTTCTGAGCGCCAGAAGGGAGATGAAGGTGGATATCAATCGGGTCAGGGACCTTGAGCGGGTCGACACCCTTCCCATTGGTAATACCAAGATCAAAGGCATGTGTCTTGACCCAGCTCAAGGCAATCTCGCCGCTCTCCTTGATCACATGCCCCAAGCTCCCAGTCAGCTTCAACTTCCCACCACCCGGTAAGGCAGTGCTCTCTACTGGCAGAATACCACCCTCGCCCATACCCGTAACAACTAGCCCATACACAACCCCGCGTTTCTCCTCCCGTTCGCGCTCCTCGCCATCCCAACGAGGGATACCCAGAATCTTTTCGAGCTCAGATTCTTCCACGACGGCATGCCAGTCACTCTTTGTCGTGACGATAGCCCCTTCCTCGCCCGACGAACTTGCAACAACGCCATCAAGGTGCTCAGTCCACTCCACAGCCTTGTATCGCACCACAGCACCGATAGCACGTTCCAAACTCCTGACGCCCGCTTCACGGGTGTACATCGTTGCGATATGCAATAGAGTGTCATCAGTTAGTTCCAGCTGCGAGTCTGAAAGTCCGTTAGCTTGAATCTGCTTTGGAAGAAGGAAGCGTCGAGCAATGTGCATCTTCTCGTCATAAGTGTAACCTTGAGGCTGTGTGAGATTGGGGATGACATGAATCTCAGAGACCACACCTGATAATTCAACAACCTCGCACCGATCGAGCAAGGGTGCGGATATCGTTTCCAACGTATTGGATGTGCAAATAAATAGCACTCGACTGAGGTCAATCGGTACATTGATGTAATGGTCCTGAATGTAATCATGAGGTTCAAGTTATCCACTGAATTGTGCAAAATGAGACCGACATTAAACGAATGATTTTGCTCAGGATCAAGCACTTCAAGAAGGGCAGCCGCAGGATCGCCATGGAAACTGCTATGCCCCACTTTGTCGATTTCGTCCCTATGCATGTCTCGTAAGCACACTGCTGATGTTGTAGCATCTGAAATAATCTCACAGTAAGATGACAGGATCATTTCTGCCAGCTTTCCGCAGAGCTTGGACAATTGCACCAGGCCCGGACGCCACGTACGTTCTCCGATGCCCTCTGTAGGTTGAATTCAGCCGCAAGTACCAGTCAGCTTGATGAATGCGTACCGGATCTCCGCCTCATCTCTCACACCACCCAGGGATATCCGCTGGAACGGTCTATCCAGGGCCTTCGCAATTGATTGCCCCAGGGAAGTCTTTCCTGTCCCAGGAGGACCGACGAACCTTGAGTTTGACGACGTTTAACGGTCAACACCAGTATTTATGAGATACACGTACAAAAGTATTGGACCTTTGACGCCTTTGCTCTTTGGTGGAGAGGCAGGATTGGGAGTGGATACTGCCTTATCCACAGCGCCAGAACCGGAGGTAGGCACGAGTGCGCCGTGATTCGCATTATCACCTGCAGTCTGTGGAGCAGAAGCTGCTGCTGCTGCTGCTGCTTCGGCGATGGCACGTAAGCGCACGATTGCTAGATATTCCATGAGCCGTCGTTTGATTTGGTCAAGGCCATAATGGTCTGCATCCAGTTGTGCCCTAAAGAAAATAGAATCAGTGAAACATGAATGAGAGTAAGGTAGAGAACTTACCGTGCTCTGGTGAGGAAGCTACGGTCCTTTAAAACATCAAGAGATGTGCTCGATGGGGTTGAATTTGATGGCCAGGGGACACTCGTGAGCCATTCC